>Ga0209062_1002022_pt1 | contig 29803 bp, 25 predicted proteins | sample Coa_R2_2_FD_187158 | JGI IMG/M metagenome (GOLD analysis project Ga0209062, IMG submission 187158) | Surface soil microbial communities from Centralia Pennsylvania, which are recovering from an underground coalmine fire - Coalmine... | ecosystem: Environmental > Terrestrial > Soil > Unclassified... | reverse complement strand
CTGTCTTTCCCGCCCCGACATTTGCGCTCTTGCGGCGTCGCAAAGCCGCGCTCGCCCGCCATCTCCACGAACCGCCGCGGCGACGCGCCTATCAACGCTTCGCCCGGACTTTTTAACGCCTATGCGCTTGCGCGGGAATGACAAGGAGCAATTTCCGCAAGGAAACCCAATGAAGCTCCGTTATTATCAAGAAACCGACAGCCTCTATATCGAACTCGTCGAGGCTCCGGGCGCAGAGACGCGCGAAGTCGTACAGGGCCTCGTCGTAGACCTCGACGCCAAAGGCAACGTCGTCGGCCTCGACATCGACCACGCTTCCGAAAAGCTCGATCTCTCGAAAATCGAGACGATCGCGCTCCCGCCCGTGCGCGCGGCCTGAGCCTTCGCATGGCCGGACGACGGAAGAAGAGCGATCCCGATCAACTCGGCCTGCTCGAAGCGCGCGTATCGACCGCGCCGCTCGTGCCCGGCGTCCGTGAAAAGGTCAAAGCGTGGCGAGAAGGCGGTTATAAGGGGATCAGCGAGACCACGCGCATTCTGTTGAACCATTGGTTCTATACCGATCATCGACTCCCGAACGGACGCAAGTTCGCCTACCATTATTTCCAGCGCGAAGCGGTCGAGACGCTGGTTTACCTTTACGAAGTCGCCGGCGTTCGCCGCCATAAAGGCCTCATTGAGACGTTCGCCACACGCAGCGATCTTCGGCTGCTGCAATATGACGATTTCGCCCGCTATTGCGTGAAGATGGCGACGGGCAGCGGCAAGACCAAGGCGATGTCGCTGGCGATCGCCTGGCAATTCTTCAACGCCGTCGTGGAAGCGCGCGACGACTTCGCCCGGACCTTTCTCCTCATTGCGCCGAACGTCATCGTGTTCGAGCGCCTGCGGACCGATTTCGAGGGCGGTCGCATCTTCCGCACCGATCCGGTCGTCCCGCCAGAGATGGAAATCTTCTGGCGCGATTTCCAGTTCTACATGCGAGGCGAAGGCGAGCGAGCAAGCTCGCTCGGCGCGCTCTATCTCACCAACGTGCAGCAGTTCTACGAGCGACAGAACGGGACGGGTGACGAGCCGGAGGAGTTGACCGCGGTGCTCGGGCCGAAACCTCCGGCGCAGACCTCTGGAATCGAGGATTTCGATAAGCGGATCGTCGCTCGCGGCGGCCCTGTCGTCGTGCTGAACGACGAAGCTCACCATACCCATGACGAGGAGAGCGAGTGGAACAAGATCATCCGCAGCTTGCATGCGCGGGTTTCCGGCGGATTGGCCGCGCAGCTCGATTTCACGGCGACGCCTCGCCACAGCAAGGGCCAGCTCTTCTCCTGGACGGTCTACGACTACCCGCTCAAGCAGGCGATCATCGACAATGTCGTGAAGCGCCCGCTCAAGGGGATTGCGCAGAACATCACAGAGCAGCGCTCGGACATCGCCAGCACACGCTATCAGGCCTTTCTCGCGGCCGGCGTTGAGCGCTGGAAGGAATATCGCCAGCAATTGGCGCCGCTCGGCAAGAAGCCCGTCCTGTTCGTGATGATGAACGATACCGAGGAGGCGGACGACGTCGGCGATTGGCTGCGCAAGAAATACCCCTCCGAGTTCGGCGGCGAGAAGCTGCTGATCATTCACACCGACCGATCCGGCGACGTTTCGAAGAAAGATCTGGACGCGGCTCGAAAGGCCTCGCGCGAAGTCGATGACGAGAAGAGCCCGATCAGCTGCATCGTCAGCGTCATGATGCTGCGCGAGGGCTGGGACGTGCAAGGCGTCACGGTCATCGTCGGCCTCAGGCCCTATACCTCGAAAGCAAATATTCTGCCCGAGCAGACCGTTGGACGCGGGCTTCGGCTTATGTTTCGGGGGTCGACAGGTTACGTCGAGCGGGTTGACGTGATCGGAAATAAGACATTCATCGAATTCGTCGAGCAGTTGGAGCGCGAGGAAGACATCCAACTGGAGACGTTCAAACTCGGCGAGAAGGTGACGATCATCACCATCACGCCCGATCCCAATAAATCGAACATGGATATTTCGGTCCCGGTGCTCAGCCCGATTCTCACGCGCAAGAAGTCCTTGGCGGAGGAAATCGCCGAACTCGATGTGAGCGCCTTCGCGTGTCCGGTCCTGCCGCGAAAGCAGGACGACGTTGCGGCCAAGACGTTCCGATACGAAGGCTACGACATCATCACGCTGCAGAAGATCGTTGAGCGCAATTACACCATTCCGGAGCCGCAGACGGCTGAGGAGGTCATTGGTTACTACGCCCGCCGTATCGCGCAAGAGGTGAAGCTGCCATCACAATTCTCCGCCTTGGCGCCAAAAGTGAGGGAGTTTCTCGAAAGCAAGGCCTTCGGCGGGCCGGTTACATTGAACGAGCCGGCAATGATCAAGGCGATCAGCAGCAACGTCGCTCAATATGTGACGGTAAAAACGTTCGCCGAGGCGCTGCGGAAAATTGTCATCACGGAATTGGAGCCGCAGCTTTTGCACGCCGGGCGGGCGCTGTCCGAAACGCCGGCGTTCCCTTGGTCGCGCGCGACGCTCGCGGCGCAGAAATGCGTTTTCAATCTCGTTCCATGCGACAATGAATTTGAGAAGGAGTTCGCGAAGTTTCTGGAGAAGGCGCCCGACGTTCAGCGCTTCGCGAAATTGCCGGAACAATTCAACTTCGCGATCGAATATACCGACAATGCCGGTAACTTGCGATATTACGAGCCGGACTTCGTCGTGGTGACGGGCGACGGCGTTCACTACCTCGTCGAAACGAAGGGCCTAGAGGACACGAATGTCGCCAACAAGGATCGGGCGGCGCAATTATGGTGCGAGAACACGACGCGACTTGCCGGCAAGCCCTGGGCCTATCTGAAGGTCTTGCAAACGGCCTACAGGCAGCTTCAGCCGACTCGATTCGAAGATCTATCTATCCTGGCGCCGCCAAAACTTTTATGAGACTGTGCCCGCGCGTGTTAACGAACCGCACGTGGGCGACGGGGCTTTCCGCGTACGGAACCTGGTCGGCGACCTCGTGCAGGATTCTGATCTCCTCGGTCCGAGCGCTCGCGCGTCGCCAGACGTAAGCGGAGCCTAGGAATTGCGGATGCAACGTGCCGCAATGCAGCGTCGTTCGTATGAGCGGCAGGCCGGCGGCGACGAGCCGCCAGGCGTATTCGTCGAAGGCTTCGATCGGGGTGGCGATGCGGCGGGCCGGACCGATCAGCCACTGGCCGATCGCTTCGCCGCTCCCGCCGCGCGGCCGCGCCGAAGGCGGACGCTCGTAGGCATTGGTCGTGAAGACGTTCTTGCCCTCGACGATCCGGGTGGCGCGGAAGCGCGAATGTTCAGAAGCAGGGCGTTCGGTCATCGGAGAGCGGATCGCTGCGGCAAGGCGGCAGCCTGTCCGATGCGCGGCGCAAAGGCAATCGCCGCGCGTCGCGGCGCTTCCGGTTCCGTGTCGCTCCCGCTCGCGCGGCAACGACACGGCGCTTCATGGGAGGCGCTCCGGCCGTGATCGGCGCTATTTCTTATTCCCCAGCAGCGCGTCGATGTCGATCGAATTAGCCATCGCGGCATAGCCGGCGTCGTTCGGATGCAGGTGATCGCCGGAATCGTATTCCGCCTTGAGGTGCTTCGGATTGGCGGGATCGCGCACGACTGCGTCGAAATCCGCCACTGCGTCATAGGCGCCGCTCTCGCGAATCCATTTGTTCACGGCTTCGCGCACCTTCTCCTTTTCTTCGCTGTAATAGCCGAAAAGCGGCGTGCCGTGGAACGTATCTTCGAACGGCGTCAGCGTCGCGCCGACGATGCGCAAATGATGCAGATGCGCGCGGGCGATGATCTGTTGATGGCCGGCGATCACCTGCTCGGCGGTCGGGACTTTGTCGTTCGGCGCGAGGACGCTTTCAGGCCAGCCGATGTCGTTGATGCCCATCATCATCGTCACGACCGCGGCATGCGGCTGGTCGAGGACGTCGCGATCGAAACGGGCGAGCGCGTTGACGCCCATCCGGTCGGACAGAACCTTCTCGCCGGAAATGCCTTGGTTCAGCACGGCGATCTTGCGCTCCGACAGGCGCTGCGCCAGATCGTCCGGCCAGCGATGATTGGCGTCGACCGTCGATCCGTCGCCGTCGGTGATCGAATCGCCGAATGTCACGACGGCGCGCGGATCGGCCGGCGCGTCGACCAGGATTTCGCTCAAGAAGACTTTCGCCGTCATCGTCGAATCGGGCTTGAAGTCCGGCGCGGCGGTCTTGTCGCCGGCCGCGATATAGGCCGTCTGCCGTCCCTCCCAATGCATCGTCTCGACCGGCGTCACATTCGGCAAATAGAAGCTGACGGCGAGGTCCGACAACGGCGCGACGGTCAGATCGACCGGGTCGCTCAGCGCGGGGGCGCCAGGCGGGATGGTGATCGATGCCTTGCCGTCGAACGTGACCGCGCGATCCGAGCCGAGCAGGATAGACGCGCCCTTGTTCGAGATCGCGACGTGAACCGCGCCGATCGTGACCGGATGGGAGGTATATTCGTTGGTCAGCAGCAGGCGGACCTTCGATCCGCCGATCGAGACATGCGCCAGTTCGCGTACCGTCTGGTTCCAGAAATTGCGCGGGACCTTCGGCGGCGCCAGGAAGTCCGGCGCCCAGACCGGTTGGGCGCTGGCCGTCCATGTGCCGATCCAATCCTCCGAGTCCTGCGCCATGACCGTCGTACCAAACGCGCCGACGGCGGCGACGATGCAAGCAGACAAGAGAGCGCGTCCAGATTGGTGGATCCTCATCTTTTTTCCTCCGCTTCGATCTGTTGGCGGGAACCGCAGCATCTAAAAAGAATTGGAATGCCCGACTTTTCCTCCTTTCGTTCGTACGAGGCGACTCGCGCCGCAAAATCCGAGCCGTCATTGCGAGCGAAGCGAAGCAATCCATTCACGGGACGCCGCGCTCTAGGAATGGATTGCTTCGTCGCTTCGCTCCTCGCAATGACCGTTTTTTTAACTCTGTCAGGTCGCGCTGAGGCGCTTCCTCCTAGGGCCGTCCGATCGCCGCTTCGCTCTTCGTCAGCAGCGATTTCAGCTCGGCGCCGCCCGCCATAAGCTCGATGACTTCGCCGATCGTGCGTTCGTTCTTTTCGAATTCCGCCAGCGCCCGGCCGCGGCGCAGCACCATGAAGCGATCGCCGGCGGCATAGGCGTGGTACGCGTTATGGGTGATGAACAGGACGGCGACGCCGCGCGCCCGCACGCGTTCGATCAGCTTGAGCACGGTCGCCGATTCGCGCACGCCGAGCGCGGCGGTCGGCTCGTCGAGCACCAGAACGCGGGCGCCAAAATGAATCGCCCGGCCGATGGCGAGCGCCTGCCGCTCGCCGCCGGATAGCGTGCCGACCAGTTGATCGCCGTCGGCGACGCGGCTGATGCCAAGGTCCCTGAGGCTCTTCAGCGCCAGGCGCGAAGCCTCTTCGAGATCGAGCCGGCGGAACAGGCCGCGTCCCTTTTGCGGCTCGGCGGCGAGGACGAAATTGCGGGCGACGCTCATCAGCGGAAGCGTGCCGACCTCTTGATAGACCGTGGCGAGGCCCTTTTCGCGCGCCTCGCGCGGGCTCGCGAAATGGACGATCTCGCCGTCGACCAGCACCTCGCCCTTGGTCGGCGTCTCGACGCCGGTCAGGATCTTGATCACCGTCGACTTGCCGGCGCCGTTCTCGCCGAGCAAGCAGAAGACTTCGCCGGGAAAAAGCTGCAGCGAAAGATCGGCGATCGCGGTCACGCCGACGAAGCGCTTCGTGACATTGCGAAGCTCGACGATCGGCGCGGCCATGGTCACGCTCTCCCCATCGCCAATTGCCGCAATCTGTGATTGGCGAGCACGGCGAGCAGCAGGAGGAGGCCGATGAAGAAATTGGCGAGGTCGGCGTTCCAGCCGAGGAAGAACACGCCGAGCGAGACGACCCCGTAGGTCAGTGAGCCGAACACGGTGCCGATCGGCGAGCCGTAGCCGCCGGTCAGCAGGACGCCGCCGATCACCGCCGCGGCGATGCCGGTGAAGACGTATTGAGAGCCGAGCGTGATGTTGCCGTTCTGAAACGTCAGCGTCTCGTTGACGGCCGAGAGCGCCGCGGCGAGCGACGTGCAGACGAACAGGATGATCTTGACGCGATCCACCGGCACGCCGGCCAGACGCGCCGTCATGGCATTGCCGCCCGTCGCATAGACCCAATTGCCGAAGGCGGTCCGCTGCATCACATAGGCGGCGATCGCGGTCAGGATCAGCCAATGGACGATCGAGATGTGGAACTGGGCGATGTTCGAGGCGAAGACCGCATGCGCCGAGCCGGACGATTCCGCCGAAAGACTCGACGAGCCGGTCAGCGCGATCGCGACGCCGAGCATCGCGCCCATCACCATCAGCATCATCGCCAGCGTGACGATGAAGGAAGGGAGCTTGGTGCGCACGACGATGAGCCCATTGGCGGCGCCGATCGCGGCCGCGAACAAAAACGCGATGGCGACGCCGATCCACGGATCGAGCGAATAATAGCCGGCGCAGATGGCGACGATCATCGAACAGCCGCCGACCACTGCGCCGACGGAGAGATCGAACTCGCCGCCAATCATCAGCATGCCGACGGGCAGGGCGATGATGCCAAGATCGGAGGCGGTGTCGAGCCAGTTCGCGGTGCCGAGCGGGGTGAGGAAGCCGTTCCGCCCGGCCGTGATCGCGAAGAAAGCGAAGACAAGCAGCGCCGAGACGACGCCGCCCGCCTCGGGCCGCAGCAGAAAGCTCATCAGCCGGCCGCGGCGCGGCAGGCGCTCGACCGAGGCTAAATCGTCGAACGTTTCGGCGTCCGACGCGATTGCGGCGTTCGTCTCGTCGGGTTGTGCGAGCATAAGCGTCGCTTCAGCGAAGGAGCGCGGCGTTCCGAATGCCGGATCGCCGCGCGTCAGCCTATTTCGAGCCGATCACGTTCGGATAGGTGTCGAACACTTTGAGAATCTTGTCGATGTTCTTCTTGTCGACGATGCTCGGGCCGGTCGCCACCGGGCCGACCGGCGCGAGGCCGTATTTGGCGTAGAGCGTCGCGAAAACAACGCCGAAATAGCCGTCGAGATAAGGCTGCTCGTTGACGAGAAAATCGAGCTTGCCGTTCTGGATCTGCTGCAGGGCGACGCGCGAAATCTCCATCGTGCCGACATGGACCTTGCCGGTCATTTGCGCGGCGTCGAGCGCGGCCGTGGCGGCGGTGCCGACCGCGGCGTTTTCGGTGAAAATGCCGTCGATGTCGTGATGGGATTGGAGATAGGCGCCAATGTCGCGGCTGACCTTGCCCTGATCGGTCGAGTCCGCCGTCGGCAGTTCGAGGTTGCTCGATGTCGCGCCGAGCTCCTTCGCCTTCTCGGCCAGGCCTTTGCAGATCGCCTGCAGGTACGGATTGCCCGGCACGTTGATGACGCAGAGGATGTTCTTCGAGCCCGCCTTGGTCAGGCGCTCCGCCGCGACCTTGCCGACTTCGGGGCCTTGCTGGCCGACAAAGCCGAAGGCGCCGTCCGCCTGCCACTGGTCCTGGCCGGATTGATCGACATAGACCGGGATGCCGGCTGCGACCGCCTGCTTGATATAGGGATCGACGACGCTGGTGACGAAGTCGCCGACGACGATCGCGTCCGGCTTCTGGGCGATCGCGGTCTGCATCGTGCGGGCCGACGTCGCCTCGATATCGGCTTCGTCGATCGGAATGTAGTTGAGCTTGACGCCGAGCGCCTTGGCGGCGTCCTGCGCGCCCTGGTAGAGCGGCGGGAAGAACGAATCGTTGAGCGGGCCGGAAACGAAGGCGATCAGGATTTGCTTATCCTCCGCCTGCGCCGGCCAAGCCGCCGCGGCGGCGCAAGCCGCGCCTGCCGCTCCGAGGCCCAGTAGGAAATTGCGAGCAGCCCTCAATTTCATGGCGTTCCTCCACATTCGAATGGGCGGATCCCGAGCCGCGGGGCGGCTTGGACCTCTGTTTTTGGCGGTCTCGCCCTTGGCGCGGTTGTCGGGCGGACTTCATTTGGGTAATGAATTTGTCCGACATCGTCAACGGAGTAAACAGTCCATGTCGGCGTTTTTGCTCCACAGCGGCGCTGTAAGGCCGTTACGCCCGGGATTGAAATGGCGCTTTTGATCGAAAGAAAGGCGCTTGGCCGCGCCGACGGCATTATCGCGGCCGATTTGTCGGACAAGATGAATGCGGTCCGCGCCGAGCAGCGCTACGCCGAGGACGACGGCTCTTACGACCTGGCTCACGCCCGGCTGTGGATCGACGAATATTCCGACCTCGCCGCGCGCGACGCCGAGCGGCCGGCGGTCGCGGCCGAAGACCAGACCGTCAAGACGCCGCTCGGGCCGGTCGCGGTCCGTCTCTACAATCCCGGGGAGGCCGGGCCGATCTTGGTCTTCGTCCATGGCGGCGGGTGGGCGATCGGCGGGATCAGGAGCCATGACCATATCGCCCGTTGGCTCGCCGCCGAGATCGGCTGCCGCGTCGTCCAGATCGAATATGCGCTCGCGCCCGAGCGGCCGTACCCGGCGGCGATGAGCCAGGTGGCGGCCGTGCTCTCGACGGTCCTCGACCAGGCCCGCGGCGCGCCGGTTCTGGCGGCGGGGGATTCGGCCGGCGCCAATATCGCGGCGACCGCGATCCTCAGTCTATCGAGGGACGAGCGCCGCCAGCTCGCGGGCTTCGTCTCGATCTATGGCGCTTATGCGCCGGAAATGAACCTTTCGTCGCATCGCCTCTATGGCGACGGGCGGTTTGGGCTCTCCGAAGCGCAGATGCGCTGGTTCTGGAACCTCTATGCGCCGCATTTGCCGCCGGACGAGCGCGCCAAGAAGCTCAGCCCGCTGACCGCGGATCTGTCGGACTTTCCGCCGACGCTATGCATCGGCGCGGAATGCGACCTTCTGCTCGACGATACGCTCGCCTTCTACGGCGAACTCACCAAAGCCGGCGTCGACGTGTCGCTGTCGCTGTGGTCGAGCCTGCCGCATGGCTGCATGCATTTCGTCGGCGCAGTCGCCAGCGTGACCGAGGCCGCGAGCGCCATCGTTCAATTCGTCGTCGCCCGCGGCAGAGATCCGCTGGCGCGGGCGCGCGGGGCGGAGCGCGCCTCCTCGCCGTCGGCGCCCGAGCCGAGCGCCGGTCCGGCGTCCGAAGCGCCGGCGGCGCTGGTCGATGTCGAGCCCCTGTTCACGACCAGCCGCTCGCGGCTGCATGGTTCGCTCGCCCACCGCATCGCCGCCGACATCATCAAGGGCGACCTCGCGCCCGGCTCGCTGCTGCCGCGCGAGGAAAGCGCCGGCGACGCGTTCGGCGTCTCGCGCAGCGCCTATCGCGAGGCGATCCGCACGCTCGCCGCCAAGGGGATGGTCTCCGCGCTGCCGAAAGTCGGCACCAAGGTCGCGCCGCGCTCGGCCTGGCATATTCTCGATCCCGATATTCTCGCCTGGCGTTTCGAAATCGCGCCGAACGAGACCTTCATCCGCAACCTGTTCGAATTGCGCAAGATCGTCGAGCCGAGCGCCGCCGCGCTCGCCGCCATGCGGCGCAACGAGCAGGAATTGTCCAAGCTCGCCGACGCGCTGTCGCGCATGGCGCGCACCAATCCGCGCAGCGGCGCCTGGCTCAACGCCATCGTCGCGTTCCATCACGACCTGCTCAGCGCCGGCGGCAACGAGGCGCTGAACTCGCTCTGGCCGGCGGTGCAGACGACGCTGCGCTGGTCGGTCAAATTGCAGATGATGCTGCCGAGCTTGAGCTTGGCGCACGACCCGGTCGCCGACCACGCCCGCGTCTTCGAGAAAGTCGCCTCGCAAAACGCCGAGGGCACGCTGACCGAGATGGCGCTGCTGATCGACGCAGCGCTCGCCGACACGCTCGCCAATATGAAGCGGATCGAGACGATCAGGTCCGCCTGAGCGCGGCTCGCGAGCGAACATCACGGGCGACTGTCGTCCCAAGGAGGCGAGCGCATGCAATGGCTGTTCGAACAGGATTCGGTGGATTGGATCGAATTGTCGGGACTCTACAAAATCGCCCCCTTGGGCGACAAGCGGCCGGACGATTTGAAGCGGGCGTTCTCGAACAGCATGTACAAGTGCTTCGTCTTCGAGCGCGGCGGTTTGATCGGCGCGGGACGAGCCTTGGCCGACGGCGTCGACTGCGCGTATCTCTGCGATGTCGCGGTCCATCCCGACTTTCAGGGAAAAGGCCTCGGCAAGGCCATCATCGCCAAGCTCGTCGAACTCTCGTCGGGGCATAAGAAAATCATCTTGTACGCAAACCCCGGGACGGAGGACTTTTATAGAAAGCTCGGCTTCCGGCGCATGCTGACGGCGATGGCGATATTCGAAGATCAGCACCGAGCGATGAGGCGCGGATTGGTCGAAGAGAAATGACGCTTGACGCAACAGGCCGGCGGCGCTCGGCTATCCTTTCGCGCTCGCGACGAACGTTCGGAACGTGATCGACGCACGATGGCGCTCGACCGGCGGGATGCTGTGCTGCCAAAGATCGCGCGACGGGCCCGACAACAAATAAGCCGAACGCGGCGCGACGGTGAGCGCGGCGCGCTCCCATCGCTCGCCTGCGGGACGGCGGAAGCGGAAGAGGCCGGGCGCGAACAGCGACACGCCGATCACCTCGCCGAATTGGGCCTTGTCGCGATGCCAGCCTATGCCGGCGCCGGGCGGATAATCGTTGATCAGGACTTGCTGAAAATCGTCCGCCCGGCGGTCGAACGCCGCCGCGGCTTTGGCGCGCAAACGTTCGAGAAAGCCCGGCAGCGGCGGCGCCTCGGTCACGTCGCGGCGGACGTAATCGTAGCGCCAGCCGAAACTGACCACCTGCCGATTGGCCTGATAGCCATGAAAATCGAACGGCTGGAAGGGCAGGGCGGAAAGCTCGCGCGCCAACGCCTCTTCCTCGGCTTCGGTCAGAAGATCGGCGCGATAGCGAAAGCCTTCCGGCAGGCCGATCGGCGCCCCGAACAGGTCGGGCTCAGGCGAAGCGGGGCGAACCCGGCGGCGGCTTGGCGCGTTCATGGTCTGTCAGATAGGAGCTTCGCCATGCCCGCCAAGTCCGCCGCTCAGCAAAAAGCCGCCGGCGCGGCGCTCGCCGCCAAGCGCGGCAAGACCCCGAAGAGCAAGCTCAGGGGAGCGTCGAAATCGATGCTGTCGATGAGCGAAAAGCAGCTCGAGGAATTTGCCCATACCAAGCGCAAAGGCAAGCCGGAGCACGCGTCCAAAAATCGATAAGAAGCGCGTTCCAGCGATTCTGCCGCGCCCTGGCGGGCCAGCGCGCGGCTCAGCCTCATAATACCAGCCTCATCGGCGCCGCGAGCGCGATCGAGATATTTCGACCGCGGTGGAATCGTCGCGCCGCGCGCCTTCGCAAACTGGGCGTCCTGGATCGACGAGGCGAAGCCAAATGGCGATAAAACAGATACGGCCGAAAACCGTTGCGAAAATGGCGTCTGGCGGCGGCGCCAAGCGGTCGAAGGGCCGCGAGGCCGGCCGAAGCGCGAAATCCTTGACGCTGGCGGCGATGAGCCTCGGCTTCGGCGTGGTGCAACTCGACGTCACCATCGTCAACACCGCTTTGAACAGCATCGGACAAGGTTTCGGCGGCGACGTCTCCGCGCTGCAATGGGTCGTTAACGCTTACACGATTGCTTTCGCGGCCTTGATCTTGACGGCGGGCTCGGCTGGCGACCGGATCGGCGGCAAGCGAGCCTTCATGGCCGGATTCGCCGTCTTCACCCTCGCTTCGCTCGCCTGCGCCTTCGCGCCCAATCTCGTTGCGCTGATCTTGGCCCGCGCGATCCAGGGGGCCGGCGCCGCGCTCCTGGTGCCGAACTCCTTGGCGCTGCTCAATCATGCTTATCCCAACTCGGAAGAACGCGGGCGAGCCGTCGGGTTCTGGGCCGCGGGCGCCAGCCTTGCGCTGACCGCCGGGCCGTTCGCCGGCGGCGGGCTGATCGCGCTAAGCAGTTGGCGCGCCATCTTTCTCGTCAACCTGCCGATCGGCCTCGCCGGTCTGGCTCTGACCTGGGCCTATGCCAGCGAGACGCCGCGCAGCGCGGCCCGCCAGATCGATCTGCCGGGCCAAGCTGCGGCGATCGCCTGCCTCGGTCTATTGGCCGCGTCGATCATCATGGGCGGCAAGCTCGGCTGGCTCAGTCCGTTCGTCATCGGCGGTCTCGTTCTGGCGGCGGCGAGCGGCGCAGTCTTCATTCGGCAGGAACGGCGCGTGGATCAGCCGATGTTGCCGCTCGGCCTCTTCAACCGGCGCCTGTTCTCGCTGGCGACGGCGATCGGCGTGCTGGCCAACACGGCCTTCTACGGCCTCATCTTCGTCTTCAGCTTGTACTTCCAGCAATTGAACGGTTGGCCGGCCTTTCAGACCGGGCTCGCCTTTCTGCCGATGATGGCGATCGTGCTGCCGGCGAATATCGCCGCGCCGCGCCTCGCCGAGCGTCTGGGCCAGCCGCTGGTCATCGCGATCGGCGCTTGCCTCGCGGCGGCCGGCGCGTTCGGCGCGCTGGTTCTTGCGCGGGGTACGAGCTATGGCGCGCTCTGCGGCCAGCTCGTCGCGCTTGGCGGCGGCCTTGGCCTGCTGGTGCCGCCGATGACCGCCATGCTGCTCGGCGGCGTCGACAAGGCTCATTCCGGCGTCGCCTCCGGCGTGCTCAACGCCGCGCGCCAGACCGGCAGCGTGATCGGCGTCGCCCTGTTCGGCTCTTTCGTCGCGAATAAGGGCGCGTTCGTTTTCGGCGCGCGCCTGTCGCTGGCCGTGGCCGGAGCGCTGCTGCTGGTTTCGGCTGCGCTGGCCCTGTGGGGCCGGCGCGGCCAGAGCGAAGATGGAAGAGCGCGGCGGGCTTAGTTCGGCGACGATTGCAACAGATCCGCTCCTGCGCCTCCATGCCTGGCCAGAAGGGCGGCGCGGATGGCGCAGGATACAAACGCGCCGTCGCGAAGCGCATGCTCAGGCCGCGACCTCCGCGGCCGTGGTCCGTCGAAGCCAGTCCGGGTCGATGCGGGGGAGGGGAATGGCGTCCAGCAGGGCGCGGGTATATTCATGCTTCGGAGCGGCGAAGATCTCTTCGCAGGCGCCTTCCTCGACAACGCGGCCTGAGCGCAGAACGTAGACGCGATTACAGACGGCGCGGATCACCGACAGGTCGTGGCTGATGAAAGCCATCGCCAGGCCAAGGTCGCGAGAAAGGTCTTTCAGAAGATTGAGCGCCCGGGCCTGCGTCGACACGTCGAGACCTGACACGATCTCGTCGGCGAGAACGAAATCGGGCGCCAGCAGCGCGACGCGCGCGATGCCGACGCGTTGCCGCTGCCCTCCGGAAAGCTCGTGGGGATAGCGGTCGAGGCACGCAAGCGGCAGACCGAACCGCGTGAAGATGGCGCGCGCTTTGCCCTCCGCTTCCGCGCGGCGCTTGGCCACGCCGTGGAAAAGCATCGGCTCGATCACGATATGGCGGATCGTGTGTCGCGGGTTGAGCGACGCCATCGGATCTTGGAATATGAGCTGCATGCGCCTTCGCAGCGGGCGCATCTCCGCTTCGGAAAGCCGCGTTATGTCGCGGCCGTCGAAAGCAATCGATCCCGATGCGACATCGACGAGCCGCAACAGCGCGCGGCCGAGCGTCGTCTTGCCGGAGCCGCTTTCGCCGACGATGCCGACCGTTTCGCCGCGTTTGACGCTTATCGTCACGCCGTGAAGCGCTTTCACGGGCTGGCGCGCGCGTCCAAGCCAGGGCCGCCTGCCGCCGAAGACCACCTCGACCTCGCGCGCGACGAGCAGATCCTCGGTCATGCGGCGACCTCCGCGCGAAGACGCGCGACAACGTCTTCGGGGATCGGCTTTAAGCCGGCGTCGGGCCGGTCGTACCGGGGGCACGCGTCGAGCAGCGCGCGCGTGTAGAGATGGCGAGGCGATTGCAGAACGTCGGCCGTGCGGCCTTGCTCGATCACCCGCCCGTCGAACAGCAACGTCACCCGATCGCAGATCTGGGCGACGACGCCGAGATCGTGCGTGACGAACACGACGGCCGTGCCATGCGCGCTCTGCAGATTGCGAATCAGGCGCAGAATCTGCTTCTGGACAGTGACGTCGAGGGCCGTAGTCGGCTCGTCGGCGACGATCAGCTTAGGTTCGAGCGCAAAGGCGGCGGCGATCAGCACGCGCTGGCGCATGCCGCCGGATAGTTCGTGCGGGAAACTGCGCAGCACGCGCTCCGGATCGCGGAGATGCGCTTCCTCGAGAAGTTTGAGCGCGACGTCGCGCGCGCCGCTTGCGTCGAGACCTCGCCAGAGGCGCAGTCCGTCGGTCAGTTGCCCCTCGATGCGGCGTCCCGGATTGAGCGCGGTCATTGGGTCCTGCGGGATCAAGGCGATGCGTTCGCCGACCAGCCGACGGCGTTGCGCGGTCGACGCCTTGAGCAGGTCCTGGCCCTCGAACAGCACTTCGCCCGAAGTCACGCGGACGGCGCTCGGCAGGATGCCGAGAATGGCCTTGCCGATGGTCGACTTGCCGGCGCCGCTCTCGCCGACCAGGCCGTGCGTCTCGCCGCGCGCTACGGTCAGCGAGACGTCGCGAAGAATCGGCGCGCGATCGCGTTCCGCAACGGCGCTTAGGCGGGCGATGTCGAGTATGGCGCCGCTCATCGGCGCATCACCGGGTCGAGCGCGCGGCGCAGCCCCTCGCCGAGCAGGTTGAAGGCGAGCACGGTGAGAAACAGCATCGTCAGCGGCGCCGCGAGGATCCACCAGCCCTGATGCAAGAGCTGACGCCCTTGCGCGATCATCCCGCCCCATGTCGGCGTATCTGACGATACCGACAGCCCGACGAAAGACAGGATCGCTTCGACAATGACGGCGATGCCCATTTCCAGGCTCACCAGCGCGATCAGCACCGGCAGCACATTCGGAAAAATCTCCCGAATGAGGATTCGGAACTGCGAGAAACCGATTGCGCGCGCGGCGGTCACGTAATCGGCGCTGGCCTGATTGAGCGTTTCCGCGCGGACGACGCGGCAAAAGCGGGTCCAGTCGATGATCGCGATCGCGGCGATGACCGAGCCTATGCCGGCGCCGACGACCGCGACGAGCAGGATCGACAAGAGTACGGGCGGAAACGCCATCCAGATTTCGACGAGCCGCGAAATCGTCGCGTCCGCGGCGCCGCGATACCAGCCGGCGAGCAGGCCGAGCCCGGCGCCCAATATCGCGGCGAGGCTCGCCGCGATGAAGGCCACTGTCAGCGCGACGCGCGCGCCGTAAATGACGCGTGAAAGCGCATCACGGCCGAGATCGTCCGTGCCGAGCCAGTGGCCCGTTTCGGCCCCAGGCAGCCAGAAGGGCGGCGTTGCGCCAAGAACGATGTCCTGTTCGAGCGGGTCCTTCGGCGCGATCCAGGGCGCGCCGAGCGCAAGCACAAGCAAGATGACGATGAAGCCGCCGCCGGCAATCACTTTAGGGTCGCGCAAGCATGCCCGCACCGAGTCGGCGCGTCGGCGCGAGCCGATTGAAGCCGCGGCGCCTGCGGTCGCCTCAAGCATGGCGCAGGCGCGGGTTCGTTGCGACGACGAGCAAGTCTACGACCATGTTGACGACGATGAAGAGGGCCCCGAAAACAAGCGTTAGGCCTTGGATCAGCGGCAGGTCGCGGTTGATCACGGCGTCGACGGCCATGTTGCCGATGCCCGGATAGGCGAAGATGCGTTCGACGATCACCGTGCCGCCGATCAGGAAGGTGAATTGCACGCCCGTCAATGCGAGCGTCGGCGCGACGGCGTTGCGCAGCGCCTCTTGCAGGACTAACCGCAATTTCGACATGCCCTTGAGCCGGGCGAGCAGCACGTAATCCTGCACCATGGCTTCGCGCAGCGATTCCTTGAGGACGCGCGTAATGACCGCGGCGAGCGGCAAGCCGAGCGCGAGGGTCGGCATCGCCATGTGCCGAGCGACGTCGATAAAAATCGAGAAGCGCAGCGTGAGCAAGCTTTCGGCCAAATAGAACGGCGTGGAAAAATGCGCATCGAGGGCCGGATCGATGCGGCCGGACAATGGCAGCACCGGCGCAAAGACGCCGAACAGCAGCACAAGCGCGAAAGCCCAAATGAAATCCGGCACCGCGAGAAATAAGCCGTTAATCGCGTCGACCATGGGCGCAATCGCAAGACCGTCCAAAAGCGTCGCGACAACCGCCACGCCGCCGCCCACGGCGACGGCGAAGGCGAGAGCGGCGAAAGCAAGTTCGAGCGTCGCCGGCAGGCGCTCGAGCAGCAATTCGAGCACGTCGCGATGGAGAGAGATTGAGACGCCGAAGTCGCCGCGCAGGAGGTCGCGGGCCCAGACGACGAACTGCGCCGGAAGGCTGGCGTCGAGTCCGTAATGCGCGCGGAGCGCCGCGATGTCCGCGGGCGACGCGCCGGGCGAGATCATCATCGCGATTGGATCGCCCGGCACGACGCGCAGAAGCACGAATATGATCGCCGCGACGCCGATCAAGGTTATCGCAGCCATAGCCAGGCGATGGGCTATCCCGAGGCTCATGCCGTGGTAGAAAGAGGAGAGGGGGCGCGTAAATCCGCTCGCCATCGCGCCCCCCCTCGCGTTTATGCGTTCGAGACGAGCGTCGGCTCCAAGGCGCCGGTCGCGTTGGGCGTCACCTTGAGCGACGACTTGAACACGATTGGCTGGAAATACTGCACGAGCGGGATGACGTAACCCTTCTCGGCGATGTATTTGTCGACCGCCTTCCAGCCCGCGATTCGTTTCTCTTCGTCTTTTTCCGCCCAAATCGGGCCAATCATGTCGTCGAGGTCCTTCGATTTCCAGGCCGAGTGCGGCGAAGGCGAGAACATCGCGAAGCCGGTCGAGCATGTCGGATCGCCGATCGCGTCGCCCCAATTGTAGAAAGCCATGGGCGCGAGCTTGTGCGCGGCGCGCAATTCGTAGTGCTTGGCGATTTCGTAAACTTCGATTTCGGCGTCGATGCCGACCTTCCGCCACATGCCGACGATCGCCTGGATCATCTCGTAATCCTTCGGCTTGAAGCCGCGAGTCGTCTGGATCTTGAACTTGACCGGCTTCTCCGGCGAATAGCCGCTCGCGGCGAGCAGCTTCTTCGATTGTTCCGGATCGTAGGGAACCTTGATCGAGGGATCGTAGGCTGCATAGCCCGGGGCGTCCAGCGTCGCGATCGGCGTCGCATAGCCGCGCAGCAGGCGCTTGGCGATCGCCTCCTTGTCGATCGCGTAGATCGCGGCGAGGCGGACGTTCTGATCGAGCATCTCCTTCTCGACATTGGTGATGAATATCATGCCAATGTCGGTGATCGGCTGGCAGACGCCGGCAAGGCCGGGCTTGGCCTTCAGACGATCGTATTCCTCGTAAGGAATTTCGAGCGTGACGTCCGAGGAGCCGCTCTCGATTTCGGCGACGCGACTCGTGCCGTCAGGCACGAATTTGAAAATAACGGTCTCGAATGCGCCCTTAGGCCCCCAATATTTGTCGTTGCGCTTGAGCCGCAGGAAAGCGTTGCCCTGATATTCGTCGACCATGTACGGGCCTGCGCCGATCGGCTTCTTCTCGAAACCTTCGGCGCCGACCTTCGTGTAATAGGCTTTGGGCAAGATATATCCGGTGAGGAAAGCCATCCATTTGAAGATCGTCGGATCGAACTGCTTGACGTCGGCGGTGATGCGCTGGCCGTCGATCTTGAAATTGTCGATCGAGCCCCAGACGAAAGGAACCGGGCTGCCGTTTTTCGGATCGCCCGCGCGCTCTATCGACCACACCACGTCCTCGGGCGTGAATGGCGTTCCATCGTGCCAGACGACGCCTTCCCGCACCTCCATCCAGGCTTTGGTCTTGTCTTCGTTCCAGCCCCACTTGGTCAGCAGGCCCGGCGCAAACGATAGATCCGGATTCTGCCCGACCGGCTGATCATAGATCGCGCGATAAATCGCCTGAATGGTCGGATTGACGGCGGAGGGGCCGACCGTCGGATCGAATGACGGAAGGTTCACGTTGAAGGCGATTGTCAGTTTGTCGCGCGCCTGCGCCGACGCGCTCGCCCCCGAAAGAAGCCCGGACAGAAAACTGGCGCCGCCAAGAGCGAGCGCTTGGCGCCGATTCAAATTGAGCATGAGACCCTCCCACCTTCCCTTCGCGACCGCGGCGATCCGCCGACGAATCCGCGAGGATGCGACAATTTCGTCGTCCCTGCGCCTCCTGACGGCTCGCTCCGCGCCGCCGCGCGACTTGCGGCGCGCCGCGAGGCCGGCTCAGCGCCTCTATTGCATGCACATTCATACATATAATTCCGTGGCCGCTCCAGGTGTCAAGGGGCCTCTCAAATCGGCGAAGCGCTGTTTTCGCCGATCACCGGGCTTTAGCGCCGGACCGTCCGCCGTTGACAAGCAGCCTCGCGAAAAAATATGCTTGTGCAGATGAATGGACGCGCAGGACACGCTCCTACGCTTGAATCTCAACGTGGAGGTACGCCGTGGCGGAACGGTCGTTCGCTCGCGAGGTCCAAGATCTCAAGCTCGGCGCCGGCGAAATCTTCCGCGGCGAGGGGATTCTCGCAATCACCAAGGCGCTGTTGCAATCCGGCGTCGCTTATGTCGGCGGATATCAGGGCTCGCCCATCTCTCACCTGATGGACGTGCTCGCCGACGCCAAGGACGTCCTCGCCGAACTTGGCGTGCATTTCGAGACGTCGGCGTCGGAGGCGACCGCCGCCGCGACGCTCTCGGCGTCGGTCATGTATCCGGTGCGCGGCGCCGTGACCTGGAAATCCACGGCAGGCACCAATGTCGCGGCCGACGCGCTCTCCAATCTCTCGTCCGGCGGCGTCACCGGCGGCGCCATGATCATCATCGGCGAAGATTATGGCGAGGGCTCCTCGATCATGCAGGAGCGCAGCCACGCCTACGCGCTGAAGTCGCAGATCTGGCTGCTCGACCCGCGGCCGAACCTGCCGAGTCTGGTGCGCATGGTCGAGGAAGGCTTCGAGCTTTCGGAGGCCTCCAATACGCCGGTCATGCTCGAAATGCGCATCCGCGCCTGCCACGTCCACGGGCAGTTCGTCTGCAAGGATAATCAGAAGCCCAAGCACACGCTGCGCGAGGCGCTGGAAAATCCGGTCCGCGACGTCAATCGCATCGTGTTGCCGCCTGCCTCCTTCCTGCACGAGAAGGACAAATTGGAGCGCCGCCTGCCTGCTGCGGTCGAGTTCGTCAAGTCCCGCAAGCTCAACGAGACTTTCGGTCCTGCGACGGGCGACGTCGGCATTGTGATGCTTGGCGGCCTCTACAATACGACCATGCGCGCGCTGCAATATCTCGGTCTGGCCGATGGATACGGCGAAAGCGCAGTGCCTCTTTACGTTCTCAACGTCGCCTATCCTTTGATCGAGGACGAATTGATCGCCTTCTGCCGCGACAAGCGGGCGGTGCTGATGGTCGAAGAAGGCGCGCCGGACTATATCGAACGCGACCTCAACACGATTTTGCGCCGCCGCGACATCCAAACAAAGGTGTCGGGCAAGGACGTGCTGCCGATGGGCGGCGAGTATACGGCCCCCATCCTCGTCAAAGGCGTCCGCGAATTCCTCGCCGCTCATGCCCGCGAAATGCTCGGCAACGAGCCGCCGCGTCCAGACCCGGCGCCAGTCCTCGCCGACCCGAGAGTAAAGGCGCTCGCCGAGGCGGTGCCGCCCCGGCCGCCCGGATTCTGCATCGGCTGCCCGGAACGGCCGATCTTCGCCGCGATGAAGCTGGTCGAGCAGGAGCTTGGTCCGCATCATGTCTCGGCGGATATCGGCTGCCATCTTTTCTCGATCTTGCCGCCGTTCAATATCGGCGCGACGACGATGGGATATGGCCTTGGACCGGCTTCCGCGTCCGCTTTCAACGTGCCGGCGTCGAAGCGGCCGATCTCGGTGCTTGGCGACGGCGGCTTCTGGCACAATGGCCTCGCCTCGTCGATCGCCAACGCCGTCTTCAACAAGCATGACGGCGTGACGCTGATCGTCGACAACTACTATTCCGCGGCGACGGGGGGCCAGGATATTCCGTCCTCGCGCGCGCTCAATCCGCGCCGCAAGACCAACAACAGCATCGTCGACGCGGTGCGAGGGGTCGGCGCCAAATGGGTGCGCCAGATTGATCGAACTTACGACGTCGGCAAAATGCGCGACACGCTGCGCGAGGCGCTGACGACGGAAGAGGCTGGGCCGAAAATCATCGTGGCCTCGTCCGAATGCATGCTGAACAAGCAGCGGCGCGTGCGTCCGCTTGTAAGCAAGGCGATCAAGTCCGGCGAGCGCGTCGTGCGTGAGAAGTTCGGCGTCGACGAGGATATTTGCACGGGCGACCACGCCTGTATCCGTCTTTCCGGCTGCCCCTCGCTTTCGACCAAGCAGACGGACGACCCATTGAGGGACGACCCGGTCGCCGTCATCGACGAGAACTGCGTCGGCTGCGGCAATTGCGGCGAGGTCGCAGAGGCCGCCGTTTTGTGCCCGTCCTTCTATCGCGCCGAGATTGTCCATAACCCGACCCGGCTCGACCGCTGGCTTGAGCGGGCGCGCTCCGCGATGATCGCTTGGCTCGAACGCCGACGCACGGCGAAGCGCCCGCGCCTCGCCGAAGGGACGGCATGAGCGAGGCCGCCTCAGGTCGATCGTTCGGCGCAGGACCGCCGCGCATTTCCATCGCTATCCTGGCGATGGGCGGGCAGGGCGGCGGGGTGCTCGCAGACTGGATCGTCGCGGCCGCGGAGTCTCAGGGCTGGGCGGCGCAGTCGACCTCGGTGCCGGGCGTCGCGCAGCGCACCGGCGCGACGATCTACTATATCGAGACGGCCCCAAAAAGGAGCGACGCCGAGCCTGTCTTCGCGCTCATGCCGACGCCCGGCGATGTCGACGTCGTCATCGCCGCCGAACTGATGGAGGCGGGACGTTCGGTGCTGCGCGGCCTCGTCACGCCGGACCGTACGACGCTGATCGCCTCGACCCATCGCGCGCTCGCCGTCACGGAGAAGCAGGCGCCTGGCGACGGCGCCGGCGATCCCGACGTCGTTTCGGTTGCGACCGAATTCGCGGCCAAGCGCCTCGTCGCGTTCGACATGGAGAGATTGGCGAAGTCCAACGGCAGCGTGATATCCGCCGCGATGCTCGGCGCGCTCGCCGCAACCGGCGACGTTCCATTTCCACGCGCCGCCTTCGAGGAGGCGATCCGCGCAGGCGGCGCCGGCGTCGACGCCAGCTTGAAAGCCTTCGCCGCCGCCTTCGATGAGGCGAACGCCAATCCCGTCCAGCCGGTCCGCCGTCCCGACAAGCGCTTCAAGGCTTGGCCCGAATTCTTCCGCGAGGCGGAGCTTGATCGCATCGGCGCGCGCATTCGCGGCTTTCCGGCCGAGGCGCAGCCGATGCTCGCGGCAGGCGCGCGAAAGCTCGTCGATTATCTCGACGCCGCTTACGCCCACGAATATCTCGATCGCGTCGGCGCGCTCTGCGAGCTTGACCGCGCGCATGGCGGCGCGGGCAGGGGCTTCGCCTTTACCGTCGCCGCCGCCAAATATGTCGCCGGGGCCATGGCTTATGACGATGTGCCGCGCGTCGCCGATCTCAAGATTCGCGCTTCGCGCCAAGCACGGGTCCGGGGCGAGGTGGGCGCTTCAGAGGGTACGATCGTCGCAACAACCGAATATTTCCATCCGCGCGCCGAGGAGCTTTGCGGCTCGCTGCCGAAAGCCTGGGGCGAATGGATCGAGGCGCGGCCGGCGGTCTTCAGAACGTTGGACAAGATCGTCAACCGGGGCCGCCGCATCCGGTCCAATACGATCGCGGGCTATCTGATGCTCGCCTTCGTAGCGCAGCTCGGGCCGCGTCGGCGCCGATCGCTGCGCCATGCGCGCGAAGCGGCGCATCGCGAGGCGTGGCTGAACGTCGCGGCCGAAGCGCTCGCGGCGCGCTACGAACTGGGCGTCGAAACCCTCGGTTGCCGACGTCTCGTGAAAGGATATTCCGACACTCATGCGCGCGGCCTATCGAAGTTCGATCGCGTCATGTCGGCCGTGCCGCTCCTGGCGGCGCGGGAGGACGGGGCCGCATGGCTCGACCGTCTCAAGCGCGCGGCGCTGGCCGACGAGACCGGCGCTAAGCTCGACGGCGTATTGAAGACGATCGCGAGTTTGTAGGCGGCTCAGCCGCTTCCGCCATGGCCCCGCGCGCATCACACGCGTCCACGAACTATGCTTGACGCGGCCCTCGCCATTCGGGGGCGACAAGCCTGCGCTTCCCGTCGGGCGTAAGCATCGCGCCCGGTTCGTCGAGCGCGTCCCGGTCCCAGAGCTGACAGGTGACCTGTTTGTGCTTCTGATCGAGGGCCTCGCAATAATTGGTGAACTCGCAAATGCGGACTTCGGCGCCTGCTCCGGCCGCAATCTTCCGCGTCCAATCGGGATCGGCGAGCGACTGACGCGCGGCGCCGACAATGTCGCAGACCCCGTCCTGCAGCCAGCGCTCGGCCATTTCGAAATTGTGCACGCCGCCCGTGCAGACGACCGGCGTTTCGAACCCTGCGGCGCGGACGGCGCGTCGGATTACTTGCGTCGGCGCGGCGTTGCGGCCGAAAGGTCCGCGTGCGTCGGAAATATATTGCGGCATGCATTCATAGCCGCTCGGGCCGGTATAGGGGTAGGCGGCCGCGCCGATCGGCGGACGAGCGGCGTCGTCGAACTTGCCGCCGCGGGAGGTCGAAAGAAAATCCATGCCTGCTTGCGCGAGGGCGACGCCGATGCGCGTCGTATCCTCGAGCTCGTTGCCGCCCGCGACGCATTCCTCGGCCAGGAAACGGCAGCCGACGACAAAATCTTTTCCGACGGAAGTTCGCACGGCGTCGAAGACCTCCAGCGGCGCTCGCAGCCGACCTTCGAGCGAACCGCCGTAGCCGTCCTCGCGCGTATTCGTGCGGGAGAGGAACGAGGCCATCGTGTAGGCATGAGCATAGTGCAATTCGACGCCCGCAAAGCCTGCGTCCTCGGCGCGCTTCGCGGCTGCGGCGAAGAGCGGCGGGAGAGACTTCGGGAGGTCGCGGATATGCGGCAGATCGATATCCGTCACGCGCTCGCGGTAGCCGTGCGACAGCGCCTCCCATTCGCGCCCGGTGAGCGTTTGGCGCCATTCGGCTTCGCCAAGCTCGAACAGCCGCTCGCGCACTTCGCTTTCAGGCAGATCTTCGCCGCCGACCGCGCGGCGATGCGCCTCGGTGATCGCGAGAAAACGATCGAAATATGTCTTAGGATCGGGACGACGCCGGATCGTCAGGAAATCGATGATTTGAATCAGGAGCCTCGTGCGGTCGTCGCTTGCGCGCCGCACCGTTTCGACGAGCCGCTGCAGGCCCGGTATGAAGCGATCGTGGCCGATGCGCAGCAAAGGCCCGCTCGGCGTGTCGCGGATGCCGGTCGCTTCGACGACGATCGCGCCGGGCCGGCCGCGCGCAAAGCGTTCGTACCAGGCGATAATCTCGTCGGATACAAAGCCATCCTCGGTCGCGCGCCAAGGCACCATTGCGGGGACCCAGGTGCGCTGCGCCAAAGCCAGCCGTCCGGACCGAATCGGCGAGAATAGGAGCGACCGCGCGGCTTCGTCGCGCGTCGGCGCCCGGCCTGGTCCGGCGGAATAACGGATGCGTTCGGGCGGCCGCCACATCGCTAGTCCGCCGTGACGGCGGTCGCCTGAATCTCGACTTTGGCGCGGTCCTCGATCAGAGCCGAGACCTCGACCGCCGTCATCGCCGGGAAGTGCCTGCCCATAATTTCACGATACACTTCGCCAATCTCACGCAAGCGCGCGAGATAGTCGCGTTTGTCTCGGAAGTACCACGTCATCGACGCCACATGCTCGGGCTTCGCGCCGTCGCAGGCGAGCACCTCGACGATGTTGGTCAAAGCCTGGCGGATCTGATCGACGAGGTCGTCGCTCTCGAACTTCGCCTCCTTGGTCCAGCCGACCTGTCCGGCGACGAAAATCATGCGCCCGCGGGCCGAGACGCCATTGGCGTAGCCCGCCGGTTTAGCCCACCCTTCAGGCTGGAGGATGCGATGCATGTCTGGCTCCAGGCGCGGATTGGACTCGTCTCATGGGCGCGATTTCAGCGTCTCGCGCGCGACAATCAGTCGCTGCACTTCGGTAGCGCCTTCATAAATGCGCAACGCGCGAATCTCGCGATAGAGGCGCTCGACGATTTCGCCGCGCCGCACGCCGCGGGCGCCGAACATCTGCACCGCACGATCGATCACGCGTTGTCCGGTCTCGGTCGCCGCCATCTTCGCCATCGCGGCTTCGCGCGTCGTCGACAGTCTCTGCACGTCGCGCCGCCAGGCGGCGCGATAGGTCAGCAGAGCGGCTGCGTCGATCTCGGTCGCCATGTCGCCGAGCGCCGCTTGCGTCGTCTGCAGATCGGCAAGCGTTCCGCCGAACATTTTACGCTGACGCACATGGTCCAACGCTTCGTCGAGCGCGCGTCGCGCGAAGCCGACCGCGGCGGCGGCGACGGAAGCGCGGAAAATATCGAGCGTCTGCATCGCCAGCTTGAAGCCGCCGCCCGGCGCGCCGAGCCGGCGGCTCGCGGGAATGCGGCAGTTCTCGAAGCGCAGCGTCGCAAGCGGATGCGGCGCGATGAGGTCGATCCGCTCGGCGATCGAGAAGCCGGGATCGTCGGCGAAGACCACGAAGGCGCTGATCCCGCGCGCGCCGGGCCCCTCGCCGCTGCGCACGAACAGCGTATAGACGTCGGCGATCCCGCCATTCGAAATCCAGGTTTTCTCGCCGTCGATGAAGTAACGATCGCCGTCCCGGCGCGCGGCGCAGGCCATCGCCGCGACGTCCGAGCCCGCCTCTTTCTCCGAGAGCGCGAAGCCGGCGAGCCATTCGCCGGAGCGCGTTTTCGGCAGGATGGCCGCGCGAAGGTCCGGCGATCCGGCGAGGCTGATCGCTCCGGAGCCGAGCCCCTGCATCGCGAAGGCGAAATCGGCGAGGCCGTCGCTCCAAGCGAGCGTTTCGCGCGCGAGACACGCGGCGCGGGAATCGATCGCCGCGGCGTCGCCGTCAGGCGGCGCGACCGCCGCCGCGAGCAGGCCGGCCTCGCCCAGCGCGCGCGCCTGCTTGCGGCAGGCGCGGTCGACATCCGCATGGTCGATCTCTCGCATCGCCGGCGAGGCGACGAAGCGATCGAGCTGCTGGGCGAATTCACGGTGCCGCTTCTCGAAGAACGGCCATTCGATCCAGTCGCGCGGCGCGCGCGGGGCGGGAGCGCGCAAGCGTCAGTTCCCCTCGAACGCGGGCTTGCGCTTTCCGGCGAACGCCTCGAAGGCGCGGCGGAAATCGCCGGTCGTCATGCAAATCGCCTGCGCTTGCGCTTCGGACTCGATCATCTCGTCGAGGCCCATCGACCATTCCTGGTTCATCATGGTCTTGGTGATTCCGTGCGCGAACCACGGGCCGTCGGCGAGAGAGCGGGCGAATGCGACGGCCTCGCGCTCGAGCTCGGCTTGCGGATGCAGCGCGTTGTAGAAGCCCCAGGCGGCGCCCTCCGCGGCGCTCATCGTACGGCCGGTATAGAGCAGCTCGGCCGCGCGGCCCTGGCCGATAATGCGCGGCAGGATCCCGCAGGCGCCCATATCGGCGCCGGCGAGGCCGACACGCGTGAACAGGAAGGCGGTCTTCGCCTCCGGCGTCGCCAAGCGGATGTCCGAGGCCATGGCGAGGATCGCGCCCGCGCCGGCGCAGACGCCGTCGACCGCCGCCACGATCTGTTGCGGGCAGCGCCGCATCGCCTTGACCAAATCGCCGGTCATGCGCGTGAAGGCGAGGAGATCGAGCGTCGCCATTCGGGTCAGCGGCTCGATGATTTCGAACACGTCGCCGCCCGAGCAGAAATTACCGCCCGATCCCGTGAGCACGACCGCGCGCACGTCGGACGCGTAGACGAGGTCGCGGAAGAGGTCGCGCAGCTCCGCGTAGCTCTCGAAGGTCAGCGGATTTTTCCGGTCCGGCCGGTTGAGGCGCGCGATGGCGACCCGGCCGTCTTCGCTCGTCGAGAACTCAAAATGGCGCGCGCGATGGTCTTTGAACGGCCGTCGCGCCGCTTGCATGGCGGAATTCGTTTCGCTCATCCCGCCATAACCTCCCCGCCGGCGATGACGATCGCCTGTCCGTTCACCGATCCTGAGCCTGGAGAGGCGAGCCAAAGCGCGGCTTCGGCGACCTCTTCCGGCCTGATCAAACGTCCCTGCGGATTCGCCTTGGCGAGCTCCGCCCGCGCCGCTTGGCTGTCGCGCCCCGTCTTGGCGGCGATCGTCGCGACGGCGCGCTCGATCAGCGCCGTTTCGGTAAACCCGGGACAAATCGCATTGACGGTAATCCCCGTACGCGCCAGTTCGAGCGCCAGCGCGCGCGTCAGGCCGACGAGGCCGTGCTTGGCGGCGCAATAGGCCGAAACATAGGGATAGCCGGTCAGCCCCGCGGTCGAGGCGACATTGAGGATGCGCGACCCGACGCCGTGTCCTTTCAGGTCGGGCAGGAATTCGCACGTGACCTGATAGGCGCCGGTGAGGTCAACGGCGAGCACGCGGCTCCACAGCGCAAAGTCGGTCTTCTCGAAGGGGGCGCTCGGCGCCTCCCCGGCATTGTTGACGAGAATCGAAACGGGCCCGAATGCGGCGCGCGCCTTTTCGGCGCCGCGCTCGATGGCGGCGGCGTCGGTCACGTCGAAACCGTCGAGGATCAGCGTCACGCCAGCAGCCAGCTCCGCCGCGATCGTTTCGAGCGGCGCACGCCGCCGGCCAGCAAGACTGACGCGCGCGCCCGCGTCGACAAAGGCGCGCGTCATCGCCGCGCCGATGCCGCCGCCTGCGCCGGTGATCAGCGCATGCCGGCCTGCGAGCGGGCGCCCCGTCATTTCGCGCTCGCCATAGCCGCCGCGGCCCGCGCCAGATTGGTCTCGTACTGGATCTTGGCCGAGAGATATTGCTTCGGCCAGGCCAGCGCGTTGTACCCGATCCGGGCCGCCTCGTGCAGCGTCCAGGCCGCGTCGGCGAGGTGAGGCCGAGCGATCGCGCAGAGATCGGCGCGGCCCGCCGCGACGATCGAATTGGCGTGATCGGCCTCCGAGATCGCGCCGACCGCGATCGTCGCAACGCCGCCCTCGTTGCGAATCTGATCGGCGAAGGGCGTCTGAAATAAACGGCCATAGACTGGCCGTTCGGCTTTCGAGACTTGACCGGACGAGCAATCGATGAGGTCCGCCCCCGCGTCTTTGAACATACGCGCGAAAATCAGCGCGTCGTCAGGCGTGTTGCCGCCGGGCGTCCAATCATGGCAGGAGAGTCGAACCGACATCGGCTTGTGCTCGGGCCAAGCGGCGCGCACCGCTCGGAAGACTTCAAGCGGATAGCGCGCGCGATTTTCGAGGCTCCCGCCGTAATCGTCTTGGCGCAGATTGGTCAGCGGCGAGAGGAAGCTTGAGAGAAGATAGCCATGCGCGCAATGCAATTCGAGCCAGTCCGCCCCGGCCGCCGCCGCGCGCCGAGCCGCTGCGGCGAAATCACCGCAGACGCGGTCCATATCGTCGCGAGTCATTGAGCGCGGCGCCGGGCTGTGCGGCAGATAGGGGATCGGAGAGGCGGAAATCAGCTCCCATCCGCCGCTCTCTAAAGGCTGGTCGACGCCTTCCCACGCGATCTTCGTCGAGCCCTTGCGGCCCGAATGGCCGAGTTGCACTCCGGCCTTGGCGTGACCGACGGCATGAATGAGATCGACGAGCCGCCGCCATCCCTCCATCTGCGCGTCGTTCCAAAGGCCGAGACAGCCCGGCGTGATGCGCGCATCGGGGGAGACGCAGGTCATTTCCGCGAAAACGAGGCCGGCCCCGCCCATCGCGCGCGCGCCGAGATGGGCGATATGAAAATCGTTGATCAATCCGTCCTTGGCCGAATACATCGCCATCGGCGATACGACAATCCGGTTGGCGAGCGTCACCGATCGAACGCGGTACGGCGTCAGCATGGGCGGGGTCGCGCGTCGGCCTTCGTCGACATTGAGGCCGCAGCGACGCGCGAACCAGCGCTCGTAGCCCTCCAGCCATACCGGATCGCGCAGGCGCAAATTCTCATGACTGATCCGCTGCGAGCGCGTGAGCATCGAATAGAAGAACTGCTCCGGCTCCATCGTATCGGCGTAGCGCCTCCCGACCACCTCGAACCATTCCATGGCGTTGCGGGCGGCGTTCTGAATGCGCGCGACGTCGACGCGCCTGATTCCTTCATAGGCGGAAAGCGCCGCGCCGATGGCCTGGCGGGCGTGCCCGACCGCGTCGAACTGACCGGCGAGCTCGATCGCGTCATCGAAGGCGAGCTTGGTGCCGGAGCCAATCGCAAAATGCGCCGTATGGGCCGCGTCGCCCATCAAGACGATGTGCGACTTGCCGTTGAAATGGCTCCAGGCTTCGCAGGTCAGGCGGTTGAAATTCAGCCAGGCGGAGCCGCGCAGATGCCGCGCGTTGGTCATCAGTTTCGCGCCGCCAAGGGTCTCGGCAAACAGATTTTCGCAGAATTCGATCGAGCCCTGCTGGTCGAGCCTGTCGAGGCCATGCGCAAAAAACGCGTCCTCCGTGGTCTCGACGATGAAGGTCGACGTCTCCCGGTCGAACCTATAGATGTGCGCTTGGAGCCAGCCGTGCCGCGTGCGGCGAAAATCGAAAGTGAACGCATCGAACGGCTTCTTCGTGCCGAGCCAGATATACCGGTTGGGCCGCACGACAATGTCGGGTTTGAACACGTCCGCGTAGCGCCCGCGGATTTTCGAGTTGACGCCGTCCGCGGCGATGATGAGATCGGCGTCCGGAAACTCGAGGTCCGACTCCGCCTCTCGTTCGAAGACGAGCTCGACGCCGAGCTGCTCGCAACGGCTCTGGAGGATGTTGAGGAGCCGCTTCCGGCCGATGCCGATGAAGCCGTGGCCCGTCGTGCGTTGGCGTCGGCCCTTGAAGATCAGCTCGATGTCGTCCCAATGGTTGAAAGCGTCGGCGATCTCGGCCGCGCTAACGGGATCGGCGACGCGCATAGCTTGCATCATCGCATCGGAAAAGACGACGCCCCATCCGAACGTGTCGTAGGGCTTGTTGCGCTCGATCACGGTGATGGCGTGTTCGGGATGACGAAGCTTCATCAGCAAGCCGAAATAAAGGCCCGCCGGGCCGCCGCCGATGCAGACGATCCGCACGTCGCAGATCTCCTCGATCGCCTAGATCAATTACTTTAAACTTAAAATATATCTCGACCAAAGCCGGGTCAAGCGCAAATTCGGAGCTGCTGACGCTCTTCTAGCTAGAGGCGGGCGAAATGAATTCGGAGCCGCCTCATCGTCCTTGCAAGGAGCGAACCGACGAGCAATTCAGAAACGTCGGAGTTTCCTGGGTTGCTTCGCTCTGCTCGCCATTGACGGGTGGGCCCGCCTAAAGCCACTCGCTCTAGCCTGCATTTCTCACACTATCCTGGCTGGGGGGCGTTGAAGCCGCGCGGTCGAGGCGGGCGAAGGCTCGGGCGAGTTGAACCGTTGCGCTTGACCGAGCGCTCGCGAGGATTTCGATTGTCAAATTGTCCTTCTGTCGGTGGGGCTTTGGTTTGACCGCCTCTCTTCGGCGCGGCGGCGACGCCTTTCAGGCGGGCGAGCCGCGGGC
>Ga0209062_1002017_pt1 | contig 29884 bp, 27 predicted proteins | sample Coa_R2_2_FD_187158 | JGI IMG/M metagenome (GOLD analysis project Ga0209062, IMG submission 187158) | Surface soil microbial communities from Centralia Pennsylvania, which are recovering from an underground coalmine fire - Coalmine... | ecosystem: Environmental > Terrestrial > Soil > Unclassified... | reverse complement strand
CCCCGAGTCTCTATCCACAGGCGTTCGACCGCGAAGCCGAAAGGCTTGCCCAGCACCGGCAGATCGATTTGTAAACCGTCGTGTCGCTCCAGTGCTCGGCGTGTGCGAAATCGCAGCCGAGGTTCATCTCCGCTGCGCACCGATTCGACATGGCCAATCAGCGTACCCCGATGGCCGACCGTGTCGCGGTCGGCGACCTCTTTGTCCTTGTGAGACTGCACGAACAAGCGCGTCCACGGCCGGCTGAACACGGTTTGCATGTCGGCCTCTATCTCCGGCCGTTCGTCGTCGCGCAGCTCGCCATCGATCAGCTTGCGGTAATAGCTTGTGGCCGTTGCCACGTAGAGCGGGCTTTTCTTGCGCCCCTCGATTTTGAAGCACGATACGCCCGCGCCGCGGAGCGCCGGAATGTGGTCGGGCAGCGCCAGGTCTTTCATCGAGAAGGGAAACCCGCGGCGCGGATCGCGCCGTACTGGCGAGCCGTCGCGCAGGCTGAGCGGGGCATCGGCAACCTCGTAGGAATCGCGGCACGAGTAAGCGCATTTGCCGCGATTGCCGCTGCGGCCGAGCGTCTGCGCTGAAAACAGACACAGCCCGCTATAGGAGTAGCATAAGGCCCCGTGGATGAATGCTTCCGTCTCGATGCCGGACGCCGCCGTGATGTCGCGTAGTTCCTCAAAGGTCAGCTCGCGTGCCGGCACCACGCGGCGAAAACCCAAACGGCGCAGCGCCTCCGCTCCCGCGCGATTATGTACACTAAGCTGCGTGCTGGCGTGCAGCTCCATCTGCGGGAAGTGCTCGCGGACGAAGTGATAGACACCGAGATCTTGCATGATAATGGCATCGACGCCGATGTCGGCCAGGGCCGCGATAGCTTCGACCAGTTCAGCTAATTCGTCCTGGCGAATCAGCGTGTTGATAGTGACGAAAACACGGCGGCGCGGCTGTAGCTGATGAGCGTAAGCTGTGATTTCGTCCACTTCGGCGAGGGTGAAATTCTCCGCCTCGGCGCGGGCGGAAAACTTCTTGAGACCAAGATAAATGGCGTCGGCTCCGAAATGAAATGCCGCGAAAGCCGCTTCCGGCCCGCCGGCCGGCGCCAACAGCTCGACTGGGCCGCGCGGAGCGTCCGACGGTGTGGTTTCCAGCACCAATTCGGTCGAGGCGTTGCCGTAGGCGCCCTGGGGTTCACTCGGCTCCGGCGAATCGGGCAGCGGCGACAACGGAGTCCAACTGTGCCAGCCCGGCAGGGACGTTTTCCCTGTTGCATCGCCTTCCATGGGTAGTAGCGGCAACGTTACCCTGCTACGGGTTTCGATCGCGGATTCGCTCATGCTCAATCTTGCAGACTCATATTGGTGTGGCGGAAAAGTCTCGCTCCTGCAATTGTATCAGACTCCCGTCACAGCGTTTCAAACAATTGCGTCTTGAACGCCGGCAGGGATCGGTTACACTAATGGTCAATTCCACGGCCTGCTGAGCGATCCTTCGCGGAGGCGTCCAGGTTCGTCACGAGGCGGCGAAGCATCGCTCACCAAGCGGAGAATAGCCCGTGGAGATCGGAGACGACAACGCACTCGCAATCCGCCCCTGCTCAAGCGTTGAGATCCAGCCAATGCTCCAACGATGCGATTCCCGAAGGCAACAAATAATCATTCGCCACGCCCCGAGGGCGGTTCCATGCGCTCTCGGACGCATCCGCAAGGGGAAACAAGTCGGGTTCGACCTCCCGACTGGCCGTGCAAGCGTTGGACAAGTTCCGCGTTTCTGACCGAAACAGAAGGGAAAGGTAGGACATCGGTTTACCTCCTGCCGAAGGTTTGAGCTGCGTCGAAGCACAACGTCGTCCGCGCGGAAGCGAAGAGAATCGGCCCGGTATGAGACGTGCAAAAGTTGATGAATAATGGCCCAGACCGATCTCGACTCCAAAGCGGCCCGCAACGTTTGGAGACGAAAGGATTCGTCGCCGCCTTGGGTAAAGGATTATAGGCGCGCTTGACTCTCCCAAGTGTCCAGGCAAGGGGGATTCCTCTGTTTTTTCGTCCACTGCTTGGGAAACTTATCCGTTTGCGCGGACCAGGCGAAAGGTAGGAATAAATTGCCGGGAAAGACCAAAACGATCCGCCGATGGCTCTTCAAGGAAGAACCCACACACTTCAGCTTTGCCCAGCTCCAGCAGGAGGGGCGAACGAAATGGGATGGTGTTCGCAACGCTTTGGCGCGGCAGAACTTGCGTCAGGTGCGCAAGGGTGATCGGGTCTTATTCTACCACACGGGCAAAGAGAAGGCGGTCGTCGGCGAGATGCGCATCATGAGCGACCCCCGGACGGATCCCAACGCGGACGATCCCAACGAAGTGTTGGTTGAGGTCGAGGCGGTGCGTTTGTTGCCGCGCCCGGTTTCTCTCGAACGGATCAAGAATGATCCACTGCTGGCAGGTTGGGATCTGATTCGTTTGCCGCGTCTGTCGGTGATGCCCGTTAGCGATGAACAGTGGCGGCGGGTTGAGCAGCTGAGCGAGCAGGGATAGGTGCCTGGGTTGGCAGGAGCCTCGAAAGAAGTTACAATTTGAGTGATTCACAGTCAGGAGAGCAGTTTCGCCCCAATGAGTATTTCCGAGCGTAATGCGTAAGCGAAGGCAGCCTTCGCTTCTGCTTCAGGCTCGGGAACAAATCAGCTGCCCCTGACTTGCTCCTGGAGGAGGAATTAACGTCATGGCGCGTCGCAGCGCCGACTCTGGACTTAATGGTAAAGTTGCGCCCACCCGTCGTTCCGATCGCTTTCTAGCAGGCTTGAAGGAGGCGGCCACCGTCACCTTCGTCTCCCACGTTCATCCGGACCCGGATAGTCTCGGCAGCATGATGGGTCTTGCCCATCTCGTCGAAACTGTACTGGAAAAACGAACGCGCTTAACGCGCGACGGCCTTATTAGCCGGGCCGAGAATCGAGCAATGGTCGAATTGCTCGACATCGATCTGGTTCCTGTCGAAAACGTCAGCTGGCGCGAAGGCGACGCCATCGTCATGGTGGACAGCCAGCCGAACACAGGCCGGCATACCTTCGATCCCTGCGTGCCCCTCTATGCCGTCATTGATCATCACGATACATCCGGCGACGTGGACGGAATTCCATTCGTCGATGTTCGCCGAAGTCTCGGCGCCACCTGCTCTCTGGTCACCAGCTACCTGATGGAGCAGAGCATCGAATTGCCGCCGCGCTTGGCGACGGCTCTGTTCTACGGCATCGAGACGGAACTGAGCGGTTATCCGCGCGAGGCAAGCTCCCTGGACGATAGCGCGTTGCTCTATCTCTATCCGTTGGCCTCGAAGGATCTCCTTGCTCGCATCCGCAACGCACGCCTGCCCCAGAGCCATTTCGAGTGCATCCTGCAAGCGTTGCAAAGCTCGTTCATCTACGATCGACTGATTATCAGTTGGGTCAATGAGCTGCCGCAGCCGGAGTTGGCGGCCGAGGTGGTCGATTTCCTGATCCGTTTCGAGGAGATCGATTGGGCCGTCTGTGCCGGTGTCTATGATGATAAACTCATCCTGTCGGTTCGCAGCGCGGCGGAGAACGCGCGGGCCGGTGAAATGTTGCGCCAGGTGGTGGGCAAGCTCGGCCGTGCCGGCGGCCACGACCGACGGGCCGGCGGTACCATTCCCTTGTTGAGCACGTCGGCCAACGCGGTCGAGCAGATGCAGAGTGAATTACGCCGCCGATTGCTCAAGGCGCTGCACATCGACGAGTGCCGCGGCCATCGCCTGGTGTCGCGCAAGGAGATGCTGCAAAACTTACAGGCGTAGAGCGGCTAACCCCGAGCCGTGCATGCAGCGAAGGAGGTGTAGAGCCGCGACCGTAAGGGAGCGGTCTCTACTCCGCTCCCTTACGGTCGCGGCTCCTCGTGCCGCTTACTCCGCTGCACTACGTGCACGGCTCAGATTGAATCAACTCCGAGGCCCCCATGTCCGCCGTCGCCATCCAAGATGTTACCAAGACTTTTCGCCAGCATGTCGCCGTTGATAATCTCAGTCTGCAGGTGCCGCGCGGCAGTATCTACGGCTTTATCGGACCCAACGGCTCCGGTAAGACGACGACGCTGCGCATGATTATGCGTATCCTCTACCCCGATCGCGGCGCAATCCGCGTACTCGATGAGTCGGTGGACGGTCAACGAGACGGCCGTTCTATTCTGGATCGTGTCGCCTATCTGCCGGAGGAACGCGGCCTGTACAAGCAGATGAAAGTACGCGATGTGCTGCGTTTTTACGCGGAACTGAAAGGGTTCCGACACTGCGGGCCAGACATCGATGCCTGGCTGAAGCGAATGGATCTCCTCACCTGGGCCGACAAGAAGGTACAAACGCTGTCAAAGGGAATGTCGCAGAAGGTTCAGTTCATCGCCACCGTCATCGCTCGGCCGGAGCTGATTCTTCTCGATGAGCCTTTTAGCGGTCTCGACCCGGTCAATACCGATGTGATGCGCGACGCCATTCTGGAGCTGCGGCGCAACGGTGCGACGATCGTTTTCTCCACGCACGATATGGCCGTGGCCGAGGAACTGTGCGATTTCATTTTCATGATCTATAAGGGCCGCAAAGTGCTCGATGGAACGTTGGAATCGATCCAGGATGTCTACGGTAGCGATACTGTGCACGTCCAGCTTGATGGTCAGTCGGTAGGGAACGATCTACCGGGCGTGGTCAAGGTCACGGACCTCGGCCGCTGGCAAGAATTACGGCTTGCTCCAGAGGCGGATACGCAAGTCCTCTTGAACTATCTCATACAACGCGGTCGAGTGCGCCACTTCGAGATCAGCAAGCCCACGCTGCACGACATCTTCGTCCGCATCGCTCAGCCGATCGACACCTTAGGGGAAAAGCTCCATGCGTAAGATGATGGTCGTCGCGGTTCGCGAATACTTGGCCGCCGTTCGTACCAAGACGTTCGTTGTTACTCTGATTATCATGCCGATTCTCCTGGGCGGCAGCGTCCTTATGCAGTGGCTGCTGCGCGACTACCATGATACGCGGGCCAAGACGTTCGCCATCGTTGATCGCACACCCGGCGCCCGCTTATTTTCCTCGATTGCAAGGACCGTTGAATCCTATAACGAGACCACGAACGACCCGGTCACTCATAAACCCCTGCTGCCGCGTTTTGAGTTGCAACAGGTGCCCGCTTCGGCGGATACACCCAAGGCGATTGACGAGCAGCGGCTGGAACTCTCCGAGCGCGTTCAGAAGGGCGAATTGTTCGGTTTTCTCGACATCTCTGCCGATGTTCTCAAACCAGGCCAGGGCAAGACCGACCAGAACGAGGACAGTATTCGCTATCAATCGAACAGTCCCACGAGCCGCGAGTTCCCGCGTCTCATTGAAAAACCGCTGCTACTCGCCATTCAAGCGGAAAGGGCCGAGGCGCAATTGGGAGTATCGAAGGAAAAAATGCGGCAGATCATGCGGCCGATCAGCGTCGAATCGATGGGATTGACATGGCGCAATCCGGCCACGGGAGAGGTTGAACCCGCGACGCTTCAAAGCCGCTACGCCCCGCTAGGTGTCCCCATCGGTTTCGTGATGCTGATGTTCTTGGTCATCATGATGACGGCGACGCCCATGATGCAAGGCGTGGTCGAGGAAAAGATGCAACGCATCGCCGAAGTGCTCCTTGGCTCGGTGCGTCCGTTCGATCTCATGGTCGGCAAGCTGCTGGGCCTAACCGCGGTTTCGTTGACGATCTCGACTGTCTACCTGGGCGGGGCCTACTGGGCAGCGTGGCATTACGGCTTCCACAGGTACATACCGCTCGAACTGTTGGCCTGGTTTATCGCCTTTCAGGCACTGGCAACGCTGATGTATGGCTCGCTATTCATCGCCGTTGGGGCCGCTTGCACGGACATGAAAGAGACGCAAAACTTGATGTGGCCGGTCATGATCGTGGCGATGGTGCCGCTGTTCCTCTTGGGCAGCGTAATGCAAGAACCGAACAGCGCCCTCGCCGTGAGCCTGTCGTTCTTCCCGCTATCGACGCCCATGCTCATGATCTTGCGGCAATCCGTACCGCCCGGCGTACCGTCGTGGCAGCCGATGCTCGGCGTCGTGGTGGTGATGTTGACCACGCTGTTCTGCGTATGGGCTTCGGGACGAATATTCCGCGTTGGCATTCTGATGCAAGGCAAGGGCGCGAAACTCGGCGAAATGCTCAGCTGGGTGTTCCATGACTGAGCCACCAGCCGGAATCCCCAGTGATGAATCACCTCCCCCGGATCGAATCCATCACGTCCTGAATCACTTGCTCGTCTGTTTTGAATCCTTCGTGGCTTAGGTCGGTGCGCATCGTACGGCCGGCATCCTTGAGTAAGGCACTGCGCACCGAAACCACCAGATCGCCGTCTGAAATCTCGATCGGCAAATGCCAGCGCTCGACGCGGCGCAGAGCTTGCCGTCGCAATATAGGCGATTCAAGGCGCGGCAGCAGACGATTCACTAAAACCCTTCTGGCCGCTGTGATTCCCGTCCTCAAGGCGAGCACCTGAAGAGGCCGGAGGAATTCGCCGGAGTAAACGTAATACCGCTTGGCGAGCTCCGTGTTGTGCCCCAGATACTGCAGGAACAAGCTATCAGCATGCACATCGTAGATGATTTGACCTTCACCTTCCGGCAGCATGCGCTCCAGCGCGCCGGGGCCGTTCACTTTCAACTCATCGAAGAAAGCACAAAGATCGGCGAGGTGTTTTAGCGAGGTCAGGCTTGTGCCCTCGTTTGGAGTCGACAGGAGAATGGCCCGATCAAACGGCCGCTTGCGCGCCTCGGCATACCAGCGAAAAACCAGTCCGCCGGCACTGTGACAGACAAAGACCGCCTTTTCCGGCGCGACAACGGCGCGCTGCATCTCGTTCACGAGAAACTGCCCGCAGCGTCCTAGGCTTGAATTGTTCGGATAGCGGAAGACGAGCAGCTTACGTCGGCTCAAGTCGCGGTCCTCGGAGAATGCCTGCAAATAATCGCGGAATGTCCTCATGCTGCCGCGAAAGCCGTGGACGAACACGATCGGACGGTCCTCGGCGGCGATCGACTGGCGGCCGCAACGCTCGAATGTATCGCGGCGCGGATCCCAACGAAATAACCCATACTGGCTGTCTTTATCGTCCACCAAACCATCGCGCTCCATGAAGAGACGGCGGAGCCGAAGCAGCGCCGGAGGTATGTCGTGCTCCGAATCGCCGGCCGCGCTTTGATATTCCTCGTTGTGGAGCAAGCGGGGGTGATCGACGACGGCCAGCCAGCGCAGAGCATCAAGTGCTGGATCGAGCGGCAATCCGGCATTGCGGCAGAGTTGCCAAGCGAACAAATCGGCTTGGTACATTTGCCGCCGCGTGTACAGGAACTTCATGCGATTGCCGGCGGACTCGATGCTCGTGCGCAATACCTCCCGTAGCTGCGGACGCGCGATGTGCATGTCGATCCCTTTTTGCAGTTCGTTCTCCAGCTCGTACGATTGCCAGCCGCGCCGCGTGTGTTGCAAACCCATGTGGCCGAGTTGATGAGCGAGGATAAATGCGAGAGCAGTTTCGCCACGCTCTTTGTCCGATAGCAAGGCGTCAAGCAAAGTGCGGCTGACGTAGATAAACCCGCCGCCGAGCGTGAAGACGTTCGGGGCCGGTTGATCGAGAACGATGAGTTTGTACTGGAACGCCTCCGCCTTGAGGTGCGGCGGTAGCTTTACTAGCAGCTTATCGAGTACACGTTGCGCCGCGGCCGGCGTCTCCAGCTTGCGCTCGTGTTCCAAGATCTGCTTATGCAAGGCTTGGGCATGGTCCAATTCCTCTTCGGCACCAAGGGCAAGATTATCAAGCGCCCACAGCGAGATATTGCCGGCCACAATGCGCTTTTGTTGGGGCAAAGTGTCGAGCGGATGTTTCTCGGCCAGGCGATCGATGCGGGCACGCACCGCGGGAGTGAACTCTTTCAAGCTCGGCAAATCGGCCAATATCGGCGAGCCGGCGAGAATCAGCGCACCCAGGGATAAGAGCTGACAACAGGAAAATCGCATAGAACTGCTGCGCGCCATAGGAGCAACTCTCCGGGGATGGGCATTCATTACTGGCTTGGTTTGGCACCTAATCCAATCGTAGCAGCCAGCTGGCGAGGCCGAGACTGACAGCGCCCACGAGGGCTAGGACGCCGCATGAGTGCAGAATGATCGTCGTGTTCGGCTGATAACTTTCTGACTTGGCGAGTAGTTCGCTGTATGCGTCCAGTGCCCATCCTTGCGGTGTTAAGAACGTGATGAATTGCGTGTTTTCCGGCATCATTTCGCGCGGCAGCACGCAACCGCCAACCACGGCCAGTACCAGCACGAGGAGGCCGCCATAAATGGCAACCTGCAATTCACTCCGCGCCACAGCAGCGATGAGTAGTGCCAGGCCCATCGCCGCGAGCGAGGTGGACAGCACGACCGGTAGAAGCCAGGCTAGCTGCTCGGCAATCGACCAGTTTTTGGGACCCCAGTGGATGCCAAAGAGCCATCGACTGGCGACCAGCAAAAACAGCGTCTGGCCGACCGACAGCGCGAAGCAGGGGATCATTTTTCCCATGAGAATATGTCCGCGTGTTAACGGAGTGGTCTGCAAGCGCCGCAGGGTGCCCTGCCGCCGCTCGGCTACGAACACCCAGCCGGCGATTAACACCAGAAAGAACACGAACATGACCACGAACATCGGCACCAGGTATTTGTAATGTTCACCGCCGTAGCGCAACAGCCCGCTGCCCTCGCGGTTCTCGTACTGCTGTACCTCGGCTCCCTCGCGGGCCTCCTCCCTGGATTTGGTCAACGACGCCCACGTCTTGCCGCGGAGGTTGTAGTTTTCAAATTGCTTCGCCAGGGCCGCTTGCACGCCGTCGCCCACTTTCTTCTTGTACATCTGTGCTTGTTCGGGGTCGCCGCCCGACGCCATTTTGAGCAGCTCGCCGAGCTGGACCTTCTGCTTACGAAGAAGGAGCTGGAACTGCCTCGGTACAGGCAAGTTGACCTTGTCTCCGAGAATCTGGATGAAGTCCGGATCGCTGAGCCGCTCGAACGCGCGGCCAATCATCCACGGCAAGATCACGCGCAAGAGAGAGACTTGGGCTACTTGCTCGATAACTGCCGCTGTCGCGGGCTGTTTCTCATCTTTCATCAATTCGACACCGACTTTGTCCAAATAAACGCCGTCGCGGTGGAAGGGGTTGAGGCCGCCGGAAAGAAACGAACACTCATTGATGCGTTCGGAAAACTCCCGTCCAAAAACGAGAATGGCGGCGCGCTTGTGCTCATGGATGAGTCGCTCGGCCTCATCAAGACTGTCAATGATTTCGATGCGGATGTTGGCTGTTTCAGCCAAATCCCGCCGCACAATATGCGACCACGGCTCGCTTTGGCTCAAGCCTGAGCCGCGGTCGAGATCAACCAGCGAGATACGCAATCGTTTGTCCGGTTTTTGTCCAAAGCTTTCGCCGACGAACAGGCCGAATACCACGATGAACAACAGGGGCAGCACAAACAGCAGAAGAAGAGACACCGGATCGCGCAAAACCAAGCGCAATTCTTTCTTCACGAGCGTCCAGATGATGTTCATACGAATGCTCTTTCCTAATCGCGCAATTGTCGTCCTGTCAGGTGCAAAAATACGCGTTCTAGGTTGGTTTCTTCAATGTCGAGACTTAGCAGCTCGCTCCCCGTTCGCTGCATAAGTCGCATCAGCTCGACGACAGTTGCCTTGGCGTCACCGCATTCCAATTCGAGAAGCCCGTCATCTCCTTCGCTGAGCACCGCGTCCGGTAGTTTCTTGAGCTGTTCGCGAAGAATCGGCGTCAACGACACGACACGGAACCGGATTGTCCCTGGCAGCAGTTGCAGCAAACGGGGCAGTGTGTCGCAGGCCGCTAGCCGGCCGAGATCCATGATGCCGATGCGGCTGCAAAGTGCCTGCACTTCCTCCATGTAGTGGCTGGTGTATACCAAGGTCATCCCTTCGGCATTGAGACGCCGCACTTCCTCGAAGATATGGTTGCGCGATTGCGGATCAACGCCGACGGTCGGCTCATCAAGCAGCAATAAACGCGGGCGATGCACAAGGGCGATGCCGAGATTGAGGCGGCGTTTCATGCCGCCGGAGAAAGTGCGGACGCGATCGCCGGCCTTGTCTTCCAGTCCGATCGCCGCGAGGATTTGATCGACGCGCCGGCTAAGCTCCGGACCTCGGATATCGTAGAGTTCTCCGAAAAAACACAGGTTCTCGCGAGCTGTCAGCTCGCCGTAGAGGGCCAGTTCCTGCGGCACGACGCCGATGAGGCGCCGCACTTCGCGATCGCTGGGCACAACCGTTCTGCCCAGCAGACTCACCTCGCCGCTCGTTGCTTCCAGGAGACACGACACGATTGATAAGAGCGTGGTCTTGCCGGCGCCGTTGGGTCCGAGCAGGCCAAAGACCTCGCCTTCTCGCACATCAAAGCTGACGCGATCGAGGGCCAAGGTTGGTCCGAAACGTCTGCTGACCTCACGGACTTCGAGAATCGCGGCCGTCATTCGTGGTCCTTCCTCCGGTGTTGTCGCGGCGCCATGATAGCAGAAGTCCGATGGTTGTCTCTACAAGCCCGGAACGCCATTCGTATGCCGAAGAAAGGCAGGACATGTGATTGCTTGACAACTCGCTTTGGCACGGATAGTGTGGGCGAAAGGATTGCTATCTCTTCCTTTTTTTCCCAAGGCACCGACGACAGGGCCTTCGCGCAGCCCGTCTGCGGCATTCGTTCTCGCCAAACAAAGTGGTTTGGAGCAGTAGCCTCCGCGGGGCCGGGACGCGGGATGGCTGCTCTACCGGTACGTTCGAAGATCCACTCTCGTCGAGGCGTGGTAGAGAGGAAGTGACCTGACATGAGCCTCTCCAAGGGACCAATTTCCGCGGATGTCCCCGCGGCCTGCCCTCTACCTCATTCGCGCTACGATCACATTCTGCTCGGACACGGCAGCGGCGGACGCCTGACTGCGGACCTGATCCAGCGGATGTTTGTGCCGGCTTTCGGCAACGATGTGCTGGGAGCACTGGAAGATCAAGCGACTTTGAATCTTCCCATCGCCAAGACTGCGGGCGGGACGCCCGCGCTCCAGGCGCGCATCGCGTTCACGACCGATTCGTTTGTGGTCCGTCCGCTTTTTTTCCCCGGTGGCGACATCGGCCGCTTGGCCGTGCATGGAACTGTCAACGATCTGGCAGTCGGCGGCGCTCGACCGCTGTTTCTCTCGGCCGCGTTCATTCTCGAAGAAGGACTGCCGTTGACCGACTTACAGCGCATTGTCGCCTCGATGCAACAAGCGTGTGCCGAGGCGAAGGTGTCGCTGGTCACAGGCGATACCAAGGTGGTTGATCGCGGCAAGGGTGATGGTTTGTACATAACCACGAGTGGTGTTGGACTGGTACCCGAAGGCATTTCCCTTTCGATTCACAACGCACGGCCCGGAGATTGCATACTCCTTTCCGGAACGATTGGGGACCACGGTATTGCGATCATGTCGGTGCGCGAAGGGCTGGAGTTCGAGACCGTCCTGGAAAGCGATACGGCCCCGCTGACGGAGTTGACTCAGGCGATCCTCCAAGCATGTCCAGCCACGCGCTGCATGCGCGACCTGACACGGGGCGGGTTGTCATCCGCCTTGAATGAGTTGGCCGCGGCCTCAGGCGTGGGCGTACGACTCGATGAAGCGGCCATACCAATACGACCCGAAGTTCGCGGCGCATGCGAGATGCTCGGGCTTGATCCGCTTTATGTTGCCAATGAAGGGAAACTCATGGCGGTCGTTCCCGCAGAGGGTGCGAAGCGCGTCTTGCAGGCGATGCGCGCGCACGCTCTTGGGAAGAACGCTGCGCTTATCGGCGAAGTCGTGGCGGAAAATCCCGAACTGGTGGTCCTGCGTTCGCTAATCGGCGGCGAGCGCGTGGTGACCATGTTGGCGGGAGAACAGTTGCCCAGGATTTGTTAGAAGCTCAGGAATCAATCCGAGCCGCGACCGAACGGGAGCGGTGTTGCTGCCCGCTCCTGTACGGTCGCGGATCAGTTGGACAGTGCTCTGGCGGTTCCAACAGAAAGGAGCAGCAGTCATGGCCGAAACCAATGGCGCCCCCTACGGCCGCAAGACGCAGAAAGATCCGGCCGTCAAAGAAGTCCACATCCTCTGGATCACCGCCGGGCTGAGCTGTGACGGCGATTCCGTCTCCACAACCGCCGCCAGCCAGCCCAGCATCGAAGACATCGTCATGGGGGCGATCCCCGGTTTGCCCAAGGTCCATCTACACAATCCTGTGCTGGCCTATGAAGTCGGCGACGACTTCATGAAGTACTGGTATTTAGCCGAAGAGGACCGCCTTGGCGCACCCTTCGTCCTCGTCATTGAAGGATCGATCCCCAACGAGGCGGTCAAGCGAGAAGGCTACTGGGCCGCGTTGGGCACCGATAAGAACACCGGCCAACCTATCACCACCTGCGAATGGATTGATCGCTTGGCCCCCAAGGCCTTTGCCGTGGTCGCCGCTGGAACGTGCGCAACCTATGGCGGCATCCATGCGATGGCCGGCAATCCCACTGGAGCGATGGGACTCGCCGATTATCTCGGCTGGAACTGGCGCTCCAAAGCCGGGCTGCCGATCGTGAACGTTCCCGGCTGTCCCGTCCAGCCAGATAACATGACGGAGACGCTCCTGTATCTGCTCTATCATGCGGCGGGCCTGGCTCCCATCATTCCGCTCGACGCACAACTCCGCCCGACATGGCTCTTCGGCAAGACCGTCCACGAGGGCTGCGATCGTGGCGGCTACTACGAGCAAGCCGACTTCGCCAACGAGTACGGCTCACCCAAGTGCCTGGTAAAAATCGGCTGTTGGGGCCCGGTGGTCAACTGCAACGTCACCAAGCGCGGTTGGATGGCCGGCATCGGCGGCTGCCCCAACGTCGGCGGCATCTGTATCGCCTGCACCATGCCCGGATTTCCGGACAAGTTCATGCCCTTCATGGACGAACCGCCCGGCGGAATGATGTCCTCCACGCTTGTCGGACTCTACGGCCGCGTGGTCCGTAATCTCCGCGCCTTGACCAACCAGAGCGTCAATAAGGAACCCAAATGGCGGCATCGCGGCCAGCAACTGACTACCGGCTATCAGCCCACGACGTATTAACCAATTTCAGATTGATGATTGAGGATTGATGATTGAAAGAAAGTTTCGTTTTCCAATCATCAATCCTCAATGATCATCTGAGATTTGAGGGGAGGGTCACTATGTCCACCGTAACCACGCCAGGCCGACAGACTAGCACCGAGGGGCGTCAGCTCGTCGAAATGTCCTGGGATCCCATCACGCGTATTGTCGGCAGCTTGGGCATCTATACCAAGATCGACTTCGCCAATCGACAGGTCGCCGAGTGCCACAGCACTTCCTCGATCTTCCGCGGTTACAGCATATTCATGAAGGGCAAGGATCCGCGCGACGCCCACTTCATCACCAGCCGCATCTGCGGCATCTGCGGCGATAATCATGCCACCTGCGCCGTCTACGCTCAGAACATGGCATTCGGCATACACGCCCCGGCAATGGGCGAATGGATCATCAACCTCGGCGAGGCCGCCGAGTACATGTTCGACCACAACATCTTTCAAGATAACCTGGTCGGTGTGGACTTCTGCGAGCAAATGGTCAAGGAGACCAACCCCAGCGTTTGGGAGAAGGCCCAACGCACGCCCGCGCCGCACGCCAACCTGCATCACTTCCGCACGATCGCCGACATCATGACGGCACTCAATCCGTTCACCGGCGAGTTCTACCGCGAAGCGCTGCAAATGAGCCGGCTGACGCGCGAGATGTTCTGCCTCATGGAAGGGCGGCATGTGCATCCTTCGACGTTGTATCCCGGCGGCGTCGGCACCGTGCCCACACAGCAGCTGTTTACGGACTATCTCGTCCGGCTGATGAAGTACGTCGAGTTCATGAAGAAGGTGGTGCCGCTTCACGATGACCTATTCGATTTCTTCTACGAGGCGCTGCCCGGTTATGAGAAAGTCGGCCAACGCCGCGTCCTGTTGGGCTGCTGGGGTTCGTGGAACGATCCGGAAGTGTGCGATTACACCTACAAAAAAATGAACGAGTGGGGCAAAGCAATGTACGTCACGCCGGGCGTCATCGTGGACGGCCAGGCCGTCACCCACGATCTGGTGGACATCAATCTCAGTATTCGCATTCTGCTCGGTTCGTCGTACTACGATGACTGGTCCGGCGGTGAAATGTTCGTCCAGAAAGATCCGCTCGGCAACTCGATCGATAAACGCCATCCCTGGAACCAAACGACGATCCCCCGGCCGCAGAAGCGCGATTTCCAGGGCAATTACACCTGGGTCATGTCGCCGCGCTGGCTCGATCCGCGCACAGGCGACCATCTCGCTCTGGACACCGGCGGCGGACCGATCGCCCGTTTGTGGTCCACGGCACTGGCCGGCTTGGTGGACATCGGCTATGTCAAGGCCACCGGGCACAGCGTGAAAATCTATCTCCCCAAGACGGCCTTGCTGCCGGAGGTCGAGTTTGAGTGGAAAATCCCCAAATGGAGCAACGCCATCGAGCGCGACCGCGCACGCACTTATTTCCAGGCCTATGCCGCGGCGGCGGCCCTCTACTTTGCGGAGAAGGCCATGAAGGAGCTGTACGCCGGTCGCACCCAGACCTGGGAAGAGTTCAAGGTGCCCGACGAGGCCATCGGCTGCGGCTTCCATGAGGCGGTTCGCGGCGTGCTGTCGCACCACGTTGTCATTCGCGACGGCAAAATTGCCAACTACCACCCTTATCCACCGACGCCGTGGAACGCCAGTCCGCGCGATGTCTTCGGCACTCCCGGACCCTACGAGGATGCCGTGCAAAACACGCCGATTTTCGAGGAAAACGGGCCGGACAAGTTCAAGGGCATCGACATCATGCGCGCGGTTCGGAGTTTCGATCCGTGCTTGCCCTGCGGCGTGCATATGTACCACGCCGGAGGCAAACTGCTTGATGTCCGGCACGTGCCAATGTTCGGCGCTTAGCGCCTGGGAGAAACAATGACGTACTCACTGGATGCTCAAGCGTTTCAATCACGCTTACAACGTCTGGAAACGCTGCTGCAAGACGTGGAGCACTGGACGGACCAAGCGGCGCAGGCCCAACTCCGCGAGATCGTACAGTCGGTTCTCGATCTGCACCGGACTGGACTTGAACGGATGCTTCAACTCGTGGGTGCAACGGTTGTCGAGGCCTGCGCCGCCGACGGGATGATCGCGGGAATGCTTCTGCTGCACGACCTGCATCCTTTGGAACTGGAGGCGCGCGTGCGCCAAGCCCTCGAAGAAGTGCGGCCGGCGCTTCGCTCACACGGAGGCGATGTCGAGCTACTCGAAGTGCGCGAAGGTATTGTTCGCCTGCGTTTGCAGGGCAATTGCCACGGCTGCCCCTCGTCGGCGGCTACCATGCGGCAAACCGTTGAGGAAGCCATCCTCGGCAAGGCCCCCGATGCGGTGAAGGTTGAAGTCGAGGGTTTGGTCGATGAGGCGACGGCGAACGGCGTGGAGAGCGCCCGGCTCGCTTTACCAATACTGTGAAATCGAATCAAATGAACCATGCTGGAGGTCCAACCATGTTCGGAAATGAAGTGACTCCCGATCTGCCCTCTCACATGAAAGGCACGCCAAAAGGCGAGGAGCGCGTGATCCGCCACGGCCGCGAGCCGGGACGCGGCAATCCGAAAGCTCATCGCGAGGCCCGTGACTCGACGAGCATCAACCCAGACCACCATGGCCCCATTGACCCCCGGATGCCGCAGATGCCGCCGGCATAAGGCTCAGCGAGAAAGGGGCAAAGGGCCATGAGTGCAGAGGTTCCAAACGGGCCACCGCTGTCCGCCCTGGCTACCTTGCGCCGCTACGCGCAGCCTCGTCCTGTCCGCGAGCGTTGCGAGCTGTGTGCCGCCGAGCTGGCTGACGCGCACGCCCACCTGATCGAATTGTCCAGCCGCCGGCTCGTTTGTGCGTGCGATGCGTGTGCCGTGCTGTTTGACAACCAGGGGGCCGGAAAGTATCGGCTCGTGCCTCGTCGCGTCCAACTTCTTGCCGACTTCCGCTTGCCGGAGGAAGCGTGGGCGGCACTACATCTGCCGATTGATCTGGCCTTTTTTCTGTACAGTACGGCCGCGGGACGTGTTTTGGCGATGTATCCCAGTCCGGCGGGGGCAACCGAATCGCTCGTGACGCTCGAAGCATGGCAGTCGCTCGTTGAAGACAATCCAATCCTGCGCGATATGCAGGGGGATGTGGAAGCCCTGTTGGTCAATCGCATCGGCGCGGCGCGTGAGTATTATCGGGTCGGGATCGATAAATGCTATGAGTTGGTCGGCTTGCTTCGCAGCCAATGGCGTGGTCTATCCGGCGGTCCGGCGGTGTGGGAATCCATCGCTCGCTTTTTCGCCGGCCTTCGCGGAGGCGTGACCCATGCCTGACTTGAATTTCCAGATTGAAGGTGCGGAGCCGCAGCGCTACGCGGCATCGCCGCATTTGCTCTTCAAACTCCGTATCACGGAAGCCGGCACGCTGGGAGAAGAGGCGACTCCGATTCATGCCGTGGCGCTTCGCTGCCAGGTTCGCATCGAGCCGGCCCTCCGCCGCTACAGCCCCGCGGAGCAGCGACGGCTCGTCGATCTTTTCGGCACGCCGGATCGCTGGGGGCAGACTTTGCGGTCGATGTTTTGGGCAGACGTGAACACGGTCGTACCATCGTTTCGCGGCTGCGGCACTGCGGATTTGTCGGTCCCCTGTAGTTACGACTTCTGCCTGGCCGCGACCAAATACTTCGCCGCCCTCGACGATGGCGACATTCCGATATGCTTCCTCTTTAGCGGTACGATCTTCTACGAATCGCCAGGCCGTGGGTTACAAGTCTCGCAGGTTCCGTGGGACAGGGAGGCGTCATTCCGTTTGCCAGCGGCAGCATGGTCTCAGCTAATGGACCTCTATTATCCCAATTGCGCCTGGTTGTGCTTGCGCAAGGACATTTTCGATGCACTGAACCATTACCGTAGCCGTCACAGTCTGCCGACCTGGGAGCAAACCATCGAACGCCTGCTCGGCAACGAGGAGGCGTTAAAAGCATGAACCGTTCGCTCGTGGACCGTATTGCCGATGCTGTTCTCTATGAGGGATATATTCTCTATCCCTATCGTCCATCGATCAAAAATCGCCAGCGCTGGACTTTCGGCGGACTCTTCCCCGAGGCGTACTGCCAAGCCGGCAACGGCGAGACCGCAAGCAATCAGACGGAATGTTTGGTGCATGGCAACGCAACGACGACGATCGAGGCGGTCATCCGATTTCTTCATCTGACGCAGCGCAACGCCGGAGAGATAATTCCTCCTCTGACCGAATGGCAGTGCGGGGCCGAACCGTCCTTTCGCACAGTCGAGACATTGCGGATCGGCGATCGCTTATTTCAATCGTGGCAGGAGGCGGAAGAACGCGAGGTCCCCCTGAGCGAAATCACAATTGGGGCGCTGCTGGCTCAACCTCGGTATGTTTCCTTCACCTTTCCCGCCAGTCGGCGATTGGAGCCGATTCGTGATGCAGAGGGGAGAATCGCCGGGATACTGGTGCGTGAACAACAGCCCATCGCGGGAAGCTTCGAAGCGCGGGCGCTAAAGGCGGCGGATGGGCTGTTTCGATTGACCTTACGCGTGGTCAATCTCACACAGCTGGGCGAATCGGCATCCATCCATCGAGATTTTGCCCTGCTGCGGTCCCTGGTTTCGACACACGCCATTCTCGGCGTACGGCACGGCGAGTTTGTCTCGCTGCTCGATCCGCCCGATTGTTGGCGTCAAGCGGCCGCTTCCTGCCGAAACGTCGGCGTATGGCCCGTCCTCGTCGGAGCGGAAGGAGATACAGACACCATGCTCTCCTCGCCGATCATTCTCTACGATTATCCGCAGGTGGCGCCTGAGAGTCCGGGCGATTTCTTCGACGGCACGGAAATCGACGAGATGTTGACCTTACGCATCCTGACGCTGACAGATGAAGAGAAACGAGCTATGGCCGCGGTGGATGAAAGGGTGCGCGATCTGCTCACTCAAACCGAAGCGTTGGCGCGAGAACAGCTGCTCGGACTGCATGGCACGATCCGCACGCGGGGGGAGAGGGCGCATGGATAGTTGGAATCCCGAAGCCAATCATCGCCGTCTGGAATGCCTTCATGTCGGCCCGTGTGAAATTCGCCAGGGCGATCGGGTCCGGCTTCGGCCGAGAGGTCGTGCCGATATTCTTGACCTGGCGCTGGCGGGAAAGACGGCGACGATCGAGGCAATCGAACAAGATTACGATGGCCGGATTTATCTGGCCGTCATCGTGGACGATGACCCAGGCAAGGACTTCGGCGCTCTGCGTCAACCCGGACATCGTTTCTTCTTCCAACCCGAAGAGGTTGAACCGCTCCCGGAGGAATCATGACCCGACCACGCATTCTCATTGCTGGCATCGGCAATATCTTCCTCGGCGATGACGCTTTCGGCGTCGAAGTGGCTCAGCGTCTAGCGCGTCGGCCCCTTCCGGAGGAAGTGCGCGTGGTTGATTTCGGCATTCGCGGTCTCGATCTGACTTACGCCCTACTCGACGGCTACGAGTCCGTCATTTTGGTGGATGCCGTATCGCGCGGCGGACCGCCGGGCACCCTGTACGTTCTCGAACTGGAACTCGACGACAACCAGGAAACCAAGAATTCGGGCACGCTCTTAGAGATGCACCATCTCGATCCAGCGAAGGTGCTGCGTTTAGCTGCGTCAATGGGTACTAAAGTGGAACGCTTGCTGCTCGTGGGCTGCGAGCCGGCCGAGACTGGGGGCGATGTGGACATACGAGACGGCTTGAGCGATCCTGTGCGCTGGGCGGTCGATCAAGCGGTCCCTCTCATCGAATCTCTGACGGAACGGCTGCTGCGGGGTGAGAAGAGTGAACCGATAAAAAACCCTATTCTTTCTCCCTAAAGGAGGTGTCACCATGTCGAGAATGACAACCCAGTATCCTGAGCGTGTTTATTCGACGGTCGAGGAGAGACCGCAGCGCGGCCTCCTTGAGCGTGAAGGCGTGCGGCGGCCGGGCCTGTTACTTGCAGGGCTGGCCGTGGTCGGTCTTGGCGCCCTGGCGTGGTACTATTTTGGTCCCGAACTCCGAAGATACATAAAAGTCTCCAGGATGTGACGGGAGACGACCGAGGCGAATATGCACGAATTATCGATTGCCCTGAGCATTCTCGACCTGGCCGAAGAGGAGGGCCAAGCTCGAGGCGGCCGCGTTGCCGCCGTCCATGTGAAGCTCGGCCAATTTTGCGGCGTCGTCAAAGAAGCGCTGTTGTCGGCCTTCGAGATGGCTCGCGAAGGCACGGCACTGGCGGAAGTGGAGCTTCGGATCGAGGAAGTCCCGCTCGTCATCCGCTGCGCCGCCTGTGCGGTGGATCAAATTCCGATGACACCCTACGAGCTGCGTTGTCCGAGCTGCGGCGAGCGGACCAATGCGATTGTCCGCGGCCAGGAGTTGGAAGTCTCCGCCTTGGAGATCGAAACATGAGTGTCACCCCGCGGCTGGTTCAGGTCCGACAGCACATTCTCAAACGCAATGATGAGGCTGCCCGTACTCTGCGTTCGCGCTTCCGGGAGACTGGCGTTTTCGTAGTCAGCCTCGTATCCAGCCCCGGCGCCGGCAAGACGGCGTTTCTGGAGCGAGTCCTCAGTTCACTCCGTGATCGCAACCGCGTCGCCGCTTTGGTTGGCGACTTGGCCACCGACAACGACGCCCAGCGCCTGGCCCGCGCCTGCTCCGGCGGGACCGGGGTCTCGCCGCTTGTCAAGCAAATCACCACCGGTACCGTTTGTCACCTAGAGGCCGAGATGATTGCGACTGCGGTCGAGGGTTGGCGATTGGATGAGCTGGATTATCTTTTCATCGAGAACGTGGGCAATCTCGTGTGTCCCGCCACGTTCGACCTCGGCGAGGATCTGCGTCTCGTGCTGTTCTCCGTCACGGAAGGAGAGGACAAGCCTCTCAAATATCCGACGATTTTCAACACGGCGGATGCGGCCATCTTAACCAAGATGGACCTTGCCGCGGCTGTGGAATTTGACGCGGTGGCAGCCCATCGCAACATTCAGGCCGTACGGCCCGGGATGGAGACCTTCGAGGTATCGGCGAAATCCGGACAGGGCATGGATCGCTGGTTGAACTTCCTCCACCGGAAGAAAGTGAGGAATGAGGAGTAAGGAGTGAGGAGGAATAGAACGTCTTTTTCTCCTCACTCCTTACTCCTCACTCCTCACTTTCTTTCAGAGCGTATCAACGATGATGACATCGACGCCGCGAACGGCGCGAAGCAGACGATCCAGCGGCGATTGTCCGAACCAACGGCGATACCACGGCCGTTGCGTGCGGCCCAAAATGATGTGCGTAATACCATATTCGCTGACGAAGGCAGCCACGGCGTCGGCGAAGTTATCTCCCGCGTAGCTCAACGGGACGGCGCCCAGCTGGTGCGCGAGTGTCTGGGCATCGCCAATACGCCGCTGAGTGGCCGCATCGACCTGCACCAGATCCTCGCTCGGGGTTTTGATGTACACGGCGTACCACGGCGCGTGCAGGCGGTCGGCCATGCGTGCTCCCTTGCGCAAGAGCACGTGAGGATTCGGGCTGCGTGAGCTGAGGCAGACCATCACCCGGCCGGATGGCGTCGGCGCTTCGGCGTTCTGGGCCTGCCGACGCCGATCAAGGAGATGGCGGATCTCTTCCAGGGCCATCTCACGCAATCGCGTAAGGTTCTCCTCTGTGAAAAAGTTGTTCAACGCATTATCGATGCGTTCGCGCGGGTAAACCTTGCCGGCTTTCAATCGCTCTTGCAGGTCTTCCGCCGAAAGATCGACGTTCACGATCTGATCGGCCAATCCGAGAACGTAATCGGGTACGCGCTCTTTGACCTTAACTCCCGTGCATCTTTCCACGATGTCATAGAGGCTTTCGAGATGCTGAATGTTCAAAGTGGAGATAACGTGGATGCCCGCGCTTAGGAGTTCCTGCACATCCTGATAACGCTTGGCGTTACGGCTGCCCGGCGCGTTGGTGTGGGCCAACTCGTCTACAAGGGCCACTTGCGGCTTGCGTTTCAGCAGAGCGTCGATGTCCAACTCTTCGAGGACGACGCCACGGTATTCAATACGCTTCCGCGGCACCTGTTCGAGATCGCCGATTAGAGCCGCCGTATCGGCGCGGCCGTGCGTCTCGATGATGCCGATCACTACGTCCACGCCCTGCTTTTTCAGGCGTTGGGCTTCTTGCAGCATTTCGTAGGTCTTACCCACACCGGCGGCGAAACCGAGGTAGATCTTGAGCCGGCCGCGCTGCTGCTCGCGGATCAATGCTAGAAAGCGCTCCGGCGCAGGACGATCTCCCGAATTGATTGTCACACTCGCCTCACGAAGAAAGAGCTAACCACACAGTCACAGAGAACACAGGGAAAGACACAGAAAAAAAGGCATCAGAGAAAAGAATATACCAGATATATTTACTATTCATTTCTCTTATATATGTTTCTTCTCGGTGTTCTCTATGGTTTGCTCTTTTTTCCATATCGGCAACGTTAAATGGAACGTGGTGCCCTTTCCTAGTTCGCTCTCGCAGCTCACTTGCCCGCCGTGTGCCAGCACGATCTCACGGACGATCGCCAGTCCCAGCCCAGTGCCGTGGCCACGGCTTTGGTCCGGCACTCGAAAAAACTTATCGAATACATGGGGCAGATAGTCTCTCGGAATGCCTACCCCGGTATCAGCGACCGACAAGCGCACGTCGTGTTCGTCGAGAATACGGGCCGAAAGCGTGATGGAACCGCCCTGATCGGTATACGTCAAGGCATTGTCGAGCAGGTTGTTGAGTGCATGTCCGAGTCGCGCCGGGTCGGCGGCGATACGCGGAAGATGCGACACATCTTCGACGATCAGCTCGACGTGTTTGGCTTCGGCGCGCGGCCTGGCTGCATCGGCAGCTGCCTCCAGGAGCGATTGCGGCGATTCCGATTGCAACTGGAGTGATTCGCGGCCTTCCTCCAGCCGCGCCAATGCTAGTAGGTGTTCAATCGTGTTGAGCAAACGCTCGGCATTATCGCGCGCGTCGATTAAGAGTTCTGTTTGCTTGGCTGTGAGCGAGCCGACCGCCTCTTCCAGCAGCAGATGCACCACAAGCCGAATGCTGGTCAGCGGCGTTTTCAGCTCGTGACTCACCGTGGCTACGAGGTCGCTTTTTATTTGATCGAGCAATCGGAATCGCGTCACGTCGTTGAGGACGACAGCGGCGCCCAGTGTAGTGTCGAAGGGATCCTTAATGGGGAGAATTTGTGGTAAATAAGCGCGGTCCTCGCCGTTGCAACGAAACGTGATGGTTTGATCGAACGCCTGCGTGAGAAAGGGGCGGTGCTTGTGGAGAGCGTCCTGGAGCGGCTGGCGAAGAGCGGTAGGTGGCAGCCAGGTGGTGGTCGGCGCTTCGCCGGGCGGTGGCGCGGCGATTCCCAGCAGGCGATGAGCCGCGGGGTTGGCCATTTCGACGCGTCCGGCCGGATCGACCACCAGCACCGGCTCTGGGAAGGAATCGATCGTGGCTTGGCTGGTGCGCTGCACGCGCAACAGTCGCGCAGAATGCGATTCTCGATAGCTGCGCAACTGCCGGGCCATGACGTTGAACGCATCGGCCAAATGCCCCATCTCATCGGAGGAAATGATGGGTACCGACTGATTGAAATTACCGGCGCCGATGGCGATGGCCGATTGCGTGACAGCCTGGATCGGCCGCAGGACAGACCGCGTGATCCACCAGATCAGAAGCGTCGCGATAGCGACCGTGGCAGCCAGGCCAACCCCCAGCCAAACCTGGGAGATCATCGCTGTTTGCTTGGCTTCTGCATCGGCTTGCTTCATGCTGTACTCATTCATCCGAAGGATGTCCCCCGATACGGCTTTGATGTCGCGGAACAAAAGCAGTAAACCGCGTTTGTCCTTGCCGCCGAAATACATCTCCGAGCGAGCCTTTTGATTCACGCTGGTCGAGAAAAAGCGGTCGCCCGCTTCGCGATACGCGAGGGTCAGCCTTTGCAACTGTCCGACCTTTTCCGCTTCCCCCGGTAGAGTGATGTTATTTTCCTCGCGATGAAGGTGTTCTTGATACGATCTCCAATTGGCGTCGTATTCCTTTTTGACATCCTCCTTTCCTTGCAAGGCGAATTGGAAGGAAGAATCGATCCGCTCCAGCGATTCGTTGAGATCGCGCATGGCCTCGATGCTGATGTAATTCTCGCGCAGGATGTCCTCGATGCGGTCGCCGACTTGACGCAGAAGCACGATGCCGGTTGCGCCGATGAGCGTCAATAAGCACATCAAAGGGGCGAGCGCCAACACAATTCGCTGCCGCAGTGTCATGATAATAGGTGGTTAGGTGGTTAGGTGGTTAGGTGGTTGGGGGTTGAGCGGTTAGGTAGCTGGGTAGTTAACCACCCAACCACCTAACCACCTACAATCCATATCGTTTGCGTTTGCGATAAAGCGTGCTGGGATCGATGCCAAGCCTGGCGGCGGCTTCGTCCAGGGACGGACTGTTTGCCAGGACACAGCGGATGTGTTCGGCCTCCAGTGCATCGAGCGTCACGGCTCCGCCGACTTCGAGTCGCGGCGGCGGTGGATTGCCCACCTGCCCCGGCAAGTGGACACGATCCAGTGTCGCGCCGGTTGCCAGGATGACTCCGCGTTCGATGGCATTGCGCAGCTCGCGGATGTTGCCTGGCCAATTGTGACGCAGCAACGCTGCTTCGGCATCTAGGGTGAACGATAGAACCGACTTGCCTGTTTGCTGCGCGAAAAAGGCCACTAAATGCCTGGCGAGCGGGAGAATATCGCGTGGCCTCTGCCGTAGTGGGGGCAGGTCGATGTCGATGACGTTGAGGCGATAAAACAGATCCTCGCGATACCGGCCGGCCGCGACTTCGGCCATCAAGTCTCGATTGGTCGCCGCGATAATGCGGATATTGGCGATCTGCGTAATCGTTTCCCCGACACGCTCATAGCTCCTGTCCTGCAACAAACGCAGGAGCTTGGGCTGCACCGCCGGCGGCAGATCGCCGATCTCATCGAGAAAGAGCGTGCCCCCCTCGGCCGCGGCTGCCTTGCCTTCGGTATCGCGCACCGCTCCCGTGAACGAGCCTTTGACATGTCCAAACAATTCGCTCTCCAGCAATTCGCCCGAAAGGCTGGGGGCGTGAACGATGACGAAAGGCCCATTGGCTCGGCCGCTGCGTTCGTGGATGGCACGCGCCAGCACTCCCTTGCCCGTGCCGCTCTCGCCGCGCAGCAACACCGTTGCTTCGCTTGTTGCTACCTGGAAGGCCAGATCGAGGGCCTGCTGCATGATCGGCTCTTGCGTGTGCAGATCCATTTCCGGCGTGGACGAGCGCACTTGCTCTTGGAGACTTGCGAGCTGACTCTTCAAACGCTGTACCTGCCTCCAGCGTTCGAGGACGATCCGGAGCTGATCGGGAGTAAAGGGCTTGGGCAGGTAATCGAAAGCGCCGGCGCGCATGGCTTCCACCGCCGACGCGATGGTGGCGTGAGCCGTGATTACCACCACGGCCAAGCCTGGCGCTTCGCGGAGCAACTGCGGCAGCAGATCCATGCCGTTCTCTCTCCCCAGCCGCAAGTCGAGGAAGGCGGCATCGAAAGGTTGTTTGCGCAGCCAATACAAGGCCTGATCCGCGGAACCCGCCTCGGCGACGGTATGGCGCATGCTTTCCAGGGCCGTGCGCAGTGTCCGCCGCAGGCTGGCCTCATCATCGATCAGCAGAAGCTCCATGTGTGGTTTCCTGGTCGAAAAAGCTGATTCGCCGCCTTGCATTGTGCAGGACCGAACCGGCGTCTGGCAAGGGGGAAGGAAATGAACAGCGGCATACTGGGAACGTACTTCTTCATTTTTCTCGGCACGGTTAGAATCCACTTGGTTACTATTTAATGAGATGCCGTTCTGGTTCGATCGACAATTGCCGCCGGGCGGCATTTCCGACATCGATTGATTCATTATGGGGGACTTGCACTATGGGGAAGTGTTTGGGACGTATCCTTGTATTCCAAGCGTTGTTCATCGTCGTTTTCGCAACGGCGGCATGTAACAAGAGCAAGAAGCTCGCGAACGATGCGGTCCCCCAAGCACCGAACAACGGTGGCGGCCCGCCGATGGGCATGGGGGGGCCGGGACGAGGGGGGCCAAAATCTCCTATTGACGAAGTCATGGTGAAGCTCTTCCGGGGACCGCAGTCGCTGAAGGATTCGATTGGCCGCGAATTGAGCAGCGACGCGCCACCCTGGGAGTCGATTCAGCAGCAAGCGAACGAAGTGGCTCAGCTGACCGCATCGCTGGCCAAGTACGATCCGCCCAAGGGTAGCAAGGAATCATGGACCAAGCATACATCCTCCTTCTCCAAAACGGGCGCTTCTCTGGCCAGTGCTGCCGAGCATAAGAACAAGACTGACGCTTTGGCAGCTCATGGCGCGCTGGCCAAATCATGCCAGGCTTGCCATCAAGAGCATCGTGGAGGCCCCGGCGGTCCCGGCGGTAGGATGCGACCGCCGGGAGGATTTGGACCTCCTGGTGGTCCCCCCGGCCCTCCCCCTGGGCCTCCCCCCGGGGGGCCACCGGGAGGCCAGCAGTAGAAGAGAACTAGACGCCGAGCGTCGGGACGTGCGTTCCCAAGCAGGATATTCATAAAGGATTTCTCCTTATTCTCACGCTCCGCGTGGGAACGCCGTCGGCGGCGCTCGGCGTCGGATTTTACTCCAGGATTTGTTTCCTCTCCCCGGAAAGCGATCAGGCCATGAGCGAGGACGTAGGTTCCATCACGCAACCGTTGCTCGACCAGGCGCGGGCCGGGGATGCTCAAGCTCTAGGCGAGCTATTGGAGTCCCATCGTCCCTATTTGACGCTCCTCGCTCGCGTGCAGATTGGGAGGCGCCTACAGGGCAAAGTGGATGCCGCGGACGTGGTTCAGGATGCTTTCCTTGGCGCCTACCGTGACTTCGCGCGATTTCGGGGCACGACGGAGAAAGAATTCCTCGGCTGGCTGCGGCAGATCTTGGCGTATGTGTTGGCGAACCTGGTGCGGCATTATCGAGGCACCCAGCGCCGCGATGTGCGGCTCGAACGGCAGCTTACCGTTGAGCTGGATCAATCCTCACAAGCGCTGGATCGCGGTTTAATAGCGGCACAAAGCTCTCCGAGCCAGCAAGCCGTTCGCCGCGAACAATCGGTGTTGTTGGCGGAGGCGCTAGGGCGTTTGCCCGAACCGTGGCGCGATCTTCTCATCCTCCGCCACCTGGAAGGGCTGACCTTTCCCGAAGTGGCTCAGCGCCTTGGCCGAACTCTTGACAGTGTGAAAAAGCAGTGGCCGCGAGCCCTTGCCAGTCTGCGGCGCGTGATGGAAGGGGGATTACCATGAAAGCCCACGACAACAACTCTCCCAAGTTGGACGATCCCCGTGTTGTGGAAGCGTTGGATGAGTACCTCGCCGCCTTGGAGGCCGGACAGAAACCCGATCGACACGCATTCCTGAGCCGACATGTCGAAATCGCTGACGCGCTCGGTGAATGCCTGGACGGGATGGAGGCGCTACATGAGGCCAGCTCCGCATCGCATCCGCCGATTGGCGGAGGCGCCGCTCCTGGAGATTGGCCGCCGGGAACGCCGTTAGGGGATTATCGCATTCTCCGCGAGATTGGCCGCGGCGGTATGGGCGTGGTGTACGAGGCGGAGCAGCTCTCATTGGGCCGCCGCATCGCGCTGAAAATCCTGCCCTTCGCCTTGACGCTCGATCCTCGGCAGCTCCAGCGTTTCAAGAATGAAGCGCGGGCGGCGGCACAGCTGCATCATCAGCATATCGTCCCGGTATATACCGTCGGGATTGAGCGCGGCGTCCATTTCTACGCCATGCAGTACATCGAGGGGCAGAGCCTGGCCGAAGTGATCCACGATTTACGGCGAGCGAAGAGCGAGGGGAAACGACCGACGATTGGAGAGAAAGCCCTATCTCCACACTCGCGCGACATTCCGCCGACCGGACCGTATTTGCCGGAAGGAGAACTCCCACTTGCCGACATCGACACCAAACCTATCGGCGCCCTGGCCACTTCGTTTTCCGCGAATAGCAACGGATTTTATCGCACCGTCGCTCGCTTGGGCATTCAAGCCGCCGAGGCGCTGGAACACGCCCACGAGTACGGTGTGATCCATCGCGACATCAAGCCCGCCAATTTGATGGTGGACGGGCACGGCCATTTGTGGATCACGGACTTCGGACTCGCCCAGTTTCAAAGCGATCCCGGACTAACGCGGAGCGGCGATCTGCTCGGCACCTTGCGCTACATGAGTCCCGAGCAAGCGAACGGGCAGCGAGTAGCGATCGACCATCGAACCGACCTCTATTCACTTGGCGCGACTCTTTACGAATTGCTGACGCAGCAGCCGCCCTTCGAGGGCAACGACCGGCAAACCCTGCTGCACCAAATCCTCAACGACGAGCCAAGGCCGCCCCGCGCCATTCAGAAATCCATACCTGTCGAGTTGGAGACGATCGTCCTCAAGTCGCTGGCCAAATCGCCGGCGGAGCGCTACGCCACGGCGCGGGAGATGGCCGACGATCTCTCGTGTTTTCTGAAAGATCAACCGATTCGAGCGAGGCGGGCAACACCAATGCAGCGACTGCGAAAATGGACGCGGCGGCATCCGTCGGTGTTTTGGTCGATAGTCGCGCTCTTTTTTCTCACGGTCGCCGGCTCGATGGTCAGCGCCGAGATCGTCCGGAAGAGAACTGAACAACGAGCGATGGAAGCAGAGGAGAATTTTAGGCTGGCGCAAAAAGCCCTGGGCGACATGTTCGACCTGTGCGAGCAGGAACTGGCGGGGAAACCATTTCTTGACAGCGTGCGGCAGCGATTCCTCCAGCACCTTCTCAATTATTATGAACAACTTATCGATAAAGACCGCGATTATCCCGGAACGCAAGACGAACTCGCTCGCGCGCATGATCGTGTGCTTGACATTCTCGACAGACTTGCCGGAATCCAAGGGTCAATGCAGTATCATCTATTAAAACGTGATGACGTGAAGCAAGAGCTACGCATCTCCCAGACACAAATAGCTGAGCTGGAGAGATTGGAGGCCGAAGCGAGAAATCGGCATTGGGGGGAGCGTGATCTCTCTCCTCAAGAACGTTTCGTGCGATTTTCAGAAGATGCTCGCCGGATGAGGGACAGGGCCAAAGAGATTTTAACCGAAGATCAGCAGCAGCGATTGCGAGAAATCGATCTTCAATTCAAAGGGTCCCGCGCGTTTGAGGATCCAGACATTATCGAGAAGCTGCAACTGGATGCCGCGCAACGAGAGAATATTCGCACGATCATGGCAAAGGCGTTCTGCGCGGCATTCGATGGTGGTCATTCTTGCGGGATGGATAAACCAGCGTTCCAACCACCGCACGCAAAGACCAAACGTGATGGTCGTCCACCTTTCGCGATGGACAATCAGGGTGGTCCACCGCCTCGCTCGAAGATCAAACAGGATGGTCTTTCATTTCACCAAAAAGGCAAGAGGGATGGTCCTTCACCGCACGGAAAGGCCAAACGAGATGGTCCTCCACCCGAATCTCATCCACACTCACCCCCGACTGTCGAAATCCGGCTCAAGAAACTATTTCTTGAGTTCAAGGGACTGTTCCTTGAGTCGGCGCCCCTTGCAAGCGAAGAGCGGCGAAGAGGCAGACCGCAGAACGAACCCGAGCAACCGTGGTTCGACCCGGTCCAAAGCATTGTAGACGAAGTCTTGGACGAAGAGCAGAAACAAGAGTGGCGAAAGTTAACCGGACGCCCATTCGAGTTCAAGTCAAACGGTCGTGGACCACGTGGACCGGGGGGCATTTCTCCGCCGCCCGCATGAAGCAATTGGAATTCATCTAGTTTTCATCGTCCGGAGTTAGAACAGAGAACGGAGGCTGACTTCGCGTTTCCGATCTTTCACGAAAGGACGTGTTCATGCGCGGAATGTTTCTGACCGTTCTGGGTTTCTCGCTTGTCTGTCTTCCCGCCGTGACTGGCGACGAATGGCCGCAGTTCCGAGGGCCGGGCGGCTCGGCCACCAGCGCGGAAAAGCAGCTTCCCAACGAGTGGGGCGCTGACAAGAACATCGCCTGGAAGACCAAGCTGCCCGGCTACGGGTGGTCGTCGCCGATCATCTGGGGCGATAAAGTGTTCCTGACCACGGCCTATTCCGAGAAACAGAAGAAACCCCAACCCGGTTTCGGTGGACCCGGCGAATTTGGCGGCGGCCCTCCCGGCGGTAGGCGGCCCGGCGGCGGTCCCGGTGGCGGCGGTCCTGGACCTTTTGGTCCTCCGCCCCGGCCGGGCGAGTTGGTGCCTTCGTTTCTCCAGAGTTTCTTGCGGCTGACCGACGAACAAAAGAAAAAAGTGGAAGAACTGCAAAAGAGTTCCGAGGCCAAGCTCGACGAGATCCTCAACGACGAGCAGAAGAAAACGCTCAAGGAGAGGCGCGAGAATACAGGCCGGCGCGGTCCGGGCGGCTTCGGCGCCATTCCCCAGTTTGGCCAGCTCTTGCCCTCATCCCTCGCGGATAGTCTAAAACTATCGGCAGAGCAAAAGAAGAAGCAGGAAGTGCTGCAAAAAACAGTCGATGCCTCGCTCGACAAAATCTTCAACGACGAGCAGAATAGACAATTCAA
>Ga0209062_1002016_pt1 | contig 29908 bp, 28 predicted proteins | sample Coa_R2_2_FD_187158 | JGI IMG/M metagenome (GOLD analysis project Ga0209062, IMG submission 187158) | Surface soil microbial communities from Centralia Pennsylvania, which are recovering from an underground coalmine fire - Coalmine... | ecosystem: Environmental > Terrestrial > Soil > Unclassified... | reverse complement strand
GAAACTGGCGCGCGTGGTCGATTTTCTTTTGGCCTATTTCGAAATGTCGTTCGTTTCGCGGGCCACTCCCGGGCACCAGACGTTCATGGACGGGCTGGCGGCGGAGGCGTTGATCGAGGATTACGATCTCACAAAAGATCCCCGCGTGCTCCCCACGCTGGAGATCATGTGCGACTGGATGTGGCGCGACGGCTGGGATCACAAACGCAAGCAGTTGGTCTACAATCCTGAGCCGAAGGGCCCCAATTGCACGGACGCGTGCCAGACGTACGCGACCGACCTGGTGAACCTGGTGGCCCCGGCGTTCGCCTGGGTGTGGCGGCAGACCGGCGAGGAAAAATACCGCACCGAAGGGGACGAGCTGTTCGCGCACGCGCTCGACAGCGACATCAGCTATTCCGGCAAGATTTTCAGCCAGAATTATCGCTGGAGCTTCGATTACGTGCGGTGGCGAAGCAATTAAGGATCCGGCCATTCATCCGCATGAGCGCGACGCTGACCGTTTTTTTCGCGATCGCCGGCGCCGCGGCTTATCTCATCGGCGGGTATCCGCTGCTGTTGCTGTTGCGGCGGAAGCGGCCGGTCCGGAAGAATTTCGCTCCACGGACGGTGAGCGTCATCCTGGCGGTGAGGAATGGCGAAAAGTGGTTGGAGGCGAAGCTTGAAAATCTCAGCGGGCTCGATTATCCGCCGGGATTGATGGAAATTCTGGTGGTCTCCGATGGATCGACCGACTCCACCGCCGCGATCGCCCGGCGATGGGCTGAACGCGGCGTGATCCTGCTGGAGCGGCCAGCCGAGGGCAAATCCGCCGCGCTGAACGCGGCCCTCAAGCGCGCCCGCGGTGAAATCCTGCTGTTCACCGATGTGCGCCAGCCGCTGGCGGAAAACAGCCTGCGCGAGCTGGTAGCCTGTTTCGACGACCCGCTGGTGGGAGTGGTCAGCGGCGAGCTGATCCTCGCCGACGGCGATTCGCGGGAGGAAGCCGCGGTGGGACTGTATTGGAAATACGAAAAATGGATTCGCAAACGCCTCAGCGCGATCGATTCGTTTTTCGGGGCCACCGGCTGCATTTACGCGATGCGCCGCGATCTGGCGCCGCAGATCCCCAAGGGAATTCTCAATGATGACATGTTTCTCCCGTTGGGCGCGTTTTTTAAAGGATTCCGCCTGATTCTCGATCCGGCGGCCAGGGCTTTTGATTCGCCGGCTTCGCTGGACGTCGAGTTCCGCCGCAAGGTCCGAACGCAGGCGGGGGTGTATCAGCTTTTGCGGTATTATCCGCAACTGCTCGGACCCGGTAACCGGCAGTGGATCGACTTCGTTTCCCATAAGCTCGGGCGATTGCTGCTGCCGTGGTTGCTGGCGGCACTGCTTGGCGTCAGTTTTTTTCTGCCGGGCCGGTGGCGAGCCGCCGCCGCTGCTCAGCTTTTCGTTTACACGCTGGCGATAATCGATCGCTTCCTGCCCGGCGGTTCCGCGGTAAAGCGGCTGAGCTCGCCGCTGCGCGCATTCGTAACGTTAATGGCCGCTGCGGTATGCGCTGTAGGAATCCTGATCATCCCGGCGGAGCGGTTCTGGCCGCCATCGCCCGCGCCGAAACAGGTCACGGAAGCGACTAAAAGGTGAGCGAGACTTTCGCGCCACGCCTGCCGCCCGGGTTTTGTCTATCATGTTAACATCGAAAGGTTTGTTGGTTAACGTTTGGTCCGCTCCGTTGCGGTTATCCTGATTGGCGAAACCTGACGCTTTCGTTTGATTCATTTGTGATCCGGCTTTTCAAAGTCTCGGTTCCGGGGAGCATCCTCGCTCTTATAGCTTCCGAAACGGTGCTTCTTTTCTGCTGTTATGTCCTCGCGGTTTCCTTGACCGTGGAAGCTCCCGATGTTTACCTGATGGACGAAAACGGCCTCTGGACGGTTACCTTCGTCGTGCTTTCGGTGCTGATAGGCATGTATTTGGCGGACTTCTACGAGGATTACCGGTTTAGATCGCGTCTGGAGCTGGTCCAGCGTCTTTGCATGGTGCTGGGCAGCACTTTTCTGCTGCAGGCGCTGTTCAATTACAGCCGCAGCGGGATTCTGGTGCTGCCGAAGTGGTCAATGCTCTATGGCAGCGCCTTCACCATGGTTTCGGTCACCGCCTGGAGGATGTTTTTTTCCGGCGCGGTCTCTAAAGCGATGGGCGGGCGGAAGCTGCTGTTCCTGGGATCGAGCGAGGCGGTGGCCGAAATGATTCACGCCATCCGCCAGAAGCCGGAGCTCGGTTTGCGGCCGCTCGGGTTTCTCGACGGCAGCCCCGATGCCGTGGACAAGCTTTCCGGTTCTCCGCGGCTGGGATCGATTGGAGACCTGGACAGGGTGGTGACCGAGCTTCGCCCCGATTCAATCATCGTGGGCCTCACCGACCGGCGAGGACGCCTCCCGCTCGATCGCCTGCTGGACTTGCGCTTATCCGGTATTCACGTCGAGGACGCGGCCTTCACGTATCAGAATATTTTTCATCGCGTTTCCACTCGCGATCTGCGGCCTTCGGAGCTGATTTTTTCGGCGGAGTTGGGTCCCAACCGGCAGAAAATGGCGCTTCAATCGGTGTACTCCCTGCTAATTGCCGTGGTGGGCATTGTGGTGACGCTGCCGCTGATGGCCGTGCTGGCGATTCTGGTGAAGATTACGTCGCGAGGTCCGGTGCTGTTCCGGCAAACGCGCGTCGGCTTTAAAGGACAGTTGTTCGCGGTCTATAAATTTCGTTCGATGCGGCAGAACGCGGAGATGAAAACGGGTCCGATCTGGGCGACCAAGGACGACCCTCGGGTTACCCCGCTCGGCCGCTGGCTCCGGAAGCTGCGCCTGGACGAGCTGCCGCAGCTTTTTAATGTGCTGCGGGGGGAGATGTCGGTGGTGGGACCGCGGCCGGAGCGCCCTGAATTCGTGACCGTGCTTGAAGAGAAAATCCCGTATTACCGGCTGCGGCATTGCGTAAAGCCCGGCATCACCGGGTGGGCGCAGATCAATTACCGCTATAGCGACACCATCGAGGATTCGATCATCAAGCTCGAATACGATTTGTACTACATCAAAAATCTGGCCTGGTCGCTGGACGCCTATATTATGTTCCACACCGCAAAAACGATGATCTTCGGCCGGGGCGCGCAGTAGCCGCTCCAGCGGGCGCCGCTTCCGCACCGACGTCTTCGAGCGGCCGCGAAAAAGCGCTGGCCACGCGCTCAATGAGACATATCTGTGCGAAACGGCCGAAAGAGTGTTTCAAAACGAGAGCCGGGCTGTTTTCGAAGCCCGGCTGGATTCAAAAACTGTCGCGCACCTGACGTCAGGCAACGTGCTGCGCGCGGTAGCGGGCCAGAATCTCATTCATCTGGTCCTTGAGCCGCAGCTTTTGCTTCTTCAGGCGAACCTCTTCCATCTGCTCTTCTTCCGTCAGATGATGCTTGTTTTCCAGCTCTTCTAATTGCTTATGAAAATGGGCGTGCTGGGAAGCAAGAGTGCGAAACTCTTCGCTGGTCGCCATCAGGTGCGCTTTCAGTTCATCTTGCGTGTTCGTCTCCATCAAACACTCTCCTTTGGTTTGTGAGAGCCACGCCGAGTCTGATTTTAATAGGATTGGTCGGGCTCGGTGGGTCGTAATCATCGTCAAGGGCGACTGGTCACCGATGGCCAGCCGCACCATGACGATATCATGAAAAAAAGCTCATGACAATAGCCGATTCGGCAGGCGCCGAGTAGTAGCCGCCGCGCCGCCCCACCTCCCGGAAACCCATGCTCCAATAGAGGTTAATCGCCGCGGCGTTGGATTCCCGCACCTCCAGAAACCAGCTTCCGCGGAAACGTGAAATTTCATCGCGCATCAGTTTTTTCGCAATACCGCGCCGGCGCATTTCCGGCTCCACCGCCAGGCTCAGGATCTCCCGTTCGCCCGGCGCGGTCTGGCGCGAGACCAGGAAGCCGCAAACCCGCCCGTCGATTAACGCGACGCGGCAATCGTGCTCCAGATATTTTTCCGGCGGCCATCCGAAGCTGCCCTGAATCGCCGCGATCGCGGGCAGATCGCCGGGCGCCGCCGGACGCAGGACAACCTCGGTCGTTTTCATGCTCGACGAACTTCCAGGTGCTTTCGAACCGCCATCCATAACACCGCCGCACCCGCCAGCGGCAGCGCGCACAAACTTAGAAAAACGGCGTGAAAGCCGGCGTGATCGACCATTGCGCCGATGGCCAGCGAAAACGGCGCCTGCATCAATCCGTACGCCGAGGTCAGCGCGGCCACGCCGAGGGCAGCGCGCCCCGGGCCAAACAGATCGATCGGCAGCGCATAAAGATTGGTGGTCGCGCCCAGCGACCAAAACGCGCTGATGCTGACCGCAGCCGTCGCCCAATGGACGCCGGGCATCCACGGGATCGCCGCGGTGGAAATCAGCGAGGCGACGGCGAAAAACCAGCACGCCCGCATTCGCGCCGCGAGCACGTCCAGCCCGCCGCGAATCCAGTGAAACGCCATCCATCCGCCAGCGAATCCGCCGAAGGTCCCGAGCACCGGTGGAATCCAGGCGAATCGCGCGTTGGCTTCCTGCTGCGTCAGCTTCCACTGCTCGGCGTAATAGAGCGTGGTCCAGTTGGTCCAGAGCGTGTACAGCGACATCATCAAAATCGTCGAAACGATCAATCCCCAAAGCCTTGGGTCGCGCAGAATGTCGCGAATCGGCAGCGTCGATTTCTTGACTTTTTCCGGATGCGCCGGGATTTTTTTCGCGGTCCACAGCCAGAGCGGAACCCAAACAAATCCCAGCGCGCCGCACAGCACGAACGCCGATCGCCATCCATAAGCCGGCGTCATCCACGCGGCGATCAGCGGCGCGGCGGTCAAACCGAGGCTGATGCCGATCTGGTTGAAGGCCGTTCCCAGGGCGAGCTCGCGCGGCTCCAGATAGATTCCGTTCGCTTTTCCAAAGCACGGGATGCCGGCCGCTTCGGCGATTCCCAGCGCCGTCCGCGACGCCAGCACGCCGCGAACGCTGCGCGCCAGCCCGGTGGACGCGCCGGCAATGGACCACGCCAGCACCGCGATGCTCGCCCCGGTGTTCAATCCCACGCGATCGATGAACCACCCGGCGATGGGCGCGATGGTCGCGTACAAAAGCGAGAAGACCGACACGATTTTTCCATAATCCTGATTGTTCAGGTGAAATTCGGCTTTAAGCGATGGAGCGACGGCGGCCAGAAGCTGCCGGTCCAGATAATTCAGGGCGGAGCAAAAAAGAAAAACGGTGATGGCGATCCAGCGCGGGCGAACGCGCGGCATCAGGGAAATTCCACCATCGCGGCGTCACCCACCGTGTTGTATTTCGCGTCGGCTCTTACGTTGTAAATGACGCGGATTTTCTTTGCCGGGCGCGCCGCTCCGCAGGCGAACTTCACTCCTTCCGCGCTGTGCACGGTGAGGCGATTCGGATCGCGGATCAGCAGCCGGATCGTGCCGCCGCCATCGATGTCGATGGTCAGCCGCATCGGACCGCCGGCCAGGCAATCCACCCGCGCGAGCGTTCCCGATAATTTTTCGCCGGGCGGATCGTCCCACCATTCAACCGGCCTTTCGCCGGGACGGACACCGCCGAGCTTCTGATTCGCCGCTGCCTCCGCCGCGTGGACCTCCGCGGCCGCCGCATCCTTGATGCGCTGCAATTCGGCCGCCTGCTCATCGGCGATGCGTTTCTTTTCGGCCGCTTCGTAAGCGGCGCGCTCGGCATCCATATCCAGGCGCGTTTTTTCGATGCGCGGCCCGTTCGGCCTGGGTGGGCGCGGCGCGCATCGCCGCCCCCAGGATTTATCGGCGTCGGCGTAAAGATGCGCCTCCATTTGCGCCTTGGCGAGTTCCTGCCAGTACGCCGGATTGCGCGGCTCGAGCGTGGTCGCGTCTTTTAAATCCTTGACCTTCGCCGCAGGATCGGTTTCAAGCGCGGCCAGCTTCACATGCGGCTCCGCCCATCGTGGATTGGCCTTGATGGCCAGCTCCAGCGAAGGGCGGGTGTTTTTGGCCGCCAGCCCTCGCGGGCTGTCCGGCGGAAAATCCTTGCCCCCGGCGGCGAGTTCCGTCATGAGCTGGCTGATCGCTTCTTTACTCACCGGCTTCTCGATGAAATCGGTATTGGGATTGAGCGCCTCGCCATCGACCGGGGCGGCCTCGAAATTTCCCGCGCGCAGATAATCGTCGATTTTCTGATCGAGCTGCTTGGGCGTGAGGCCGTAGGCGTTGCGCGCGGCCAGTGAAAGGTCGCCCAGACCTTGCAGATTGTTCAGATATACGCGAATTTTTCCGCTGTAATCGGGATGCGTCGCCAGGAGCTGAATTTTGGCCCACTCATGCAATCGCTCCGGCGGAAGCTGCCCGGCCGGAAGCGGCGCGCCGAGCAGGACCTTGGTGCCCTTCACATCGATGGTCGAAAACAGATCGCACAGCGCGGTCTCAACCACGGGCGGCATGCGTCCGGAGTTATCGTCGATCAGAGTGCGCGCCAGCTCGCGCAGAAAATCGCCCGGCAGAAGCTTGTCCGCGCTCCAGGCCGCGAGCATCGCCGATCCGCCCGCGATCATCGGCTGATTTGGCGCGTGCGCGGCATACTCTTTCGCGCTTGAAAAAAGCACCAGATCGATCGGCCACACGGTTTTGAGTTGTTTTTCCTGAGGGCCGCCGACGCCCAGGCTATCCTGCCCCAGCAGCACGCCGAGGGCGTGGCGAAGCTGCTCCATCTCATTCAACCGCTCGCGCGCCGGTTTGTCGCCGGCATCGCTCACCACGCGAAAAGGTCCGAAATTGTATTCCACCCAGCCCGCACGGGCGCAGGAAGCGGCCAGCAGGGCGAGAATCATGCGGTACATCCATTTCCTATGATGCGTCTTTTGCAGGGGAGATGTGGATGTCTACTTGATCTTCTCGTCGCGCTCTACCTTGCCGTCGCGGATGTGGATCACGCGATGCGCGTGCATGGCGATGTCGTGCTCGTGGGTCACCAGGACGATGGTGTTGCCCTGCCGGTGCAGACGCTCGAAAAGGGCCATGATCTCATTGCCGGTGGCGGTATCGAGCGCGCCGGTAGGCTCGTCGGCGAGCAGAATCGAGGGATCGTTCACCAGAGCGCGCGCGATGGCGACGCGCTGGCGCTGGCCGCCTGAAAGCTCGCTTGGCTTGTGCAGCATGCGCTGCTCCAGATCCACGGCGCGAAGGGCGGTTTTGGCTTTTTCCTCGCGCGCCTGCTTGGAGATGCCGGCGTAGATCAGCGGCAGCTCCACGTTGTGCAGCGCGGTGGCGCGCGCCAGCAGGTTGAAAGTCTGGAACACGAATCCGATCTCTTTGTTCCGGATTCGCGCCAGTTGATCGTCGTCCATGTCGCTGACCAGATTGCCCGCCAGGTAATATTGCCCGGAGGTCGGCGTATCCAGGCAACCGATCAGGTTCATCAGCGTCGACTTCCCCGACCCCGACGGACCCATGATGGCTACGTATTCGCCTTTGCGAATTTCAATATCGATGCCGGAGACGGCGTGAATGGTCTGGTCGCCCATTACGTATGTTTTATACAAATCCCACGTCCGGATGATCACGCCATCGCGCTTGAGCTGCTCGCCGCGTTCGACTTTATCGAGAACCGCCGCCTGTGCCATCGTTAATTTGTCAGGACCACGTCCGGCGGGCGGTTATCGACCTTCACCCGCGCTCCGTTGCGTATGGTGCGGATCACTTTGTAGCTGCCGATAATGATCGGCTGATTTTCCTCGACGCCGCTGAGCACTTCGATATCGGTGGCGCCGGTGATTCCCGTTTCCACCTGGTGAAACTCCGCCTTGCCGTCCTTGATGACAAAGACGCCTTGTAGCTCTTCGTTGTTTTTGGCGCGCTCGGCGGGCGTTTCCGTGGAGGCCATCACGCCGTTGGGCTGCGTCTCGAGATCAATGCGCTTGCGCACGGTCAGCGCCTGAATGGGAATCGACAAAACGTTCCGCCGTGTAGCGGTCACGATCTTGGCCGAGCAGGAAAGCCCGGGCCGGATATCGTCCGGCGGCGAGTCGAGCGCGATAACCACCTTAAAATCCTTCGCCTCCTGGCTCGACGTCGCGCTTTGCGAGGCCGCCAGGCCGCTCGAACGCAGAATCGCCGTATTGCCGATGTCCGTCACCTTGCCCGTGAACGTCTTATTCGGCATGGCGTCGATGGTGATGTTCGCCGTCTGGCCCAGATGCACGTTGACGATGTCGGTTTCATCCACCTTAACTTCGGCCGTAATCAGTGACATATCGGCGATGGTCATAATCGTGGACGCGGCGGAATTTTGCACGCCCGGCACCACCGTTTCGCCGACGCGCACGGGTAAATCCGTCACCACGCCATCGAGCGGCGCGAGAGCGTCGTATTTGGCCAGCACATCCTCGATTCGCGTCAGGGCCGCCTGCGCCTGCGCCACGCGCCGCTGGTAGGAAGCAAGCTGCGCCGCCGTCTGCTGCCGCTGGACTTTCATCTGTTCGAGCCGGGCCTCGTTTTCGTGGACACTCGCTGTCGCCGAAGCGTAGTCGGCTTTCTTCTGATCGTATTCCTGCTTGGCGATCAGGTTGTATTGAAGCATTTTTTCGGCGTTATCCATGAGCATTTTTGCACGCGCCTGCTCGGTGCGGAAACGTTCCAGCGTCGCCTGCTGCGTTTTGATGCTCTCATCGGCGGCGGCGAGCGCTTCTTCGGCTGCGTTGGAATCCGCCTGCGCCGAGGCCACCCCCGCCTTCTGCGCCTGTACGTCGGCCTGCGCCTGAACATGCTCGATCCGCGCGACCACCTGATTCTTGCGCACCCGGTCGCCTTCTTTTACCAGCAGCTCCACGATGCGGCCCTGCGCGTTCGCTCCGATATTGATGTAATTGCGAGGCTTAATTTCGCCCGATGCGGTCACCACCGCGGTCAGATCGGCGCGCTCGACGCTGCCGCTCTGCACCGTGACCAAATCGCGCTGGCTATATCGTATGCCCCCGTAAATGCCGCCGGCGATCAGCAGGGGCACAAGAATAACGAGCGTGACCTTCCACTTTCGTTTCACAGGTGGGATGTCTCCGTGAGTCTATGACGAAAATTACGGGAACAAAGTTCCGTAACCGGTATTCTTAATTGTATCCTGGTATCCTGCCGCGGCCGGCCGCTTTTCGCGATTACCGGTCGCGCTTGGCCGGCTCGATCTGGACCAGATCCCCGCGCGTCGAGGCCAGCCACTGCTTCGGCAGCTTTGACCCGTAGATCATCCGCTCGATTACCGGCATCGCCCGCCGCACCCATTTGCCGTGCAGCAGCAGGCTTCCGGCGGCGAGCAGCGGATGCGGGATCACGGTGCAACAGCGCGCGCACATATCGATCTCGCCCGCTCGTCCGGCCGCGTGCAGCCGCCGCAGCCGCTGCATCTCTTCCGAATTAAAAATCTCCTCCAGCGAGCTTTCGCGCAGATCGCCGGCCGGCGCACCGTCGAGATTGTAGCTTTGGCAGCACGGAAAAACGCGGCCGTCGTGCTTCACGTACATCGCGCCGCGCCATAAATAATGACACGGGCGCGATCCGCCGCGGTTTCCCTCCGGCTGCACCAGATTGGTTTCGTCTTCCTTCACGCGAACCTGATCGACGCCCTCAATCGCGCTCCAGAAGCGGCGAAATTCCTCGACTTCGTGCGCGTTTCCCGGCATCCGCACCATCTGCACCACCACCTGCATCCTCGATCCGCGCTCTTTCTTCATGCGCGCGAAGCGCACGAAATTATCGCGGACCTTTTCAAAGCGCGCGCCCTTGCGGTACCGCTCGAACGTTTCTTTGGACGCGCCGTCGAAGCTCAGGGTAATGTGGGCCAGCGGCGTCTCAAGCAGCCGCGCGGCCGTTTTTTCGTCGAGAAATGTTCCGTTGGTGGAAAGCAGCGTGGCGATGCCGTGCCGCTCGCAATGTTCGATGCGATCGAAAATTTTGCGATCCATGAACGGCTCGCCCAGCCCGATCAGCATCATGTGCTCGCCGGTGCGCGCGGCGCCCGCCACCAGGCGCTCGAAAATCTCCTCGGTCATGTCCTGCTTGGGTTGCTTGTGCGTTTCGCGCGGGCACATGGGGCAGTAGAGATTGCATTTTGCCGTGGTTTCGACGATGTATTCGACCGGCAGCGCGGGCACCCGCTCGGCGCGGCGCAGATAGCTGTAAAGGAGCTTGGCGCGATTCCAGAAGCGCACGAGAACCATCTTCGCATGGCGCCAAACCGAGAGGATTTCGGTCCGCCGCGCTTACGGCTGAATCGAGGGAGCGTAATATCCGTGGCGGGCGCGCACGATCAGGTCCTTGCGGCCCTTGACCTTCACTTCCACCGGATGATACTGGCCGTCCGTCTTGAGCGGATCGGGCCGGTACAGCACGTTGTACTGATGCCGCAACTCATTGGCGATATTTTCAAACGATTGCGCCAGATCCTGCGCCTTGAACGGGAAAAAGGCCTGGCCGCCGGTCTGCTCGGCGAAATATTTCAACACCTTGTCGCCGTCCATTTCCTGGCCGGTGCGGTTGGTCGAAATGCAATAAATCACGGTGTCGGATTTATGCGCCATCTCCAGGGCCTGATCGCGCGTGTAGCGGCTGTTGTTGTCGTCGCCGTCGCTTAAAATCACCATGGCGCGGCGAAATTTGTAGCGCGGCTGATCCTGCACCAGCTTGTCGCGGCAGGCATAGAAAATGGCGTCGTAAAGCGCCGTGCCGCCGCCGGGGCGCAGGTTCTGGATCGCCCGGTTGATCGCGCCGGCGTCGTCGGTGAGATCGGCCACCAGTTCGGCGGAGGTGTCGAAGCTCACCACGATGGCCTTATCTTCCTTGGGGCGAAGCACGGCGTTGATGAAATCGGTGGCCGCTTCCTGCTGGAACCGGAATCGGTCCCGGATACTGTTGCTGGTATCGATCAGGATCGCCAGGCGCAGCGGAAGATCGGTTTCGGCGGTGAACTCGGTAATGATCTGCGGCTTTTTCGACTCGATGATCTGAAAATCGTTCTGGGTGAGATCGGTGACGAACCGGCCTTTTTTGTCAGTCACCGTGAATAGCAACTGGACGCGCGTAACCTCGACGGAGATCCGCGGCTCATCGGCTTCGGAAGCGGGCCGCGGCGGCCCCTGCGCCAGGAGCGCGGAACCGGCGGCGATCAGAAATACGGCGATCCTCATCGGGAAGCTACCTAAAATTATACGGGAGCCGCCAGGCGCCAGGAAAAACCCGATTCACTACGCTTTGGAACTCGATTACGTCCGCCAAGGGCGCGATTTGTGAATAGGATCGGGTTTTTCATCCCGTTCTGATCTTTTTTCGCTTCCGCGCGGGTTCTGCGGACAGCGAGAATTGAAGCTTCTTTTCGACTGCGTCCACCCGATCCAGGCGAACGCGGACTTTATCGCCGATCGAAAATGTCCGGCGCGTCCGCTGGCCGATAATTTTGCGATCGTTTTCCCGGTATGCGAAGCGATCGCCGGGAAGCGAATCGAGCGGGACCAGCCCTTCGATGAACAGATCAGCCAGCTCGACGAAAAAGCCGAAGCGCGTGGTGGAAATGATCAAGGCGTCGAACTCGTCGCCGACTCGATCGATCATAAATTTTACTTTTTTCCACTCCACCAGTTCGCGTTCGGCTTCGGCGGCGCGACGCTCCGTTTCCGAGGACCAATCGGCGATGGCGCGCATGGGCGCGTCGTAAACCTTGCCGTTCAGGTGCGCGGCGAGAACGCGATGGACGATCAGGTCCGGATAACGGCGGATCGGCGACGTGAAGTGCGTATAGCTGCGCGCCGCCAGAGCGAAGTGGCCGAGATTCTGATCGCTGTAGCGCGCCTGCTTGAGCGAGCGCAGCATTAGATAGCTGAGAATCCGCTCCTCCGCCTTGCCGGAAATTTTCGCGATCAATTTTTGATAGCTGCGCGAGGTCAGATTGGGATTGTCGAGCGCCAGCGTTTCACCGCGGAATCGCTTCACCGGCGCCGCGCCCGCGCCTAGCGAGTAGCCGAAATGCGCGGCAATATCTTCGAATTCGAGCACGCGCTTGGGATCGGGACGCTCATGCACGCGAAAGATCATGGGAACGCCCGCGGCTTCCAGATGCGCCGCCACGGCTTCATTGGCGGCAAGCATGAACTCTTCGATAATGCGATGCGCGATGTTTCGCGGCGCGCGCGACACGCCGGTCATTTCGCCGAACTCGTCGAATTCGAGCAGAGGCTCGGGCAGATCGAAATCGATGGAGCCCCGGCGTTCGCGCCGCCGGTTGAGAATGGCCGCCAGATCGCGCATCAGCTCGAATCGGGAGATCAGTTTCGCGTAGCGGCTGCGCAGGGCGCGATCGCCTTCAAGCACGCCGTGAACCGCGGTGTAGGTCATCCGCTCCGCGCTGCGGATCACGCCGCGGACGAACTGCTGGTTCACCACTTCGCCCCGCGGGTCGATCTCCAGCAGTACGCTCATCACCAGGCGGTCCTCCCCCGGCCGAAGGGAGCATTGATCGGTGGAAAGCTCGACCGGCAGCATCGGCACGGCACGGTCCGGGAAATAGACGCTGGTGCCGCGCAGATTCGCCTCGCGATCGATGGGCGAGCCGGGGCGGACGTAATAACTCACATCGGCGATGTGAACCTGCAACTCGAAGTTGCCGTTGGCGAGCCGATCCACCCAGACCGCGTCGTCGAAGTCGCGCGCGGTTTCGCCGTCGATGGTGACGATATCCAGCGCGCGGAAGTCGCGCCGCCGGGCCATTTCCCGCGCCGGAATCGGACCGGGAATGGAGCGGGCCTGCTCCAGCACGTCTTCCGGGAAACGGTGGGGAATGTGATGGGAGCGGATGAGAATTTCGACGTCGATGCCGAAATCATCGGGATGTCCGAGCACTTCAACGATGCGGCCGGTGGGGCGCTCGCCGTCTTCGCCAAAATCGAGAATCTCGGCAGTGACGATCATGCCTTCCAGATCCTCGACGGATTCGACGGCGAGGGCGCGCGCGCCCACGCGATGCACCTCCGGCTGCGCAGCCGGCAGCTCCATTCCTTCCGGGATGCGAATCCATTGCCGGATGCGATCGTCGTGCGGAACGAGGACATTCGAGTTGCGGCGGATGTGAAATTCGCCGACCACCATCGGATGCGCGCGGCGGACAACATCGACGATTTCGCCGTGCGCGCGGCCTTCGGGATCGATGCGGCGGAGGCGAACGCGCACGCGATCCCCATGCATGGCGCGCGTCGCGGCTTCCTTGGCAATGTAGATATCGCCCTTCAGGCCGGGGATCGGCTCGTCGGGAATCACGAAGCCGTAGCCGTCGCGATGCATGCTCAGGCGGCCTTCGATTTCAGACGATTTGCGGATCTGCCGTGCCACTCCACTATTATTTATGAGTGATGGAGCTGAAAACGATTCGCCTGGAAATTCCGGAAAACGGAAACCTGATTGTCGGGCACAGCCATTTCATCAAGACGGTGGAGGATCTTTACGAAGCGATCGTCAATACCGCGCCGGGAATGAAATTCGGCATCGCCTTCAATGAAGCCTCCGGCCCCTGCCTGATCCGCGTGGACGGCAACGACGCCGAGCTGAAGGCCAAGGCGACGGAGAACGCCGAAGCCGTGGGCGCCGGACACCTGTTCGTGATCGCGCTGCGCGACGGCTATCCGATCAACGTGCTCGGGAGGATTCGCGACATTCCGGAGGTGTGCTCGATCTTCTGCGCGACGGCCAATCCGGTGGAGGTGATCGTCGCTGAAACAGAACAGGGCCGCGGCGTTTTAGGCGTGATCGACGGCGCGCGGCCCAAGGGAATCGAATCGGAGCTGGACGCGGAATGGCGCCACGATTTCTTGCGCAAAATCGGCTATAAGCGGTGATCGGCGAGGCTCCGGACGAACTCGACGTCGCCTTCGAGAAAATCGTAACCCGGCAGCGCGTCGCGGGCGGCCCATTCGATGCGCTCGAACTGCAAATTCACCGGCTCTCCGGTGAATTCGCGCACGCGAAAAAATTTGAGGTGAATCCGCGGGCCCTGACCGTAGCGAAACTCGGTGCGATACAACTCCTCGCCAATGCGCGCTTCGAGCGCGAGCTCTTCCCGCAGCTCGCGCGCCAGGGCGTCCTCCGGGTTTTCGCCCGGCTCGATTTTTCCGCCGGGAAATTCCCATTTGTGCGCGTGCCGGCCGCTTTTTCGCTGGCAGATCAGCACCTGGCCGTCGCGTTCGATCAGCGCCGCCACCACGTTCATCAGGGATAATTGAAGCACGAATGCACGGCGAACGTCTGCTCGATCATTTTAAAAATCCGCGCAACGCCGGCGCGTTGGACCCGCCCGCGATCAAGGTGGACGTTTCCAATCCGGCCTGCGGCGACATGCTGCGGTTGTGGGCGCGCTTTGAAAACGATCGCGTGGCGGCGGCGAGCTTTCAGACCCGCGGCTGCACCGCCTCGATCGCGGCGTCGTCGGCGCTGACGGAGTGGATGATCGGCAAAACGCGCGGGGAGCTGGCGGCCTTCTCGCCGGCGGTGATCGAACAAGCTCTGGGCGGATTAGAGCCGGCGTCCCGGCACGCGGCCGTTTTGTGCTCGGATGGCGTCAAAAGACTGTTGTCGGAAAATCCGGCGGAATAGCGCGTTTTATTGCCAGCGACCGTGTTTCTGGAAATACGCGTCCAGAAAATCGAGCGCGCTTTTATTGGGCACCTCGGTCGGCTGGATGCGCTGGCCGAAGCTCATGGCGAGCTCCAGTTTGAGATGATAAGGCGGCCACTTGGGAAGGTCCTTATGGTTAGGATCGCCCCAGACCGCGAAATTCACCCAATAGGTGGACATCGCGCGGGTGATTTCGTTGTCGATATCCTGCACCTGCGGCCCCTTCATGTGCCCGAACACGTACGGGATTTCGGAAGCGTGATAGGCCCCCAGGCGCGCCCCGAACGGACCCGGAGGCACGCGGCTGAAGTAATAAACGAAAATTTTCGATTTTCCCGTTTTCGCCTGCGCGCGCGCCCAGGTCCGCATCTCCCAGCCGAAGGTCTGGTCGCGAACCAGCTCCGCCGCCGATTGATGCGCCTCCTCGCTGTCGCTGGCCGGATAAATTTTCAGGAAAGCGGCCGAATCGTCGCCAAATCGCCGCTGAACCATCGCTTTAAAATCCTCCGGCTTTACCGTGGCGGGAACGAAGGCGGTGCCCTCGTCCGCGTTAGAGCCGATCAACAAGGGAACGTCGTTTTGTTTGTGCTCGGCGTAGATCGCCGTAATCTGTTGCGGCAGCAGCCAGCCATCCACGATGGCGCTGGCCAGATTGCCCTGCGCTTTGAGAAGATCCTCGGCGGGCCTGGCGCGCAGCGCCGCGATCGAATCGGCGCCGAGCTGTTTCGCCACGGCCAGCCCGCGTTTTTCCCCGTCGGCCAGAGTGGGAAGGCCCGCGAATAAGGCTCCGCTTTCGCCGATCGCCCGCTGGAACAAGCCGTGCGCCAGCGGAGTCGCGGTCAGAATATTGACGCTCCACGATCCGGCGGATTCGCCGAAAATGGTCACGCGCCGGGGATCTCCGCCGAAGGCGCCGATGTTTTTCTGCACCCATTCAAGCGCGGCGATCTGATCCAGAATGCCGTAATTGCCGGAGGAGTTGCGGTCCGATTCCCGGGTTAGCTCCGGATGCGCGAAAAATCCGAAAATCCCCAGGCGGTAATTGATCGTCACCACGATCACGCCTTTTTTGGCGAGCTCCTCGCCGTCGTAGGCCGGCGTCGAACCGGAGCCGCGCGTAAACGCGCCGCCGTGTATCCAGACCATCACCGGATGGCGCTCGCGATTCGATTTCGCCGGCGTCCACACGTTCAGGTACAGGCAATCCTCGCTCACCGGTTCGGCGGCGGAGCGATAAGGCGAGCCCTCCGGGTACGGCGTCTGCATGCACGCGGCGCCGAACTTATCGGCCGCGCGCACGCCCTCCCACGGCGCCGGCGGCTTCGGCGCGCGCCAGCGCAAATCGCCCACCGGAGCCTGCGCGTAAGGAATCCCCTTGAAAACGCGAATGCCTTCCTGGTAGCCGTTCACTCCGGAGACCTGGCCGCCGTCGACGCGCACGAGGTCGGGATTTGCCGCCGCCGCGGCCGCCCCCAGCAGCGCCGCGCAACACAGAATCAGATAACGCATTGCCTTCATAATATACAAGTGCCCGAGCCCAAGCCAGTTCTGATTTACGACGGCGACTGCGGATTTTGCAGAATATGGATCGAATATTGGAAGCGCCTGACCGGCGATCGCGTCGAGTACGCGCCGTCGTCGCAGGCCGCCGCGCGCCACCCGCGCATTGCGCGCACGGAATTCGCCCGCGCGGTGCAACTGGTGCGGCCCGATGGCTCGGTCGCCAGCGGCGCGCAAGCGGTCTTCGAAACGCTCGGCCTGGAGCGGGCCTACAAACGCTCGCGAGTGCTCGCATTTTTCGCCGAAGCGCTCTATCGATGGATCGCGCGGCATCGCACGCTGGCTTATCACGTGACGCGCTTCACCTTCGGCACGCGAATCGAACCTGCGCGCTTCCAGACCACGCAGTGGATTTTTCTTCGCGCGCTGGCGCTGATCTATCTCGCCGCTTTCGCCTCGCTCGCCGGACAAATCACCGGCTTGATCGGCGAGCACGGGATTCTGCCCCTTGGCGGCTTCATGAGAGCCGTCGAAAGAACGGTCGGCGCGCGGAAATTCTTCGTGATGCCCACAGTCTTCTGGTGGGATTCCAGCGATCGCATGCTCGAAAACGTGTGCTTTGCGGGAATGGCGTTCGCGATTCTGCTGCTGCTCGGGCGGCTCGAAAAATTGTCGCTTGCCGTGCTGTTCTTTTTGTATCTTTCACTGAGCGTTTCCGGCCAGGATTTTTTGCAGTTCCAATGGGACGCGCTGCTGATCGAAGCCGGATTCCTGGCGATCTTTCTCGGCCGCGCCAACATCGTCGTCTGGCTTTTTCGCTGGCTCGTCTTTCGGTTGTACTTTATGTCCGGAACGGCCAAGCTGCTGAGCCACGATCCGGCGTGGCGCAATTTCACCGCGCTCGAGTACCACTACCACACGCAGCCGCTGCCGACCGTGCTCGCCTGGTACGCCGATAAGTTGCCGGCCTGGTTCCAGCACTCCTCGACGTTCCTGACGCTGGCCGTCGAAATCGCCGTGCCGTTCCTGATTTTCATGCCGCGCCTGCTGCGAATCTCCGCCGCCTGGTGCATGATCGGCTTGCAGTTCCTGATCCTGCTCACTGGAAATTATGCGTTTTTCAATTTCCTCACCATCGCCTTGTGCCTCTTCCTATTCGACGATCGCGCCTTTAAAGGATTTTCGCCGCCGCGATTTCTTTCGCGTCACGGGCCGGCGGACCCTCGCATGCCCGCGCTGCAACGAGCCGCAATCGGTTTTTTCGCGGCATTCATTTTCGTCGTGGGCTTAACGCATGTGCTCGAGTCCTTCGGCGATGCGCCGGGCGCGCTGCAAGCGGTTTCTCAAATTGTTTCGCCTTTCCAGATTGTCAATTCTTATGGGCTTTTCGCGGTGATGACCACCACGCGGCCGGAGATTATCGTCGAGGGTTCGGATGACTCCGAGCACTGGTCGGCGTACGAATTTCGTTATAAGCCCGGCCCGCTTGATCGCGCTCCGCGCTGGGTCGCGCCGATGCAGCCGCGCCTGGATTGGCAGATGTGGTTCGCCGCGCTCGGCAATTACCGGCAGAATCTGTGGTTTGTCGGATTCGCGGCGCGGCTGCTCGAAGGCTCGCCCGAGGTTCTGGCGTTGCTTGAAAGAAACCCGTTCCCCGATCATCCGCCGCGATACATCCGCGCGATGACTTACGAATACTCCTTCTCAAGCTGGGAAGAACGGCGGAAAACCGGAGCCTGGTGGACCCGCCAGCCGGCCGGAACGTACCTGCCGCCGGTCGGCATGAAGACCACCGCGCGCAACGCGCCTTGATGCGCTCGGCTACTTCGGGCTCACCGGAGTGGACGCGCCCTTCGAATTGATCAGCGTCACCGTGACCGCGACGATGTCGGCCGAATTGCCGCTCACCGAGAACGGCACGGTCAGCGTGAATTCGCTTCCGGTGGCGTAGGAGGTGGTCGAGTTGAACCACGCCTCGAATTGCGGGCTGGTCGAAACCGAAAGGTTCGGGTTAGACATGTTATTGCTTTCGTTGATGGTCGCGTTGCTCGATGGAGCAAAATTGAAAACCGCGCTGGCCACGTCGCGCGTGGAGGAAAATCCCGTGATGACCACCGTCACCGCCCCGGGCGTCGTCGTAAAGGAAACATTCGAGATGAACGGAGGCGTCGGAGTCGTGGTGAAACTTTGAACCGCGGCCGATGCGACCGATTGAGGCGCGGTGATCGCGGCGGTTAGCGTCGTGGTTCCGGCGACGGTGCCGGTGCTGAGTTTAACGCTTGGCGCGCCGGAAAAATTGGCCTGCGTCGATCCGGCCGGAATCGTGAAATTCACCGTCGTGCCGCCCGTCGAAAATTGGATGGTCGAATCCGAGCCGCCAACCGAGGACGCGAAGATCAGCGTAACCGTCCCGGTAATGTCGCTGGAGTAAGCCGCCGAAGCGCTGACCGTCATCGAGGGCTGCTGCAAATAGCCGTTCGGAAAGGGCGACAAGTTGATGGTCAAGGCCGGCAGCGCGGCGCCGCCGGTCTGCGCCGGTCGCATCGCGCGCTTCGGCGTGATTCCCGCGCGCGGAACGGCAAAAATAGCGCCGGCGGCAGCGTCGAACAGCATAACGGGTCCGGCGGACGCGGTGGTCAGCCGGAAAACATCGTGGCCCAGCGCGAACACGCCGCCGGGGCGGCACTGGCAATCGAACGCGGCCGTTCCACCGGAATCGATCGAATAGAGGGTCCCGTTTTTGTTTGCCAGAACGATCCTGTCCGGCGAAGCGCTCAATCCGGCCGGAGCAAAATTTCCCTGCGCCAAAACGGACGCGCCGGTTGCGCCTCCCGGATCCGAAATCAACAGTAATTGCTCCGGGGTCGCGATCAACAGACTCGAGCTTTGCGCTGAAAAGGCGACCGCCGCCGCGTCGTTCCCGCTATAAACCAGACGCGAACCTCCATTCGCGTCCCAGGCAAAGACGCCGTCCGGGGAAGCAGCGGCGATCCATTGGCCATCATCGCTGACGGCGAGCGCGCGCGGCGAAAAATTCACGGCGACGGCGCGCGCCGCCGGAGCGTCCGGTAATCCCGAAAGAATTTCAACCGCGCCGGTTTCCGAATAAAAGATCGCCGCCGACGAGCCGCCGGGGCTGATCACAATCTGATCCGGATTGAGCGGCACATCCAGCGCCGCCGACGAGCCATTAGGCGCAATCCGCAGGACCTGCCGCGTTTCGGCCGAGGTCGCCAGAATGTAATCCTGCTTCGGAGAAACGGCGGCGTTGGCAAGAGCCTGCCCCACCCGCAGCGGATCGCCCAGGAACGCGGCCCCGGGGAGACCTATAATCGGCCGGATCGCGCCCGTTTCCGGAAGCCAGCCTACAAGCGGCGCGCTCACCTGCGCCGCGCCCGCGACACAAAAGAAAACCGCGGCAAAAACGATCCTCACTGCGGCGCTCCAACCACCGGAGTCCCGGCCGTAATCGTCAGATTGTTCGGATTGCTTCCGCTTCGCAGGTTGTGCGCCGCAACCACGCCGCCCGCCACCACCACCACCGCGATCCCCAGGATCACCCAGGCTCGCGTCGAAACCCCGAACGCGCTGCCCGACGCCGGAGTGCCGGAAACATTGGTCTGGGTGATGATCGCATTGGCGGTCTTGCCCTGATAGGACGCGGTGACATGAATCTCGTACGGCCCGAGCTGCCGGTTCAAACGAATGCCGCGCGCGATCGCCCGGCCCTGCCGATCCGTGGTGGTGGTGAGCGTGTTCGTGCCGTTTTCAAAGGTCCCGCCCGGTCCTTGCGGCGGTAAGGTGAACACCACCGCCGCGCCCGCTACGGGGTTGCGATTCTGATCCTGAACTTCCACCACCGGCTGCGTCTGCACCTTGCGATTGATATTGTGAATTTCATCCTGACCTGCGATGATCAGAACGCGAATCGACGGCTCCTGCGCGCGCAGCAGATTCGTGAGGACAAGACAGACCAAAATTGTCGATTTGAACTTCATGCGTTTTTCCGGACCCTTGGTTAAAGACACAGACGTAGCGTCCGTGCGTCGCGTTTCCATCGGGACCTAAGTCAAAACTGTACCATGTTGCGCCGTCAAAGCGTCATCGTCAAATTCGTTGATCCCGAGCGGCCGCTGCCGGCGCGGCGCCAGGTGCAAATGCAGGAGAAATGCGGTTGAGCCCGGCGCGCCAGATCGCGTTTGGAGTCCTCCGGCGCGTTTCGCGCGGCGGATTTGCATCGGACCTGCTGCGCCGCCAATCGGCCGCGGCGCGCGATCTCGCGCTGGCCGAATCGATCGTGCTGGGCTGCCTGCGATTCCAGTCCCAACTCGATTTCCTGATCGCGCATTACTCCGGCAAATCGAAGCTGGAGGATGAGGTCCGCATCGCGCTGCGCATGGGGATTTACCAGCTTCGCTATCTGGATCGAATTCCGGCGCACGCCGCCGTGGCCGAAAGCGTCGAACTGGTCAAGCGCGCCGGCAAACGCTCCGCCGCCGGATTGGTCAACGCCGTTTTGAGAAAAGTCAACCGCGATCCGGTGCAATGGCCGGATCGGGCGGCCGCGCTGGCCATCCCCGCATGGATGCTCCAGCGCTGGTCGAAATTTTACGGCGCCACGGCCGCCGAAAATATCGCGCTCGCTGCGCTCGAGGAGCCCGCGGCGCACTTCAACGCGGATACGGGCCGGCAGCAGGATATCGGCGCGCAGTCGGTCGTGCCGTATCTTCAAATCGCGCCCGGAATGATCGCCCTGGATTTGTGCGCTGCGCCCGGAAACAAAACCGCCCAGATGCTCGCCGCCGGAGCTCGCGTCATCGCCTGCGATGTGTCGCCGAGGCGGATGCAGGGCGTGCCCGGCGAGCGAGTTGTCCTCGACGCGACCGCGCCGCTGCCGTTCTCCATCCGGTTCGATCGCATTCTTGTGGATGCGCCGTGTTCCGGCACCGGAACCCTTGCCCGCAACCCCGAAATCAAGTGGCGGCTGAAGCCGGAAGACCTGCCGGTTTTCCAGTCGCGCCAGCGAAGAATTCTGGAGCGCGCGCTGGAACGCCTGAAACCTGGCGGGCGTCTGGTCTATTCGACTTGTTCCCTGGAACGCGAAGAGAACGAGGAAGTTGTCGCGCAATTTCGGCCGCGGGAAACGTACGCGCGCCTGCCGGGTCAACATCCCGGAGATGGATTCTTCATCGCCGTGATCAACTAGCGCCCGCCGCGTATGCCGCGTGATAGGCTGAATAGCAGAGCAGACATTCTGACCTCTCCATGAGGGTCATGCCCGAAATACTTCCCTCCATTCTCTCGGCTGATTTCGCCAGGCTGGGCGACCAGATTGAGGCGCTCGAAGCCGCCGGATGCCGGATGGTGCACCTGGATGTGATGGACGGGCATTTTGTGCCGAACCTCACCATTGGTCCGCCGGTGATCGAATCTCTGCGAAAAATCACCAAAATGACCTTCGATGTGCATCTGATGATCACCGATCCGGACCGCTATGCTCCGATTTTCATCCAGGCCGGCGCAAACAATGTCCTGGTGCATCAGGAAACCTGCCCGCATCTGGATCGCACGCTGCGCATGATCCAAAGCGAGGGCGCGCGCGCCGGCGTTGTGATCAATCCGGCGACGCCGGTCGCCGTGCTCGAGGATGTTCTGGACGTGGTCGATTCCGTTCTGGTGATGAGCGTGAATCCCGGATTCGGCGGGCAACGTTTCATTAAAAATTCGCTCAACAAGGTCCGGCGGCTGGCGATGCGAAAAAGGGAATTCGGCTTGCAATTTCCGATCGAGATCGACGGCGGCATCACGCTAGAAAACGTTGCCGACGTGGTGCGCGCGGGCGTTGAGTGGATCGTGGCGGGGTCGTCGATATTTCACACTGTGAATCCCCCGGCCGCTTTCAAGGAGATGCGCCGCCTGGCGCACGATGCCGCGGCGATTCGGGTATAGTCATAGGATGCGCACTAAGGTAAAGCGAGCATGATTCGTAATCGGAAACATCTGGCAGTTATAACGGCTTTTCTAATCCTGTTGACGGCTTCCTGCGGATTTAAGCGCAAGAAATACGAAGATCCGATCAGCAAACAAACCCAGCAGCCGGATAAGATCCTTTTCGATAAAGCAATTAACGATATCGAGCACGGCCGCTACGAAGTCGCCCGGCTGACGCTCAATACACTCATCAATACTTACGATTCAAGCGAATACCTGGCGAAAGCAAAGCTCGCAGTGGCCGATAGCTGGTTCCGCGAAGGCGGCGCGCACGGTTTGGCCCAGGCCGAAGCCGAATATAAAGATTTCGAACTGTTCTATCCGACCATGCCGGAAGCGGCGGAATCGCAGTACAAAATCTGCAATATCCACTACATCGAGATGGAGAAGCCGGATCGCGACCCGAACAATGCCCTGCGGGCCGAGCAGGAGTGCCGGCAATTAATCACGCAGTATCCAAATTCGAAATTCGTTCCGGAAGCGGAGCAGAAACTGCGCGAAATTCAGGAAGTGCTCGCCGAGGCCGAATACGACGCCGGCCACTACTATCACGAAAAGGGATCAAACGCCGCGGCCGCGAATCGCTTTGAGACCTTGGTCGAGGAATATCCGCTTTATAGCCGCGCCGACCTGGCGCTGTGGGAGCAGGCCGATTCCTATAGCCGCATGGGGCCCCGCTTTCGCCAGAAAGAGGGCGACGCGCTGGCGAAAATCGTCCGCGATTACCCGTTGAGCCCGCTTGCCGAGCAGGCGAAGAGAAAATTGCAATCGCTCGAGTTGCCGGTGCCGGAAGCCGATCCGAAAGCGGTGGCGCGGATGAAGTACGACAAGGAAAACTACCAGCGCCCCGGCTTATTTCATCGCGCCACGGCGTTTCTTGGCGGCAAGCCGGACGTGAGCCGCGCCGCGAAAACCGGCGAGCCCACCATGGAAAATCCCAAGCCGACGATTCCGGCGAGCGTCCCGGTGCAGGCGCAGGCCGCCGGCGTCAATGAAGTTACTGTGGCTCCGGTGACCGATCCGGCGGCGCTCGATAAGCTGCCGGATGCGAGAACCAACCCGCCGGCTTCTTCGACTCCGTCCAATGGCGCCAAGGAAACTCGGGCCGCTTCGTCATCCGATGCCACTCCGGCGGCGGCTTCGAATCCGGCTCCGGACGCCAAGGACTCCCCGTCCGATTCGAAAAGCAAGAAGAAGAAAAAGAAGAACGACAAGAAGAACACTACTTCGACCACACAGCCCGATAAATGAGCACGATTCTGCTCGCCGATGACAGCCCCCACGCGCAGCGCATGGGGGAACGGATTTTGCGCGAAGAAGGATTTTCGGTCGCCAGCGTCACCGACGGCGAAACCGCACTGATGCGCATGAGCGACGTTGATCCGGACGTGGTGCTGGTGGACGTTTTTTTGCCCGGCCGCAACGGTTTCGAGATCTGCCGCGCGATCAAGTCGTCCTACCGGCACGTTCGCGTGGTGTTGACGGCAGGAATGCTTGAAAGCTTTGACGAAGAGGAGGCCCGAGCCGCCGGCTGCGACGCAATTTTAAAAAAACCATTCGAAGCTTCGGTGGTAATGGAGACGCTGCGTCCCTTGATCCACGACGCGCGGCTCGCGCGGGCGCTTTTCGCGGAAGCGATCGCGGCGATCCAACCCTCGCCGCCGCGCGCGGCCGCCGCGCCGGCGAATTCGGCGCCCGATCCCGAGCGCGTCGAGGCCGCGGTCACCCTCGCGCTCGACGCGGCTCTGCCCGCGCTGGTGCGTGAAATTACCGAGAAGGTTTTGATAGCATTAGGGCACTAACCGGCCCGAAAAGTCTTATTTACCATGCCCGATAACTCTTTCGACATCATTTCAAAGATCGAATTGCCGGAAGTCTCCAACGCCGTGCAGCAGGCGCTGAAGGAAATTCAGCAGCGCTATGATCTCAAGAATTCGCACTCCCATATCGAGCTGCGGGAAAAAGAGAACAAACTGATCCTTTCCAGCGCCGATGAGTTCAAATTGAAAGCCGTCATCGAAATTCTGGAATCGAAGCTGGTCAAACGCCACGTGCCTTTAAAAGGGCTCGCCTATGGCGCCGTCACTCCGGCGGCCGGATCGACGGTGCGCCAGGAAGTTACGCTTCAGCAAGGCATCCCCATCGAAAAGGCGCGCGAAATCGTGAAGGTGATCAAGGACAGCAAGAAAAAAGTCCAGGCCTCGATTCAGGGCGATTTCGTGCGCGTTTCCGGCAAGGATCGCGACACACTCCAGGAAGTGATCGCGCTGATGCGCGCCACCGACTTTGGAATCGACATGCAGTTCGCCAATTATCGGACCAATTAGTGGCGCGCAAAATCGAGTCTCTTTTCATTCCTGGTCCGGCAGGCCGGTTGGAAGCGCTGCTGGAAGAGCCCGAGGATGGAGCGCCTCGCGAAGCGGCGCTGGTCTGCCATCCTCATCCCCAGCATGGCGGAACCATGCACAACAAAGTGGTGTATCGCATCGCTCGCGGGCTAAGGCGGGCCGGCGCGGCGGTCCTGCGCTTCAATTATCGCGGCGTGAATCTGAGCGAAGGCGGCTATGATCACGGCGAAGGAGAACTGCAAGACGCGCGCGCCTGCCTGGCGCATCTCCGCCGCCGATACCCGGCCCTGCCCTATACGCTGGCCGGATTTTCTTTCGGGTCGAGGATCGTGTTGCGCCTCGGCTGCGCCGCGCCGGATTCGCCGCGGCGGATCATCGCCGCCGGATTCCCCACGATTTACCGCGATATGTCTTATTTAAACGGCTGCACCGTCCCCCGGATTTTCGTGCAGAGCACCCACGATCAGTACGGGCCGGTGGCCGAAATCGAGCCGGTGATCGCGGCCCTGCCGGAGCCAAAGATGCTACTGCTGATCGAGGCCGGCGACCATTTCTTCGCAGGCGCGCTCGACCGGCTGGAAGAGGAGATTTACCGGCTGGACGGACCCATTGGCGGCGCCGCAACTCAGGCGTCCCCGGCCCCCGCCTGACGAATTTAATTGGCTCGCATCGCGACGATGGTTACGTCGTCCGACTGGACGCCGGGGCTGAAGCGCTGGACTTCGTTTAATACGCCGTCGAGCAGCGCGTCCACCGAACCGGTCGCCGCCGAAGATCCGGCTTTTTTCACCGCTTCGATCAGCCGCGCTTCGCCAAACTCCTCGCGCTCGTCGATTCCGGCCTCCAGCACGCCGTCGGAGATGATCACCACCACGTCGTCCGGGGCGAGCTGAACGGCTTTTTCCTCGCACTTCCACCAGTTGAAGACGCCGATGGGCAGCGCGGTGGCTTCCATGCGCTCCACTTCGCCGCTGCGGCGGAACAGAAGCGCGCCGGGATGACCGCAGTTGATGTAGCGGAACTCGCGCGTCTGATCGCGATACTCGGCGTAAAACATGGTGGCGAAATATTCGGCGGGAGTCGACTCGTGAAACAGCTTGTTTACCGAGCTTAACAGCGCCTTGCCGTGTTTCAACCCCAATTCCAGCTGGCTGCGAAAGGAGGCTTGCAGATTCGCAGTGAGCAGCGCGCCGGCCACGCCTTTTCCGGAGACGTCGGCGAGCAGCACGCCCAGCCGGCCGGGGCCGAGGTCGAGAAAATCGTAGTAGTCGCCGCCGATGGCGCGCGCCGGCACGCATCGTCCGGAATAGGTGAGCGTCTGGAGCGGCTGCGCGTGCTGCGGCAGCAGCCGCTGCTGCACGTGACGCGCGATTTCGAGCTCGGTTTTGGCGGTTTTGCGCTGGCGGGAACGGTCCGCCTGTTTTTCGATGGTTGCCAGCAGCCGCGTGTTGTCCCAGGGCTTTTGAATAAAATCGGCGGCGCCGCGGCGCATGGCCTCGACCGCAAGATCGACGCTGGACCAGGCGGTCATGACGATCACCGGCAGGGCGCCGTCGCGCTGGAGCAGCCGGTCGAGCAGCGCAAGGCCCTCATCGCCAGAGGTGGTGTCGCGCGAGTAGTTCATGTCCATCAGCACCAGGTCGAACGGCTCGCCTTCGACCGCGGCCAGAGCGGCGCGCGGCGAATCGACGATTTCGGCGCTGTGTCCTGCGCCCTTGAGCAGCAGCCGTATGGCTTCAAGCACATCCTGCTGATCGTCGCTGACCAGGACCCGCATTTTTTCATGGTCGTCGTTGGCGCCGCCCGCGGTCAATAGCTGAAGACGGCGCCAGAATACAATGCCGGCCGGTTTACGAAAAAACCGCCGCGGCAAGCTACCCTGAGTACATGCGAACCTTCGCGGGATTGCTGCTGGCGGCCGCGGCAGCCTACGCCCAGCTTACCGCCGAACAGAAACAACTTAACATCCAATCCTTCGAAAAAGTTTGGACCATCATCCGGGACAAGCATTGGGAAAAAAATCCGGGCGGGCTCGACTGGCAGGCGATTCACGCCGAATACCGGCCAAAGATCGAGCGGGCAGCTTCCACCGAACAGGCCCGCCAGGTGATGCGCGATATGCTCGCGCGGCTGCATGAGACGCACTTCGCGATTTTTCCGGGAAACGTTTATGAAGACGTCGGCGAGACGGTGATGGGCGGCGGCTCGCCGGGCTTCGATACGCGGGTGCTGGACGGCCAGGTGGTGGTAACGTCGATCGATCCGGGGTCTTCGGCGGAACGCAGCGGAGTGCATACCGGCTGGATTGTCACGCGCGCGGGAGACAAGGAGCTGGCTCGGCTCATTCAGAAACTCAAATCCGTGCCGGAGCTGCATGAGCTGACGCTCGAACGCGCTATCGAGGCCGCGCTGAGCGGGCCGGAGGGCGGCGATCTGGAGATTACCTTCCTGGACGGCGCCAACCAAACGCGGACGTTGAATCTCAGGCTCGGCCCGCCGCGCGGCGCGCCTTCGCGCTTCGGCAATCTGCCGGTTGAATACGTCTGGTTTGAATCGAGAAAAATCGGCAACATCGGCTATGTGCGGTTCAACATGTTTCTCGATCTGGCGCGGGTGATGGGCGAGTTCGGCAAGGCCGTCACCGATTGCAAGGGCTGCGACGGATTCATCATCGATCTTCGCGGAAATCCGGGCGGGATCGGCGGCATGGCAATGGGGATGGCGGGATTTCTGGTCGATAAACCGGATGAAAAGCTGGGCACGATGTATATGCGCGACAATTCCTTGAAATTCGTGATTAATCCCCGGGCCGGGGCGTTCGGCGGGCCGGTGGCGGTGCTGGTGGACGGCTGCTCGGCGTCGACGTCGGAGATTTTCGCCGGTGGATTGCAGGATTTGGCGCGCGCGCGTATTTTTGGAACGAAAACGGCCGCCGCGGCGCTGCCCTCGGTTATCGAAAAACTGCCGAATGGCGACGGCTTCCAGTACGCGATCGCCAGCTATATTTCAGAGGGCGGAAAGGCGCTGGAAGGAAACGGGGTTAGGCCGGATGAGACTGTGGAGCTGACGCGCGCGGCGCTGCTTCAGGGGCGCGATCCGGTCATCGACGCTGCGGTAGAGTGGATTAGGAAACAGAGGACACCCAAATGACCCGTCGCTTCGCGATTTTTCTGTTTTTCAGCGCCTGCTCCGGCTGGACGTTCGCAGACGATGCGCTGCCCAAAGCGGAAACCATCCTCGATCGCTTCATTGAGGTCACCGGTGGCAGAGCCGCTTACGAGAAACGCAAATCAGAAGTGATGACCGGCCACGTCGAAATGACCGCGCAGAACGTCAAGGGAACGCTTACGCGCTACTCCGCGCCGCCCGACAAATCCTACACGGTAATGGAGCTGGACGGGGTGGGCAAGATCGAGGAAGGGGCGGCGGGCGGCGTGGCTTGGGAGAACAACCCGATGACCGGTCCGCGGGTGAAGAGCGGGGAGGAGAAGACTCAGTCGCTGCGCGAGGCGACGTTCAACGGCCCGCTGAACTGGCAGAAGATGTACGTGAAGGCGGAGACGACCGGTGTCGAGACGATCGACGGCGAGGAGTGCTACAAGGTGGTGCTGACGCCGGCCGAAGGCAAGCCGGAAACGACGTACTATCAGAAAAAATCCGGGCTGGTGGTGCGGACCACGACGGTCGCGTCGAGTCCCATGGGCGAGTTTCCGGTGGAGCAGGACGTTTCCGATTACAAAAATTTCGACGGCGTGCTGCTGCCCACGAAAATGATCCAGAAAGTCGCCGGCCAGGAGATCGTCTTCACCATCGACAGCGTCAAGGTGAATGAAGAGATTGCGGCGGATCGCTTCAATCCGCCGGCCGAGATCAAGGCGCTCATGGAAAAAAAGTAGACTGGTCGCGGCGCCACGATCTCGGGCATCGTGGTTCACAGACACATGCGCCCAATCAACTCCGCCGTAGCATCCTCGCCGACGCCGCCGCGCGCTCGAACGCGGTTTGAATCCCGCCGTCCCCGAGCGACCTCCGCAGTTCCTCCAGCTTCGCAATAAATTCATCCAGCGCGCGATCGATCGCCTCGGCATTGGTCGACAAAATATCGCGCCAGATCTCGAACGGACTCATCGCCAGCCGCGTCAGATCGATTGCCGCCGGTCCCGCGACCTCGCAAGCCTCCGGCGCGGCGGCGATCGCTCCGGCAAGCGCCGTCGATATCAGTTGTGGCAGATGCGATGTCAGGGCCACCAGTCGATCGTGCTCGGCGGCGTCTAAAATCACGACGCGCGCGCCGATCCGCCGGATCCACCGCTCCAGCGTCGCGTCGCGCGAGGTGAGCACGTAGGGCCGGCCGCGAAACAGATCGGCGTCGGCATGCTCCACTCCGCGGCTCTCCTTGCCCGCCATCGGATGCCCGCCGATAAAGCGCCCGCGCTGGATGCGCTTTGCCGCCCGCGCCACAATCGCGGATTTGGTGCTGCCCGCGTCCGTGATGAGCGTTCCGGAGAAAACATACGGATCGAGATCGTCGAGCGTGGAAAGAATTTTTCCGATCGGCTGCGCCAGGTAAACCAGATCCGATTGCGCGGCGGCCTCGCGCAGCGGCAGCGCTTCATCGATCACGCCGCGATCGAGCGCTGCGCGAACCGTTTCCTGCGAGCTGACGCCGATAATCTTCCCCGTGAATCCCGCCTTGCGCAGCGCCAGCGCGAAGGAGCCTCCAATCAGGCCCACCCCGGCCACGCTCACCACGGTCCACGGTTTTTCGCTCACGCGGACCTGCCCACGGCCGATGCGATCGAGCGGACCTGCTGCATCATCTCCGCGTACTGCGCCGGATTCAGCGTCTGCGCCCCGTCGCTCGCCGCGTGATCGGGATCCGGATGCACCTCCACCAGCAGCCCGTCGGCTCCGGCGGCGACCGCGGCGCGCGCCATCGGGAAAATCAGATCCCGCCGCCCGGTGCCGTGCGACGGATCGCCGACAATCGGCAGGTGCGAAAGCTTCTTCACCACCGGAATCGCCGAAACATCCATCGTATTTCGCGTGTACGTCTCAAACGTGCGAATGCCGCGCTCGCACAGGATCACGTCGTAATTCCCGCCGCTCATGATATACTCGGCCGCCAGCAGAAGCTCCTCGATCGTCGCCGAGATGCCGCGCTTCAGCAACACCGGCTTGCGCACTCTGCCGACTTCACGCAGCAGGTTGAAATTTTGCATGTTGCGCGCGCCAATTTGCAGAATATCGGCGTAGGTGAGCAGCATCGGAAGCTGAGTGTGATCCATGATTTCGCTCACCACCAGCAAGCCGTGCCGGTCCGCGGCCGCCCTCATCAGCTTGAGCCCTTCTTCGCCGAGCCCCTGAAAGCTGTA
>Ga0209062_1002015_pt1 | contig 29914 bp, 13 predicted proteins | sample Coa_R2_2_FD_187158 | JGI IMG/M metagenome (GOLD analysis project Ga0209062, IMG submission 187158) | Surface soil microbial communities from Centralia Pennsylvania, which are recovering from an underground coalmine fire - Coalmine... | ecosystem: Environmental > Terrestrial > Soil > Unclassified... | reverse complement strand
TCCTCAAGTCCAAACTCGTCGAATACATGCCCGCACTGGCACGCGTGCGCGTTGAGGCCGCCGTCGTCGTGACCGGGGCGGCTACCTTACAGTTGACGGGCGATGGCGGATATCGCGTCTACCGGCCAGATGAACTGCTCGCATTCCTGGAGGATCCTGCCGAGATCGGACAACGGCCCTCGGCGATCGCCGAACTGTCGGGCCACATCCGCCGGGCGCTCTACAAATGGCTGCGGGGCCCGAGCGGCCCGCTGACGTTCGGACCATATGAAGTCATCGAGCGCCTGGAGCAGGGCGATGATGAAGCGCTCTATCGGGCGCGCCATCGTCAGATGCCCGGCGCTCCCCCTGTCCGCCTGCGCGTCGTGACCCTCTCTCCCTATCGACTGACCCCGGAACAACTTGCCGAGCGGCGAGCCGCCCTGTATCGCGAGGCCGAGGCGCTCCTGCGCATGGGCAGCCACCCGAATGTCGTCGCCGCCCGCGACGTGTTTGAGGAAGATGGCCGCGTCGTGCTGGTCATGGACACGACGGAAGGGCGCACGCTGCGCCAGCGGTTGCGCGACGGTACGCCACTGACGCTGGAGGAGCGCTTGAACATCCTGTTCGACGTGTCACAGGCATTGGCGCACGCACACGCTCACGGCGTGGTACACCGACAGGTCGAGCCGTCTAACATCCTGCTCGGCGATGATGGCGTGACCCGGCTGGCCCAATTCGGTCTGGCCAAGATCATGGACAGCGGGGTTGCGACAGTCTGGCATGCCGATACCCCGGACGCCGTCGACGTACACTATCTGGCTCCGGAACTCATGAATCTGCCAGGGGACGCAGTGACGCCCTCCACGGATTTGTTCGAGCTGGGCGTTGTGGGGTTCGAACTCTTTTCCGGTAGGCTGCCCTTCGAACGTCCCTCGGACGCGTTCTCCGGCTTGCCGCCTTTACCGGCCGGCGCCTCGAAGGAGTTGACCGACCTGTTCGCGCACCTACTGCGCGGTGATCCCGCCGCGCGGCCAGTCGATGCGCGTGAGGTGCTCGGCACGCTCGCCCGTCTGCGCTCCGACGAGGGCCGCCGTATCGTCACCGGCCCGAAGAATGAATACTCCCCGGGCGATACGATAGACGGAAAGTTCGAGGTGCGGGAGCGCCTGGGCGGCGGCGGCTTCTCCACGGTTTACCGCGTCTACTGGGCTATCGAAGATCGAGAGTACGCGCTCAAGGTATTCAATCAAGATGTGCCCTATGAGAAGGTGCAGCGAGAGATCGCGATGCTGCGGGCTATCTCGCACCCGCGAGTGGTGCAGGCAGTATGGGCGGACCGCACGTCCAGCGGCCAGTGGTACTTGGTCAGCGAGTTGATCCAGGGCGAGACCCTGGAAGCGTACACCGACGGGCGCAAACGCCTCTCGGTCGCCGAAGCCGTGGCGTTGACCTGCCAACTGCTGTCGGCGCTCGAGGCGATCCATCCCAACGCCCAGCGGCGTTCCGAGTTGGAGGAGGTCGCCAGGAGCGGCGATTTGACGCCCGAGCAGTTTGAGGAACTCCAGGCGCTGCGCGCGCAGGGCATCGTCCACCGCGATATCAAGCCCCAGAATTTGATGCTGACCTCCGCGGGAATCGTGCTGATCGACTTCAACATCGCGACGCAGGTGGGGAAGCCCGTGAACACGATGTCCAGCACCCCGCCGTATCAATGCCCGGACATCATCCCCGGCGTGGATGTGTGGGATGTCTCCCCCGATCTCTTTGCCAGCGGCGTGGTCCTCTACGAATTGCTCTGTGCCGAGCACCCCTACGAGAACAGGCATCCGCGCGTCGATCGCCAGCCGCGCGACCCCCGGGAGTTCCGGCCCGAGCTATCGCCGGACCTGGCCGAGTTCCTGCTGCGCGCGTGCTCCCCCCGCAGGGACATGCGTTTCACCACCGCGCGCGAGATGCGCGCCGCGCTGGAAGCGATCGATCCGCTGGTGGTCGCCCCCGTTCTTCAGGTGGGTTCGTCGCCGCCCTCGCGTCTGGCCCAACTGCTCGCCGACGCACCGCCGAATGTCAATCCGATGGTACGCGAGTTCCTGGCGCTGTCAAGCCAGGCCCGGCGCTCCAATCGAGGGACGCGCGGGTTGGATGAACTCGCCGACGCCACGTATGTCGAAACCGCGCTCGACTCGCGGTTGAGCGCCTCCGTTCTCTCGGGGCAGTTCCGCCTCGTGATCGTCACAGGCAACGCCGGTGACGGGAAAACCGCCTTCATACAGCAATTGGAGAAGGCGGCGCGACAGGCCGGGGCGCAGGTCGTCGACACCTCCAAGAACGGGGCGCGCTTGCTCTACGGCGGTTGCGACATCGTCACCCTCTATGACGGAAGCCAGGATGAGGCGGAGCGCACGAGCGACGAGGTTCTCACGGCGTTTTTCGAGCCGTTCGCCGCCCACCGCGCGCCCTCAGTCGGGCCTTCCATGGTGCGCATAGCGGCGATCAACGAGGGCCGCTTGCGGGATTACCTGATGACCCATCGCGCCGACTACGCCGGCTTCGCGGTGGACGTTATCGCCGCCCTCGACGATCCGGGGTCCTCGCAGTTACCCGGAGACATCGCCGTGGTGAACCTCAATTTGCGTTCTGTGACCCACGGCGGTCCCAAGTCAATCTTCAGCCGCCAGCTCCGGACCATCGTGCAGGGACCGTTCTGGGAGCCCTGCGACACCTGCGACCATCGGGTCAGATGCCCGATCAAGCATAACATCGACACGTTTCGCGACCCGACCTACGGGCCTGCCACCACCGAGCGCCTGCGCGTCCTCGTCGATCTGATTCGGCTGCGCAGGCGCCGCCACCTGACTATGAGGGATGTCCGTTCGCTGATCTCGCACCTGCTGTTCCGGGATCGCGTCTGCGAAGAGATTCCGGGCATCCTGGAGGATGGAGATCCCTTCGCAGTGATCGATCTCGCCTACTTTCAGGGCCCCGGCGGCTTGGGGGTACCGGACGGCAGTACGCTGGAACGCGGCGCCGCCCTCCTGACCGAAATCGACGTCGCGCTCGTGGCGAACCCGGCCGACGATTACGCCCTGGCGCACAACAACGAGCCGCGGTTGATGAGCTTCCCCACCCGCACCTCCGGGGACTATCAGCGCGAATTGATACGCGCCGCGCGCGCCCGCGCCGGAGACGGTTACGCCGCGGACGTGCGCGCGGGCCGCCGGGTCCATGAGGCAGCGCGCCGCCTCGTCTACTTCGAACGCGCCGACGACAGCTGGTGGGACATGTTGCCCTACACCCGGCTGCGGGAATTCTCGGAGGCCCTAAATCCCGCGAGTCCGCAGTCCCGAAATCTCCTGCGCCAGGAGGTGGTCACCGCCGTGTCGATGTACGAGGGTATGGCCGACTCGGCCCGGGCGAAAGAGGCCCTGTGGTTGGCGACGAACGACGAAGCCGGATCGGGTTACCGCGCTTTTCGCCGCTTCCCCATGTCCGATCTGGAGCTGCTGGTCGTTGCCGTCGAGTCGCCCTATGTGGAGACCGAGCCCGACCATCTGGCCCTCGTGCATCGACCGAGCGGCGCCAGCCTGACCCTGGACATCGATTTGATGGAAGTGCTCCAGCGGCTCAAGCAGGGCTACGTCCCGTCCCCCGAGGAGGGCCGCGGCTTCATGGTGAACCTGGCCCTCTTCAAGCATCGCCTGCTCGCCACCCCATCCGTCGAACTGATGCTGGCGGCAAACGACGAGATCCTGCGCATCGCCGTCGGCACGACGCCCGGCAGCGTGGCCCTGTGGGAGGAAGCGTCATGAGCCTGGATTCGAGACAGCGCAGCTTCAAAGCGGAGGAGATCACCTACCTGGATCGCAAGACGATCTTGCTCGATCGCATGTTGCTCAATCTGTTCGAACTCTTGCGTTTCGACGGGCGCCCGGTGGTGCGCCGGCGCCGCAAGACCATCGACGTCGATGCCCTGTTGCGGTTGATGAGCGATAGCCCGGACCGTTTCCCGGGCTTTAATGAGCATCGCGAGGTGGCGAAATCCTGGCTCACCAATAACCTTCTCGAAATCATGAACCGCGGCAAGCCGGGGCGAGAGATGGTCGTGGGACCGCGGCCGTTCCACCTCAACGCCTTCAATCTGGCCAACCCGAAGGCCATGCCCGACTATGGGGCCGCGATGCAGGTCTGGGCGCTCTTGGCCCACGCGGACCCAGGCGTGCTCACCCGTCTGAAGGAGTTCTTCGGCCGCGGTCTCGACCCGGCGCGCGACCGCTACGACGGCAAGACACCGCTGGACCTCGAAACGCTGGCGGTGCTCGGGCTCGTCGATCAGGTGACCACGGATCACTCCACCAGTCCGCCCTTCTCCCCCATCAAACCTCTGTGTATCGGACAGGGGCGCCTGCTGGCCGAGGATCTGCGGCACCTGCTTTCTTACGAGGGATTCGTCCCCCGCCACGTGCTCACAACCTACATCCGGACGATCATCGGCTTGCATCTCGGGTTGTACATGCTTCGCTTACTGCGCCTCGTGCCGGATTGGGTCGATCGCGCGCTTCAACTCCGGCAAGGCCCGGACTGTCCGGTCGACGCCGGGACCTGCCAGGATCTGACGACCTGCCCGTACTCCCTTGAGCTCGTCGTGGACATGACCAATGATCCACAGTCTCCGTGCATGGCCCTGGCCAGGGCCTCGGCCGCGACCCACTATGACCGCTTGACGGGCTACGTGCGGGCGGTCATCATGCTCAATCGCGTTAAGGAGCTTGCCACGATACACGCCACCAGGGGCAAACGCGGCCCGGTCCGTTCGATACACGATCTGCTCGATGTCCTATCGAACCCACCGGAAGACATGGATGGCTTCTTCACGGCGCGCATCTCCGATATCCTGATGCGCGCGGCGGATGAAGAAGTCGGTCCGGTCGAGCAAGCGATCGCCCGGCTTGAGAGCCTGTCGCCACTCGAGCAATACGTCGAATTGGTCTGCCTGCAACGGCTGAAAGATGAGCGCAATCAACTAATTCGACTTGCTGATTCACTGGCGCAAAAGAACCGTCCCGGTGGTTTCCTCAGGGCCACGGCGGGGGCCAACGCCCCGCGCTGGTTCGTACTGAGCAGCATGCTGCTAGAGACCCTCATCCAGATAGCGGTGCTCAAGCGCGACGACAACGGGCGTCTAACCTCGCGCAACATGCTCATCGACGACTTCATGGAGTGGCTACGCCTCCGCTACGGCTTCGTCATTTATGCCCCCGCCCACCGTTCCGTACCTCCGGAAGAACAGACCGCCTGGCGGCGCAACGAACAGGCCCTGCGCGAACAATTGCACCAGATTGGCTTTTTCGTCGACCTCTCCGATGCCTATAACTCTCAAACGCTCCGTCCGCGCTACATGGTGACGTCACATGAGTAATATCATGCGCGCCCTCAACCCGGACTACATCCATCGCGTCTGGGTCGACGTCCTGACGGCGCGTCTGAGCGCTGAGGTAGAGGCGGCCGGACCCGGCCACTGTCTGCGCGTCTCGGACGTTCCCCGCTCGATCCTGGCGGATGTCGCCGAGCGATTAAACGCCGCGCGCCTCGAGGGGGCGGAGATCTATCTGGTCGACAGGGAAACCGGCCCCGAGCCCTGGCGGGTCGGGGTGCATAAAGTGGTCGAGCGCCGCAACCAGGAAGAAGGTGTCCTGGTCGCGCTCTTCCCCCCGGATCTGCTGCTGGCGGCGGGAGACAGCGTCGATGTCTCCACGTTCCGTGTCGTCCCGCTGGGAGACCTGGCTTCCGCCGCTGAGGAGGCGATTTTGGCGGCGCTGTCTCCGTCGCAGCGTCAGTGGACCCTCCACGTACTGGCCGACCTTCGTCAGCGCAAATGGCCTGTCTCTCCGACCTCCAGGCTGTCATATCTGGCAACGATTGCCGTGCAGGGATCGGACGACCTGCGTGGCATCGGGAGCGCACTGTTCGTGCTCGGCCTCGTCCCCGATCCGCTGCTGCTTGAGCGGCCCGACGAGTTCCACTACCGCCTGGGTCAGCGCAATCTGCCGATCGTGAAGCTGTTGGGCGACTTGCGCTCCACTCCGCTTGAGCGCATCCTGCGTCTGCCGCTCTCGGATTTATCCTTCCGCGACCGGCTGCTCGAGTTCTTCAGCGATCGTCCGCCGGAAGACGTGGCCGCCTGGGGGGCTGTCGCGGCGACCGATCCCGCCTGGAACGACCTGACCCTCGATGGGTGGCCGATGAAGGTGGTAGATCCTCCGGTGGGGTCCGTGAGGATCGACGTCGAGCCCCTGAAGCTCCCGCGCCGCCGTGAAGATGGGGTCCTCGAGTTTGACGCATCGGGTAAGACGATCCTATCCTGGCAGACCACGCCGCCGCCGATCGACGTGCCCGGCCTGGCCTACTTCCGTGTCGAGGTCGTCAACTCCGATCGCGTGGTCGTCTGGGAGACGCCGCTGATCAAGGCCGGCCAGGGCAGGACCGCTCGCCGCAGTCGCACGGTCAAGGACTTGACGGTCCTCGAGACCGGGGTGTACTTCTTCAGGGTTATCGCCTTGAGCGCCGCGGGCGATCCATTCGACGAGCAGCCGGCGCGCGATGTCGACCAACCTGACGGTAAACGGTCCAACGAAAGCGAGGACTTTCTGCTCGTCCAGGACCCTGGGGTGGAGGATCCCGGCGAGGTGGAACCGGTTACCACCAGCATCGTCCGGAGCTTTGCGGAGGCCGAATTGCTCTTCCGGGCTGCGCTTGTCGCCCGCGCCAAGGATCCCAACGGGGCGCGGCGGCCCACCGTTGCGTGGCTGACGTCGTCGACGAATGCGCGCGCGGAGACCGCATCGGCCGGTATCCAGTTCGGCGCGGACCATCGCTACACCGTCAGGGTCAGCCAGAAGCTCCGCCGCCTCGAACGCGAGATACTCGCGGCTCCAGAGTCGGGCGGGCACTGCCGCCTGCATCTCAACTCGACCGTCTTCCCGTTCGAATCCATGGCCCTGGATCTCCCTCCCGAATTCCTGGCGGCACGGCGCAGCCTATTTGCGGCGATGGAGCGGCAGTGGGGGGACGTCGAGGGGGAACCGGTGACGGCGGTGATCGACCTGTGTGCCCTGGCGCGGGAGATCGAGGACTACGCCCAGGCCTATCGCGCCTGGCTGGATCGGTGCGATGACCGGGCCCTGCGTCTCGACGTCGCGCTTGTCGCCGTCGCCGATCAGCACGACGCGGCGCTGGTCGCGCCCACCCATCCGTTGCGCCTCCTGTGGGCCCTGCAACTCCAGCAAGTAGCCCGGGCCTGGATCGACGAGGCGTGGCAACGGCACGATTGGATTAAATACAAGCATATCGTCGACGTATGGCGTGGTGCGTTCTCCCCTCATGCCCTGCCCCTGCCTCTCGTGCTCTCCGCCAGCGAAGGCTATCTCGATGCCGGGCATCTCACGGGTGGTTGGGGCGTTTACCTCCCGCCCCGTCTTAAGGACTCGCGGACCGTTCTGGCCGACTTACGGGCCGCACTCGGGGTGGCCGGAGCCCATAGCCTTGAGGCGGAGGAGTCCCCAGAGTTGCTGGCCACTAAACTGGAGCTGTTCTTGCAGCAGCACGCCTATACCCCGGCACTGGTGTTGAACGTCATCAACCCCGGCGATGCCTCGCTTGTGGTCGGTGCCCTGGTTGAGCTGGAGCGTCGGCGCGATACTCAACTGCCGCCCGTGCGTTACGCGGTGCGGTTGTTGACGAACACCATGCACGGCGACGTCGGGCAGGCCTTCAAGGAACTGGCCGAACCGGAGCGGCGGATCTCGGAGGCGGCAGATCGGCTGGTCAGCCCCGGGCCTTCCTTCCTCTTCCCGAAGCTGACGTGGTCGCGCAACACCCTGACGGAGTTCCTGGAACAGCCCGAGTGCTTCACGGCGCACGCCACCCTCCTGTTCGATGCCTTTCCCGTCGAGCTCCGCGTCGCGCGCATCGACGGCACGGATCGGACCAGCTTTGTTCATGGCCTGGCGCAGGACGTCCCACGCCGATCCCTGGGACGGCGGCAGGGCCACATCTGGATTCGCCGCCCCGCGCCGACGCCCTGCGTCGATTTGCCGGCGGCGCCCGGGCGTTCGGGCTTGCTGGCCGATATCCTCGCCGCGATGGGCACGTTGCAGGCGCAGACACTGGCCCCGAACACCGATACCGACGATTCGGTCGCCGTCGCCTCGCTTGACCTGGGCGTATCGGGGCAATCTCTTCTCTACGCCGTCCACGCCGTCTCGACCTGGGTATTGACGCTCGATCAGCACCTCGGGCTCGATTACTTCGACTCGGCGCGCAAGGTCGATCGCCCGGGCTACCTGCTCGATTTCTCGCCCGAGTTCGCGACTCCCGGCGGCCGGCAGCTCCTCTTAACCACCCGCATCGACGCGGAGGTGGCCCGCATCATGGACCCGGCCGTATCGCAACTGGGCCTCGATCCCGATGGACACGGCGCCCAGTTGTTGCTGGAAGCCCTGCGTTCGCTGTCGGGCCGCCTGGCGCTCCGCTTGTTATCGGCGCCGAGCCAGGTGCAGGGAGCGCTCGGCATGGCCCTGTCTCGCCTGTTCCTCGGGGCATACGGCCTGCTCTCCGATGCCATCGTCATCCCGCTCGATGCCCACCCGGAACTGGGCGACCGCGCCGACAACTCCGGTGAACCGCGCCTGCGCGGCGATTTGCTCATCGTGCACGCCGACCGGGCGCATCGTCTGCTCGATTTCCTCCTGGTCGAGACGAAATGCCTCGCCGGAACCGGGCTCGCCGCCGATCTGCGAGCGGAGATCGCGGCGCAACTCGCGAGCAGCCAGAGGGCTTTGGCCGATGCTTTCGATCCCGCACTGCACGACCCCGATCTCATCGAGCGCCAGGTTCAGAGCTGGCGGCTAACCACGGTACTGCAATTCTATCTCGACAGGGCGGTGCGCTATCGGCTGGTCGAGGGCACCGTGGCCGACGACCTACGGCAGTTCTTCGCGGACCTGGACGGAGGCTACTCGCTCCATATCCGCAAGATTGGCCTGGTCTTTCGGCTGGAGGCCAGCGAGACGGGGCTCGACCGGCGCGACCCCGACGTGCCTATCTGGGTAGTCGGACGTGCGGAGGTGGATCGCATCGTCCGGGCGGGACTGGAAGAATTCGCCTCGCGCGAGGAGCCTATTACCAGCGGCGGAGATCAGGGGCCGCCCTCGGCTCCTCCTGCTATGGCGTCCGATCAGACGTGGCACGACGTGCGCCAATGGTTCACAGCCTCCCGGCCGCATTCCCGGCCGGGCGAGATTCGCGAGGGAGAGGAACTCTACGAGGCCGGCAGCGGGGATAGTGCGGCGGATCCACCAGGCGCTGGACCGCAGGCCGGAGGTGAAGAGGAGCAGTTGCCTGGTAGTGAGGGGAGCGAAGGGGAAGAGAGCGAGAGTACGGGCAACGCAGGGCACGAACCCACGCTGGCCCCCGGGCCAGAGTATGCCGTTATGTTGGGAGAAGCGGGGGCGACACCCCAGTACGGCCTGCTCGGCACCGTCGCGGCCGAGCCGTGGCGACGCATCGCCCTGGACCTTAACGGCTGCAATACGGTCTCCGTTTTCGGCGTACAGGGAGGTGGTAAGAGCTACACCGTCGGAACCATCGTGGAGATGGCCGTGCGCCACGTCGCCAATCTCAACAGGTTGCCCAAGCCGCTGGGAGCCGTCATCTTCCACTATCACCAGACGCAGGACTATCCGCCCGAGTTCGTCACGATGCGGGAGCCCGCGACCGACCGGACTCAGGTCGAGAAGCTCGCCGAGTGGGGTGCCGAACCCGGGACGATCGAGGATCTGCTGGTCCTGACCACGGCCGACACGATCGAGGCGCGCCGGCGCGAGTTCCCAGGGGCGGAGATCGAGCCCATCGCCTTCTCGAGCGCCGAGCTCACGGTGGCCGACTGGCGTTTCCTGATGGGCGCGTCGGGGAACGATGCGCTGTACTTGAAGTTACTCAATGAGGTCATGCGCAAGAGTCGCTCGGACCTCACCCTGGATTCCATTCGGCACGGCCTGGCCTCGGCCCCTTTGAGCGACGGACAGCGTACCCTGGCGGAGACCAGGCTTGAATTCGCCTCTCGCTTCATCGACGACTCGCGCTCCCTCCGCTCCCTCTTGCGGCCGGGGCGTTTGCTGATCGTCGACCTGCGCGACGAGTTCATCGAAAGGGAACAGGCGCTCGGGTTGTTCGTGACCATGTTAAACGTCTTCTCCGGCGCCGGAATGGGCGCGGAGACTTTCAACAAACTGATCGTCTTCGACGAGGCGCACAAGTATATGGGCGGGACGCTCATCGGACAGGTTGTCGAACTCATTCGAGAGATGCGGCATAAGGGCGTCTCCATCGTCGTGGCATCGCAGGATCCCATCAACGTCCCGGCGGCGGTCATCGAGTTGTCGTCGGCGGTCATCCTGCACCGCTTCAATTCGCCAAACTGGCTCCGGCACATTCAGAAATCGCTGTCGCCGCTCGCCGAGTTGACTCCATCCATGCTCGCGGCCCTGAATGCCGGAGAGGCCTATCTGTGGGCGAACAAGGCATCCGATGCAACGTTCACCCGCCGCGCCGTGAAGATACGGGTTCGACCGCGGGTGACCAGGCACGGCGGCTCCACCCAGACCGCCGTCGACGAAAGGTGACTATCCATGGATGATCCGTTGGGCGCGAGGGCAATGGCGGGTGCGGTACTTCTATATGTCACCCCAGACAGAAAGGGCCGAGAAGCGGGATGGCAAGTAGCGTAGAGGATCCCCGCGTTCAGCGCCGCATCGACGATTGGAAGGGTCGTTTGATCGACCTTTCCCGCCGGAATCGGCTCGTGTACTTCCAGCCGACCGGGAGTGCGCATCTGTTCCTCGTTGAGCCTGAGGCGGACGTCATCTTCGAAAGGCTCGTCGCGCAGGCCAAGCCGTTTGGCTTTTGGTTACCCCCCGATGCCGATTCGGATGAGGCCCCGGCTCATCCCGCCCAGCGGCCTTCTCGTCAGGCGGAATTGGTCTGCGCGGCGCCCGACGGCGGCCTCTTACGTCGCAAGGACCTGGAAAGGCTCATCAAGAATCTGTTCCGGCGCTCGTACACGGATTACCAGGAGCGCGGGGTGCGCGTCCTCTACGTGGCTTTTGGCCTGCTGTCATGGCCCGAGGCGCAGACCGGCCAGATGACACGGGCGCCGCTCATCCTGTGCCCGGTTCAGTTGAATCGTGAGACCCCCTCGCACCCCTTCGTGCTGTCGGCCGCGGAGGAAGACGTGGTTGTCAACCCGGCTCTGAAGGTAAAGTTGCGCAGTGACCTGAATGTCGAGTTGCCCGACCTGCCGTCGGAGTGGGAGAGCACCGCGCTGTCGGACTATCTCGCGTTTGTCACGGCCGATCTGGGTACCCTGGGCTGCACGATCGAGCCGAGCGCCGTGCTCGGCCTGTTCTTGTTCAACAAACTGGTCATGTATCAGGACCTGGAGGCCAACGCGTCCCTGATCGGTGGACATCCTCTGATCCGCGCCCTTTGTGGAGAAACGGTCGCCCTCGCAGCGAACGGCGACATCCCCGCGGACACCGAATTGGATGCCATCCAGGTGCCGGAGAGCACCTTCCAGATCCTCGACGCCGATAGCAGCCAGCAGGTGTGTATCCAGGCGGCGCTGCGCGGCCACAGCCTGGTATTGCAAGGGCCGCCGGGAACCGGGAAGAGCCAGACGATCGCCAATATCATCGCCGAGTTCATCGCCAACGGTAAGTCGGTTCTCTTCGTCAGCGAGAAGATGGCCGCCCTGGAGGTGGTCTTCAAGCGCCTCCAGCGGGCGAATCTTGGCGATTTCTGTCTGGAGTTGCACAGTCACAAAGCCAACAAACGAGAGGTGGTCGCCGAACTCAAACGATGCCTGGATGAGTCCATCGTGCCCAAGCGCCTGCCCACACCCGCCGATTTCGATGGCGTGCGCCGGCTGCGAGAGCGGCTGAACGGGTACGTGCATGCTTTGCATGTGAAACGCGAGCCGCTGGGCGAGAGCATCTACGACGTGCTGAGCAAACTCTCGACGCTCGACGGATACCCCCTCCTCGCGGTCGAGGGTTCAGCCGTCGCGACGCTCGATGGTCCCCGGTTGGCGCAATGGGACGAATGGTTCAATCGGCTGTCGTTGGTCTGGGCGGTGGCCGAGGAGGGCGCGGCCTTCCCGTGGTATGGGTGCCGACAGGCCCAGTTCGGCGCCGAGGACCGCTCGTGGTGGGCCGATGTGATCAACGATTGTACCGGAACCCTCGGCGCCCTGCGGGCCGAGGCCGAGTCATACTGCCGCTCCCTTGATCTGGTGCCCCCCGCTACCTTCGGGGACGTCGACTGGCTGATACGGGTGGGCGATCTCCTGAGCGACAGCCCCGGACCCGCGGAGAACTGGCTAACCAGTCCGCATCTGGAGCGTCTCGTCGACGATGCCCAGCGGCAAAAAGCCTATTGCACGGAGTATTGGCGCCTCGTCACAGGACTGCGGGAGCGCTACGGCGACGCTATTTTCGATATGCCGACCGACGCATCAGAACGCTTCAAGGGGTCCATGGCCGCGGCGACGGCCCTGCTGAATCTGCGCGGCGATGAGATTGATCGATTGTTGCCGCAGGCGCACGACCTCGCCCTGTTCGTCAAGCAGACCGCCGCTCTCCTCTCGTCCCTCGAGAGCCTGGGGGCATCCCTGGCCGCGCGGTTAGGATTCGATGAGGGCGATTTCTCGCTGGAGCGCGTGAGCGCCATGGCGCATCTGGCTCAATTAAGCGCGGCGCCGGATCGACCGGAAGGTGAGTGGTTTGACCCTCAACGCATTCGTGACGTCAGAGACCTCATCGAGCGTGCGCGGCCCATTTACGCAGAACACAATCGCCTGCGCATGGATCTGCTGGAGCGCTACGACGGCGCATTCCTGGAGTTGGATATCGAGGGCTTGTTAGAGAACTTTTCTCGCTTTTCGTACCGCACGCTGCTGCGCGTCATCAGTCCGGGCTACAGGCGCGACAGGAAGATGATCCTGCGCACGGCACGGGTTCTGGAGTTGCCTCCTTCGACGGTCGAGGATCTGCTGCAAGCGCGTGAGGTGTTACGTCTTCGACACCAGATCGAGGATGGGCACGAGCAGGTAGGGCGTCTGCTGGGACGCTACGACAGAGGCTTTGACACCGACTTCGATGCCGTTGGTCGCGCGCTTACCGTGGCGGACGAAGCGCTCGGGTGGGCAAAGTCTATGCCGGTCCCGCAGCGGACAATGGAGGCCCTCGCCCTCGGCTCACCGCCCGATCATGCTTTGAGCGACCTGGGCGCTCGCGTTCTGGCCATGATCGATCGCTGGCAAGCAACGGCGCCTCCTGGTGTCACGCTATTGCCGTGGGATCACCTGCCACATGCTGGTCTCCCGATCCTCCAGGCTTCGTTGTCGGTCGTCGTGCGCTGGATAGGTGATCTGTCGATTGCCCTCGACGAATTGGGCGCCGTGATCGCCGCCCTGGATGCCTGCGCGAAAGGAACGCCTCCGCGGGCGCACGCCGCGATCCTGGCTGACCTGACGCAGGTCGACGCTGTGCGCGCCGTCGAGTCTGCCATGGCGGAGGATGCGGAGCGCCTGCGCACCGATTTTGCCGGCCACTATCGGGCCGAAAATACGAACTGGGACACCGTTTTGGCGCGCCTCGCCTGGGCGCGCCACCTGCGCGATTTGGCCGGAGATCGACGGCTGTCGGCGACGTTCTTGCGCAAAGCGGCCGCCGGCGGCGCAGACGCGCCGAGTACGGCCGGCCTGATCAAGCGCCGGGAGGACGTCGTGCAACATCTCCGCCGTCTCACGAGCCGATTCGCCGCCAGTGACTCATACTGGGGTGGGATCGAGGCTGGTTGGTTGCTGGATGAGGTGGGTGCAAGGTTAGCGGTGCTGGGCGAGCGGCTGGATGACCTGGGCTCCTGGACCGACTTCGTCTCCGTCACGGCCAGACTGGCAAGCGCGGGCCTCGGGACCCTGGCGGCGCAGGCCCAGGCGAAGGCGATACCGGCCACGTCGCTGGTCGCGACCTGCCGGAAGGCCGTCCTGTCTGCCTGGGTGCGGGCAATGGTGGAGTATGATGAACACCTCGCCGAGTTTCGCGGACCCGCCCACGAGCAGTTGATTGCGCAATTCAACGAGCTTGATCGCAAACTCGTCCAGCTTGCGAGCAATGCGGTCATCGAGCGCTGCGACGCCAGGCGCCCACGGGCTGTGCGCCTGCAAACGGGCGACTCGGAGGTCGCGATCCTGCGCCGCGAGGCGGCAAAACGACGTCGCATCCTGCCCGTACGCCACCTGTTCGAGCGGATTCCGAACACCTTGCTGCGCCTCAAACCCTGCCTGCTGATGAGCCCCCTGTCGGTCAGCCAATTCCTGCATCCCGACCGTTTCCAGTTCGATCTGGTCATTTTCGACGAGGCGTCGCAGATCTTTACCGAGGATGCCATCGGCTGCATTTATCGCGGGCGGCAGGTGATCGTGGCCGGTGACAGCAAACAGTTGCCGCCCACCAACTTCTTCAGCACGCTGGAGAATGACGACGAGAATGAGGATGACGTGTACCTCGAAGCCACGTCGGGCGACTTCAACAGCGTGCTCGACGAATGCGGCGCGGTCTTGCCGGACCACGCCAACCTATTCCTGCGCTGGCACTATCGCAGCCGCCATGAGGCTCTCATCGCGTTCTCCAATCAGCAGTTCTATCACAGCCGCCTCATCACGTTCCCGGCCGCACGAGCACGCGTCGAGTCACTGGGCGTCGCGTTCCACTACGTGGCCGACGGCGTCTACGACCGCGGCCGCAAGCGTACTAACGCGGCGGAGATTGAGGTTGTCGTCGACCTGATCATCGAACACTTCGCTCGCTTCCCGCAGAAGAGTCTGGGCGTCGTCGCCTTTAGCCAGGCGCAGATGGCCGGCATAGAGGATCAACTGGAGATGCGTCGGCGCGACCATCCCGATCTCGACAGGTTCTTTGGCGATGATCGCCTCGAGGGCTTCTTCGTGAAGAACCTTGAGAATGTGCAAGGCGACGAGCGCGACGTCATTATCTTCAGCATTGGTTATGGCCGCGACAGATATGGCCACCTGTCGATGAACTTCGGCCCTCTGAACAAGCAGGGCGGCGAGCGGCGCCTCAACGTCGCCATTACGCGCGCCAGAGAGAAGGTTGTCGTCGTCAGTTCGATCAAGGCCTCGGACTTCGATCTGGAAGGCGTCCAGTCGGCCGGCGTGCTAAATCTGTGGCGCTATCTCGAGTACGCCGAGCGGGGACAGGTTATGGAGCATTCCTCTCCGGTCTCACAGGACGCCGAGGAATCCGTGCTCGAGGACGAGGTGGCCGCCGCCATCCGTCGCTTGGGTTACGATACCGTGGCCAGGGTTGGTTGTGGCGGTTTTCGCCTCGACATCGGCGTCGTCGATCCCGCCGATCCCGGACGCTTCGTGCTCGGAGTGGTCTGCGACGGCCCAGCGTATCGATCCGCGGCGACCGCCCGCGATCGCGACCGTATTCGTGAAGAGGTACTGAGGAGCCTGGGCTGGCACATTCACCATGTCTGGTCGCCCGATTGGATCGCGAGGCGGCACCTCGAGGTGAGACGACTGCAAAGCTCCATCGAGGAGGCGTGCGGCCAACGGTCGGACGAACACTCACCGCAGACGAGGGCGCAGGCCGGGGGGAGCGTGGACACGACGGGCGGGTATCACGACGAGATCGAGCGTTGGACGCGCAGCGAGGCCGACGCCGAAGATGTGATCCCCGGTACGGTCCCCTATGAAAGGGTGACTCTGCGTGCCAGTCGTTTCGCCAGTCGGGACTTCCACGCGCCAGAGAATCGCCGAGAACAGTGCGCGCTGCTGATACGCTTGGTTAGTGGCGAGGGCCCTATCCACATCGATGTGGCGGCAAGGAGACTGACGGCGGCGTGGGGGCTGAGCCGTACGGGAGTGCGCATTATGGTTGCCGTTGAAGAAGCCGTGAGGGGGGCTTCATGGCAGCGAGCCATTCGTAAACAGGGGCAGTTCCTCTGGCCTGCGGAGCAAAAAGAGGTGAAGGTGCGCACTCCTGTCGACGGTGACCCCGAGACGGAACGAGCGGTCGAACACATCGCGCCTGAGGAGATTCAGGCGGCGATGCGACTGATTATCAGCCATGCCGTCGGGATCGGCGTTGAGTCGCTCATCACGGAAGTTGCCCGGCTTTTTGGCTTCGCCAGAACCGGAGATAGAATCTATCAACGATTGCTCGAAGAGTACGAGAACCTCAAGAACAGCGGCCAGATCAACTGTAAGGACGACACAATTACTTTAGCCGATACCATCCCTCGTGGCTGAGTAGTGATGTGTTCAGTCTGGCCAGCGTGGACGCATCATGTCGTCACACCGGTGCGCGAGGTTGGGCAGTGTTGGACAGGGGCTCGATGGCCAACCCGTGCACCGTCAATCTCCCAAATCCCGTTCACGTTATTGTTGACGGGTTCACGACCTTAATAACTCGATACAGCAGGCTCGGTGATTGCCCCTTGCCGGGGTGCCGGCAATGCGTCTGGCCGCGACGTTGTACACTGTGCTCTGGACGGCGGCCATGGGCGGTGCGCGAGCAAAGTGCTCGCTTGGAACCGTTGATGCGCGGTGGCCCGCCGGGTGGACGACGATGCGGGAGGACAGTGATGGACGCGTATAGCCCTATCGATCTTGCGGAGTTCAGCAACGCGGGACTTGCCCTACTTGGAGAACAGAATGACGCGCCGATCGGGCCGCGGGTATTCCGGGGCCTGCCCTTCCTGGTCGGCGCCGATCCGGCACGCTGCTTCGTGGCCTGTGGCGAGGGCCTGTGCGACACGCCCGTTACCGTTCCGCTGAGCGGCGCCGCCTGGTCGGTGATCGTGGCCCATCGCCTGCTGGACTCGCGCATCGCGCAGGGCGTACCCGTCGGCGAGCACATCGCCGACTACCTTTTCACCTTTGCGGACGGCTCGACCGAGCGCGCGCCGATTCGCGACCGCTTCGAGATCGCCGAGGTCCCCACCGACTGGGGCCAGCTTCCCTTCCGCGCCGTGCCGGATCGCGGCGATGCCCTGCCCGCCCGCTACGTGGGGCGCTTCGAGGACACCGGGGAGCGACAGACCGAGGCCGATCAGGCCGAGCCGCTCGGCTACTACCTATGGGCCTGGCGTAACCCGCGGCCGGAGCAAGCGCTGGCCTCCCTGACCGTGATCCCTAAGGGCCCGCGTTTCCTCATCGCGGCCGTCACGCTCGGCCGGACCGAGGAGTATCCCTTCGTGCGGACGGGGGCGCGCCCGGTCAAGATCGTGGTCGCCGACCCCGCTGTCGCCGCACAGCCCTTCGACCTCGCCGTGTCCGTGGACCGCGGCACCGCGACCTTCCCGTATCCCCTGCCGCGGCACTCCGCCGACGAGTTCCTGGCCGATCCGCTGGCCGGCTGGGGTGAGGAGCCGAACGACCAGAGCAGCCCGGCCTCGGTCGAGATCGCGGCCCTGGCTTCGGCCACGGTGACGGTGAAGCAGGGCGACGAGGTGCTGGGGACGGCCCGCTGGGGCGACATCGAGGAGCAGAAAGCGGTGGAGACGCCGCGCCTGCGCCTGGAGATGGTGGATACGGGCCGCAACTGGGTGCGTACCACCGTCCTGGACGACGAGACCGGCCGGCCCGTGCCCTGCCGCGTGCACTTCCGCTCACCGGACGGCATCCCGTACCAGCCGCATGGGCACCATACCCGCGTCAACTCGCATATGAAGACCTGGCACATCGATATCGGCGGCGATGTCAAGCTGGGCTCGATTAGCTACGCCTACATCGACGGCACCTGCCAGGGCTGGCTGCCGCGCGGCGAGGTCATCGTCGACGTAGCCCGCGGCTTCGAGTACGAGCCGCTGCGGGCGAGGGTGACCATCGAGCCGGGACAGCAAGAGCTAACGCTGCGGCTCAGGCGCTGGCGCAACATGAACGCCGAGCGCTGGTTCAGCGGCGACACGCACGTGCACTTTCTGTCGACGCAGGGCAGCCACACCGAGGCGCGCGGCGAGGATCTCAACGTGGTGAACCTGTTGCTCTCGCAGTGGGGCCACCTCTTCACCAACACCGAGGAGTTCACCGGCCGGCCCACCGTCTCGCCCGACGGCCGCACCATCGTCTATGCCACGCAGGAGAACCGCCAGCATATGCTGGGCCACCTGACACTGCTGGGCCTGAAGGAACCGGTCATGCCCTGGTGCTCCGACGGCCCCAGCGAGGCGGAGATGGGGGGCACGCTCGAGGTGACGATGTCCGACTGGGCCGATCGCTGCCACGCCCAGGGCGGCACAGTGATCCTGCCGCATCTGCCCACGCCGAACGGCGAGCCCGCCGCGCTCATCGCCACCGGCCGGGTCGACGCCGTCGAGATGCTCATCCACGAGATGTACAACCACATCGAGTACTATCGCTACCTCAACGGCGGCTACCGCCTGCCGCTGGTCGGCGGCACCGACAAGATGACCAGCGACGTGCCGGTCGGGCTCTACCGCACCTACGTCCACATCCCGCCGGAGCAGGACTTCACCTATGAGAATTGGTGCCGCAACCTGGCCGCCGGGCGCACCTTCCTCAGCGGCGGGCCCCTGCTCTCCTTCAGCGTCGACGGCCACGCCATCGGCGACACCGTCCACCTGCCGGGCAACGGTGGGACGGTCGAGGTGGAGGCGCGCGCCGACTCCATCTTCCCGATCCACACTCTGGAGATCGTGCAGCAGGGGCGGGTGGTCGCCGCGACCGAAGAGAGCAAGGGGACGCGCCGCCTGGCCATCAAGACCAGGCTCAAGGTAGATGGCCACACCTGGCTGGCAGCCCGCGTGGGCGGCCCCGGCTACGCCAACCCCATTCCGCACCGCGATTGCTGGTTCCGCGGCATCATGGCGCATACCTCGCCGATCTACGTGGCCCGCGGCGGCGATTGGTGGCTATTCAGCCCCGAGACGGCGCACTATATGCTGACGCTGATCGACGGCAGCCTGTCCTACATCCGCGAGTTGAGCCCGCGCGATCAGCCGGGCATGGTGACGCACCACCACGGCGAGGAGGACCACCAGGCCTACCTGGAGCGTCCCTTCCTGCAGGCGCAGGCGGCCATCCATCGTCGCCTGCACGAATTGGGCCTGGCCCACTGACGGTACGTCGCCCCGTCCGGGTAGCTCAACTCGTCCGGCAGCGCCACGAGCGTGCGCTCCTCGGCCAGCAGGAAGTCCGCGTTTCTTCATCGCACTGTCTCCTCCATCCGAGGGGATAAACCGTGAGGGCTCACACTGCCGTGCCGGTCACCACCGGCGCACGCGCATGCGACGACTGCCCGATACGCAGTTGGTGCGCCAGGATAATCTCTTGCCGGGTGTGCGGCCCATCGCCCTCCAGTCTCTGGATGAGACGCCTTGCCGCGGTCGCGCCCATCTCGAAGGCGGGCTGTACCACCGTGGTGATGGACGGGTAGCCGGGCAATACCGATGGGATCTCATCGAATCCCACGAGCGCTACATCCTCTGGGATCCGCAACCCTCGCTTGTGGAGGACGCGCAACGCCCCAAGCGTGAGCGACATATTCGTCGTGAACAGGGCCTCCACTGGGGGGTGGAGATCGAGCAACTCGGCCGCATGCACTTCTCCCGTGTGCTCGTCGAATTTGCCACGGCGCTCTAGAGCAGGATCGCGCGCGATACCCGCTTCCTCCAGGGCCGCACGATAGCCCTGAGCCCGCCCATGGCCCGTCGTTAACTTGTCCGGACCGCAGATGAGGCCAATACGGCGATAGCCGTTGGCGATCAGGTGGGCCACGGCTTCCCGGGCCGCGCCGACGTTGTCAATCAGCACTGAATCAGACTCGTCAACCGTCCGATGGTCGATCGCCACGACTGGGATGCGATGCTCGCGAAAGAGGGTGAGCGCCGGGTCCTGGTCATGCCTGGGTATGACAATGGCCCCAGCCAATGGCACCGCCACCAAGTGTTCGATGAACTTGATGAACTGGAGTGGCCCCTGGGGCTTATCCAGGTAGTTGCAGAGGATCGGTAGGTAGCCCCCGTGCCGGAGCACCGCTTCGACGCCGCTCACGACTTCCATGAAGAAAGAGTTCCTGATGTTCGGCACCAGTAGCCCAACCATCACCGAGCGCCCACCTCTCAGGGTGCGCGCGGCAGGGTTCGGCTGATAATGCAGGGCGGCGCACGCCGCCAAAACCCGATCCACCAAGGTAGGTTCGACGGTGACAACGCCATTGAGCACGCGGGAGACGGTCGCAGTCGAGACACCGGCATAAGCAGCCACATCGCGCACAGTGGCGGGCCCCCGCTTCTCCGGGTGCGCGGAAAGTGTCTCACGTGGCATTGCGGCCGTCCTTGCTCTGAGCGTGCGAAAGAAAGCGCCTGGGTCTCACCCGGCCTCGAACAACCAGCAACATCGCGCGCAACGTCCCGAGTGGATGCCACGGCCGATGCCCATGTCTCGCCCGACCAAGCCCCATGCAAGCGTTGCCATACACTCGTATTCTAAGCATTCTTACGGAAATGAACGCTGGCCGCCGCTCCGCCTTGTATGCCGGCGGTAGTGCGCGCCTGGCGGGTGTTGAGTACACGATTTCTCAGGACGCTGAGAGTATACGCAATGACCGGTGCCTCGTCAAGACGCGGCCTATCCAGCTATCGAGTTCATCCGGCTCCACGGCGCGCCTGCAATCGGCGTGATTGATGGTCCGTGGCACCTCTACATGCGCACCTTCTTGGGGGAGTGGGCGTACGAGAATGGCGCAGCACGTGTGCTTGACACCCGCCAACGCCTGTGCTAGAGTAGACCGTGACGCGTTCTCAGTAATCGTTATCTCATGTTGTCGCGCACGATCAGCGGCGTGGGAGGAGGTGAGCGTCTCGGGGTAACACAGGCCATACGGTGCATTCCGGGCAACCTTTCGAGGAAGCAGCGCACAGTGGGTAGCGTTCGTCGGTGCGGCGCGCGCTACGAGCGTCAAGGGAGAACGTCATGAAACGGTCCATCGTCCTCGGCTTATCGGCCCTCATCGCCAGCAGTCTGGCCCTCAGCACGGGAGCGCAAGCGCGATCGGTGCGGGTGCCCCCGAAGCCGGTCGAGATCACCCTATTCGCCAGTCATGATCCCTCCTGGCAGGGCAGTAATCTGGACACCAACGCCTTCACGCAGTACGTGGAGAGCCAGTTCAATCTCAAGATCCACTGGATCGTCGCGCCGCCCACCGATGCCCCCGCCAAGCAGCAACTGCTGCTGCAAAGCGGCAACTACCCGCCCGTGTTCTATAACGGCAACTTCACCACGGCGCAGTTGGCCAAGTATGGCAAACAGGGGGTTCTCATCTCGCTCAACAAGTACCTCGAGCAGTACGCGCCCAACGTGATGCGGGCGTTGCGCGAATTCGCCGGAGCGGCGCAGGCCGTGACCGATCCCCAGGGCAACATCTGGGGTATTCCCTCGCTCAACTTCTGCTTGCACTGCTACTTCGCGAACAAGGTGTGGATCAACACCACCTGGCTGGCAAAGCTGCACCTGCAGATGCCCAAGACCACCGCCCAGTTCGCCGCGGTGATGCACGCCTTCAAGACGGTCCCCGGCGTCAAAAACCCGATCCCCTTGACCGGCGCGAGCAACGGGTGGCACAGCGACCCCACCGTTTTCCTGATGAATGCCTTCATCTACAACGACGGCACCAACATTGGCGGGAGCTCGAGCTCGAGTGCGGCCCAGGACGTGTTCTACCAGAACGGCAAGCTGGCCTTCGCGCCCATCCAGCCGCAGTGGCAGCAGGGTCTGACATACATCCATTCGCTGGTGGCGGACGGCGTGCTCGGTCCGAGCGCCTTCACCCAGGATAGTAACACGGCGCTGAAGCCCGCCGTGGCACAGGGCCGCGTCGGCGCGGTGGCCTGGGGCGTGGACAACGGCTTCGTCACCTATAGCGAAAAGCTGCACAACAAATCGTCCGACTGGGTGGTCGTGCCGCCGCTCATCGGGCCCAATGGGGCGAACTACGCCGGTTTCTATGGCCAGGGACCGACGGGAGCGGTCTTCACCATCACCAACAAGGCGACACCCGCGCAGATCAAGGCTATCCTGACCTTCGTCAACTGGATCTACACCGTCGAGGGCACTTCCACCATGGACTTCGGCGCCCAGGGGCCCCAGTCCTGGCACCTGCTTCCTTCCAACACGACGCAGCGGGGACTGTGTGCGCCCCGGGCCATCCAGTACATCAACTGGAACGGTACCACGGCGGTCCCCTACCAGAATTTCTCCTGGAACCAGCTCGGCCCCATGTACCAGTCCAAGCAATGGCGCTGCGGCGGCCCCTGGACGCCGGTCTTCGACCCCACGAGCGAGGAGTACAAGTACCAGTACATGACCGAGAAATACTACGAGGGCCACCAGCCCGCGTATGTCTATCCGGCGGCGGTGTGGTTCCCCGCGGCGGACCTGACGCAGTACGCCACGCTGAACACCACGATCAACCAGTACGTTACCCAGTGGACCTACGATTTCATCCTGGGCCGCAAGAACATCACCAGCGACTGGAATGCCTACGTGACCGGCCTCAAGGGCCTGGGCCTCGACTCCTATCTGCAGATCCTGAGTAGTAACGCCAAGCCGGAGTCGACGGCCCAGTTCTGCCCGGCGACGCCGAGCAGCCTGCCCTGCCATCATTAGGCGCGGCTGAGTTGCATTAGTCGCGCGGAGCACGAGGACGCCCGGGGACCGCCGGCCAGGGTACTCGCTTGCGGGTACCCTGGCGGTCCCAGGCAGGCTGCACGTTCGCAGCATCACGCGAGTGGAGACGCCGATGAACATTACAATCGCCCCGCGCGCCCGGCTGAGGCAACGGCCGCGCACCGGCACGCGCCGCCTGGCCGGCAAGATGCTCAGCCAATGGCAGCTCTACCTGTTGATCTCCGTCCCCACCGCTTTCCTCATCGTCTTCAACTACCTGCCGATGGTCGGGGCGCAGCTCGCCTTTCGCGACTACAGTCCGCTCCAGGGCATCTGGGGCAGCCCTTGGATCGGCACCCAGGAGTTCTCCGCCTTCTTCGCCTCCCCCTATTTCTGGCCGATCATCAAGAATACCCTGGTGCTCGGGCTGTACAGTCTGCTCGTGGGCACGCCCGCCGCCATTATCCTGGCCCTGCTGCTCAATGAGGTCAAGCACGGCTGGTTCAAGCGATTCACGCAGACGGTCACGTTCTTCCCCTATTTCATTTCCGTGGTCGTGCTGGTCGGCATGATGAACATCCTCCTCTCGCCGACGGTGGGTATCCTGGCACAGGTGTTCGCGCTGTTCGGCAATCATAACGCCCCGGATCTGCTCGGCGACCCCAACGCCTTCGCCTCCCTCTACGTCTGGTCGGGCGTGTGGCAGACCTCCGGCTGGAGCGCCGTCATCTACCTGGCGGCGCTGGCGACGGTCGACCCGTCCCTCTATGAGGCCGCGCAGATCGACGGCGCCTCGCGCTGGCAGCGGATGCTGCACATCGATCTGGCGGCGATCCGGCCCACCATCGTGGTGCTGGTGATCCTGGCGGCGGGGAGCGTGATGGCGGTGGGCTTTGAGAAGGTCTACCTCATGCAAAACCCGCTGAACCTGAGCACCTCGGAGGTGATCAATACCTACGTGTACAAGATCGGCTTGCTGAATGACGACTTCAGCTTCTCCTCCGCCGTGGGCCTCTTCAATTCGGTCATCAACTTCGTGCTGATCGTGGTCGTCAACCTGGTGGCCCGCCGGGTCTCCGACACCAGCTTGTTCTGATTGCACAGGGGGGAGGGAGTATGATCTGGCTGCACAAACGGCCATACGCCATCCGGGAGTCGGCGGTCGATCGCGCCTTCCTGGTCGGCGTCTACGCGATCCTGGCCCTGGTCCTGATCGCGGTGCTGTTCCCGCTGATCTATATCGTGAGTTGCTCGTTCAGCTCGGCCGCCGACGTACAGGCCGGCCGCGTCTGGCTCTGGCCCGTGCATCCGACCCTACTTGGCTATCAGGCCGTGTTCCAGAACGATCTGGTGGTGACGAGCTTCTTCAATTCGGTATTCTACACCCTCGTCGGCGGCCTCGTCAGCACCGCCATCACCATCATGATGGCCTACCCGCTCTCGCGCAAGTACTTCATCGGGCGGAAGATCTGGATCTGGCTCCTGATCTTCGCCTTCGTCTTCAACGGCGGCCTGATCCCGTTCTATCTGGTGGTCAAAGACCTCGGCCTGCTCGACACGCGCTGGTCGCTGATCTTCCCCTCGGCGCTGGGCATCTTCCAGGTCTTCCTGGCCAAGACCTTCTTCCAGACGTCGGTATCCAGCGAGCTCTATGATTCGGCGCGGCTGGACGGCTGCACGGAGCTGCAATTCCTGCTGCGGATCGTCCTGCCGACCTCGTACGCGATCATCGCGGTGCTCTTCCTGCTGTACGCGGTGGGCCAGTGGAATTCCTATTTCAATGCGCTGATCTTCCTGGAGAACCAGGCGCTGTATCCGTTGCAGTTGGTGCTGCGCAGCCTGCTCATCATGGGTCAGAATAGCTTCCAGGCGAGCAGCGGCTCCATGGAGGAGATCATCCGTATCCAGGCCATGAACACGCTGCTGCGTTACGCCGTGATCGTGGTCGCCACGGTCCCGATGCTGCTCATCTATCCCGTCGCGCAGCGCTACTTCGTCAAGGGGGTGATGCTCGGATCGCTCAAGGAGTAGGGCCTGAGCCACAGGTGGCAGATGAGAGTTGAACGGTTAGGACCGAGGAGGAAGGATGCACGACCTGTCCATTGAACGCGGCCCCTTCGAGCCGAGTTGGGAATCCTTGCGCGGTTATAGGTGTCCGGAGTGGTTCCGCGACGCCAAGCTCGGCATCTGGGCCCACTGGGGTCCGCAATCGGTGCCGATGTACGGTGACTGGTATGCCCAGCATATGTATGAGGAGGGCTCTGACCAGTATCGCTACCACCTGCGCAGGTACGGACACCCGTCGCGGTTCGGCTACAAGGACATCATCGCGCTCTGGAAGGCCGAGCGCTTCGAGCCCGAGGCCCTGATGCGCCTGTATGTCGACGCGGGGGCCCGCTACTTCGTGGCGCAGGCGGCCCACCACGACAACTTCCACAACTGGAATTCGCAGCATCATCGCTGGAACGCGGTAGCCATGGGTCCGGGCAAAGACATCGTCGGCCTGTGGCGCGATGCCGCACGGCAGCAGGGCTTGCGCTTCGGGCTCTCCGAGCACATGGGCGCCTCCTTCTCCTGGTGGGTGGCCAACAAGGGCGCCGACGTGGCCGGAGCCTGGGCCGGCGTCCCCTACGACGGCAACGATCCGGAGTACGAAGATCTGTACCTGCCGAATCGTGGCGCCAAGGGGTGGCGGCAGGAATGGTACACCTCCAACCCCCGGTGGCACGAGCGCTGGTTCATCTATGCCAAGGAGCTGGTCGATGTCTACCAGCCCGACCTCCTGTACTCCGATGGCGGCGTGCCTTTCGGGGAGATCGGCCTGCACCTCATCGCGCACCTATACAACACCAGCGCGCGCCGGAACGCCGGCCATAATGAGGCCGTCTATACGCAGAAGGATCGCGACCCCCAGGTCTTCACAGTGGGCGTGCTGGACATCGAGTGCAGCCAGCTCCCCGAGGCGATGCCGCACGTCTGGCAGACCGACAGCTTTATCGGGAACTGGTTCTACGACGTGCGGGCGGTGTACAAGACGCCGAAGCACGTGGCGGAGATCCTCGTCGACGTGGTGAGCAAGAACGGCAACCTGCTGCTGAACATCCCGCAGCGACCGGACGGCACGATCGACGACGAGTGCCGCTACATTCTCGACTGCATGGCCGCCTGGATCGCCGTCAACGGCGAGGGGATATACGGCACCCGCCCGTGGATCCAGGCCGCGGAGGGTCCGTCCCAGGTCGTGATTGACCGCTTCAAGGAGGAGCCGGTCGCCTGGACTATCGAGGACTTCCGCTTCACCGCCAAGGGCAACACGGTGTACGCCTTCCAGATGAAGTGGCCGGAGGGCGGTAAGACGGTGATCAGAAGCCTGGCTCTGGGTCGAACAGAGCGCGTCAGCTCGGTCACGCTGCTGGGTCACGGTGCCCCACTGCCGTTTGAGCAGGGCGGCCGGAGCCTGGCCATCGATCTGCCGGAGGAGAAGCCCTGCGCGTACGTGCAGTGCTATCGCATCGTGCTCGGTTAATCGCCGCTGTGTTGTCAGACGCAGGGATCGGGCACGGGAGGAGGGGGAGAGCTACGGCAACACCCTGCGCGGCTCGTGGGTCTGTATGGAGCGGCTGGTGGAGCGCGGGCTGGTGCGGCACATCTGGGGCAGCTTTCCTGAGACCGCCGGCAACGCTGGGCCGGCAGGGATGCCGGCGGTCCCAGGAGGTCGGCGGCGATCCTCCTGAATGAAGCAGGCTAGATAGCGCTACCGGTATGCTGAGAACGAAATGTAGCCCGCCATATCATATCTACACACGCTCGCTCTTCGCGCAACTGGCGCAAAGGCGTAACGCGCAGCGTGGTACCGGCAGGGAGGGAGCATGCCTCGACATTCCGGAGTAAAGGATAGGGTCTGCTTTTTCGGCGACGTAGGTGCCTGGCAAGCGGAGCCGCAAGCGTACCATCGCTCCCAGGCGCCCGCAGTTGATCGAGCCTCGATGAGTCCAGCCCGGCGCAGGTGTGTGCAACCGCGGTCGAATGCGTTACACTAGACATTATCAAGTGCTGAACGATTGGACGACAATCCCGATCGCTAAAGCGGGATTTGGGCGACGCAGGCCGGGAGGGATGACGATGGCCGAGACCTTTCAGCAGATGCTGCAGCGCGTCAAGCGCAGCATCGAGGAGATATCCGTCGCGGAGACGCAGGCGGCGCTGCAGAACGGCACTGCGCCGATCCTGGTCGACGTGCGCGAACGCGACGAGTACGAGGAGGGCGCCATCAAGGGCGCGCTGCACATCCCGCGCGGCAACCTGGAGCTGCGCATCGAGGGCGCGGTGCCCGATCACAGCCGGCCCATCGTGGTCTACTGCGCCGGCGGCGTGCGCTCGGCGCTGGCCGCGCAGGCGCTGCAGACGCTGGGCTATGGAGATGTCAAGTCGATGGCCGGGGGCTTCGGCGCCTGGAAGAACGCCGGCTATCCCTACGTGGTCCCGCGCACGTTGACCGACGAGCAGCGCGGTCGCTACAGCCGCCACCTGCTGATCCCCGAAGTGGGGGAGGCCGGGCAGCTCAAGTTACTCGACTCGCGCGTGCTGATGATCGGGGCCGGCGGGCTGGGCTCGCCCGCCGCCCTCTACCTGGCGGCGGCCGGCGTGGGCACCATCGGCATCGTCGATGCCGACACCGTCGATGCCTCCAACTTGCAGCGGCAGATCCTGCACAACACCTCGCGCCTGGGCAAGCTCAAGACCGAGTCGGCGCGCGAGACGCTGGCCGCGCTGAATCCCGATGTCCACGTGGTGGAGCATCGCCTGCGCCTGAGCGCCGAGAACGTGCTCGACCTGATCAAGGACTACGATGTGATCGTGGATGGCGCCGACAACTTCCCCACCCGCTACGCCCTCAACGACGCCAGCGTGATCCTGGGCAAGCCGGTGGTGCACGGCAGCATCTTCCGCTTCGAGGGCCAGACGACGGTCTTCGCGCCGGGCCAGGGTCCGTGCTATCGCTGCCTGTTCCCCGCGCCACCGCCCTCGGAGATGGCGCCGTCGTGCGCCGAGGCCGGGGTCCTGGGCGTGCTGCCGGGCATCGTGGGCTCTCTGCAGGCGGTGGAAGCGATCAAGCTGCTGCTGGGCATCGGTGAGCCGTTGATCGGCCGCTTGCTGCTCTACGATGCAATGGAGACCAGCTTCCGCGAGCTGCGCCTGCGCCGCGATCCCGCCTGCCCCGTGTGCGGCGAGAACGCCACTATAAAGACGGTCGAGGACATCGTCTTCGCCTGCCCGCTGCCGGCGTAGAAGGAGATGTAATGGCAACCGTTCAGATCCCTCCCGTGCTGCGCGGGGCCGTCGGCGGACAGAAGGTTATCGAGGCCGACGGTGCCACGCTGGGCGCCCTGCTCGATGGGCTCTACGAGCACTATCCTGCGCTGCGCGAGGCGCTCAAGCCGGAGGCCGACCGCCTGAGCCGGCACGTCAACGTCTACGTGGACGACGAAGATGTGCGCACCTTGCAGGGCGCCGACACGCCGGTCAAGCCCTCGTCCACCGTGATCATCCTGCCGGCCATGGCCGGCGGAGCCTGAGTATTGCCGCGCGCCCGTCGACATCGGTAGCCGGCCGGCGCGCACCTACCCCCTCCACGTACCATGCGTTACAACAGCATTATCGACGCCATCGGCCACACACCCCTGGTCGAGATGAAGAACCTCAGTCCCAGCCCTTCCGTGCGCCTGTTTGCCAAGTTGGAGGGGCACAACCCGACCGGGTCGATCAAGGATCGCATCGCCCGCAGCATGATCGAGAGCGCCGAGCGCAGCGGCGCCTTGCGCCCCGGCATGACCATCCTGGAGTCGACCAGCGGCAACACCGGCATCTCGCTGGCCATGATCGGGCGGCTGAAGGGCTATCGCGTGCGCGCGGTGATGCCCGACAACCTGACGCCGGAGCGCGCGGAGCTGCTGGAGCTGTTCGGCGCGGAGATTGTCTATTCGCCGGGCGCCGAGGGCTCCAATGGGGCCATCCGCGTGGCCGAGGAGCTGGCCGCGGCGGGCGACTGCTACCATCCGTACCAGTATGGCAACCCCGCCAACCCGCAGGCCCACTACGACACCACGGCGGTGGAGATCCTGGAGGACCTGCCCGAGGTCGACGTCTTCGTGGCCGGCCTGGGCACCGGCGGCACCCTGATGGGCGTCGGCCGGCGTCTCAAGGAGACCAATCCGCGGGTGCAGATCGTGGCGGCCGAGCCGCTGCCGGGCGAGGCGGTGCAGGGCCTGCGCTCGCTGGAGGAGGGCTTCACGCCGCCGATCCTCGATACCCGCCTGCTGGATCGCAAGATGCTGGTCTCCAATCGCGATTCGGTGATCGGCGTGCGCCTGCTCGCCGAGCGCGAGGGCATCTTCGCCGGCGTCTCCAGCGGCGCCAATCTGCACGTGGCCTTGCGGGTGGCGCGCCAGATGGAGCGCGGCAATATCGTGGTCTTGCTCTGCGACGGCGGGTGGAAATACGTCAGCGCGAAGCTGTGGACGCGCGACCTGCCCGAATTGACCGCGGCCATGGAGGAGTCTCTTTGGTGGTAGAGCCGCTGACCCTGCCGCGCGCCATGGTCGACGGGATGATCCGCCATGCCCGCGCCTTCGTGCCGCAGGAGTGCTGCGGGCTGATCGCCGGCCAGGACGGGCGCGCCATCAAGCGCTACGAGCTGCGCAACGTCGATCCCAGCGTGCTGCGCTACCAGGCCGACCCGCAAGACCAACTGGCGGCCATGCGCGAGATGTGGGACCGCGACTGGGAACTGCTGGCCATCTACCACTCGCACACACATAGCCCCGCCTACCCTTCGGCGACCGATGTGCGCCTGGCCTTCTACCCGGACTCCTACTACGTCATCGTCTCCCTGCAAGAGGCCGACGTGCCGCGCGTGCGCGCCTTCCGCATCGTCGACGGCGCCATCACCGAGCACCCCCTGCTCGTGGACGGCTAAGACGCAGCTAAGCCAGACAAGCGCATATCGGTGGTGCCGCTGCTCTGTCAATGCCTTCTGTCTCCAGTTCCAAGAGATCTTTTCGAGGCGCCAAACTGGGCCGCTTGGACAGCATTGACCCAGTCATACAGGACGATAGCCGGTGGACTCGACCATGATCGGTCGCATTACTGCGAAGGCGGATGGCG
>Ga0209062_1002014_pt1 | contig 29931 bp, 30 predicted proteins | sample Coa_R2_2_FD_187158 | JGI IMG/M metagenome (GOLD analysis project Ga0209062, IMG submission 187158) | Surface soil microbial communities from Centralia Pennsylvania, which are recovering from an underground coalmine fire - Coalmine... | ecosystem: Environmental > Terrestrial > Soil > Unclassified... | reverse complement strand
TGGCGGGCTTGCGCCCTACAGCTATTCCTTCATGCGCTTCTGCGTCGGCGCCATCCTGATCCCGCATGGCTGCGCCAAGCTTTTCTCGCCGGCCGGAGTCGGCAATCTCGTCGGCATGTTCAGCAAGTGGGATTTGCAGCCGGCGATCGGCTGGGCCTATGCCATCGCGCTGCTCGAATTCTTCGGCGGCATCATGCTGGCACTCGGGCTGCTCACCCGGCCCGTCGCGCTGCTGATCGCCATCGAGATGGCGGTCGCCGCTTTCGTCGTCCATTGGGGCAATGGCTTCTTCTGGATCGCCAAAGGCTATGAGTATCCGCTGCTCTGGGGCCTGCTTGCCCTGGCGATCGCATTCCGCGGCGGCGACCGGCTGTCGCTCGACCGCCTCATCGGCCGAGAGGTGTGACGGAGGCGGCGTCTTGCCGGAAGGGTCGCGATCGGCGGCTCAGGCGCAGCGGCCCTCTGCCGATTTCGGCGGCGGCGCGCCCTCGCGCTTGTGGATGACGGCATAACGATCGCCGTAGACCCGCCGCCATCCCGGCAAGTGGTCGAGCACATTGACCGCGTCTTCCGTCGGATCGAGCAGCGTCCAGGTGATGCCATAGGCGTCGAGCGCGCGGCTCAGGGCGGGCTCCTTCCCGGCCGTCAGATCGGCAAAGCATTTCAGGAAGGCGTCGCCATACATCTCGATGCGGCCGTCGATGAAGGGCGCCACGCCGGAAAAGATGAGATAGCCGCCAAAGGCTTCCGTGTTGAAGACAGGCCCCGACAGACCCATCGTCTCGGCGGCGCCGAGCGCGCCGGACAGCTTCGACCAGTGATCCGGCCGCTCGACCGGATCGCGCAGCGACAGGGCGGCGGTCACGAGGAGCAATCCCGCCGCCGCGGCGCAGGCGGATGCTTTTGCGGGCTTGGCGATCTCGGCGAGGAATTCGCCCGCCGCGGATCGATGCAAGCGCCGCAGCCGCGCCGCGAGCTGCGGGCCGAAATCCGCCGCGACGACCAGCGGCGCGACGAAGACGACGAGGTCGATATGCCGGTTATGGGCGAGCGCGACGTGAAAGAGCCCGAGCAGCAGGAGCAATCGCGTGATCCGCAGCCTCAATCCCAGCGAAAGCGAGAGAAGCATCGCGCCCAGAAGCCACGCTTCGAGCGGATGACCGCCTTGGAAATTCGGACTCATCCACTCGAATATGTGGCTGTGCAGCGCGGTCATGCCGGTGAAGCGGATCGGCTGCAACAAACCCTGGACGCCATGGGGCGTCATCAGCGCCGTCACCACGGTCAACGCCAGAAATCCGCACCAGCCGAACGCCGTCGCCCGGCGCGCCGGCGGCGCCGCGTCGAGAACCGCTTCGCCGCCGAGATAGGCCGCGAGACACACGCCGAACATGAAGCTGCCGTGAAGATTGGCCCAGAGGAGCATCAGAGGCAGCAGCGCCAGGGATGGCGCGCGGCGCGCGCCGCGGGCGTGGAACAAGCCCGCGGACCAAGCGACCAGTAGCGGCAGCGCCATGATGTGCGGGCGCGCGAGAAGATGGGGCAGAATCGAGGCGATGCTGACGGAGACGACGATCAGCACCGAGAAGGCATCGACGTCTCTGAGGAGCGCACGCGCGAGCAAGGCCGCGCTGGCGGCAAGACACAGCACGCTCAGGAAGATCAGGCCGTTCCAGCCGAGCGTGTCATAGGTCAGGGCGAGAACGAGCTCGGCCAGCCATTCATGGGGTATCCAGGGCGCGCCGGGCACGCTGTGCGAGAACGGGTCATGCACCGGCAAGGCGCCGTGAGCGATCATCCAGCGTCCCACCGCCACATGCAGGTAGGTGTCGGGGTCGCTCAGAATGATTCTGCTCAGCGAGACGGTGCCGAGAAAACTCACCACGCCGAGCAGCAGCGGCAGCGACAGAAATGTTTCCTGCGACCGGCGCGGCGCGCTCGCTGCCACCGTCATTGGCAAGATCTCCGGGTCCGTTCGCGACGATCTGACGATCGCCGATGTCGGGCGGCCAGCCCTTCGGCATGATGTCGGGGGAACCCTTTAAGCTTGGTTAGGTGCGACCGCTGCGCCTCGCCTCCGCGCCGGCGCGGCGCGGCTATGAGCGGGCCTCGATGGCGGGACTGGCGGCGGAAGCATCGGCGCGCAGCGCCTCGACAGGTTGGCGACCCGCGCGGATGACGGCGATCGCCAAGCCGGCGACGACGGCGCCCGCCAGCACATCGACCAGGTAATGACTGCCCATCGGCGGGACGGAAATCAGCATCAAGCCGTTCAGCATCACCGACGCGACGAACAACCACCGCCGGCAGCGATGGACATAGATCAGGAGAAGGGCGGCGACGGTGTGGAAGGAGGGAAAGGTGACGAGGCCCTTCATGTCATGAATTTCGAAGGTCGCGGGCGCGCCCGCGCGCAACAGCTTCACATGCGGCACATGGTCGATGAGCGGCGACACCTTGATGCCGAAATGATCCCAGGGGCCGAGCGCGGGCACAATTCCGGAAACCGCGACGACGATCAGCGACGACAGGAGAAGCATCGAGAGGAATTCCCGATTCCGCTGATCCTGGCTCGTCAGCGAGAAATATCCGATGGTGCCGAATATTTGCAGCAGGAAGCTGAAATAGGCGAGTTCCAGAACGATCGCGACGGTCTGATGCGCCCCGAGCCAGCGGGAAAAGGATTGCCAGTGGAAGCCCAGAGCCGCGTCGAGCCGGACGAACGCGTCATCCTGCAGCGGCGCGCCGAGGCTCGCCGCGAGATAGCTGAGGATGCCGACGAGCGCCATCAGCGAAAGCCACATGGCGAGGTAGTGCGCGGTTTCGCCCAGGCTTCGATGGCGGCGCGCGTAACGGCACCACAGCGCGATCGCCATGAGCGTGGCGATGAGCGCCACGCCCAGCCAGACGCCGGTGAAGCCGAAATTGGTTCGACTGAGCCAACAAATATCGACGAGGCCGACGAGCAGCAGGATCGTCCAGTTCGTCCTGTCGCTGCTCGACATTGCCCCAATCCGCTCCGTGGTGATGCGGGCTTTGTCTACGCGACGGCCCGACGGAGCGCCCAGGATATCGAAGAGGATTTAAAATAGGTTGCCGGCGGTGCCGCCGCTACGGACGCCGCCTTGTCCTGGGAATCGAAAGGCCCCCGAAAGGCAGCTTCCGGGGGCCTTTTGTCGGCGGCGAGAGGATCAAGCCGGCTTCGAGGCCGCCTTCTTGCTCTTCTTCATCTTGTGGGCCGCAGCCTTCTTGGTGTGCTTCTTCGTGTGCTTCGCCTTCTTGGACTTCATGCCCTGCTCGGTGCCCTGCTGCGCATGCGCAACGACGGGAACGGTCGTCGCGGCGACGAAGGAGAGAAGAGCAAACGCGGTAATGAGCGCCTTCATAAAGAACTCCTGGATCTGGGAGGATTGTGCTTACACAGGTCTAAGGGGTGATATGCCCGCAGCCTCGCGAGTCTCGCCCAGCAGACGGACAACGTGGACAATATCACGGTTTTCCGCGGAAGTGGAAGATTTCAGCAACGGAATACAACTTTTTTTCATGGCGTGACCAGCAGAAGCGCCCGGCCAATTCTCGCGCGTACTTGCAGGCATAGAACTGGGAAAGAAATAACTGGTTAATATGGCAGGACCCACAGCATTATGCGTCACTTTGACGCATAAATACGGCCGATCGACCTCACCGTGACAGCACCCAGCGCCCGGTCGGATCGCGGCACACCGTCGCCAGCGCCGTCCGCGTCGCACCGTCGATGACGACGCTGCGCTCATAATCGCGGCAGGCGCGCCCCTGCTCATCGGTATAGCTGCGCTTGGGCTCGGGCTCGCGCTTGCCGGGCAGCGCCGTTCCGCCCAGCGGCGCGAGCTCGGCCGCACGATCGGCGCGCGACGCATCGGCGGCCCACGACGTCTCTGCGTCCTCGGCAAGAACCGGCGCAATGCCGGCGCCGACGCCGGCAAGCGCGGCCAGCGGCAAGGCCAAGCACAGCCGTCGGCACCGCAATCTGAAATGCCTCGCCATCCGCACCTCGCTTCGCCAACCCGCAAGCGCAAACCCGGCCGACGCCCAAGGGTTCCCTTACGATATTTGACCGGCCGGCGCTCGCCACCCGCGCGAAATCCGATGTATACACTCGATTAATACAAATTTATCGGAATTTTAACAGAATTGTGGAAAGATTTGTCTCAAGTCAATATCAAGTAAATGGCAAGTTTACTTTAGATATTACATGGCGTTCTATGCATTTTACCTTCCTGTTTAACACCTCATTAAGGAGCGCGGCACAAAATCTCGCAGTCGCTGACCTGACCCAGGAGGTACTTTGTCATGCGCAACACCCTTACGAAGCTGATCAAGGACGAGAGCGGTGCGACCGCCATTGAATACGGCCTCATCGCGGCCTTCATCGGCGTCGTGCTTGTCGTCTCGCTCAAGGCGCTGGGCACCGCGTTGACCGCGATCTTCAACAACGTCGCCACCACGCTGAACAACGCTATCGCTGGCTGACTTGGACGGCCATCACGACCTTGGAACCGAACGGGAGCCGCCCGGCGCGGCTCCCGGCCCGGTCTCGCTCACCGAATTCAGCTGAGCCACCGAGGTCAAAGCCGGCACATCGGAGACGATTTCTATGGATTCTGTCGCCGGCCTCTTTGAAGAATTTGCGATCTTCGCGCTGTTGGTGGCGCTCGTCGCGGCCGCGTTGAGCGACGCGAGGACCTACCTCATTCCCAATCGGTATGCCGCGGCGATCGTCGCCGCCTTTCCCTTCTTCGCCTTCGGCAAGCCGCTCGATGTCTGGCTTTTCGGGCTACTCGCCGGGGTTCTGCTCCTGTCCGCCGGAACCGCCCTCTTCGCGCGGCGCCTTCTCGGCGGCGGCGACGTCAAGCTGCTGGCGGCGATCGGGCTGTGGAGCGGCTTTGCGCAATTGCCGCTGCTGCTGATGGGCACGGCGCTCGCCGGCGGCGCGCTTGCGATCGCCTATCTTTCGCCGCTTCACAATCTTCTTCCCCTGCGTTCGGGCAGCGGCGCGGTTTCCGGCGATCTCCGCAGCCGGCTGCAAGAGCCCATCCCCTTCGGCATCGCCATCGCCTTCGGCGGCATGTGCGTCGCCCTGTCGCTCAGCATTTCTTGATCAGAGGAGCACGCCATGTCGCCGCGTCGCCTCATCTTCGTCCTCGTCGCCCTCCTCGCCTCTGGCGCGACCATCTTCTTCGGCCAAGCCTGGCTCAACGCCCAGCGCAGCACCGTGGTCGCGGAAGCGCCGCCGCCGGCGCCCGCTCCGCAGCCCACGCGCAAGGTCCTCGTCGCGGCCGGCCCGCTGAGCGTCGGCCAATTCATCCGGCCGGAGAACCTCCGCTGGCAATCCTGGCCCGACGACAATGTGCCGGCGAGCTACATCAATTCCGATCAGCATCAGCTCGAAGACTATGTCGGCGCGGTCGTGCGCTCGGCGCTGGGCCAGGGCGAGCCTTTGACCGAAGCGCGCGTCGTCCGTCCGGGCGACCGCGGATTTCTCGCCGCGGTCCTGACGCCCGGCTATCGCGCCGTCACGGTGACGCTGACGCCGAGCTCCGGCGATGCCGGCTTCGTCTTTCCGGGCGATCACGTCGATCTCATCGTCTCGATGACGCTCACCGATGATGACGACGGCGACAAGGGCAACAACCGGAACAAGGAGCACCACGCCAGCGAGACCGTGCTGACCGATGTGCGCATCCTCGCCCTCGATCAGCGCGTCGATGACGAGAAGAAAGAGGTCATCGTCGCCAAGACGGCGACGCTCGAGGTGACGCCGAAACAGGCGGAGATCGTCGCCGTGGTGTCGGAGATCGGCCGGCTCTCGCTCAGCCTGCGCAGCCTCGCCCATGACGAGACCGAGGCCGCCGGCGAGAGCGCCAATTCCGGGCTCAGCTACACCTTCGACAGCGATGCGACCCAGCTCATCCGTCCGCCCAATTTCCGCCGCTCGATGCAGCGGGTGAGCGTGTGGCGGGCCGACAAGGAAACACAAATGGAATTTCCGCGGAGCGTTCGATGACACGCCTTTTTGCCCCAATCCTCGCCGTCGCCCTGGCGCTCGCCGGCACGCTGACCTGGGTCCCGCCTGCCGCCGCCGCGCCGAAGACGGTGACCTCGGCGGGCACGCCGCTCAAGACGGTGACCGCGACCGGCGCGCCGCTCCAGGTCGAGGTCGGCAAGGGACGGCTGGTGCAACTGGATCATCCCGCAACGAGCGTCTTCGTCGCCGATCCCGATGTTGCCGATGTCCAGGTCAAGTCGCCCTCGCTCATCTATGTCTTCGGCAAGTCGGGCGGCGAGACCACGCTCTTTGCCGTCGGCGAGAACGACGAGGTGCTGCTCAACATGGCGGTCCGCGTGCGGCTCGACGTCGCCCGCGTCCAGCAGGCGATCCGGGACCTCGCCCCGCGCAGCGCCGTTTCCGTCGAATCGGTCGATGATTCCGTCATCCTCGAGGGGACCGTCTACTCCGCCGCCGAAGGCGACGATATCCGCCGCGTCACCGAGCGCTTCGTCTCCGATCCGAAGCAGCTCATCAACCGCATGAAGGTCGACGCGCCCAACCAGATCAATCTGCGCGTCCGCGTCGCCGAGATCTCCCGCGATATCGTCAAGGCGTTCGGCTTCAACTGGGACGCCGCCTACAGCAAGGGCAATTTCCTGTTCGGACTGGCGAGCGGTCCCAACCGCACCCTGGCGGCCGGCGGCGGCACCCGCGAACTGGCGGCCGATGCCAAGACGACGGTCAACAATCTCTTCGGTGCGGCGAAGTTCGGCAATACCGATCTCAATGCGCTCATCGACGCGCTCGACAGCGAAGGCATCATCACCGTCTTGGCCGAGCCCAATCTGACGGCCGTCTCGGGCGAGCGGGCGAGCTTCCTCGCCGGCGGCGAGTTCCCGGTGCCGGTCGCGTCCAACGTCGTGAACGGCATCAACACCATCACGGTCGATTGGAAGAAATTCGGCGTGAGCTTGAATTTCGTCGCGACGATCACCGGCAACGACCGCATCAGCCTCCATGTCGCACCGGAAGTGAGCCAGCTTTCGCCGACCGGAGCGGTGACGATCAACAGCATCACCATCCCGGCCCTGACGACCCGGCGGGCGGACACGACGGTCGAGATGGCGAGCGGACAGAGCTTCGCGATCGCCGGCCTGCTTCAGAACAACGTCAACCAGACGATCGAGAAATTTCCCTGGCTGGGCGACGTCCCCATCCTCGGCGCGCTCTTCCGCTCGACGAACTTCCAGCGCAACGAAAGCGAGCTCGTGATCATCGTCACGCCCTACATCGTGCGTCCGGTGGCGGTCGCCAATCGCCTCCAGGCGCCGACCGACGGTTTCGTGATCCCGTCCGACCGCAATTTTGTCATCAACGGCGCTTCCTACCAGCCGCAGGCGCTGAAGCGCGGGCTGACGCCGGTGAACCGCTCCGGAACGACGCTCATCGGCCCCGTCGGCTTCGATCTCGATTGAGGAACATCATCATGGTTCGCCCGCTTGCCTTCCTGTCTCTTTGCCTCGGCCTCGCCTTGGCCGGGTGCACGCCGCCGGCCTCGGAATGGACGCCCGCCGAAGCGCCGAAGGACATCCATGTCGATTACGTCAGGCTGCATCACGTCGCGAGCTTCGCGCCCAACAGCAGCAAGCTGTCGACCGACGAAGCCGGGAAGCTCAGCTATTTCCTCGATACGGCCGAGGTCACGCCGCAAGATCACGTCTATTTCGAGCCTTCCGCTTCCGACCGCCTGGCGACCGCGCGGATCGCGCAGCTCGCGCATAGCCTCAGCCGGCGCGGCCTCGGGGCCACGACATTGCCGGCGGCGGCAATCACCTCGCCCAACCACATGAACATCTATGTCGAGCGCTATGTGGTGACGCCGCCCGACTGTCCGAATTGGACGAAGCCCGCGACCGGCGACCACAGCAACACCACGTCGAGCAATTTCGGCTGCGCCGACGCCACCAATCTGGGGCTGATGGTCGCCGATCCGCGCGACCTCGTGGTGGGCCGCCGCCTCGAACCCGCGAGCGGCGATGCCGCTCTCGCCGGCGTCGCCCGCTATCGCACCGGCAATGTCCAATCGCTGACGCCGAGTTCAGCGTCCACCACCTACGCGGCGCCAAGCGGCGGCGGTGGCGGCGGCAATGGCGGCGGCAACGGCGGCAGCGGTCAATAAGGTCCGTCATGGGCGAAGCGGCAGTAGCAGGGCCCGCCGCCAGCGGCTCCTTCCGGTTCGTCGCCTGCGTCGCCGACGACGTCACGCGGGAGACGGTGAGCCGGGCGGTCGCTCAACTCGGCTGGCCCAACGCCAAGGTGCGGGCCGGCGGCATCGACGCGGCGCGCCGCTCGATCGACATCACCTCGCCGCCGCGGCTCGTGCTCGTCGACCTGGCGGAGGCGGCCGATCCCGTCAACGGCATCGCCGAGCTCGCGCAGCTTTGCGGGCCGGGAACGCGCTTTCTGACGATCGGCGCGGTCAACGACGTCAGCCTCTATCGCCAATTGATGGCGCTGGGCGTCGCGGATTATCTCGTGAAGCCCGTCTCGAGCGACGTGCTGTGCGACGCGCTCACGGCGGCGCTGCGTGTCGAGGAGTCGGCACCGGGCGCCAAGCAGCCGGCGCGGATCTTCGCCTTCATCGGCGCGCGCGGCGGCGTCGGCACGACGACGCTGGCGATCTCCATCGCCTGGCTCCTCGCTCACGAGTTCAAGCTGCGCACCGCGCTGATCGATCTCGACCTTCATTTCGGCAATCTCGCCTTGAGCCTCGATCTCGAGCCCGGGCGCGGCTTGCGCGATGCGCTCGAGCATCCCGAACGCACCGACAGCCTGCTGCTCGCGTCGGCGATGGTCAGCGAGGGCGACAAGCTGCCCATCCTCGCCGCCGAGGAGCCGCTCGAGGAAATGCTGAATTTCGACGGCACGGCGGCGACGCCGATCCTGAGAGCGCTCTCGCAGGACTATGACTGCCTCGTCATCGATCTGCCGCGGACGCTCGACAGCGTCGGGCGCCAGATCATCGCGCTCGCGGACCACACGATCATCGTCTCGGATCTGTCGCTCACCGCGCTGCGCGACACGATGCGGATCGTCGATCTCTCGCGCGCCCTCGAGGGACGCGCCAAGCCGATCATCGTCGCCAACCAGGTCGGCGCGAGCCACCGCGGCGAGGTCGGTCAGCCGGAATTCGAGCGCGGCATCAACGGCTCGCTCGACCTCGTGGTGCCGTTCGACGTCAAGGCGGCCATCGCCGTCGCGCATAGCGGCAAGGCGCTTCCCGCGGCCGCCAGCGGGAGCAAGGCGGCGGCCGAGCTGCGCCGTCTCGCCGCCCGCCTCTCCGGCCGCGAAGAGGTCAAAGCACGGAACGGGCTTCTGGCCCGGCTCAAGCGATAATGTTCGGCTCGCGCAACAAAGAGGACATGGTTCAGGCGCGCATCCACGCGTTGAATGCGCGGCGCGAGCGGCCCACGCCCGGCGTGCCGGCGCCGCGCGAACCGATCGCCGCCGCCGAACCGCCGAAAAATCCGGAAGTGAGCATCGAGGAGGCGCGCCTGCTGGTCGAGCCGGCCGTGGCTGCGGCCATCGATGCCAGCGCGGCGCGCGGCAAATCGCGCAGCGAGCTGGCGCGCCAGGTCGAAGAGATCTGCCGGAAGACGCTCGAGGCGAACAAGATCGGCGTCTCCGCCGTGAACCAGCGCGACCTCGTGACGACGATCCTCAACGGTGTCGTCGACGCGGCGCGGCGCGACCTCGTGCAGCCCGAGCCGCCGCGGCGCGAGGCGGCGCCGGTCGAGCCGACGCGGACCACCCAGGCGATCGCCAGCCGCGCCAGCATCGAGGAAGCCATTCCGCGCATCTATCCCATGGTGATGGAGCGCATCGATCCCGAGGTCGCCGCGAAATTGCAGCGCTCGGAACTCGCGCGCCAGCTCCAGGCCGTGGTCGGCGAGATCCTGATCGAACAGAAGATCCAGCTCAACCAGCTCGAACAGCGCGACCTCGTCACCGTGCTGCTCGACGACATGCTGGGGCTGGGTCCGATCGAGCCGCTGCTCGCCGACGAGACGGTGACCGACATCATGGTCAACGGCCCCAAGCAGGTCTATGTCGAGCGCCGCGGCAAGCTCGAGCTCACGGATGTGACGTTCCGCGACAACGGGCATGTCATGTCCGTCGCGACGCGCATCGTCACGCAGATCGGCCGGCGCATCGATGAATCGACGCCGCTCGTCGATGCGCGTCTGGCCGATGGCAGCCGCGTCAACATCATCGCGCCGCCCTTGGCGATCGACGGCACGTCGATCTCGATCCGCAAATTCGCCAAGAAGGGCATCACGCTCGACATCATGGCGAAGCAGGGGAACATCTCGCCCGCCATGGCCGTCGTCCTGAAGATCGCCGCCCGCGCGCGCCTCAACATCCTGATTTCCGGCGGCACCGGCTCGGGCAAGACGACGCTCCTCAACGCGATGTCGCAGATGATCGACGCCGGCGAGCGCATCGTCACGATCGAGGACGCGGCGGAGCTCCAGTTGCAGCAGCCCCATGTCGTCCGGCTCGAGACGCGGCCGCCCAATCTCGAAGGCAAGGGCGAGATCACCATGCGCGATCTCGTCAAGAACACGCTGCGCATGCGCCCTGACCGCATCATCCTCGGTGAGATTCGCGGCGCCGAGGCGATGGACGTGTTGCAGGCGATGAACACGGGCCATGACGGTTCGCTCAGCACTATCCACGCCAACCGGCCGCGCGAAGCGCTCACCCGCCTCGAGAACATGGTCGGCATGTCCGGCATCAATCTGCCGGCAAAGGCGGTGCGCCAGCAGATCGCCGCGGCGGTCCATATGATCGTTCAGGTGAGCCGCATGCGCGACGGCATGCGGCGAATCACGAGCGTGACCGAGGTCGTCGGAATGGAAGGCGAGATCATCACCACGCAGGATCTCTTCACCTACCAGTTCGAGGGCGAGGGTCCCGACGGCAAGCTCAAAGGCAGCTTCAACTCCAGCGGATTGCGGCCGCATTTCACGCCCAAGGCGGAATATTACGGCCTCGACCGCTCGCTTCTGGAGGCGATCGGATGAATTTCGATCCCAAATTGGTGCTGATCGCCGTCGGTCTCGGCATCACGCTCCTCTGCCTGATGTTCGCGTTCGGCGATGGCGGCAGCCGAAAGCAGGCGCAACGCATCGCCCGCATGCGTCAGCGCGGCCAAGGTCCCACGATCGAGGCCTTGCAGCTCCGCCGCGACCAGGGCGACAAGCGCGCGCTCGATCAGCTCGTGCGCCGCTTCATGCCGCGCCCGGAACTGCTGCGGCAGCGGCTTCAGCGGACCGGGCGGTCCATCAGCCTCGGCACCTACGCCATGGCCTGTTGCCTGGTCGCCCTCCTGAGCGGCGGCGTGCTGTTCCTCTTTGGCGGGTTCTCGCCGCTGCTGGTGACCCCCGTCGGCCTGCTCCTCGGCCTGTGGCTGCCGCATTTCGCCATCGGCCGCATGGTCGCGCGGCGGCAAAACCGGTTCACCGGGCTCTTCTCCGACGCGATCGGCCTGATGGTGCGCGGCCTCAAATCCGGTCTCCCCATTACCGAAACCTTCCAGATCGTCGCCAACGAGGTCCCCGATCCCGTCGGCGCCGAGTTTCGCCTGGTGTCGGATCAGATCCGGCTCGGCCACCCCGTGGAGCAGGCTTTGCTCGATGCCGCGCGCCGGGTGGGCACGCCCGAGCTCAAATTCCTCGTCGTCACGCTGTCGATCCAGCGCGAGACCGGCGGCAATCTCGCGGAGACGCTCGAGAATCTCGACATGATCCTCCGCAAGCGTCGTCAGATGAAATTGAAGATCAGAGCCATGTCGTCGGAAGCGCGGGCGAGCGCCATGATCGTCGGCTCGCTGCCCTTCATCATGATGGCGATGCTGTCCATCATGAACCGGCCGTACATCGCCGTGCTGTTCAATGATCCGCGCGGTCACATGGTCTTGGCCGCGGCGGCCGCCAGCATGACGTTCGGCATCGGCGTCATGGCCAAAATGGCGAGGTTCGAGATATGAGCATCGATAGCCTCCTTCACAGCCTGGTGCTGAGCGAGAATCTGGGGGCGGTCGTCGCCGGCATCGGCGTGTTCGTCAGCGTGATGGCCTTGGGCCAGGCGCTCGTCCCGCATGACCCGATGGCGGCCCGGCTGCGCAACCACCGGAAGCGCCGCGAGATGCTGCGCGCCGAGATCGTCGGCGGCAGCAAGTCCGAGGACCGCCGCCGCGCCTCGGTCGGCACGCTGAAGCGCATTCTCGACCGCCTGAAGCTGCTGCGCGGCGAGGAAGCGACGAAGACCAGCGACCTGCTCGCGCAGGCGGGCTGGCGGTCGCGCGACACGCTCGTCGTCTTTGTCGGTTTGAAGCTCGGCCTGCCGCTTCTCGGCGGGATCGGCGGATTCTTCGCGGCGCTCGCGCTCAACCCTTCGGCAAGCGGGCTCAATCAGCTTCTCGGCGTGTTGATCGGCGGGATCATCGGCGGCGTGGCGCCGCCGGCGGGGCTCAAACTCGCCATCCGCCGCCGCAAAAACCGGCTGCGCAAGCAACTCCCCGACGGACTCGATCTTCTCGTCATCTGCGCCGAGGCGGGCTTGAGCCTCGATGCGGCGCTGACGCGCGTCGGCCGCGAGATCGGCTATTCCTCGCCGGAGCTCGCCGACGAGCTCGGACTTACCGCCATCGAGCTGAGCTTCCTGCCGAACCGGCGCCAGGCGCTCATGAACCTCGCCAAGCGCACCGACCTTCCCTCGATCCGCGGCGTCACCAACACGCTGATCCAGACGGAGCGCTACGGCACGCCGCTGGCCCATTCGCTCCGCGTGCTTTCCGCGGAATTCCGCGACGAGCGGATGATGAAGGCCGAGGAGAAGGCCGCCAAGCTTCCGGCCGTCCTGACCGTGCCGATGATCCTCTTCATCCTGCCGACCCTGTTCATGGTCCTGCTCGGCCCGGCGATCATCCAGGTAATCGACGTCTGGGGCAAATGACGGCTCCTAGAGCGCGACGAGATTAGCTCGCTCCATAACGCCCAAAAGTTCCTTCTCCGCCCTTCAGGGCGGAGAAGGTTAGGATTAGGTGGGTGATTGAGACTGCTCGGTCGACGCCCTGGAATCCCCCACCTCTCCTGACCTCTCCGCCCCCAAGGGGCGGAGAGGAACAAGTTCGGCAAGGCGTATCAGTCTAATCTGATCACGCCTCAGCCGACGCGAACCAAGGCGCCGCCATCGACGGGCAGCGCCACGCCGGTGATGAACGACGCCTCGTCCGAGGCGAGAAACAGCGCGGCGTTGGCGACGTCCCAGGCCGTTCCCATCTTGCCGCGCAACGGCACCTTCGCGTCGCGTTCCGCCGCCACCTCGGCGCGGCTGCGGTTGCTCGCGCGCGCCCTGGTGTCGACCGCCATGGGCGTGTCCATCAATCCCGGCAGAATGACATTGGCCCTGACGCCGTAAGGAGCGTTCTGGATCGCGATCTGCTGCGTATAGGCGATCATCGCCGCTTTCGTCGCCTTGTAGGTGACGAGCGGATAATTCTCCCAGGCGGCCACCGAGGAGATATTGATGATGACACCCGCTTTCTGCGCCCGCATGAGCGGGAGTGCATGTTTGCAGGCCATCACCGTGCCGCGCAGATTGATGGCGCAGATCCGGTCGAAGGCCTCTTCGGTGATCTCGAGCGGCGGCGCATCGCCGCCGGCCAGGCTGACGCCGACATTGTTGTGGAGGATGTCGAGCCGCCCCCAGCGCCGATGAGCATCGGCGATCGCGGCGGCAAGCGTCGCTTCGCGCGTGACATCGGCCTCGACGGCGATGCACTCGCCGCCTTCGCGGTGAACGAGATCGGCCGTCTCCTCCGCCGAGGCGAGGTTCCTGTCGACCGCCAGCACCCTCGCCCCTTCGCGCGCGAAGCGCAGCACCGTGGCGCGGCCATTGCCGATGCCTTCGCCGGGACTCTGGCCGGCACCGATGACGATGGCGATCTTCCCTTGAAGACGCATGGGCTCGCCCTCCCCGCGGCGATCAAAGCTCATCCTCGCCGACGAAAGGCGGCCGGCGCAAGCCGCCGGCCGTCACGCCATGGGTCGCGCGCTCCCGTCAGGGATTGTCTGTTCGCGGGCCGCGACGCGCCAAGCCGCTGCGCGAAGGCTATCTCCTGACCGATGCCGCCGTCTGCCCGAAGAGGATCTTAGCGGCTTCGGGACTGTTGGCCGGCTGGGTCTGGAATTCCTTGGCGCGGGCGTAAGCGCGTTCCGTCGCGGGGCGCGCCTTGATGGCCTCGAACCAGCGCTTCAGATGCGGAAAATCCTCGAGCTTCTGGCCCTGCCGCTCATAGGGAACGACCCAGGGATAGCTCGCCATATCGGCGATCGAATAGGCGCCTGCGATGAAGTCGCGGTCGGCGAGGCGCTTGTCGAGCACGCCATAGAGGCGGTTCGTCTCCTTGACGTAGCGGTCGATCGCATAGGGCAGCTTTTCCGGCGCATACTGGCTGAAATGATGGTTCTGCCCGGCCATCGGCCCGAGCCCGCCCATCTGCCAGAACAGCCATTGCAGCACGTCGAAGCGGCCGCGCAGATCCTTGGGCAGGAACTTGCCCGTCTTCTCCGCGAGATAGACGAGGATGGCGCCCGATTCGAAGACGCTCACCGGCGCGCCGCCGCCGGGCGGATCGTCGTCGATGATCGCCGGCATGCGATTGTTCGGCGCGATCTTGAGGAAGTCCGGCTTGAACTGGTCGCCCTTGCCGATATTGACGCCGTGGATCTCGTAGGGAAGCCCGGTCTCCTCGAGAAACAAGGTGATCTTGTGCCCGTTCGGCGTCGGCCAGTAATAGAGATGGATCACGTCTCAGCCTCCGTCATGCGCGTGGGAATTGATCGTCTCAGTCAACTATGACCATCGGCCGGCGGAGCGGCAAGGTTGCTTCCCAGAGAGGTGATCAGCGCGCGAAGCATGGCTGCGGGATCGGCAGCCGTCATCACGCCGCCCATCACCGCGACCCCGGCGGCGCCGGCGGCGAGGCAGCGGGCGGCATTTGTCGCATCGATCCCGCCAAGCGCGAGGATGGGAAGGGTCGAGGCCGCGGCGGCACGGGCGAGCGTCTCGAGGCCCAGAGCGGGGCCGTATCCCGGCTTGCTGGCGCTTAGGAAAATCGGACTCAGGCTCGCATAATCGGCGCCGGCCGCGGCGAGCGCCGGCAATTCCCGGGGATCATGCGCCGAACAACCGATGATCGCCGCCGCTCCGAGGCGCCGCCGCGCCGCCGCGGGCGAGACGCCGCCTGGCAGATGCACGCCCGCGGCGCCGGCCGCTTCGGCCGCCGCCACATCCTCATGCACCATGACGAGAGCGCCATGCCGCCGGCCCTGCTCCACCAGGCGCCGCAGCAGGCCCAGCCGCTCGCCCGGGTCGAGATCCTTCTCGCGCAAGCTGAGCCATCGGCAGCCTGCGGCAAAGCTCAGCTCGGCGATTTCTTCAAGCGGACGGCGCGCTTGCCGGCGATGCGTAATGACCAGCACGGGCGGCCGCGGCAATCGCAGGAAACCAGGCGGAGGATTTCCCGTCACGAGCGACGGTTCCCGGGCGCGGGGCGGCGGCGGAGCCGCCCGGCTTCCGTCATCCGCCCACGAGGCCGAGCTGCGGGCTCGACGGCTCCGCCAGGCTGCGCTTCGGGATGCGTCCGGCAAGACGCGCATCGCGTCCGGCGGCAACCGCCGCCCGCATGGCAGAGGCCATGCGGCGGGGATCATGCGCCTTGGCGACGGCGGTGTTGAGCAGCACGCCGTCGCAGCCGAGCTCCATGGCCTGCGCGGCATCCGACGCGGTGCCGATGCCGGCATCGAGGATCACCGGCACGGTGCTCGTCATGCAGATGCGCTCGATCGCATAGGGGTTGATGATGCCGAGGCCGGTGCCGATCGGCGAGCCCAGCGGCATCACCGCGGCGGCGCCGGCATCGGCAAGCTTGCGGCACATCACGGGATCGTCGGTGCAATAGGGCAGCACCGTGAACCCGTCCTTCACCAGCTCTTCGGTCGCGCGCAGAAGCTGCTCGATATCGGGATAAAGCGTCTCGCGGTCGCCGATCAGTTCGAGCTTGACCCAACTGGTCTGCAAGGCCTCGCGCGCAAGCTGCGCCGTCAGCACGGCATCGCGCACCGTGGCGCAGCCTGCCGTGTTCGGCAGCAGCGGATAGCGTCCGCCGACGAGATCGACGACGCTTTCGGCATAGCCCTCGAGGCTGATGCGCCGGATAGCCACGGTCACCATCGCCGGTGCCGCGGCGGCGAGGCAATCGAGCATGATCTGCTGATTGGGATAGCCGCCGCTCCCGAGCATCAGCCGCGAGGCGAAGCGGCGATCGCCGATGATCAGCGCGTCGGCGGAGGAAAGCGTCGTCGTGTCGGCCATGATCTCCTCACCCGCCGCCGAAGGGGCGCACGATCTCGACCTCGTCGCCCGCCGCGAGCGCCCGCTCCTGCCAAGCGCCGGCGGGAACCACGACGCCGTTCACGGCGACGGCGACGCCGCGGCTTCCCTCGATGCCGCGCGCGCGCAACAGCTCGCCGATGGTTGCCGCGGCAAAACGCTCGTCGCGACCATTGATGCGGATCGTCGCGCTCATGCTCCCTCCATCGCCGTCGCGGCGAAGCGGTCGATGGCAAAGGGCCGGATTACCTCGTCCACCTCGCCCCTCAGGATGAAACGGCTCACGGCATCGGCCGTCACCGGCGTGAGCAGTATGCCGTTGCGGTGATGCCCGGTCGCCAGCACCAGACCCTCGACCGGGCTCGGCCCGAGCATCGGCGCATCGTCGCGCGAGCCCGGCCGGAAGCCGACCCACATCTCGTCGATCGCGAGCTCCTCGATCCCCGGCAGCGCGCGCCACGCGCCTTCGAGGAGCGCGAAGACGCCGCCCGCGGTCAGCGACGGATCGAAGCCGCGCTCTTCGGAGGTGGCGCCGATGATAAGGCGGCCATCCTCGCGCGGCACCAGATAGGCCTTGGGGCTCCACAGGACATGGCGCAGCAAGGGCGCCCCGGGATCCATGCGCAAGGCCAGCATCTGCCCCTTCACGGGCCGGACCGGCGGCATCGCCTGGCGCGGCAGCCCCGAGATCGCCGAGGACCAGGCGCCGGCCGCGAGCACGATGACATCGGCATCGTGGCGCGCCTCGCCGATGCGAAGCGCGGCCGCACGGCCCGATGCCGTCTCGACCGCATCGACCGGCGCGTGCTCGTGAAGCCGCCCGCCCGCGCTCAGATAGGCGCGGCGCAGCGCCGTCACGACGCGGCGGTTATCCACCTGGTGGTCCCGCGGGCTGAAGACGGCCGCGGCGAGATGGGGCGAGAGATGCGGCTCCCGGCGCCGTGCCTCGGCCGCGCTCAGCCATTCGAGCGCGATGCCGAGCCCGCGCTGATACTCATAATGGAAGCGCAACTGGGCGGCATCATCGCGGGTCAAGGCCGCGACCAGCGTCCCCTCGCCGCGATAGCCGACCGCGAGCCCCGACGTCGCCTCGAGATCCGCCGCGAAACCGGGCCAGAGCTCCTGGCTTCGCCGGTTGAGGGCGTAAAGCCGATCCTCGCCCGGTTCGGCCTCGATGCCGGCGGCGAGCATCCCCGCCGCCGCCCAGCTTGCGCCATGGCCGGCCTCGCCGCGCTCGAAGATATCGACGGCGCAGCCCGCGGCCGCCAGCCGCCAGCCGATGCTCAACCCGATGACGCCCGCGCCGATGACGGCAACGCGCGGCATGGGGCCGGAAATGGAGCTGAAAATAGTGGTCGATGGCTGCGAAATGGCGGGCTCCCTTCGCTGGTATTATCCAGACAGGTTCCGTGGGTATGATCTCAGCCGGCAACGCGCGCCGGCACCCCAGCCGTGGACTCAATCTGAGCCCGCGGCCGCCATCCTGCAAGAGGTTTCTCGAAAGGAAATTACGGGCGGCGGATCAGCCCTGGTGGCCGCTCGCCGCCTGTGCCTGCGCCGCCCCGCGATGCCGCACGACGACGGCGGGGATATTCTCGCCCTCGCGCAAACGCTGGGCCACGGCCGCGGCTTCGTCGGAGGTGCCGTAGCTGCCGGCCCGAACCGTGAACCAGTCGCGGCCATCATGATCGCGGTCGTGGGAGACCGTCACGGCATAGCCCTTGCCGTTGAGCTGCTCGGCGAGCTTGCGCGCATTCGCCTCGCTCGAGAACGAGCCGAGCTGAACGGCGAAGCCCGCGGAGGACGCGGCGCTTCGCACCGGCTTCTCCGGCTTCGCCGCCGCCGCGACGGGCGTGGTCTCTGCCGAGGCCGGCGCCGGCGCGGCCTCTGCCGCGGCCGGGGAGGTCGTCTTCGGCGGTTCCGGCGCCTGCTGCTTTGCTTCCGTCACCGGCTCCGAAGGCCGGGCCAGCTTGGTCGGCGCCACAGGCGCCGCCGCCACGTCGCTGTGCTCGGCCGCCGCGTCATGCGGCGCTTCGGACGGCGTGCTTGCCGGGGTTTCCTCTTTTGCCGGCGGAGCGGCCGGAGCCGGCATCGGCGCGGCCTTGGCAACGCGGCTTGCGGCCGGGCGCGGCGCCGGTTTCGCGACGGGCGCGGGTTCGGCGGGCGGCGCGGCAGTTGCCGTGACCGGCGGGGAGAGTGGCGCCGTCTGGACCTCGACGACCGGGGCCGGCTTTGGCGGCTCGACCGGAGCGGCCGCGGCGGTTTGCTCGGCATCGGGCACCGGCGTCCCATGGAGCTGGGCGCCGACGATCGCGGCGGCACGCTGCTTGTCGTCCATGGCGCGGAGCAGCGCGTAATAGGCGAGATTGTTGCGGATCGCCGCCTCGTCGAGCGAGCTGCGCGTGATCGCCGCCGCCTTCTTGTCGTCGCCGGCAAGGCCGTAGACGAGCGCGAGATTGAGGCGGTAACGCGAGGGCGCGCCGGGATCGGCAGCGATCGGATTGAGCGTCGCGACCGCGGCGGGATAATCGCCCGAGAGCGCGAGCGAAAGGCCGTAATTGTTGCGCAAGCCCGCATGCTTGGGAGCGATCGCCAAGCCCTTCCGGTAATCCTGCTGCGCCAGATCGTGGCGGTTGATCAGGTCATGCGCGACGCCCAGGGCATTGTAGAGCCGCGGATCGTCCGGACGCTTCTTGAGCGCCGCCTCGATCTCGACGAGCGCCGCGTCGGGTTGGTCGAGCGACAGGAGCACGACGGCGAGGCCACGGTGGAAATCGGGATTGTCCGGCGCCAGCTCGAGGGCGGCGCGATAGGCCTGGACCGCTTCGGTGTAAGCCTTCATCTCATTGAGCGTGTCGCCCAAGAGGCCCAGCGGCTGGGGATCATCCGGATGCAATTCGTGAAGACGGCGATAGAGCGTGACCGCCGTCGCGAGATCGCCGCTGGAGCGCGTGCTGTCGGCCACTCGCTTCAGCGCCTCGGCACTCTGGCCCGGCGCGCGCGAATCAGGCGACCCGGCGCCCTGACATGCGGCCAACAGAAGCGCAAGAACAAAGGCGGCGGAAGCGCCCGAGCGGTTCCATCCGCGGCGTCGCCGTCCATGGGAAACGCGATAAATTTGTGGCACGTTTTATCCCCATTACTTCTGCGCGGACAGAATGGGCGCGATTCATTGACGAAACGTGAAAGATGAAAGTGCCGCGCCCAATTTGACACAAGTAGTTACTAGGTCTCTTCTTAGAAGGAACTGGCGAGCAGATTGATGGCGAGCGCCAGGATCACCGTATTGAAAAAGAACGAGAGGACGCCATGGCCCAAGGTGATCCTGCGCATGGGCCGGGACGTGACCTGCACGTCCGACACCTGGCACGTCATGCCGACGACGAAAGAGAAATAGAGGAAATCCCAATAGTCGGGCGGCAGGTCGCCGGGAAAGGCGAGCCCGCCGCGATCATCGCTCGGGCCCGGAATAGGCCCGTCGCCGTAATAGTGATGGGCATAGTGAAGCGCGAAGACCGTGTGGACCAGCGTCCAAGACGCGGCGATCGTGGCACCCACCAGCAGCATGCGAAGGGCAAGCGCGAAGGCGGTCTCGTCGGGCTGCTTGTGCAGCGTGAACCCCAAGGCGACGAAGCTGATCGCGGCACCCGTCAAGATGATCGCGAAGATCACCGAGCGCCGCGGGTCCTGCTGCCGCGCGCGTCGGCGCATGTATTCGGGCGTCGCCGCGATGATGACGAAAGCGGTCAGGACGAGAAACAGGATGACCCCGAAGACCCAGCTCGCGGCGATCCGCGCCGATAGGGCGAGGCCATGGGGCAGCACCAGATAGCAGGCGAGACCGGCCAGCGCGCAGACGAGCAGGCGCCCTCCCGCGAAGAGGCCGCGCAAAGCCACGATCGGGCGCGATCTGGTCACGCGCGACGCCTTCAGCCGGGAGCGCCGTAATTCCTTGCGAGATAGTCGATGATCGACTTGGCATCCGCCGGCTCGATCGGGGCGCCATAGGCGTTGATCATCTTTCCCACCTCGGCCTCCCACAGCTTCGCCGAGAGGAAGGGAGAATTCATGCGGATATAGTCGAGGCTGTGGCACGATCCGCAATTCTGCTCGACGACATCGCGTCCGGGCGCGTCCTTGAGCACCACGGAGGCTTCATCGGCGACGGCACTCTCGCCAATGATGGTCGCGAATGCGGCGGCGACACAGAGCGTCCGAAATGTCATGTCGGATTCCTCAAGAATGCGACGGGGAATGATTGGCTTAATGTCACCAAGTTATCGTCATCAGGGTCTCATGAGACCGTAATGGTCACCGGACGCATCACGTTGTTGTGGTAGCCGGCCGGGTTGAAGATCAGGGCATCGGCCTGGGTTTGGCCGACGGCGTTGCTGGCTCTTGCCAGGATCCGATAGGTGCCGGGTTTCGCCGCCAATCGGATGCTCCAGGGGCGAAAGGCGAAGCGCCCGTGATCCCTGCCGAGATCCGCATCGCGCCATGTCTTGCCATCATCGAGCGACACCTCGACGCGATGAATGCCATAGCCGCCATCCCAGGCGAGGCCGCGTATGTCGATCGGGCTGTCGGCGCCGAGCCTGGCGTTCTGCCGCGGCGCGGTGATGATCGAGTTGACGACCATCTCGGTGATGGGCTCCGTGCGCTCGGTGAGTTGCGTTTGAAAGTGCTCGACGATCGGAAATTTCCCGACGGGAATGCGGTAGGCGCTTTTCATCCAGAAGCCGTCGTAAGGCTTTGCCGTGGCCTCGATCGAGACGAGATGCTTCATCCAATAGGTCGCGGTCCATCCGGGGACGACGAGGCGCACGGGGAAGCCGTTGAAATGCGGCAGCGGCTGACCATTCATCTCATAGGCGACGAGCGTCGTCTCCTCGAGCGCCTTCCAGAGCGGGATGCTCTTGATGAAATCCGGCGTCTTGTCGAGGACGGGCCCGTCCGCGCCATTGACGATGATTTCGACCGCTTCCTTGCGCAGCCCGAGCTTTGCCAGCACGTCCTTGAGCCTGGCGCCCTTCCACCGGGCATTGCCCATGGCACCGATGCCCCATTGCACGCCCGGCACATGCGGCTCGGAGAAGCCGCGGCGGTTGCCGGAGCATTGGCAGACGGCCGCGACCTCGACCGGCTCGAACCCGCTCTTGAGATCGGCGAGCGTCAAGTCGAGCGCACTCGTCGCCCCATCGCCGCCAACCCTTATCTTCCAAGTGGCGGCGTCGATGGCGTCGGGGATACCGGCCAGGTGATAGCGCACGAAGAAGGCGTCGTTGGGCGTGAAGACCTCGTCGAAATAGGCGAGCGGCGTCTCGTAATTGGGCGGGCGATAGCTCAATTTGATCAGCGGCTTCTTGCCGGGAAGCGCTTCCAGCGCGGCGCTGTCGTAGACACCTTCGGGGAGGCCGTCGGCCAAGGGCGGTCTCGACGCCGCGGCAAGCGCGCCGAGCGGTCCCAGCGTCGCGGCTCCGGCGATTCCCTGCAAGACATGCCGACGCTTCAGCATCGCTCCCCCCGAAATTTCCGCAATCCCGTCAGCCGCGCCTCATCATCTCTTCGGCCTGCCGCCATCCCGCCTCGGCGAGCGCGCGCGCCCGGGCACCGGACTCGCGGGCCTTGAGATTGGCGGCGGTCCCCTCGACGACCCGCCCCATGATGCCCTGGAGAATGGCCGCCAGCCGGAACATGTTGTAGGCCATATAGAAGTCCCAATTCGGAATGCCCTCGCGCCCGGTGCGCCGGCAATAGGCCGCCTGATATTCGTCCTTCGTCGGCAGGCCGAGCGCCTGGAGATCCTTGCCGCGCAGGCCGCGATAGGCCTCGGGCCCGAGTTCCCAGGTCATCATGTGATAGGAGAAATCGCCCAAGGGATTGCCGAGCGTCGACAGCTCCCAATCGAGCACCGCGAGCACGCGCGGCTCGGTCGGATGAAAGATCATGTTGTCGAGGCGATAATCGCCATGGACGATCGAAGTCTCGTCATCGGGCGGCAGGTTCTTCGGCAGCCATTCGATGAGCCGGTCCATCGCCTCGATCTTCTCCGTCTCCGAGGCGCGGTATTGCTTGGTCCAGCGGTCGATCTGGCGGGCGAAGTAATTGCCCGGCTTGCCGAAATCGGCGAGGCCGATCGCCGCGTAATCGACCTTGTGCAACGCGGCGATGACGCGGTTCATGGCGTCATAGATCGCCGCGCGCCCGGCGCGCGGCACCTCCGGCAAGGTCGGATCCCAGAAGATGCGGCCTTCGACGCATTCCATGATGTAGAAGGCGGTGCCGATGATGCTGTCGTCGAGGCAGAGCGCATAGCTGCGGGCGACCGGGACATCGGTCTGCCGCAAAGCCGTGATGACGCGGTATTCGCGGTCGACGGCATGGGCCGAGGGCAGCAGCTTGCCCGGCGGCTTGCGGCGCAGCACATAGCGGGTGCCGCCGGCGCTCAGCCGGAAAGTCGGATTGGACTGCCCGCCGCGGAACTGCTCGACCTCGAGCGGGCCGCGGAAGCCCTCGACATGCTCCTTCATCCAGGCGACGAGCCGGCCCGTATCGAAGCGGTTCTTTTCGGTCACCGGCATGGTGCCGGCGAAGTCGTGGCTCTCGGTCATTCCCATCCCCTCGATGCGCCCGACGCGGCGCCCTCCCATTCAAGTCGCCCGGCACGCGCTTGGCAAAGCTATTTTAGCTTGCGATCTTGGCGCGCTACAGCGAGCAGGAGTGAGCCATGGGCAGAAGCCCCGAGCGTGCCTTGACGGTTGCGATTGCCGGGCTCGGTGCAATCGGCTTGCCGGTCGCCCGCCGCCTCTCGGCAGGGATAAGCGGGCTTGCGCTGGCGGCCGTCACCGCGCGCGACCGCTCGGCCGCCGAGGCGAAGCTCAAGGCCGCCGGCATCGCCGCCCCGGTGGTCGGGCTCGGCGTGTTGGCGAACCGCGCCGACATCATCGTCGAGTGCCTGCCGGCCTCGGCATTCCGCCTGATCGCCGAGCCCGCGATAGCGGCCGGGCGGATTTTCATGCCGCTCAGCGCCGGCGCGCTCCTCGACCATTTCGACCTGGTCGAACGCGCCGAGGCGTGCGGCGCCCGGATCATCGTGCCGACCGGCGCGCTCTTGGGTCTCGATGCGGTGCGCGCCGCGGCCGAGGGCGAGATCCGCTCGGTGAGGCTGGTGACGCGCAAGCCGCCGCGCGGCCTCGCAGGCGCCCCTTACCTGGTCGAGCGGGGCATCGCTCTCGACAGGCTCACGGCGGCAGAGCGGGTCTTCGAGGGGACGGCGCGCGAGGGGGCGCGCGGCTTTCCGGCCAATGTCAATGTCGCCGCCGCCTTGGCTCTGGCAGGCATCGGGCCGGATCGAACCCGGCTCGAGATCTGGGCCGATCCGTCGATCGAGCGCAACACGCACCGCATCGAGGTCGAGGCGGACAGCGCCCGCTTCACCCTTGCGATCGAAGGCGTCCCGTCGGCGGAGAACCCGCGCACCGGCCGTCTTACGCCCTTGAGCGTCATCGCTTGCCTCCGCCGGCTGGTGGCGCCGTTCAGCGTCGGCAGCTAATGGCGGATTCACCGGCGGCCGATTTTGTGCTCGACAAACCCGGCTTTGCCGCGAAACACTGCGGTGAAGACCCCGTCAACAGGGTCAGTGAAACGGAACGTGGGAGGAACAGATGCGCATGGCAAGAACGCTTGAACGCCGCACCCTGCTCAAAGCCGGCGCCGCCATCGGCGCGTTGCAGGTCGCGTCGCCCTTCATCATCGGCGCGCGCGGCGAGACCCCGGTCAGGATCGGCCTGGTCGATCCCCTAACCGGCGTCTATGCGGCGATCGCCCGCGGCGAGGTGGAAGGGGCGCAGTTGGCGATCGAGCAGATCAACAAGAAGGGTGGCATTCTCGGCCGGCCGGCCGAGCTCCTGGTCGAAGATTCCGCCAATGATGTCGGCACAGGCGTGCAGAAGACGCGCAAGCTCATCGACCGCGATCAGGTCAATTTCATCATCGGCGACGTCAATTCGGGAATCGCGCTGGCGATCGCGCAGGTGACCAGCGAGAAGAAGGTGCTGCACATCGTCTCGGGCGGCCACACCGACGTCATCACCGGCTCCGGGTGCAACTGGAACGTCTATCGCGTCTGCAACTCGACGACGATGGATGCGACCGCGATCGCCACGACGCTGATCGAGAAATTCGGCAATAAATGGTATTTCCTCACGCCCGATTATGCCTACGGGCACTCGGTCCAGGCCGGCTTCGAGAAGATCCTCAAGGCGCATGGCGGCAGCTCTGCGGGCGACCTCATCCCGATCGGCACGACGGATTATTCCTCCTACCTCATCAAGGCGAAGGCGTTCGGCCCCAAGGTGCTGATCAACGTGATGGGCGGCGCCGATCAAGTGGCGAGCCTCAAGCAATTCGTCCAATTCGGCCTCGACAAGCAGATGGCGGTGGGTGGCGCGCTCTTCGAGCTCGAAAGCATCCGCGCCGTGCCCGACGACACCCGCGTCGGCTGGTGGACGATGGAGTGGTGGTGGGATCAGCCCGACGTGCCGCATGTCAAGGAGTTCGCCGCCGCCATCAAGCAACGCACCGGCAAGCAGCCGACGGCGCGCAACTGGTTCGGTTATGTCTCGGTGCAGACCGCGGCGCTCGTCGCCAATCAGGAGAAGACGCTTGACGCCGTGAAGCTTGCCCATGCCTTATCGGGCTTCAAGCTGCCGCCCGAAGTCGCGCTCCAGCCGGGAAGCCCGGCCTACCGCCCCGGCGACCACGAGCTCATGAGCACGGTCTTCGTCGGCGAGGCCCATCCGCCCAAGGGCGATCCCGACAACATGTTCACCGTCCACAACCTGGTGCCCGGCGACAAAGCCGCCGGCTCGGTCGAGGCCACGGGCTGCAAGCTGAAATGGCCGGCCTGACGCGACCGGTGGGCTGACGCGAAAAATTGCTTTCGACCGGCGGCGGCGATGGTCATACTGCGGCCAGCTTCGCGGCTCGCGGCATGAGAGAGCCGTTGCGCCATAAACATTCGGGGAGAGAAGAGTAATGTCCGTCCGCGAAATCTCGGGCAGCATCGATCGTCGCACCGTACTCAAGGCCGGCGCCGCCATCGGCGCGCTTCAGGTGGCCTCGCCTTTCATCATCGCGGCGCGCGGCGAAACGCCGGTCAGGATCGGCATGGTCGATCCCTTGACGGGTGTTTATGCGGCGCCGGCACAGAACGAGGTCATGGGCGCCCGGCTCGCGGTCGACGAAATGAACGCCAAGGGCGGCATTCTCGGCCGGCCGGTCGAGCTCTTGGTCGAGGATAGCGCCAATGACGTCGGCACGGGCGTGCAAAAGGCGCGCAAGCTCATCGACCGCGACCAGGTCAATTTCATCATCGGCGACGTCAATTCCGGCATCGCCCAGGCCGTGGCCCAGGTGACCAACGAAAAGAAGGTCCTGCACATCGTCTCGGGCGGCCATACCGACACGATCACCGGCGTCGATTGCAAATGGAATGTCTACCGCGTCTGCAACACGACGAGCATGGAGACGAATTCGGTCTCCGACCTGCTCTTCACCAAATACGGCAAGCGGTGGCACTTCATCACGCCGGATTACGCCTTCGGGCACACGCTGCACAAAGGCCTCGAGAAGAATTTGCAGCGGCTCGGCGGGACCGAGACGGGCAACGAGCTGACGCCGCTCGGCACCTCGGATTTCTCGGCCTATATCATCAAGGCGCGCGCGGCGAAGCCCGACATCATCCTGCTCCTGGTGCAGGGACAGGACATGATCAATTGCCTCAAGCAGATCTCGCAATTCGGCATCGACAAGCAGATCAAGATCGCCGGCGCCCAGCAGGAACTCGAATCGCTCGAGGGTCTGCCGCCCGAGGCGCGCATCGGCAACTGGATGTTCGAATGGTATTGGAAGCAGCCGGGCGTGCCGCATGTCGACAAATTCATCGCCGACATCCGCAAGCGCAACAACGGCAAGGTGCCGACGGCGCGGCATTGGTTCGGCTACACCTCGGCGCATACCTTCGGCCTCGTCGCCAATCGCGAGAAGACGCTCGATTCGCTGAAGCTCGCCCACGCCCTCGGCGATTTCGAGCTGCCGCCCGAAGTCAAGCTCCAGCCCAACAAATGCTATTACCGCAAGGGCGACCACCAGCTCATGACCTCGGCCTTCGTCGGCGAGGCCCAGGCCAAGGGCAAGGACGATCCCGAGGATCTCTTCCGCGTCGATCAGGTCGTTCCCGGCGACAAGACCGCGCCTCCGGAAAGCGAGACCGGCTGCAAGCTGCAATGGCCGGCGTGATGGGTGGAAGGGGGCTGCAATTCCGTCGTGCGTGCTTCGAGACGCAAGCTGCGCTTGCTCCTCAGCATAAGGTGGATCGTTGATGGCATCCTCGATGAATCCTCCTCCTGAGGAGCCGCCGCAGGCGGCGTCTCGAAGGACGCACCCTCGCGGGCCAGCCTGTGTTTCACGGCGCATGGAAGCTATCCGCAGCCCATGACCCAGCTTCTCCTCTTCAACATCACCAACGGCCTCATCATCGGCGCCTTCTATGTGCTGATGGCGCTGGGGCTCTCGCTCATCCTCAATCTTAGCAATGTCATCAATTTCGCGCATGGCGGCTTTCTCGCGATCGGCGGCTATATCGCCTATACGCTCTCGCCCTATCTGGGCTTCTGGGGCGCGCTCATCGTCTCGCCGTTCTTGACGGCGCTGCTCGGCCTCTTCATCGAGCGGGTGCTGATCCGCCGCCTCTATGGGCGCGATCCGCTTTACAGCCTCCTTCTCACCTTCGGCCTCGCCTTCATCTTCCAAGACATGACGCGCTACATCTGGGGGGCGCAGGGCCTGCCTGTCTCGATCCCCTCCTTCATGGGGCAGCCGCTGAGTCTCGATTTCTTTTTCATCACGGGATATCGCCTCTTCATGGTGGGCGTCGTCGCGGCGGCGGTGGCGCTGCTCTTCGTGTTGCTGCGCTATACGCGCGTCGGCATCCGCATCCGCGCCGGCACGCTCGACCTCGACACGGTGGCGGCGCTGGGCGTCAATGTGCGCGCGCTGCGCACGCTCAATTTCGGCGCCGGCATCTTCCTTGCGGGGTTGAGCGGCGTGCTCGCCGGCGGGCAGCTCGGACTCGACCCCACCATGGGCGATGGTCTCCTCATGCCGAGCTTCATCGCCATCATCGTCGGCGGCGTCGGCAGCCTCACCGGCACGCTGATCGGTGGTCTGTTGATCGGCGTCGCCAGCGGCGTCACCGCCGTCTTCTTCCCCTCGGCCAGCGAGGCGGTGATCTATGTGATGATGGCGGCGGTGCTGCTCGTCCGCCCGCGCGGCCTCTTCGGCGAGGAAGGAATGATGACATGAGTGCCGTCACCGTCGCCGGCACGCAGCGCGCCACGCGCAACCCGCTGCCGCTCCTCGTCATCTGGCTCGTGCTGCTCACCGCCCCCTATTGGCTGCCGCTCATCGGCGGCTACACCGCGCTCGGCACGCGCGTCCTCGTGCTGGGCCTGGCCGCGATGTCGCTCAACTTCCTGCTGGGCTTCACCGGCGTGCTGTCCTTCGGTCACGCCGCCTATTTCGGCCTTGGCGCCTATGGCACGGGACTGGCTCTCAAATTCCTGACGACCAGCACGCCGCTCGCGCTCATCCTCGGCATGCTCCTGGGCGGCATCGCCGGCGCCATCCTGGGCGCGCTCATCGTGCGCCGCCGCGGCGTCTATTTCGCGATGGTGACGATCGCCTTCGGCCAGGTCTTCTATTACATCGCCTTTCGCTGGAACACGCTGACGGGCGGCGATGACGGCCTGCGCGGCTTCGCGCGCCAGCCGCTCCATTTGGGCGCCCTCACCATCGATATCGCCGGCGACCAGGTCGCGTTCTATTACTTCGTGCTGCTGTGCTTCGCGCTCGCCGCCGGCGCCATGGGGTTTCTGTTGCGCTCGCCCTTCGGCCGCACGCTCTTGGCGATCCGCGAGAATGAGCGCCGCGCGCGCTTTCTCGGCATTCCCGTCGAATTCCATATCTGGGCGGCCTTCACCCTCTCCTGCTTCTTCATCGGCCTCGCCGGTGGGCTCGACGCGCTCCTCAACAATTTCGCCAATCCGCGCGAGCTGCATTACAGCCAGTCCGGCGATCTCGTCATCATGGCCGTGATGGGCGGCATGCGCACCTTCTGGGGACCGCTGTTGGGCGGCGCCGTCTTCGTCGTGCTCCAGGACTACGTCTCGAGCCAGACCGAGAATTGGATGTCCTTTGTCGGCCTCCTCTTCGTCGTGGTCGTGCTGTTCTTCCCGCGCGGCCTCCTGGGCTTCCTCCAGCGGCGGGGCGAGGCATGAGCTTCCTCGATGTCCGGAACGTCACCAAGGCCTTCGGCAGCCTCGTCGCCGTGCGCGACGTGTCGCTCGCCGTCGCCAAGGGCGAGCTGCGCGCCGTCATCGGCCCCAATGGCGCGGGCAAGACCACCTTCTTCAACCTCATCAGCGGCTTCTTCCCGCCGAGTGCGGGATCGATCGTCTTCGACGGTGTCGATGTCACGGCGATGCCGGCCCATCGCCGCGTCGCGCTGGGCATGGCGCGCACCTTTCAGATCACCGAGGTCTTCCCCGAGCTGACGGTGGCCGACAATGTGCGGATCGGTGCCGAGGTGGCGGCAGGATACCGGCTCAGGCCCTGGCTCGGCGCCGCTGAGCGCGCCGCGCTGCGCCGGCGGGTGGAGGAGGTGCTGACGCTCTGCGGGCTAACGGGCAAGGCCGACCGGCTCGTCAATGAGCTCGCCCATGGCGATCAGCGCGTCGCCGAGATCGCCATGGCACTCGCGTTGAAGCCGCGCCTCCTGCTGCTCGACGAGCCCACCGCCGGCATGGGCGATCAGGAGACTTACGAGATCACCCAGCTCGTGCGGCGCCTCCATCGCGACAGCAATTTCACCATCGTGCTGATCGAGCATGACATGCGCGTCGTCTTCCATCTCGCCGACCGCATCACCGTGCTCGACCAGGGCCGCCTCCTCGCCGAGGGCACGTCCGAGGAGATCGCCGCCAACGAGGCGGTGCAGGCCGCATATCTGGGCAAAGCGGCATGAGCGCGGAGAACGGCACGCTCGCGCTCAAGGCCGAAGGTCTCCAGACCTATTACGGCAAGAGCCACATCCTGCACGGTGTCGATATCGAGGTGGCGGAAGGTCGCATCACGACGCTTCTGGGACGCAATGGCGCGGGCAAGACCACGACCTTGCGCAGCCTCATGGGGCTGACGCCGCCGCGCGAGGGGCGCATCACCATCTTCGGACGCGACACGACGCGCTGGCCGACCTTCCGCATCGCCGCCTCGGGCGTCGGATACGTGCCGGAGGGCCGCCGCATCTTTCCCAATCTCAGCGTCGAGGAAAATCTCCGGGTCCCGATCGAGAATCCCGGCCCCTGGTCGGTCGAGCGCGTCTA
>Ga0209062_1002003_pt1 | contig 30074 bp, 29 predicted proteins | sample Coa_R2_2_FD_187158 | JGI IMG/M metagenome (GOLD analysis project Ga0209062, IMG submission 187158) | Surface soil microbial communities from Centralia Pennsylvania, which are recovering from an underground coalmine fire - Coalmine... | ecosystem: Environmental > Terrestrial > Soil > Unclassified... | reverse complement strand
GCGCCACCCGCGCCACCCGCGCCGGCCCCGACAGCCGGACCCGCGGGGCCCGAGTCGCCACCGATCGACACGTCGCCCCGCGGGGAGACCACGAACACCGCCCCGCCGCCGGCCGCGCGCCCCTGAGCGGCGTGCGCCGGCTGGGGCGCGGCCGCCGACCCGGCGACGGCTCCCCCGCCCCGCACACCGTTGGCGCTGCCGTCGGACGGTGCGGGCAGAAGAAGGTCGAGGAGCCGGTCGTCGACGCGCTCGGCCGCCAGATCCTCGACCTCGGCCTCCCGCTCCGTGCGCACCATGTCGATCGCGCTCTCGACCAGGTCGCGCACCATGCCCTCGACATCGCGTCCGACATACCCGACCTCGGTGAACTTCGACGCCTCGACCTTGACGAACGGGGCGCCGGCGAGCTTGGCGAGTCGGCGGGCGATCTCCGTCTTCCCGACGCCGGTCGGCCCGATGAGGATGATGTTGTTGGGCGAGATCTCCTCACGGATCGCGTCCGGCGCGCGCTGGCGCCGCCAGCGGTTCCGGAGCGCGATCGCCACCGCCTTCTTGGCTTCGCTCTGGCCGACGATGTAGCGATTCAGCTCGCTGACGATCTGACGCGGCGTCAGATCCGCGAGCTTCTCGAGCGCCTGCTGGGTGTGCTTCGATGACATAGACTCGTGGGCCGCCGGCTATGCCGTCGGCTCCAGGACGGTGATGTTGTGATTCGTGTAGATGCAGATCTCGCCCGCGATCTCGAGGCCCTTCCGGACGATCTCGGCGGGCGAGAGAGCGGTGTTGTCCTTGAGCGCCCGGGCGGCGGCCAGGGCGAACGACCCGCCCGACCCGATCGCGAGGATCCCGTCGTCGGGCTCGATGATGTCCCCGGTCCCGGAGATCACGAGCCCGTGCTCGCGATCGACGACGGCGAGCAGCGCCTCCAGCCGTCGCAGCACGCGATCGCTGCGCCAGTCCTTGGCGAGCTCGACCGCCGCGCGCGGCATGTTCCCGGGATAGCGCTCGAGCTTCTCCTCGAACTTCTCGAACAGGGTGATCCCGTCGGCAGCCGACCCGGCGAAGCCGGCCAGGAGCTTCCCGCCCCGGAGCGCGCGGACCTTCTGCGCGTTGGACTTCATCACCGTCTCACCGACCGTCACCTGCCCATCGCCCCCGAGCGCGACCTGGCCGTTGCGCCGGACCGCGAGGATGGTCGTGGCGCGGAAGACTGGGATCCCCGATCCGTTCATCATGGCGGAAACCTAACGGCCGGCCAGTTCACCCAGGCGCGGGAGGCGTCGGCGGGGGCGGCGGGGGCGGCGGGGACAGGTGGGACGGGGCGGATGGCGCCGAGGGAGAGGACGGAGCGGGCGCGGCGGACCCGGCCCGCGGGAGGCCACCGGGCGGGGTCGCGGTCGCGACGTCGGTGCCGGCGGTGGTGCTGGTACTGGCGCCGGCGCTGCTGGTGCTGGTGCTCGCGCCCGCCCGGGGGTGGAACGCGGGAACGCGGCTCGCGAGCAGGGAATGGTCGCGCGTCCCGGCCGCCAGCATGGCCTCCACCGCCGCTGCCACGGGAGCGACCGGGAGGGCGTCCAGGGCGAGCGCCGGCGTCACCACGGCACAGCCTGCCGGCCCGTAGGGCCCGTAGAGCGGCGCCCGGCCGCGCGCGAACATGACGACCGACGGTTTGCCGAACGCCGACGCGATGTGGGTCACCGACGTGTCGGCGGTGAGCACGAAATCCGCCGTCGCCACGAGGGCCATCATCTGCCGGTACCCAGCGGTCGTCGCGACCGGGACGCCCGCACCGCGCCCGATGCGCTGCATGCGCGCCTCGTCGTCGGGGGCGCCGATGACGAGCTGCCAGACGTCGGGAAACCGGGCCCGGACGCGCGAGAGCACGGCTATGAAGCTCGACTCGGGCCAGTATCGCCAGCGCCCTCCGGCCGACACGTTCGCGACCAGTCGCCACATCGCGGCCCGTCCGCCGCCCATGCCGACCCGCACCGCGCTCCACCGCTCCTCGGCCTCGGACCACTCGTCCGGCGCGAGATAGATCTCGGGACGCCAGACGCCCCACCCGCCGCACGTACCGGTCGGCTCGCCGCTCGCGCCGTCGGGCGTGGCGGTGGCGCGCTCGATCCTGGCGGGCCGGGTCCGCTGGGGATCGACACCGAAGGCCGCGAGGATCGCCGCCGAGTGATCCACGTAGTGCTCGGCGTGGCGCACGCGGGGGACCGGCAGCGTCAACGCGTAGGCGTTCCCGCGATCGCCGACACCGATCCGGTGCCGGGCGCCGCTCGCCCACATCAGCATCATCGTCGTCAACGACGGTGCCATCACCATCGCGTCGATCACCGCGTCGTAGCGGCGGCGCCGCATCCGGACGATCGCCCGTGGGTACGTCCAGGGCCGGCTCTTGTCGAACGTGAGCACGCGGTCGACGTGGGGATTCCCGCGCAGCACGCCCGCGTTGGCGGGGGAGGCCAGGACGTCGACCGCCACCGTCGGGTGCGCATCGCGGATCGCCTTGATGATGCCCGTTGCCAGCACCATGTCGCCGATCCGGTCGTAGCGGAGGTACAGCACGCGGTGCGGCCGGCTCCCCCAGTCGGGGCGGTCCGCCGCGCCCCGTGCCCGCGTCAGCGCGCCGAGGGCACGGATGAGGAACGCCTTCGATCGCCGCTCCAGCGTCTTCAGCACCATCCGATCACATCGCCCGCGGGTGCGCCTTGCGGTAGACCTCCTTGAGCCGCTCGACGCTCGTGTGCGTGTAGACCTGGGTCGTGCCGACCGAGGCGTGGCCGAGGAGCTCCTGGACCGCGCGGAGATCGGCGCCGGCGTCGAGCAGGTGCGTGGCGAACGTATGGCGGAGCGAGTGCACGCTCAGTCCGGCGCGCTCATCCACCCCGCGGAACCAACGCGTCATCGCGGACTGCACACCGCGCACGCTGAGGCGCCGCCCCTGCTGGTTGAGGAACACCGCGAGCCGGTCCGCCGGACGGCCGACGGTCTCGATGAGCGCCTCGCGCCGTGCATCGTAGGCACGGAGCGCCCGGGTGGCGTGGTCACCGACCGGGATGATGCGCTCCTTGCGCCCCTTCCCCCTGACCTTGACCTGCTGCGACAGGAGATCGAGATCGCCGCGATTGAGGCCGCAGAGCTCGGACAGCCGCATGCCGGTCGAGTAGAAGAGCTCCAGGATGGCGAGGTTGCGGACGTCGGCGAATCGTCCCGTGGCCGCCGCGGACTCGGCGGCCGCGAACAGGCGGTCGGCCTGCCCGCGGTCGAGGTAGGTCGGCAGGTGCTGGCTGCGCCGCGGGGTCCCGACGGCGCGGGCGGGATTGGCGTCGACGACCTCCGTGAGGTGCAGGAAGCGGTAGAACGTGCGCACCGCCGAGAGCGCGCGCGCCATCGAGCGCTTGGACACGCCGCGCCGGGCCAGGTGACCGAGGAATCCGCGGACCGCGAGCCGGTCGACACCCTGCCACGTCCAGGGATGCGCGCCGTAGTAGTCCGACAGGTAGCCGGTCAGCTCGCGCAGGTCGCGCGCATAGGCACGGACCGTGTGCGGCGAGACGTCTCGCTCCTTGGCCAGGTGCGTCAGGAAATCGGCGACCGCCGTGTCCGACGGAAGCACAGCGGCGGCCGCCGTCGGCCCGCTGCCCCGCTCAGACATGAACCGGCCGGCGATGCCACACCTCGATCGCCTCGAGCGCACGCTCGGCGAAGCGCTCCCGCTTCCGGCGCTTGTCACGGATCGGTTCGGCGAGGTCATCCAGCAACCCGAAATTGGCGTTCATCGGCTGGAAGTGTCGCGGGTCGGCGTCGCGCAGGTAGCGGTACAACGCCCCGAGCATGGTCGTCGGCGGCGGCACGAGCGGCGGGTCGCCGTCGAGCAGGCGCGCGAGGTTGAGTCCGGCGATGAGTCCGGTCGCGGCGCTCTCGGTGTAGCCTTCGACGCCCGTGATCTGCCCCGCCAGCAGCACGAGCGGATCGTCGCGAAGCGCGAGGTAGGGCGTGAGAACGGCCGGTGTGTTCACGTACGAGTTGCGGTGGATCGAACCGTACCGCAGGAACTCCGCCGCGGCGAGCCCCGGGATCATGCGGAAGACCCGCTGCTGCTCCGGAATGCGGAGCCGCGTCTGGAAGCCGACGAGGTTCCACATGCGGCCGGCGCGATCCTCCTGGCGAAGCTGCGCCACCGCGTAGGGTCGGCGGCCCGTGCGCGGGTCGACCAGGCCGACGGGCTTGAGTGGCCCGAAGCGCAGGACATCCGGTCCGCGAGAGGCCATCACCTCGACCGGAAGGCATCCCTCGAAGTACGGGGCCGCGTCGAACGCGTGCCCCTGGTGCTGATCCGCCGCGATGAGGGCGGCGAGGAACGCCTCGTATTCCTCGCGCGTGAACGGACAGTTGAGGTAGGCGCCCTCGGCCGCCCCGTCCGGGCCGGCCGCGGCCTGCACGTCGGGCACCGCCGGCATCGTCTCCTTGCCGTAGCGCGAGGCACGGAAGACGACCGCCCGGTCGAGCGACTCGACATCGACCACCGGGGCGATCGCGTCATAGAAGGCGAGCGTTTCCCGGGGACGGTCACCGCCACGGTCGCCGCCACGGTCGCCGCCCGCCGCATCGAGCCGATCCCGCAGGGTGGTGGCCAGGGCGTCCGAGGTGAGCGGACCGGTGGCGACGATGCCGGGCCTGGGGATCACCGTGACCTCGCCGCGCTCGACCTCGATCCGTGGGTGCCCGGTGACGCGCGCCGTCATGGCGGCGGCGAAGGCATCGCGGTCGACCGCCAGGGCCGTCCCGCCTGGAACGCGCGCCTCATCGGCGGCGGTGAGCACGAGCGATCCGAGCACCCGCATCTCCGCCTTGAGCAGCCCGTGGGCGTTCGTGGGCTCCGTGCTCTTGAAGGTGTTGGAGCAGACGAGCTCGGCGAGGCGATCGGTGCGGTGTGCCGGGGTCGTGCGCGTCGGACGCATCTCGTGGAGCGTCACGGCGATTCCGCGCTCGGCGAGCTGCCAGGCCGCCTCGCACCCGGCCAGCCCGCCGCCGACGATGTGGACGCGCTCCGTGCGCATGAGGGCAAGATACAGCCGCGGCGGGATTTCGGATCGGGTGTTCCGGGTTAGTATCCGGTCTGATCCCCGCCCTCTGAGCATCCGGCCGCCATGACCGCTCCCGCTCCCGCCCCGTCGCCGCAGGCTGTCCCGAACGATCTTGGGTTCGGATCGGTCGTCGCGGCGCAGAGCCGCCGCCTGATGAACCGCGACGGCTCGTTCAACGTGCAGCGCGGGAGCCGGATCGGCGCGCTCCTGGGGAACCCGTACCACCTGCTCCTCACGATGGGCTGGCCGTCGTTCCTCGTCACGATGGCCGGGGTCTACCTGCTGATCAACGCCCTCTTCGCCCTCGCGTACATGGCCGCGGGTCCGGGGGCGCTGGCGGAGGCGGACGGTGCGTTCCGGTCCGGAGGCTTCCTCCAGGCGTTCTTCTTCAGTGTCGAGACGTTCGCGACCATCGGGTACGGCTCGATCACGGCCGTCACGCCGGCGTCGAACATCATCGTGCTCGTCGAAGCGTTCGTCGGGCTGGTGAGCGTCGCGCTGGTGACCGGCATCATCTTCGCGCGCTTCTCGCGCCCGGTCCCGCACATCCGCTTCAGCGACCGGGCCGTGATCGCCCCGTATCGCGGTGGGGCGGGGTTCATGTTCCGGATCGCCAACGCGCACCGGAACGAGATCGTCGGCGTGCAGGCGACCGTCAGCCTGGCGCGGTTCCAGGAGACCCCGTCGGGGCGGACCCGCACCTTCACGCAGCTCGCGCTCGAGCGCACGACGGTGGTCTTCTTTTCGCTCTCCTGGACGGTCGTGCACCCGATCGACGAGCAGAGCCCCCTGTGGGGTCTGACTCGGCAGGACCTGATCGACTCCGAGGCGGAGTTCCTGATTCTCCTCTCCGGGACGGACGAGACGTTCTTCCAGATCGTCTCCGTGCGCGGCTCGTACACGGCGGACGAGGTCCTCTGGGGCCACCGGTTCACGAACATCTTCCTGCCACCGGCGCCGAACGGCGTCGTGCGCATCGATCTCGGCCGCCTGAGCAGTACCGAGCCCGCAACCCTCCCCTCGCCCAGCGGCCGGGGTGGCGCGCCGCGCGCCCGCGGGCCCGAGGTCGTGCGGTAGCGGACGGCAGGAGCTCTGCGTCTACCAGGGGACGCGTGCGCGGCTGTCGGCCGTGTCCCACGGTTCGGTGGACACGTGCGCACTCGGCGGGTGCGCGAGCTCGATCTGGCCCTGCACCTCGCGCCGGAATCGGAACGGGTCGGCGACCATGGCGATCGGCTCGGGCGTGCCCCCGGTCCCGCGGACGACGACCGTCCCGAACCCCATCGCGCCGCCCCACAGGGTCTGGTCGATCTCGACGCTCTCGACCTGCGGGAGCAGGATCTCCAGTGTCCGTCGGAGGGCGAGGCCCGTCCGCACGGTGACCCGCCGGGTGGTGACCGTCAGCTCGGTGGATGCGCGCTGCCAGAGCCCGGCGACCGCCACCACCATGCCAACCAGCACCAGGGCGAAGCCCAGCACGACCGACTCGTGGATCGCGGTGGGGAAGAGCATCGCGGCCGCGGCCGTGAGATCATCGAGTCGGTCGCGCAGAAACTCGGGGCGTGCGATGAACAGCACGCCGGCGAGCAGCAGGACACTCGCGAAGGTGAACGGCGCCACCAGCACGATCCAGTGCAGATGGGTGGTGTAGACGACCCGTTCGCCTCGAATGAGATCCTGATCGTCAACGCTCATCGCCCGATACCCGATGGAAGGGAGGAGACACTCGCACTGAGGAGTCCGCGCAGCGATCGGCCGAGTCGGTCGGCCCAGCGGGCGACCGGCCCCTCGTTCGGGCGGCGCAGCACGAGCGCGAGCGCTGGCAGGTACAGGAGGGGAACGATCCAGGGCTCGCTCGATTCGACGCACATCGGCCGGTGCACACAGGTGCCCCAGCCGATCCCCCACGCGATCCAGCCGAGGGCCGCAAGGGTGAGCCCCTGGCGGACGGTTCGCGCGACGAGTTGGAGCGGGAGCTGGTCGTAGAAGAAGAAGACCTGTGGAACACACGCCAGGGCGGCCACGAGCCGCCCTTCCGGCCGACGCCAGCGGAGGAGCCCGGCGAGCGCGACGAACCCGAGCGGCCGCAGGACGGCGGCCCGGTGATGCGGCGTGTGCCGGATCGCGTCGAGCCACCCCGCTGGCCAGGTCGGCCAGAGCACCAGCGTCGCGGCCACGAGCGCCGCGGCACAGGCAAGCCCGAGCCGCGACGGTCGGGCCACGGCCAGCGCCGCCGCAATCGTGGGCTTGCCGGCAAACGACCACTGGAGCGCCGGCAGCAGCGCGCCCGCCAGGAGGAGTGGTGTCATCTGCCCGAGCACGGCGCTCACGAGGTACGCGGGTGTGAGGAAGAGGACCAGGGGGCTCCGCCCCTGGGCCGTCAGGGCGTACGCGAGCGCTGCCGACGAGAGACCGACGAAGAGCGCCGCGCCGGCGATCGGGGAAAGCATCACGAACGGCATCGCGGTGAGCGCCGCCGGCACCGGGTAGTAGTAGTAGTTCTCGTACGGATAGGGTCCGGTGGGCCGGATCACGCGATACGGGTCGAGCCCCTCGATCAGAGCGTGGGCCGCCCGCCACTGATAGGTGAAGTCGCGGGCCCCGAACTGCGGGTGTGCCATCATCGCCACGAGCGCGAGCGCGGCCGCGCCGCCGCCGATGAGCAGCGCAATGGCGGCGCGCTCGCGGACCGACATCGGCGCCGGTGCGTCGACCGGGATCGCCATCGCTCAGAAGGAGGCCGCGACCGCGCCGCGGAGCGCGTTCGCCAGTTGATCGAGTCGCGCGCGGCCCCGCAGATGCTCGAAGGCGGGATCGGCCAGGACATAGCGGAGCCCGACCCCGCGCGGGCGGATGCGGTTGAGCAGATCGACGGCATCGTCGTCCCGGCCGAGGGCGGCGAACCCGAGCGCCAGATAGTAGCCCTCCCGAATCGTCGGGCGCCGGAGCCCGCCGGGGTTCTCGACGAGCAACGCGGCCAACTGCTCGCGGGCGGCGGCCGTGTCGTGTGCGGCCGCGTGGGTGGCGATCGCCGCCACCTCCGCCGTCAGCCAGGCGCCCAGCCGGAGCCCTGTCTCGGCGTCGACCCAGGCACTGCGGATGTCGTGCAGCCGCAGTCTGACGAAGGCCCGGAGCGCGTACGCCTCTCCCGCGCGGGGATCGCTCTCGACGGCGAGGTCCAGCGCGCGACACGCCTCGCGATACCGCCGCTGGCGGAGCCGCGCGCCGGCGAGCGTGATGAGCGCCGCGGGCGAGCCCGGCGCCGCGCGCAGCGCGATCCGAAGCTGCTCATCGGCGGCCTCGTAACTGCCGAGCTCCAGGAGTGCGGTCGCGTATCGCACGTGCGGCCCGGCCGCCCACGGATCGAGCTCGATCGCCCGGCGGTACTCCGACAGGACGCCGCCGTAGTCGCGGGGCTCCCGGATCTCATCGACGGCCGCGCGGGCGAGCCAGCTCTCGGACGCCATCGGCTGGCGCGCGAGGGCGCGGACCGCCGCGTGCTCGGCGATCGTGAGCGTGGCGCTGTCCGCGCCGGCCGACGCCGTTCCCTCGCGCTGGAGCTGCTCCGCGGCGCTCGCCGCGAGTCCCGCCCATGCGCCGCCGAACGCCGAGTCCAGGTGCACGGCGGTCGAGAACTCGGTCATCGCCCGTTGTGCGGCGCCGCGGGCACTGCTCTCGAGCTCCACCGCGCCGAGCAGATAGTGCAGGTACGCCGCGCCGCTGCGGGTCGGCTGAGGAGCGACGGCGCGCTCACCGGCCGGCGTCAGGTGTGCCGCGACCGCGTGCGCGATACCGGTCTCGTAGGCGTGCATCTCCGACAGCACACCACCGTATGTCGCGTTCCACACGTCGAGGCCGTGCGCCGTCTCGGCGAGCCGGACGCTCACCACGATGCCGGCCGGTCCGGGGTCGATGCGGCCGAGCAGCAGGAAGCGGGCGTGCGCCGCCGCGCCGGCGGCCATGACCTGGGACGCGGACCGGAGACGTGGCCACCGGCCGGGCGCCCAGAGCTCTACCGGAGCGAACGCCGCCAGGCGGACGCGGAGCCGGCCGGCGAATACCTCGGCGAGCGCCGTGTTCGCGGAATCCGCGGGGTCGAGCGTGCTCTGGAAGGGCACGATGGCGATCGCGCGAATGGGCCGAGTCCCGCCCGGATCGAGCGGGGGTGCAACGTCTCCGGCGGGGCGACACCGGACCGGCGGTGGCACGTCCGGGTACTGCGCCGCGAGCCGCGTTGCGCCGCCGGCGAGCGCGAGGCCGACGATCGCGCACAGTGCGATCGGAGCGGCGACGCACGTCGCCGGCCGCCGCGGGACGTGACCCACGCGACTCACCTGACGAGCACCACGCGGGCGAGTGGGCCGGCGGGAGGCGGGCCGACCGGCGCCTCATCGATCGCGAGTGTGGGATACGCCTGGATGGCGGCGTTGACGTTGCCGCCGCCTTCCGTGACCGCCGTGACGATGAACGGCACCACGGCCCGGACGCGGACGCACGTCCCGGCCCCGCAGGTGTTCCCATCGCTGGCGACGGCGCCCGGTGGTGCCGCCGAGTCCCAGAGGGCGAGCTTCATGGCGCAGGGATACGGCGCGTAGAGCGTGCACCAGGCATCGGTCCCCCCGTTCGTGTCACCCGGCTTGACGGTCGCCGGCGGGTCCAGCTCCAGGACGTCCCCCGGACCGAGTGTCTCGGAGCTGGCGCAGGGCTCCTCGATCTCGGTCAGGAACGGGTCGGTCCCCTCGGTCGCCGGCGGGTAGAGCTGCGCATCCTGATAGGTGCCTGCGTAGGTGGCCGGCGGGGCCGTCGGCGCGCATCGATCCGTGGGATTGATCGTGAAGCAGGCGGCCAGCTGGGGCCCGTTGGCCCGGATCGTGGCCACGTCGGTCGAGTCGAGCGTCCGCTCGGAGTCGGCGGTCCGCCCCTCGAAGGATGCCAGGAGATCGGTGAGCGACTCGTAGCGCAGGGAGAACGGCTTGCTACAGTCGTGTTGCGCGATGGTCGGCGCGATCCAGGCGACGGCCGACACGGTGATCGTGAAGCCACCGCCGCCGACGAACTGCGCGAAGATCGGGGCCGTCGACCCGCCCGTCAGGGTGACGCGGAGGGCGGTCGCGCCCGCCGCCGCGGCGGCGGTGCATGGGGCCACGCACTGGGTCGTGAAGGTCGACGATGCCGGATCCCAGCTTCCATACTCGATCGACCGGACGGTCGGTGACGCTCCCTGAACCTGGTTCGCGCCGGCGATCGTGGTCGCCTCGGCGTCGGCGGTGTTGTAGGCGGCGCGGATCAGGCGGAGGGCGCCGGCATGGGCGGCCGCGTCGGCCGAGCGCTGAAGCTCGCTGCGCACGGCGTACATCCGGCTCACGTCGACGGCCATGGCCGCGAACGCCATCATGACGACCGTGACGAACTGGATGAGGATCATCGTGACGCCCCGCCGCGCCCGGCCGAGGTGCCCGCCGGAGACGTGGCGCACGCGAGGCGACCGCCCGCCCAGTCCGCGGAGCCCGCGCCCTGTCATCCGTCAGCGTCCCGGATGGAAGAGCTTCGAGATCTGCATCACGGCCGGTCCGAGGATCACGACGAACAGCGCCGGGAGGATGAGGGCCGCCATCGGGATCGTCATCTTGAGCGGCGCCGTCGCCGCCTTGCGCTCGGCGAGTTGCTTGCGCTTCCGGCGCAAGGTCTGCCCATACACGCGCAGCACCTGGGCGATGCTGGTCCCGAGCCGCTCGCTCTGAATCAGATGCTGCACGAGGACGCGGAGCTCCTCGACGCCCGTCCGGGCGTACGCGGCGCGCAACGCCTCCTCCCGACTGACGCCGGCGTTCACCTGGCGGTTCACGAGCAGCAACTGGCCGGCGATGTCGGGATGGGTCGTTCGCATCTCCTTGGCGACCCGCAGGACGGCCGCGTCGAACCCCAATCCGGCCTCGACACAGAGCACGAGCAGGTCCATGCAATCGGGTAGCGACCGGAGGATGCGCTGCCGCCGCAGGCGGACCGCACGCTCGAGGAGATAGACGGGGAGGATGTAGCCGGCGAGTCCCGCGGCACCGAACACGAGCAGGCGGACGCTCGGAGTCGGCGCCGAGATGAGCACGGTCGCCAGGAGCGGCACCGCCACCACCGAGGCGACCCGAATGGCGCCGTAGACGAGGGGGGCCGACGGCCCATCGAACCCGGCGTGCACCAGCTTGCCCTCGGTCTGCTCGTCGGGCTTCCAGACCCGGCCGATCGCGAGCACCAGCTGCTCCACCGGAGCGTCGCCGTCGCCGGGTCGATCCACCAGCAGACTCGGGCCGCTCTCGTCGGCCAGGACCGCTCCGGCCGCACGGCCGACCGCGCGGCGTCGCGCCTGCTCGGCGAGCGCCGCCGAGGCCGCGATCGCGAGAGCGCCCACGCCGACGACGACCAGGATGAGGACGGAGAGGGGGACCATGGCGACCTCAGAAGTCGACCTGGGCGATCTTCATCATGATGAAGTAGCCCGTGAGCACGCAGGCCGCCGACAGGCCGAGGAGGTATTTCCCGGTGACCGAGTCGGTGAAATTCTGCATGAAGTCCGGGGCGATGAAGGAGAGCCCGAAGTAGGTGACCACGGGCAGAAACGTCAGCAGTCGCCCCGACCACTTCGCTTCGGCCGTGAGCGTGTCGAGCTGCCGCTTCACGTCCATCCGCTCGCGCATGAGATCGGCCGTGTTGGTGAGCACCTCGCCGAGATTGCCGCCGGTCTTCCGCTGGATGAGGAGCGCGGTCACGAACATCCGCATCTCCACGCTCCCGATCCGCTCCTGCATCCCGAGCAGCGCCGTCTCCGGGTCGATCCCGAGCCGTTGCTCGTCGTAGATGCGCGCGAACTCCGGTCCCAGGGGCGGGGCGAGCTCCTGGCCGAGGAAGTTCGAGGCGACGTGGAAGGAGTAGCCGGTCCGGAGGGCGCTGACGAGCATGTCGATCGCGGCCGGCAACTGCTCGTCGAACTGGTCGATCCGCCGCCGCTCGGCCCAGGCCAGGGCCGTCCACGGGATGTAGGCGCCGATCGCCGCGCCGATGGTGGCACCGACGAACCCGATGGCGGCGGCGCCGACCAGGCCAAAGAGCAGCGCGCAGACGCCGAAGAGGAGAACGAAGGCGCCGGGGGTGAGCCCACTGAGCCCCGCACGGCGGAGGCGGCCGGCGAGCCGCGGCGTGATCTGCTGTCGGGCGAGGATGCGGTTGAGGAGGGGAACCGTGCTCGCCGGCTCCTCACTCCGAATCAGAACGGCAGCCGACGGGCCGTCCTGGTCCGACACCAGCCGGGACCGGGCCGCCTCGCGCGTTGCCAGCCAGCGGCGGTTGACGAGATGGTAGCCGACGACGACCAGGGCGACGACCCCGGCGAAGACGGAGATCAGGAGGGCGGTCACCATCTCACCAACTCGACGTCGCGGCGTGGTCCGGCATCCCGACGCCGGCGACCTGGAGCCGCTGGAGGAACTTGGGCCGGATGCCCGTCGTCTCGAACTGACCCAGGACCCGCCCGTCGGGGGCGATGCCCTGACGCCGGTACCGGTAGATCTCCTGGGTCGTCACCACGTCGCCTTCCATCCCGGTGACCTCGACCACGCTCGTGACCCGCCGCGTGCCATCGCTGAGGCGCGCGACCTGGATGATGAGGTGGAGGGCGGACGAGATCTGCTCGCGCATCGCCCGGTTCGGCAGGTTGGTGTTGGCCATGAGGATCATCGTCTCGAGGCGCGAGAGCGCATCGCGAGGCGAGTTGGCGTGGATCGTCGTCAGCGAGCCCTCGTGCCCCGTGTTCATCGCCTGGAGCATGTCGAGCGCCTCGGCCGATCGGACCTCGCCGATGATGATGCGGTCCGGGCGCATGCGCAGCGCGTTCTTGACCAGGTCGCGGGCGACGACCTCGCCCCGCCCCTCGGCGTTGGGCGGCCGCGTCTCGAGGCGAACGACGTGATCCTGCTGGAGCTGGAGCTCGGCGGCATCCTCGATCGTGATGATGCGCTCGGTCGGCGGCACGTAGGAGCTCAGGGCGTTCATGAACGTCGTCTTGCCGGCGCCCGTCCCGCCGGAGATGAGCATGTTCAGCCGCGCCTTCACGCAGGCGGAGAACATCTGCATCATCTCGTCCGTCAGCGTGCCGTTCTGCACCAGGTGCTTGGCCGCCAGGTCGGTCGCGAAGCGGCGGATCGAGAGCACCGGCCCATCGATGGCGAGCGGCGGGATGATCGCGTTGACGCGCGACCCGTCCGGCAGCCGGGCATCGACCATCGGCGACGCCTCGTCGACGCGTCGGCCGACGCGGCTCACGACCCGGTCGATCACGGCGAGCAGGTGGGCATCGTTCCGGAACGTCGCCGCCACCCGGGTCAGGCGGCCGGCGCGCTCCACGTAGATCTCCCGCGGGCCGTTGACGAGGATGTCGCTGATCGTGTGATCGCGGAAGAGCGGCTCGATCGGGCCGAGCCCTGTCACCTCGTAGACGATCTGCTCGATGATTTCCTCGCGCTCCCGCTGGCTGAGCGGCGTCGCCTCCTCACGCAGGAACTCGAGCACGGCGTGCCGGATCTGGGAGGCGAGCTCCGCCTCGCTCCGGATCTGCTCGAGGGCGTCGAGATCGAGGCGGGCGATGAGCCGGCGGTGCAGGTCGACCTTGAGCTGATCGACCGGGCTGAGCGCGGGCGGCTCCTCGCGCCGCGGCCCATAGAGAGACGCCGGTGGAGTACCGGGGGAGCTGACCGGCGGGCCACCGCGACCCGGCGTGGCGACCCAGGCTGGCGGGCGGGGCGCCTCCGGGGCGGCGGGGGCAGCGGTCGGCGTGCGGCCATTGACCGGATTGCGCAGGGCCATCGCTATGTCCTCCTCTGGGCACGCCCGAAGAGCTTGGCGATCCGGGCCGCGCCGCCGGCATGGTGCCCATTGCGGGACGGCGACAGATGCGGGCTGCCGAGCTTCTCCGTCATCTGGCGGTAGCTCGCCGCCAGCTTGGAGCGTGGATCCTGGCGAACGGCCGGCTGGCCGTTCGTGATGGCGGTCGCCGCGGTCCGGTAGTCGTTCGGGATGCGCCAGAAGATCTCGCGCTGGAGCACCTCCTGCGCGTCGGCGGGGGACAGCACCTCCCCCGACTGCTGCCGGTTGACCACCACCGCGACCTTGGCATCGGGCTGGCCGAGGCGTCGGATCACGGCCAGCGTGCGCTGGGTGGATCGGAGCGACGGGACGGTCAGCTCGGTGACGAGCACGATCCGGTCGCTCGCGTCGAACGCCGCGAGCGTGCCATCGCCGAGCTGCCGCTCGCAGTCGATGACGGCGAACGCGAGATCCTGTCGGAACTGGTCGATGATGATCCGGGTGGCGGTCGCGTCGAGCGGCGGCTCCAGCTCGCCGGCTTCCGGCCCCGGGAGCACGCCCAGACCGTCGGCACACGGCGTGAGCACCGATCGGAGCAGCTCGTTGTCGATCTGGTCGAGCTTTTGGAGTAGGTCGCTCCGGTCGTACGTCGGTGTCAGGTTGAGGTGCAGTCGCACATCACCGCTCCCGGTGACGAAGTCGGCGAGCGCGACCTCACCGGGCTTGTGGAGTGCCGCCAGGCAGGCGGCGACATTCACGGCCACCGTCGTCGTGCCCACCCCGCCCTTGCCGCTGTAGAACGCCAGCACGTGACCATCTCGCGCCCGTGGCTCGTGGCGGGCGAGGAGGCGCTCGACCGCGCTTCCGAACTCCGCCGCATCGAGCGGCAGGAGCAGGAACTCGTGGATGCCCGATCGCAGCGCCCGGAGGATCAGCTCGGGATCGGGTCGGGTCGCCGTTCCGATGACGAACGTCGTGCCGGCACGGCGGAGCGCCCGATCGAGCATCGCGAGCTGTGCGCCGTGCATGTCCGAGAGCGGCACCACGAGAATGTCGAACCGCTCGTGCGGGATGGCGGCGAGCGCGTCATCGATGCTCGGGAGCAGGACCGTGTCGGCGAAGTCCATCCGCTGTAACACTTCCGCCGCCGTGGGATCGAATCCCGCGGCTCCCCCGACGATCAGTGCGCGGTACGGCATGCAGCGGCGGCCGGGTCGTCGCGCTAGTGTGGAACCGGGCGGATGCTGGACGCCGGCAGCTCCGGGAGGCGCGGGCGGATGGCCTCCCGTGCGGGGAGCGTCGTGTCGGGCACGAGCGGGAGCAGGTCGCGAGCGTCGGGACGCACCGGGTCGACGACGACCGGCGTGACGACGATCAGCAGCTCCGTCTGGTTGTGCTGCCACTGCGTGCTGGAGAAGAGCAGCCCGAGGATCGGGATGTGCTGGAGCAGCGGGATGCCGGTTCGGGTGCGCTGCCAGACGTCGTTGAACATGCCCGAGAGAACGAGGCTCTGGCCGCGCCGGACGTCGACCGTGCTCTCGACCCGTCGGGTCGTCAGAGCGGGGATCCGGAAGCCGGAGAGGACGATCGCGTTGGTGAAGTCCAGCGCCGACACCTCCGGCCGGAGCGTGATCCGCACCAGGGTGTCGTTGAGGATCTCGGCGACGAAATGCAGGCGGACCCCGTACTCCTTGTACTGAATCGTGATCGGTGCCGCGCCGCTCGGCCCGGCGGTGCCGCCCGTCTGCACGACGGGGACCGGCACCTCGCCGCCCGCCAGGAAGTCCGCCGGCTCCCGGTCGGACGCCATGATGCGAGGCTCGGCCAGGCTGCGCGCACGCCCGCGCTGTTCCTGCGCCTGGAGCAGCCCCAGGAGGTGCTGCGTGTCGAAGTCGGTGAGGACGGTGAGGAAGTCGTTCGTCGGGATGGCCGGTGTCGTCCCGGCGGAGCCGGCGCCGCCGGCGAAGGCACCGGTGCCGACCTGGTTGTGCTGGTCCGTATACAGCCCCGAAAGCCCCAGATCGCGGCTCAGTGTGCGATCGACCTCCGCGAACTCGAGGCTGATCACGATCTGCCGGTGCTGCGTGGTCGACCGCACCGCCATCCGGTAGTGCATCCGGCCGCCGTCCTGGAGCCAGACAATGGCGTCGCTCTCGCCCGGTGCACGGGCATTGATGACGACCTCGGTCGTGCTGATCACGACCACGTCGGCGACATCGGGGTTGGCGACCGACACCTTGGTGAGCGGCTGCGTCAGCGTGATCGGCACCGACTGGCCGACCGCGACCGTGATCGGGACGACCACGTCCTGCTGCCCGACGGCAACGGCCGGTGCGGCGCTCACGGCCGCCACGACGAGCGCCCAGCGCCGGTGTGTCGTCACTGGGCCGAATCCGCGGTCGAGTCGGACCGCTGGAAGCGTTGCTGGGATGCCTTGCCGGCGCGGTACACCTGGACCGTCACCGAATCGGGATTCCGACGCTGCGCGGCCTGCGGCGGCGGCGTGGGCGCGATGACGATCGGGGCCGGTCTGGGTGGATCCGCCCGTCTCGTCGGCGCGTGCTTCGGCTTCGGCGGCTCCGCCGCCACGGCGACGACCGACCCGGCCCGCAACTGCGACAGCACGTCGGTCGACGTGGCGCCGGCCGTCTTGATGCTGTCCGGGTCGCCGTAGCCGCGGAGGACGAGCTGGATGCTCCCTGTGCCGACGGCGATCGCCAGCCGCTCGGCCTCCTCGGGCGTCACCTCGAGCGTCGCGCTGGCGGCGCGAATCGGCTTCCCATTCTCGTCCCGGTACACCTGCGTGCCGACCGAGAGGACGCGCATGTTCTCCATGAACAGCTTGGCCACACGCTTGCCGCCCGGCGTCGACTCATCCCGCATGCTGACGAGGACATCGACCCGACTGTTGGGCTGAATGAGGCCGCTCATGCCGGCGACCTCATCGATGCGGATCGCCATTGCCCGCTTGCCGGGGTTGATCTTGACCTCGATGCCGGCGCCGGTGCCGACCGGGGCGAGTCGGCCCGGGATGATCGGCTCGCCGGTGAACACGGCCATCCGCGTCACCCGTCCGAGCACCGAGTCGCGGACCGCGAACGCCCCCGCGGGAACGGTTGGGGCGGGCCACTCGCTCGTCCGGACGTCCCCTCGATCGATGGCATGCCCTTCCGGGATGTCGCGACTCGCGACCACCACCGCCGAGGTGGCGACGTGACTGGTGCGCTGGATGCTCCAGACCGTGCGAAAGACGCCGTAGGTCGCGAGCACGGCGATGACGATCGCGAATCCGAAGACGCTGGTATATCGCTTCTCGGCCATGATGACGCCCGTCGCTCAGGGAGCGGTTGTTTGTTCCCAGCGAAAGACCGCCGACCGCGAGACGGTCAGGACCCAGCGCAGCGGGGTCATCGCCTGGAACTGGTACGTGGCGCTCACGGTGGATTGGGCGCCGTCCCACGTGATCGTGATCTGCGAGGTGTCCAACGGTGCGCCGACCGGCTGGAACGCCGTCGCGACGAGCGTCTTGATCGCCGACGCGGTCACGCCCGTGTCGGGCCGGCTCGATGTCACCGCTGCCGCGCGCGCCCCCTCGCGGACCGCCGAATTCAGCGTGCTCAGCGTGTCGAACGCCCGACTGATGTCGATGATTCCCCAGATCACCAGCAGCAGCATGGGGAGGATGAGGGCAAACTCGACCATCGCGCCGCCCTCGGTCCGTGCCATTCCCTGGGCGCAATACCGGGACGGCGCACGCGAGCGCCGCGTCGGGTGCGACCCGGACGCTCGCCGCACGCCCCCCGTTCCCCGCGCGTCGGGACCGGCCAGGCTGCTCCGCATCCTCACCATGACGAGGTCTCCGCGGTCAGAAGAGAAGGCTCGGATACCAGGCGGCCAGGGCGGCGCCCGCAGCGAGGGCGACCGTGTACGGCAACGCCGGAGTCGGATCGCCGGCACGCCTGTGCGCCGTGTCCGCGCGGGCGAGAGTCGAGGGCTGCACGCTCGCGAGCCAGAGCGTGACACCGGCGCCGCGCAGACCGCGATAGCGCAGCATCCAGAGGAGCGCGAGCGCGCCGCCCGCGAACGCGGCGAGGACCGCGCCCTCGAAGGCGCCGCGCGGGCCCAGCCATGCCCCGGCGGCCGCGAAGAACTTCACATCACCGGCCCCGAGCAGATGCAGGAGCCAGGATGGCAGCCAGATCGCGAGCCCCACCAGCATGCCGGCCGCGCCGATCCAGAGACCGCGTGGAACAGGGGCCGCCAGGGCGGAGAAGGCAAGCCCGGCCAGCGCCAGGATCGCGACCAGCCGATTGGGGACGCGCCGGGTGCGGGCATCGGCGAGGCCGCCGAGCGCGAGGAGGGCGAAGTAGACCGCCCCCGCCAGGATCTTCCAGGCGGACCCGGCGAAGATCGGTGCGCCGTGCATCATGCCGTGCACCATGCCGTGCACCACGCCGTGCACCATCACGAGACCGTCGCCCCGCGTTGCGCCCGCGGGCGCGCGACGGTCGTGGGCACTGCCCCCGATCTCGGACACGGATGCGCCACGAGCACTGCTGTGCCCTGCGCGACCACGGCGTTCGCCCTCCGCTGGGTCATCGACACACCTCCTCCACGCGAGGACGGGACGCGTTCCGCGCCCATCCGCGCTCGACTACGTCTCGACATCCGGCCCGGCGGTTGCGCCGAGGCGCCCTGCATCAACTCACGGCGTCAACAGAAGACCGGGAAGATGATGCAGAAGAAGCCACCATTGTCCCCGCCGTTGTCGCCGCCGTTGTCGCCGCCGTTGTCGCCGCCGTTATTGCGGCCGTTGTTTCCGCCGTTGTTGCGCCCGTTGTTGCCGCCATTGTTGCCGCCATTGTTGCCGCCATTGTTGCCGCCGTTGTTCCCGTTCGTGCCGCCGGTCGTCCCGCCGGCGGTGGCGGCGCAGTTGGTGGTGTTCGGGTTGGCCACGCAATTGGCCACGGCGTACTGTCGGTTGTAGATGTGACCGCCGAGTGTCCAGGCGGCGGCGGCGAGCACCATCGCGATGAGAATCGTGAGGAGGGCGTACTCGATGAGCGAGCCGCCATCCTCTTCGCGCGCGAGGCGCCGGCCGACGGCCTGGCGGATGAGACGTCGAACGGCAGTCTGCATCTGTGTGCGCATGCTGACTCCTCCTGCGGCATACCTGATGTGCGACGGACCGACGTGGCGGGCCGACGTGGCGGGCCGATCGCGGATCAACTCGACGTCGACCGTCCGACCGACATCGCCGCGACGGCAACGACCATCGCGACGAACATCATGAGCATCGGGTGCTGGATCACCACCCCTCCTCCTCGCCGTCACGGCGGGGTACAGGTCGTGTTGCCCGGGTTGCTGACGCAGTTCGTGATGTTGCGGAACTGAGTCGAGATCGCCCGCCCGAGCGTGATCGCGGCGATGGCTACGACCATCGCGATGAGCACGACGAGCAGTGCGTACTCGACCATTGTCGCGGCGTCCTCCTCGCGGAGCAGTCGCCGGGTGGCAGCCTCTACCCGAGCGTCGAGGTCACGCGGTGCCGTGTGCATGTCATCTCCTGGGTGTGTCTCCGTCGAGGCGAGCACGATCCGCGCGGGCCGCACGGAGCACCCCGACCGTCTCGGGGGCCCGCCATGCCGGCGACCGGGCACCGCCGGCATGCGGGTTCAGATCACCGCCTGATCACCGCCCGATCACGGAGGCGAGCAGGTCGTGTTGCTGGGGTTGCTGACGCAGTTCGTGACGTTGCCGAACTGGGTCGAGATCGCCCGCCCGAGCGTGATCGCGGCGATCGCCACCACCATCGCGATGAGCACGGCGAGCAGGGCGTATTCGATCATCGTCGCCGCGCTCTCCTCACGCAGGAAGCGGTGGAGGGTCGTTCTGAGGGCAGTCATTGGCGCTCCTTCCCTTGAGGGTCGTACACGTGCCGGGGTCCAACGCCGCCGAGGTACGGCGCCGGGTGAACTCGGGAAGAGCCTAACGTCACCGCAGTGACGGGAGCGTGAAGCCCGCATGACACTTTCGTCATGCGACCACGTCCTGCGACCACGTCCTGCGACCACGTCCTGCGACCGCTCCTGCGATCTCGTCCTGCGACCGTGTCCTGGGACTCGCCGGCGCAGCGCGCGGCGTGCGCGGGGGTCTACGCGGTCGGCGCGATCGCCGCGGGCGGGGCGATCAGGGTGGTCGGGGCGGCGGGGGGGGTCGGGGCCGCGAGCCAGCGGGCGAGGGTGGCCAGGAAGCGCCCCTCGTGGACGATCGGCTTCACGACGTAGTCGTCGAACCCGCTCCGGAGCAGGCGCTCCCGATCACCGCGCATGGCGTGCGCCGTGAGCGCCAGGACCGGCATACGGGGGACCGCGGGGTCGGCTCGGAGGCGCGCCACGACTTCGGGGCCGTCCATTCCGGGGAGTGACACATCGAGCAGGACGAGGTCCGGGGGCGCGCGTCGGATGCCCTCGAGCGCGAGCGGCCCCGTCTCGTACTCGACGACGGTGTGCTCCCCCTCGACGATCGCCCGAACGAGGAGCCGGTTGTCCGCGCAGTCGTCGACGACCGCGATCGTCTTCATCCCGCGACGCGCCGGTCGTCGAGGACGACGCGCTCGAGGCCCTGGCGCGCGTCACGCAAGCTCGACTCCCACTGGCCGAGCAGGGCGTCGACGGCGCCGGTATCGCAGTCGCCCGCGAGGCGCTCGATCCGCGCCGAGACCGAGCAGAGCGCGCCGGCCCCGAGCGTCGCCGCGGACGCCTTGAGCGAGTGCGCAGCGCGACGGGTCCGGTCCAGGTCACGAGCGCGGGCCCCTTCGCGACCGGACTCGAGCCGTTTAGGCGCGTCCTCCAGGAACACCGTCACCAACTCCCGAATCAGCTCCGCCCCGCCCTGACGCCGAAGCCGATCCAGGACGCGATCATCGATACACGCGATCCGGTCCATCGGCGGCACCTCCGACCCACACCGCGTCGGCGTGGGCGCTCACGATGCTATCGCGAGGTCCGTCACGCAAGCCCTTTGTCGTCCGACGCCTCGGCGAGCGAACTCCTCTCACTGGCCGACTGCGAACGTGCTCTGGGACCGTGCCTGGCGGACCGCGTGGGACGATCGTGCGCAAGATCGCGGGAACGCCCGTGGCCGCTCGTGAGCGGCGGCCGCCGGCGTCACCGATCGGGCCGTCACACGGCCGGTGCGGCACGGACGAGGGCGGAGCGCCTCGGCACGTCCCAGTCGCGCGGGGGATCGCGCGTCAGGTCGACGGAGAAGGTGGACCCGGTGCCGACTTCGCTCGCCACGGAGATCCGGTAGCCCAGGAGGTCGCAGTAGGATTGGGCGATCGCGAGGCCCAGCCCCGTCCCACCGGAGCGGCGCGGCCGCCCGCCGTCCGCCTGCTCGAAGGCGTCGAAGATCGTCCGCAGCCGATCGCCGGGGATGCCGATCCCGGTGTCCGCGACCGCGATCCGCAACGGCTGCCCGGTCGTGGGATCGGCCTCCACGCCCACGGTCACCTGGCCGGTATCGGTGAACTTCAGCGCGTTCCCGACCAGGTTGATCAGTATCTGCTTGAGCTTCCGCATGTCCGACCGGAGCGGCACGAGGATCGGCGGGATGTCGGTCACGAGCGCGACGTTCGTGCCGACGAGCCGCCCCTCGAGCTCATGCACGGTCTCGCGCACGAGGATATCGAGCGGGACGACGCTCAGCTCCACGGTTTCCTTGCCGGCTTCGATCTTCGCCAGGTCGAGCAGGTCGTCGATCAGGGCCAGCAGATGCGTTCCGTTGGCCCGGACGCGCTCGAGGTAGACGGCGTCCTGGCCCGCAGCCTTGCGGAGCAGCACGTTCGAGAACCCGATCACCGAGTTGAGCGGAGTGCGGAGCTCGTGGCTGACGTGGGCCAGAAACTGGCTCTTGACGCGAGACATCCGTTCGGCGTGCTCCTTGGCCTCGATCGCGTGCGCTTCGGCGTTGCGCCGGCGAACGACTTCACGCTCGAGGCGCACCAGGAGACGTCCGGCGATGGCGAACGCGGCCAGGAACACGAGGCCGGTGATCGCGACGGTGCGACTCACGGCCGATCCCGAGGCGAAGCGGCGCGCGTCGAGACCGGCATGGACGACCGCGTCGAACCCGAGCGCCGCGAGCCGGACCTGCTCGAGCTGCCGCGTCTCGACGACGAGGCTGTCCCGCTCGCGCGCCGCAGGCAGGGCCCGCGCATCGCGCCGGCCGATCCGCCGGTGCATTCGATCGAGCACGTCGACCATGAGGCGACCCAGGGCCCGAACGGCCGCGGAATCGGGCGGACCGGCCAGCCGCTCGGCGAAGCCGATCCGATCGAGGGCCGCCAGCCGCGCCTCCTCGAACGCCGCCATCCGCGGCCGATCGCCCGTCAGCATGTACTCGTGCTCCACGACCTCGGCGTCCTTGAGCGAGGCGGTCGCGGAATGGACGGCGCTGAGCAAGCGGCTCTGCTCGTCGACGACGGTGACCGCGCGGACGAGTCCCTGGAGATTGCGGTACCAGAGGGCCTGGACTCCGGCGAGGAGCAGCAATACGCCCGCGCTCGCGACCAGAAGCTGGTAGCGAAGCCGCGGCTTGCCGAGGCGCCACGGCATCAGGGAGTGCGCCCCGCGTCGCCCGTCGGCGGCTCCGGTTCGTGCTCTCCCATGCTCGGCCGGTCCGTGAGCCCCAACCGATAGCCCACGCCGCGCACCGTCTCGAGGCGGGTCGCGGAGTCGGCACGGCACAGCTTCGTGCGCAGCCGCGCCACGTGCACATCGACGACGTTCGAGCCGGGATCGAAGTGGAGGTCCCAGACCTTCTCGAGCAGGGATGTCCGGGTGACGATCTCGCCGGCGTGGAGGACCAGGTGCTCGAGCAGGCTGAACTCCTTGGGTGTCACCGCCAGCGGGCGGCCGTCCACCCGAATCTGATGCGCGATGCGGTCGACGGTGATCCCGCCGAACGCGATCGTCTCGCCGCGCCGCGAGCCGCCCCGGCGCACGAGCGCGCGCACGCGGGCCTTGAGGATGTCGATGTCGAACGGCTTGGTCAGATAGTCGTCCGCGCCCACGTCGAGCCCGCGGATGATGTCGTCGCGCGAGTCGTTGGCGGTGATCACGAGGACCGGCGTCGAGCGCCCCGCGGCGCGCAGCTCGCGGACGATCTGGAGGCCATTGATCTCGGGAAGGCCGACGTCGAGGACAATGCCGTCGTAGCTGTTGACGTGGGCCAGCATGCGCCCCTCGCTCCCCGTCGACGAGACGTCGACGGCGTAGCCTTCCTCGCGCATCGCCCGCGCCACGAGCAGCGCGAACAGCCGATCATCCTCGACGAGCAGCAGCTTCATTGGGCCTCCGCTGCGCCGGCTGGCTGCCGCCCAACATGCAGCCGGCACCACGGCCCGGCAACCGGCGCCACGGCCCAGCTCAGCTCAGCGGTGTCCCCACGACGACCGGCGCGCCCCGGACCGCGGCCTGGAGCGAGTTGCCGAGGGCCCCGAAGAGGTTGGAGCCCCAGCACACCGCCTGCCCGGACTGGACGATCCCGCAGGCGTGGCGGGTGCCGGCGCTGACGCTCTGGAAGGCGTACCCCCCGACCACCCGCACGGGCGTCACGGCCGTTCCTCCAATGCCGCCATTGCCGACCTCGCCGTCGGGATCGATCCCCCAGCAATAGGCGGCCGTCCCGCTCACTCCGCAGGTGAAGGCACCGCCCGCGCTCACCTGGGTGAACGCCAGCACACCCGAGACGAACACCGGGGTGGGGCTCGTGCCGGACCCGTACGCGCCCCAGCAGTAGACGCCGCCACCGGTGACGATGCCGCAGGTGTGCGCGACGCCGGCGCTCAGCGCGGTGAAGGCGAGCCCGCCGGCGACGGCCACCGGCGTGCTGTGATCACCGGCCGACCCGGTGCCGAGTTGACCCAAGGCATTGCTGCCCCAGCAGAAAGCCGCCCGGGCGGCGGTCACGCCGCAGGTGTGCGCGAACCCCGCCGTGAGGGCGACGAAGGCGCCACCCCCGACGACCGGGATCGGCGTCGTGCTGTTCACGGTTCCGGCGTCGCCGAGCTGCCCCGCGCTGTCGCTCCCCCAGCAGAAGGCCCGATCGTCGGTGGTGAGGCCGCACGTATGGGCGCCGCCCGCGGTGATCGAGCCGAAGCGCAGCACACCGCTGACCGCCAGCGGCGCCGGACTCGCTGCGACGGTGTTCGTCCCGAGCTCACCGAACGTGTTGTCCCCCCAGCAATACGCCGCGCCCAGCGATGTCAGCCCGCAGGTGTGCACGCCGCCGGTGCTGAGGGTCGCAAAGCGCAGGCCGCCGGAGATGGCCGCCGGGGCGACTTCGCACGGCACGGCCCCGGCGCTCGCGCCGCTGTCGAAGCAGGTCGTGCCGACCGTGAACCCGAGCTGCCCCGCGCCATCGACACCCCAGCAGTAGCCGCGGCCGAGCGGCAGCTCGAGGCACCCCGCATCGCTGCCGGCCGAGAGCTGTACGACGGTGCGGGCGAGGACGGTGAGCTGGGATGAGGCGCGGAGGCCGCCGGCCGCGATCGTGATCGTCGTCGTGCCGGGGCCGACGGCGCGGATGAGCCCTGTGCTATCGACCGTCGCCACCTGCGGGTCGGAGGAGTGATAGGCGGCCGGGATACCGGTGATCGCGTTGCCCTTGGAATCCCGCGCCATGAAGGTGATCTGGAGCGCATCGCCGACGAGAGCCGTGTCGACGGCGGGGGCAAGGGTGAGCGATGCGAGTCGTTGCGTGGCCGCGCACGATGAGCCGATGCCACACGGCACGCGCGGACCGGTGGCCGGCCCGCTGCATCCGGCGAGCACGGCGACGAGCCAGGACCCGACGACGCCCGCCCCGCGGCCGTGTGTCGCCGCGCTCGATCGCACCAGGAGGGGTCGCATCGTGCGAATATGCGCACGACGACATGACGGACGCGTGAACGACACATTACAGCGCCGTCATGCTTCGCGATGACACCATCGCGCGCCGCCGATGCACGATGTTCCCTCTTGCGAGCGCATCGCGGAAGCGTTAGCTGTGTGGCCCGCGCCGGATCAAGGGAGAGCTTCGCGTGACGTCCGCCGTCGGCCGCACCCACGAGATCGATCGCATCGATGGCGCCGATGGCGCCGATGGCGCCGATGGCGCCGATGACACCGGCCGCGCGGTCCGCGCCGCGCCCGTCGTCCACGCTGCGCCGAGCGCGCGGGCTCGGGTCGGCCTGGCACTCGCGATCGCGTTGACGGTCGCCGGCTACGTCGTGGTGCGCAACCGGATCTACCCGGATTGGCAGGCCGACATCGATCAGGCGTGGGCGGGGGCGATGGCGCTCCGGCGCGGCGTGGACCCGTACGCGGCCGTCGGCCCGGCCGGGTCGGTGCTCCGATGGCCCTGGCCGCTGTTCTACCCGGTGACGGCGCTCATCTGTGCCCTACCGCTCACGCTGCTGTCGATGGCCGCGAGCCGCGTCGTGTTCGAGGGGGTCGCCGCGGGCGCGCTGGCGTGGGCGGTCACGCGACGGTCCCTGGCGCCGCTGCCGCTCTTCGCGAGCGCCGCGTTCCTGACCGCGGTCGCGGCGGCGAATTGGGAGCCGGCACTGCTCGCGGCGGCACTGCTTCCCGGCGGGATGGCGCTGTTGGTCGCCAAGCCGAACATCGGCCTGGCGCTCGCCAGCGCGCTCTTCCCCGCCCCACGCCGGGCGGCGCTCCTGGGGGCGCTCATCGGCGGCGCGCTGCTCGTGGCGAGCTTCATCGTCGTCCCGGGCTGGCCGGCCACCTGGCGCGCGGCGCTGCAGGGGGGCACACACTTCGACGCGCCGGTCCTGCGGCGGGGTGGTGTGCTGGTGCTCGTCGCGCTCGCACGCTGGCGACGCGCCGAGGCCCGGCTGCTGCTCGGACTGGCGCTGGTGCCGCAGACGATGCTGCTCTACGCCGCGCTGCCGCTGTTCGCGGCGACTGGCACGCTCGCCGAGACCACGCTGCTCGCCCTCCTGTCGTACATCCCGTTCGCGGTCCAGGTGCACGCGATCGGGCGGGTCGGGTTCACGGTGCAGACGCGGTTGACCGGCGACTGGATGGTGTGGTGCCTGTATCTGCCGTGCCTGCTCATGGTGCTGCGGCGCCCCCACGTGTGGTCGAGGCTGGGCGACCCGGCCGGCGAGGCGCGCCCCCCGGCGACGCCGAGGCCGGCCGCGATCGCTGGAACGATGGCCACGGAAGCGGTCGGGCGGACGACCGTCGCGACCGGGCGATGAGCGCCACGCGGCCCGGCTCTTCGGCACCGCTCAGCCGCGTCGGCGCGATCACCGGCGGCTTCGTGCTCTTCAACGCCGCGGCGATCATCCTCTGGTCGCTGCCCCTGCCGCCGAGGACGATGGCGCACGTCCGCGCGGGACTGGCCGGGTACATGATCGCCTCGGGCCTGCATCAGAACTGGGGCATGTTCGCGCCCGATCCGATGTCGCTGAACGCGTTCGTCGAGGCCGAGATCACCCACCGGGATGGCCGCGTCAGCGTGTGGCGGTTCCCGAGCACCGAGGGGACCGGCTACTACCGCCGCTATCTCATGGAGCGGCACCGGAAGTGGGTGAACGACCACGTACGGAGCGACGACGACGCGCCGATCTGGCCCGATGCGGCGCGGTATGCCGCGCGAGTCAACGCCGACCCGGCGAACCCGCCGACCCACGTCCGGCTCGTCCGCGTCTGGTCGGAGATCCAGCTCCCGCGCGCGGGCGCGCTCCCCGCACTCGAGCCCTGGCATCGGTACGCGTACTTCGACTACGACGTCAGCCCCGGAGACCTCCAGTGATCGTGGGGCGCCTCGTCCGGGGGTGGAACGATTTCTGGTTTCGACCGGAGCGACCCACGCCGATCGCCGCCTATCGGATCGCGTACGGCGTGCTCACGATCGCGAATCTGCTTCTCCTGCACGGTGACTGGCTGACCTGGTACGGGCCGCACGCCACGCTGCGGCTCGCGACGCTGCGCGAGATCGGCCCGGGGCCACGGATCGCCCTGCTCAGCATCTGGCCGCAGAGCGACGCCGCGATCGGCGCATTCTTCTGGCTCTTTCTCGCCGCCGCCGTCTGTCTCACGATCGGATGGATGACGCGTCTGAGCAGCATCGCGGTGTTCCTGTGCCTCGTCTCCATTCAGGACCGCAACCCCTACATCCTGAACAGCGGCGACACGATGATGCGGGTGGCCGGCTTCTTCCTCATGTTCGCGCCTGCGGGAGCCGCCCTCTCGGTCGATCGGCTCCGGCGCATCTGGCGGGGGCGCGAGGGCCTCGCGATCGAGCCTCGTCCGCCGTGGGCGCAGCGGATGATCCAGCTCGAGGTGTCGGTCATGTACATCTCGGCCGTCCTGTCGAAGCTGGGCGGCAGGACGTGGTGGAATGGCACGGCGTTGTACTTCGTCTTCAAGGTCAGGCAATTCCAGCGCTTTCCGGTCCCGTGGGCCGACAACCTCGCGGTGCTGCGCGTGGCCACCTGGGGCACGCTGCTCATCGAGGGCGCCGCCGGGGTCCTGATCTGGGTCCGCCGCGTCCGGTACCCGGTGCTGCTCGCGGCGCTGGCGCTGCACATGGGGATCGAGTACGCGATGAACATCCCGCTCTTCGAGTGGGAGGTGGTCGCGACGTTCCTCACCTTCATCGACCCCGACGACCTCTCGCGCGCCTGGGCGTGGGTCCGGGCTCGGGCCGCGCCGTATCTCGCCGCACCGGTGACGGTCGTCTACGACGGTGCCGTGGATCGCGCCGCGCGCTGCGCCCGCGTGCTCCAGGCCGCGGACGTCCTGCACCGGCTCTGCGTCGCCGAGGCGGGGAGCCGGGAGGCTGGAGGCGTGGGGTCCGATGGCCTCACGGTAGTCACGGCCCGGGGTGAGCGCTACACCGGCCGGGCGGCCCTCGGCGCGCTCGCGCGGCGCGTCCCGCTGCTCTGGCCGCTGGCGCCGCTCGGCGCGTGGGCGCGGCCTAGCGATCGGGGGCTCGCCGCTCCGACGGCGATCGGCTGACGCATGCGACACCGGCCGAGCGGCGTCGAGTGGGTCGCGATCGCGCTCACGGTGGCGCTACCGCTCGTGTACGGCCATCACTGGCTGGGAATCGACGGCGATCCGGGGCGGCACATCCGGGTGGGGGAGACGATCCTCGAGCGCGGGCTCTTCTACCACGACCCGTTCTCCTTCACCCGCCCCGGCGCCGCGTTCGTGCCCTACGAGTGGCTGAGCGAGGTGCTCGCCGCGCTCAGCGTGCGCGCGGCCGGGCTCCCCGGCCTGCTCGTGCTCACCGGCACGGTGCTCGCCCTCACCTACGCGGTGGTGGCGCGCACGCTGCTCCGGCGCGGCGTGAGCGCGGTCGGGACGGCCGTGACGCTCCTGTTCGCGATGGCGATCGGCAGCATCCACTGGCATGCGCGCCCACATGTCTACACGATGCTCGGCGCGGCCGTGCTCATCGCGCTCGTCGACGGCGCGGCCGCGGCCGATGGCGCCGGTGGCACACGAGGGAGTCGGGCCGCGGCCTGGTCGGTCGCCTGGCCGACGGTGCTGCTCTTCGCCGCCTGGGCCAACCTGCACGGCGGCTTTCTCTACGGGCTGTGCGTGCTGGCGGCGGTGGTGGTCGGTGACCGCCTGGAGATGCTCGCCGCGCCGGGCGCCGACCGCGGGCAGTGGCGGCGCGTCCTGGAGCGGCATGCGGTGATGCTCGGCGCGGCGGCCGCGGGTACCCTGCTGACGCCGAGCGGGCCCCGCCTGATCGCGCACACCGTCGGGTACCTCCGCGACACCTACCTGATCAACATCACGGGCGAGTACTCCTCCCCCGACTTCCACAGCCTCCAGTTCGCGCTCGTCGTGATCGTACTGGTGGTCCTGGCGTTGGCACTGCTGCCACGGCGTCCGCGCTTTCCGGTGCTCGCCCTCGTCGTGCTCAACCTGGCGTTCTCGCTCTCCGCCGTCCGCAACCTCCCCCTGTTCGCGATCGTCGTATTGCCGCTCATCGCGGCCGAGCTCGAGCGGGCGTGGCGCGGACAGGTGGCGGGAGTGCCCGGGGTCGCGGGCCGGGCGCTCCGGATGGCGCTTCGTCCGGGGCGACCGGACGCCGCGCGACTCGGTCCGGCATGGCCGCTCATCGCGGCCGCGGCGATGCTCCTCCTGGCGCGACGCGCGGAGCGGGCGGCGCCCCCGGACGGCCGCTACGCGGCCGGGAAGGTACTCTTCCCGACGACGTTCAGCCCGACGGAGTTCCCCGTTCGAGCCGTGCGCGAGGCCCGCCGGGCCGGGCTCACGGGGCGACTCTTCAGCGAGTTCCACTGGGGCGGCTTTCTGCTCTACGCCTGGCCGGAGCAGCGCGTCTTCATCGACGGGCAGACGGACTTCTATGGCGACTCGCTGACCCGCGAGTTCCTCGCCATGCGCGACCTCAAGCCCGGGTGGCGGGCGCGATTCAGCGCCTGGCGGATCGGAGTGGCGGTCGTGCCGACGCGGTCGCCGATCGCCGACGCGCTCGCCCACGAGCCAGGCTGGCGGCTCGTCCACTGCGATACGACGGCGGCCGTCCTCGTCCGCGACAGCATGCGCGGCCCGGCGCTCGACCTCCGCGCGTCGGTGCCGGATCGGTGTGCAACGGTCGCGGACGAGCTCGCGCGCGCTCCGGTAGCTACCGCCGGCGCCCTACCGTGGCCACCCGACACGCCGGGAGACACCCCCGCATCCGGCACGCCGGCATCCGGCACGCCGGCATCCGGCACGCCGGCATCAGACATACTGGGCCCCTCACCGGGTCGGTGAGTGGTGGCGCCGCGAGCCAGGCTGCCCGTTCCCAGCATGCTGGCGGCCGTCCTGATCATCGCGCTTCCACTCGTGTTCGGCCGCTCGTGGCTCTCCTTCGACGGCGATCCGGGGCGGCACATCCGGGTGGGGGAGACGATCCTCGAGCGCGGGCTCTTCTACCACGACCCGTTCTCCTTCACCCGCCCCGGCGCCCCGTTCGTGCCCTACGAGTGGCTGAGCGAGGTGCTCGCCGCGCTCAGCGTGCGCGCGGCCGGGCTCCCCGGCCTGCTCGTGCTCACCGGCACTGTCCTCGCCCTCACCTACGCCGCCGTGGTCTTCA
>Ga0209062_1002002_pt1 | contig 30087 bp, 27 predicted proteins | sample Coa_R2_2_FD_187158 | JGI IMG/M metagenome (GOLD analysis project Ga0209062, IMG submission 187158) | Surface soil microbial communities from Centralia Pennsylvania, which are recovering from an underground coalmine fire - Coalmine... | ecosystem: Environmental > Terrestrial > Soil > Unclassified... | reverse complement strand
GGTACCCGCTTGCGGGCGTCAGCCCGCAGGCTGCCGCCGTGCCGGCCCCCACGTTGCCGGCAAGGATGCCGGCGGTCCCAGGTCGGGCCGCACCGCCGTGGCGGACGCCCATGAATAATCCGGGCTAAAGGGACCAGTTCTTGCCGCATCCCCGTCGCCTCAGAGCGGGACCACCCGTTGATCCACTATCCCTGAGGCTGTGCGGCCGTGGACCAGCCAGCACACCGCCGCTCTGGTATACTTGATATAGAACATAAGTCCTAGAAACGCGAGGATCAGTGAGATGTGCGTTCACTCCACCCCGAACTGGTCAGTGCCGAGCACCCTACCAGCAGGATCACGCTCCCTTCCGGCAGCCGGAACGAGCGCGCGTGCGCTTCCGGCGCTGGCTCGATCAGACCGGGCCTCTGGCCCGCTCGTCGACGCGCCGACGGGGACCCGCCTGAACGGGCCGCCCCCGGGGCGGTTCAGGCGCCTGGGGGTCCTCATGGCACCGGATCCCACCGACCCGCGCGAGCGCGGGGGCGTCCTCAATCCCGCGGTCGCGCGGGGGCCCGACGGCCACCTCTACCTGCTGCCGCGCCTCGTGGCATCCGATAACGTCTCGCGCATCGGGCTGGCCCGTGTCGTGTGTGATCGGCGCGGCACCCCGGTCGGGGTGGAGCGCCTGGGGGTGGTGCTGGAACCGGAGGCGCCCTATGAGCTGACGCCCGCGGGGGGCGGGGTGGAGGACCCGCGGGTCACGTACGTCGCCGCCGCGCAGCACTACGTCATGACCTATACGGCGCTGGGTCCCGCCGGGCCGCGCATCGCCGTCGCCCTCTCGCGCGACCTCCTCCACTGGCAGCGGCAGGGCCTGGTGCGCTTCGCCACCGAGGCCGGCCTCGCCCCCGGCACGGTCGACAACAAGGACGCGGTGCTCTTCCCCGAGCCGCTGCACGCGCCGGATGGCCAGCTCGCCCTGGCGCTGATCCATCGCCCGGACTTCCGCACCGGCCGGGCGCCGCTGCCTCCGGGCCTGACACCGCTCCTCCGGGAGCCGCCCGGCATGTGGCTCAGCTATGCGCCCCTCGGCGCCGGCGGGCTGCCCCAGCCGGGGATGCCCTTCGGGCAGCACACGCCGCTCCTGCGCCCGCAGCAGCGTTGGGAACGGCTCAAGGTGGGCGCTGGGACGCCGCCCCTACGGACCCCGGCGGGCTGGTTGGTCCTCTACCATGGGGTCGCCGGGCGGGCCAGCCGCGACCAGGTCCGCCGCTACGCAGCCGGCCTCCTGCTGCTGGAGGCGCGGGACCCGCGCCGCGTGTTGTACCGGAGCTCCCAGAGCGTCCTGGAGCCGCGCGTGGCGGCCGAGCGCGTCGGGGTGGTCGCGCGCGTGGTGTTCCCGACGGGGGTGGAACTGGGGGCGGACGGCCGGCTGGACGTGTACTACGGGATGGCCGACAGCCGCATCGGGGTGGCCCGGGCGGACCTCGCCGCGCTGCTGGCCCCGCTAGCGACCCGGGTGGCGTAGCGGCCGCGGCGCGGGCCAGGAGCACTCGTGACCGTCGCCGGGACCGGCGGAGAGCGGCTTTCTCGTTATCCGGTTGAGTGCGTCACGCGATGGCCCGGGCGACGCGACGTCACGCGCTGCGCGCGGCAACCTATAGGCTCGTCCAGGGACGCGGCGCAAGGCTCTCCGCTCAACGTACCTCTGCCGCGGCCGAATGTGCCGAGATAGCCGGCATGAGCGCACCGCATTCATCCGTGCGCGGGCCTTGCCCTTGGTTTGACGCCAACTCCAAGCACGGGAGCAGGCGGGCCGTGGCGTGTCCGGACGCTCGACGGCAGACCTGGTGCGGGCGCTCGTCCCCGACGGCACCGCATGGCGGGGCCTGCCCGAGCCCCTGCCCCGGGGTGCCCGTCTTGACCCATCCGGTGGCCCATGGCGTTGGCACGATCAGGATCGTGCAGGGTGCGGACCGGGGCCGCACCTGGCGTAGCACCTGGACCTACGTGCTCTAGCCGCGCGGCGAGCAAGGGAGTTGCACGGCGACCGGCCCGATCGCCTGCGCCATGCGGTCGCCCGCCTCGGCGTTCCCGGGTCCATTCCTGCTGCCTCGCCGTTGGGGGCCGGACGGTCGAGGGCCGGGAGAGGGCCGCGTACTCGACGAGGCACGGGCCGCGACCCGTGGCGGTGTCGAGCCGACACGATGCGGGCGCGGCCGGCGCCGTTTCGTGGTGTGGGCCGGCCGCGCCCAGGAGGATCGGCGGGGGTCAACTCTCCAGGATGAGATCGGGCGGTGGTCCCGGCAGTGGCTGGTTGAAGTCCACGCCGTGCACCGCCCGCACCTGCTCTTTGAACCACCGATCGAAGGACTGCTCGGAGGCGGCGAGCTTCTGCATGGCACCCATGGGGTCCCCTTCCAGCGCCAGGATGAGGAGCGGACCCTGGGGCGTCTGCTGGAGGAACCAGCGTTCGCCCGTGAGCCCCATCCGGCGGTGGAAGTCCGCGAACTCCGCCCGTCGCGGCCCGCTGCATTCCGCCGCCAGTTGCCGCAGCTTCTCCGCGCCGCCGGGCAGACAGGGCAGCGCGATTGCCAGACTTGCCATCATGACCTCCTGGGCCCGGAGGGAACTGCTCCGGGCCATGCGCCTGGATCGGATCAACCGGGGCGACGCGCGGGCGCACCGACGACGATGCTGTGGTGGAGCTCCGCAATCTCCGGCAGCGCGAGGCTGAGACCCATTTCCCGCAAGACGGGGAGCAGGGCCAGGCCAAAGTCCTCGAACGCGCGCTGCGACTCGTAGACCTCGACCAGGCGCAGCGACACGCCACTCCACGCCGCCAGGTGGATCAGCCGGCCCGCTGGCGCCCCTGCCCCGACATCCGCAAGTCGGCGCATCACCGCGCCATACCGCTCCGGACTCATCGCCGCTGGCGAGCAGATGGCCAGGATCGCCATGGTCGATATCCTCCTGCGCCGCTCCGCGCCGCCGCGGTCCCCGACTGCCGTCCACCACTATCATGCCCTGCGTCAAGTCCCATGACCATCCCCGCCGCGGGGGAGGTGGCGCGGACCGGTCCCCGGCTACATGCGCTGATAGAGCCGCACCATCAGATCTCGGCGTGAGGAGACGTCCAGTTTGGTGCAGACGTTGCGCAGATGCTGCGCGATGGTATGCGGCGAGACCCCCGCTTCCTGGGCCAACACCGCCACCGAGGCACCGCGCAACACGCCCAGCGTCACCATGGCCTCCCGCGCCGTCAGGCCGAGCCGGAGCAGGGTCTCGGGTGTGTCGGGGCCGCGGATGGGTTCCAGCAGGATCACGCAGCGCGGCGCGCCGTCACCCTGGCGCGCCCGTTCGGCCCGCAGGCGATGGAGCGCGCCGGTGGTCGGGTCGGCCACCTCGATCACCGGGACGGTCGCCGCGCCCTCCGGCTCCAGGCTCCGCGCGAGCAGGCCGGCCAGGACGTGCAGCGCCCACAGGCGCCCCGGTCGCCCCGGCGCATCGGCCGTGGCCAACCAGCGTTCCCCGACGGCGTTGGCCAGCACCACCTCTCCCTGTTCGTCGAGCACGATCAGGCCCGTCTCGGTCGCCGTCGGGGCGGCGAGCGCCTGGCGTACGCCTGCGGCGTGCAACCCCGCCGCCACGTGGGGCCGCACGGCATCGAGCAGCCGCAGGTGGCGGGGCTCGAAGGCGCCCGTCGCCGCCCGCCGCGTGACGGTCAGTAGGGCCTGCGCGCGGCGTCCGGTGGCGCAAGCGGCCTGCACCTCGTAGCGATAGCCGCGCGGCAAGAGGTGGCAGGCGAAGTAGGGCTCGCGGCTGAGCGGCGGGGCGTCGATCAACTCCTCCAGCCGCACGGCCCGCCGGCCCTGGGCCAGCAGCCGGCCTGGGTCCGCCCCGGGCGACACCAGCAGCGCCTGCTCAACCACCAGGCGGGCGTCGCCCGGCTCCCAGCCACGGCTCACGTAGTAGGTGGGCAGCGCCGTGGCCGGGTCGAGCTGCACCATGCAGGTCGCATCGGCGCGCAAGGACTCCGTCAGACGTTCGCCGAGGAAGGCGAGCAACTCCGCCGGGCCGAGTCCGCGGTAGCAGGCGGCTTTGATGGCCAGGAACGTGGCGCGCTCGCGCGGACTGAAGCGACCCATGGCGTCTCCCCTTTCCAGATAGCGCGGGACACACCGCTGGACCCACGCCGCGGGCCGGTGGCCTGGGCGAACCGAGAACGATAGGGCCCGGCCACTGCCCGCGTTCGGCGCGACTAGCCCGCTCGGTGCCAGACGTCCGGCCGCACGGGCTCGAACACGGCGGACCCTATGGCCCCATGATGCACCTTTTGCAGGGGTTCGGCAACTACCAGGCGTCCATCGCCGACGTGGGGGTGCCGGTGGCGCTCCCCAGGCTCATAACGAGAACGGCCTCCCGACGTGCGTGATAGTTGCATCTGCAACAAGCATGATATCGGCGCATCGCGTTGACGTGCTCGCAGACATCGCACACGGCATCACCGGCCCGCTGGGGTATGTGCTTCCGCTGCATGTCTATTCAGGCGCGAAGGCCTCACGATGCCCGATGGCCTTTATGGCAGGACGCGAATTGTGTAGGTCAGCAGCAACGAGGGGAGCGCGCACGCCGGGTGCGCGTTCAGACAGCGCGGCGAGGCCACGGCGCTCAGTTGGGTGCTGCCCGGTCCAATGGCGTGCAGCATGGGGCTACCGTCACCGGAGGTGCCGGCGGACGCCAGGATCGCGGAATCGTAGCGCAGGTCGCCGATCGTATAAGTCGTGCCGGATTCCAGGGCGATGGTTGTCCCGACATGCACCGCGACAGCCGCCGTCGCCGGTGGGAACCGCAAGACCAGGGTGGCGCCCGCGGGCACCGGGGTCGCGCTCGGCCCGGGTGTGGGCGACGGCAAGGGTGTGCCGCCGGTGATGGAGGTGCTGACAATAGCGGTACCTACCCCACTCGCCGTGCTCGTCGCAACGGGGACCGGCCGCCCGCGACGCGTGCCGGCGAGCACCAGGGCACTGGGTGCCGAACTGCTGGTGGACGGTGGAGGCGGCAGGAACGACAGAATGGCAGTCTGTCCCATCGGTGGCGGCAATTGCAGGTAACCGGTCACATCGGTAAACGCCAGCGTGGAGGTGATGACCCGATACGCGGGACAGCCGCCGTTGGGCCGGCACGCCAGGCCGAGCGGCGGAGCGGGCCGCGTGCTGGTGATCGTCGCGCTCACCCGCACGTACAGCGGGTCGCCGGCATGGGCGGGGTCCTGAGAGAAGGTGCCGCTGGCCCCCTCTACACCCGTCAGGGGCACCAGGATATTCGGCGATCGTGCCGGCACCGGGCCGACTATGATCCGCCGCACCGAGAACGTGCCCAGCGTCGGCGTGCCACACCCACGATAGGCCGAGACGACCAGTGTGCCCCGTAAGACGGAAAACGCCGCGCCAGTCCCGGACGACCCCGGCGATGCTTTCGGGCGCGTGGACGACTCGGGGTACGGAGGCCCGCCCACGCCATACGTGCCCACCGCCGCGCACTGCGCCTGCGGCGCGAGGGTTCGGTGTTGGGCTGGATCGGCACGAAAAGCCGCGGCCGGCACGCCGATCAGCGTGACGGCTAGCGGCAACGCAACTTTCGCCATGAGATGACGGGATTGATACATCATTCCCTCCTTGCACGACCGGCATCGGCCGCCCGCGAGGCGGTGCGGCCCCACTTCTTCAGACGAACCAGCCCGCGCCCGGGTAACATCCAGATCACAGCAGAACACGCCCGCGCGGGTCCCAGGCCGTCGAGCGCCAGTCGTCGGTGAGCGTGTCCGGTGGCAGCCAAGTGGGCAAGGCCACCATCAGACGGTCCGCCAGCGCACCCACGTAAGGCTCATAGCTCTCCCGCAACGCGCTCAGATGCGGCAGCAGCACCTCGTCATCCGGCAGCGTCAGGCCGCTCTCCGCCAGGATGGTGCGCAGCCGGGCAAGGTCAAGCTCGGTCAGGCGCTCGGGCACCGGCGGTAATGGCGGGGCGAATAGCACCTGCGACAGGTCGACGGCGAAATGCCGGCACAGCGCAAAGGTGAGCTTGACCGCGCGATGTTGCTTTTGCGGGAATCCGGCGATGAGCAGGGCGCAGGTATCCAGGATGGTGGTGAGCGCGGCCAACCAGTTCTGATTGTCGTGCTGCGAGCGGAAGTAGCTCAACATGGGATAGGAGAGATGGCTCTCCATCAGATCGGCGGCCCAGGACTCCCAGTCCTTCAGGTAGGCGATCAACTCCTCCCAGGCACCGTCGCGGGCGTAGCGTCGCACCAGCTCAACGGCGCTCGGCGGCGAGCCGGCGCGGGCGTCGAGCAGGGAGACGGCGGTCTCCCGGCGGGCAAAGGCCTGGTAGAGCGTGGGGAGGTAGCCGATGACCAGGGCCAGCACGCCGAAGCCGCCCGCGGCCTCCAGCGCGGTCAGGGCGCGGGCCGCGCCGCCGCGCGGCGCGATGTCGCCCAGCCCCAGCGTAAGGAAAGTCGTGGCGCTGAAATAGAGATCGTCGCCCAGGCCCATGTGCGCCTGCCCGCCAGTACTCAGATCGGAGCCGATGGACCACTGCAGGAAGGCGAAGCCGGCGATGATGCTCGCGACCCAGGAGACCAGCACCACCGTCAGGGCGAGTGGGCCGAACACGGCCAGGATCGCCTCGCGCCGCCGCGGGAACGCTTGCCCCAGGCGGTACGTTGGGACACGCAGGCCCCGATAGAGCAAACGGACCATGCGAAAGCGGCGGGTCACCCGGCGCGGCAGGACGATGGTCTCGAAGAGCTCGACCAGCGTGCCGACGACGATGACCGCTCCCAACAAGCCGACGAGCACGGACATGGCTCTCCCTCCCCACGAGACAGTGTAGCGCAGGTCCGCGACGGCATCAGGGTATCGTTAAGGTATGCGGATGGAGGCACGACCATTTCCGTCTGCGCACTAAAGAGGCGAGAGGGGCCGATGCTGATCGAGAAACGCTTCGACACGGGCACATGCGAGCTCAATTATGCGGAAGGACCACCGGCAGGGCTGCCCCTGGTGCTACTCCACGGAGGAACGTCCCGCTGGCAGGCATTCTTCCCGGTGATCCCGGATCTCGTGGCCCACTGGCACATCATCGCGCCGGACTTCCGCGGTCACGGGCGCTCTGATTGGGTCTCCGGGCGCTACCGGCTGGAGGATTACGTGGCCGACACGCTGGCGCTCTTGAAGCAGCTTCGGTACCCGGCGGTGCTGGTCGGACACTCCCTCGGCGGAATGGTCGGGCTGGTGGTCGCAGCGCGTGCGCCACAATCGGTGCGCGCCGTGGTGGTGGGAGACACGCCTTTCTCACTAACCAATCTACACGACTTCATCGCGCGCACCGCGGACGAGGCCGCGCGGCGCAACCAACGGGCCGAGCGGCCGCACGACCCCGACATCCACGCGGCGCTGACCGCCCGTTTCGCGGATACCTTCGCCGCGTGGGCGGCCGAGAGCATTTTGCCCGCCGTACAATGCCCCGTGCTTCTCCTCCAGGCCGACCCGACGCAGGGTGGGCTGGTGACCGACGAGGAAGTGGACGGCGCGCTGCCGCTATTGGCGGGAGTGCAGCACCGGCGCTTCACAGGTATCGACCACGGCCTGTTTAGGGAGCCCGCGGTGTTGCAGGTGATGAGCGAGTTCCTGACAGCGCTGCCGGCTCTGACATAGCCTGCCGAAACGAGGCGAAGGGGGCTATCCCAGATCGTCCCGCTGCGGTGGCACGGCACGCAGATCCGCCCATAGCTCGTCCGGGATGGGATGACGCGCCAGCGCCAGCGTCTGTTGCAGACGTTCGGGCTTGCTGATGCCCACGATCGTGGAGACGATGCGCGGCTCGCGCAGCGAGAACTGCAAGGCCGCCGCGGCCAGCGGGACGCCATGGCGTGCGCAGATCTCCTCGATCCGGCGGGCACGCTCCACCAGGGCCGCCGGGGCGCCGCGGTAGGCGTAGCGGGGACATGCCCCCGGCCCTTTGCCGAGCATGCCACCGCCGTAGGGCGCGGCGTTGATTGGCGCCACGCCGCGCCGCAGCGCGATGTCCCACAGGCGCTCGGCGGCGACGTTCAGCAAGGTGTACCTGTTGTGCGAGATCACCACCTCGAAGGCGCCCGTCTCCACGTAGCGGATCATCAGGTCGATGGGACCTCCGGCCACGCCGATATGCTCGATCAGGCCCTCCTCCTTGCAGCGCTGCAGCGCCTCAACCGGCCCTCCCGGCGCCATGGCCAGCTCGAAGCTGGTCTCCTCGGGATCGTGCAGGTAGACCAGTTGCAGGCGCTCAAGTCCCAGGAGGTCCAAACTCCGCTCGACGCTGCGGCGCGTCTCGTCGCCGCCGGAGGAGCCTGCCGGGAAGTTGCAGCCGGATTTGGTGGACAGCACGAAGCCGGGCGGCAGTCCGCCGCGCTCCTTGAGCACGCTGCCCACGCGCCGCTCGCTCTCGCCGTAGCCGGCCGCCGTGTCCAGGAAATGGACCGGCCCGTCGAGGATGGCGCGCGCCGTGGCACGTGCCTGTTCCTCGTCGACCTCGTAGAAGGTGTCGGTCAGGTTGCCCAGCACCGCCGTTCCGATGCACAGTGCCGGGACCATCAGGCCGGTCGCCCCCAACGGGCGCTTTGCCAGCAGTGAGTCTGCCCGTGTCATGCGTATCCCCTTCCCAAATCCGATGCGTACCGCGATTCAATCCACCAGGGCATTGGCGCGGGCCACGCGGCCGTACCAGTGACCGCTGTCCTTCAGGGTGCGTTGCTGCGTGCTGAAGTCGGTGTAGGCCAGGCCGAAGCGGCTGCTGGTGCCGCACGCCCACTCGAAGTTGTCCAGCAAGCTCCAGCAGAAGTACCCACCGACGGGAGCGCCGGCTTCGATGGCCCGATGTACCGCCGCGAGGTGCTGTGCGATGTACTCGCGGCGCAAGGGATCGTGGATGTGCCCGTCGTCCGCCACCACATCGTCGTACGCCGCGCCGTTCTCGGTCACGTAGAGCCGGGCAAACCCATAGTCGCGATGCAGCCAGGTGAGCAGATCGTAGAGGCCCTGCGGGAAGATCTCCCAGCCGCGGGCCGTGACGTTGGATGGGTCGCGGCGGTTCAGCACAGGGTGGCCCTCGCCGCCGCCGGGATCGTGGCAAACGACGCGGGTATAGTAGTTCACCCCGAGAAAGTCGATAGGGGCGGCCATCGTCCCCATATCGCCGCCCCGAATCCCCGGCACGTCGGCACCGTAGCCGTCCCAGGCATCCCGCGGGTAGCCGCGCCCGGTGATGGGATCGAGGAACCACAGATTGAAGCGCGCATGATGGACCCGCGCCGCCGCCCGATCGGCCTCGCTATCCATGGCCGGGTAGGCGGGCGAGAAGTTGAGCACGATGCCGGCCTGCCCATCGGGGCAGCGGGCGCGGATGGCGGGCACCGCTGCGCCGTGAGACAACAGCAGGTGATGCGCCACCTGCAAGGCGATCTTGCGATCGTGCAGGCCGGGCGCGTGCTCGCCCATCTCGTTGCTGAGAATGGAGGCGCACCAGGGCTCGTTGTGCGTCGCCCAACGCGTGACGCGGTCCCCCAGCCGCGCGACGACGACATCCGCGTAGCGCACAAAGGCATCGACCGTCGACCGATCGGCCCACCCGCCTCGATCCTGCAAGGCCTGCGGCAGGTCCCAATGGTAGAGCGTGACGAAGGGCACGATGTTGGCTTCCAGCAGGGCGTCGACCACGCGGTCATAGTAGTCCAGCCCCTTGGGATTGACCGCGCCTGAGCCGTCGGGGATGATGCGCGGCCAGGCGATGGAGAAGCGATAGGCGTTCAGGTTCATGGCGCGCATGAGCGCGATATCGTCCCGGTAGCGGTGATAGGAGTCGCAGGCCGGGTCGCCGGTCTCTCCGGTCGCGATCTTGCCCGGCGTGACCGCAAAGCGATCCCAGATCGACTCGCCGCGCCCGTCCTCGGTGGTGGCACCTTCAATCTGAAAAGAGGCGGTCGCCGTTCCCCAAAGGAAGCCCTGGGGGAATACCATGGTGTCCATGCTATTTGCTCGCTTTCCTCACAATGTCTCGTCGCCGCGCCACGTGCGTGGCGCGGCGATCTTACCCCTTGATGGCACCGGCCGTCAGGCCCTTCACGAACTGTCGTTGCAGCAGCAGATACACGAGGACGACGGGAGCGATGGCCATGGTCAGGGCCGCGCTCAGCAGCGTCCAGTCGGTGGAGTAGCGGCCGACGACGAGGTACAGAGCGGACTGCAGCGTCTTCAGCTCCGGCGACGAGATGAATGTGGTGGCAAAGAGGAACTCGTTCCAGGTGCCCACGAACTGGAAAATGGTGACGGTTGCCAGGCCGGGCCGCGCCAGTGGCAGGAAGATGCGCAGGAAGACACCTAGCTCGGAGCAGCCGTCGATCTTGGCAGCGTCGGCCAGCTCGTTCGGCAGCGTCTTGAAGAAGGCGCGCAAGAGGAAGATGGCAAAGGGCAGGCCGCCACCCAGGTAGGAGCCGGAGAGGCCGACCAGCGAATTCAGCAGGCCGATCTGCTTGAGGAAGATAAACATGGGGATCAGGATGACCTGACCCGGAATGATCATCGAGGCCAGGAAGATGTAGAAGATCACGTCGCGTCCGGGGAAACTGAAGCGGGCAAAGGCATAGCCGGCTACGGTGGCGACCGCGACGATGATCGCTACGGTGAGCGCGGTCACGAAGGCCGAATTGGCGAAGTGAGCCACGAAATCCATGGTGACCCACACCTGCTGGTAGGTAGAGACATTGAACGTCGCCGGTAGCAGTGACCCGCTGAAAACGTCTTGCGGCTCTTTCACGGAGGTCGAGAGCATCCACAGCAGCGGGAAGATCGTGACCAACGCCAGCGCGATCAGAATGAGATAGGTGCCGGCTCTTTGCACGAACCGTCGTGCGCGATAGGCCGTTAGACCGGCGGTCCTATGGCGCGTCTGGGCCGGCGCGACCGACTTGCTCTCTCGTACGGTGGCCATCGCGACGTGTCCTCAGTACTCGATCTCCCTGGCCCGTCCCCAGCGGATCTGGATGACGCTCAGGATCAAGGCCAGGAGCAGGATGACGACGCCGATCGCCGCGGCATAGCCCAGCTCGGAGACGGAGCTGGCCATGGCGCCGAAAGCGACGGTGTAGAGGTAGGTGCCCAGCGTCTCGCTGGCATGGTTGGGGCCGCCGTTCGTCAGCACGTAAACTTGGTCGAAGACCTGGATGCCGCCGATGGTATTCAAGACTACCACGACGGTCGTGACCGGCGCGAGCAGCGGCACGGTCACGCGGATGAGGCGTTGCCAGGCATTCGCACCATCCAGGGCCGCCGATTCGTACAGCTCCTGCGGTATGTTCTGCAGCCCGGCGAAGAAGATGACCACGTAGAAACCCATCGACTGCCAGACGGAGATGGTGATGATGCTGGGCATCACCGTCACGTTGTCGGACAGCCAGAAGCGCGTCAGCCCGTGCAGGCCAAGGTTGTTCAGCGTCGTGTTAAGCACGCCGAAGTTGGGCTCATAGATCATCGACCAGAGCAGGCCGGTGATGGCCAGGGAGATGACAACCGGCATGAAGTAGATGGTACGAAAGACCACGCTACCACGGATGCCGCTATTGAGCAAAGACGCGACGAGCAGCGGGATGACGGTCTGCAGCACCACGGTGACGACGACGAAATAGGCGGTATGCTCCAGGGCCTGCAGAAAGATAGGGTCCTGTAACAGGTCTACGTAGTTGGCCAGCCCGACCCAGCGCGCCGGCCGCAGCCCATCCCACGACTCGAAGCTGAGGAATATGGCCCCCATCATCGGGATGGCCATCAGCGTGGCGAAGATGAGAACGGCGGGGAGCACAAACGCATAGGGCAGCCATGGGATTCGCCTACGGCCGGCCCGCCTCTGTCGCCACCCCTGTGCCGTGACAGCCATGCGCGTGCTCCCTCCTTCTAACGCCCCCGCAGAATCGGCGACTGAAGTCGGACAACGGTTGGGCGTCTGCCAGACGCCCCTACGGTGCCCGTCCCCCGCGCGGCGGTTTCAACCGCGGGCTCCCCGACCGGGGTCGCCTTTGGGGGAGGCAGTGTCAGGCATCGTCAGTCGTTCTCCAGCAACTCCAGAATGGTCCCCAGCGTCGCCGTGGCGTCGACGTACGCATAGCGCCCGCCTTCATAGTCGCCGCGCTGCACCAGCGTGGCGCCACCGGTCTCCAGGTTGCGCAGCCTCTCCGCCATGCCTTGCACCCGGAAGGCGATGTGGTGCAGGCCCTCACCGTGCGCGTCGAGTCGATCCTTCCAGGTGCTCGGTTCGCCGATCGGCTCGATCAATTCGAGGTCCACCTGGCCGAGGTGCAGGAAGGCCAGTTTGGCGCGCGCAACAGACGGCCCCCCGTTGTATTCGGTGTGCGCGCGGTCGAGTCCATCGGTGATCTCGATCTCGGGCACGGGCACGCCTAGCAGATCGGCCCAGGCCCGTGCCACGGCTTCAATGTCGCGCACCACAATGCCCACTTGGACAACCGTCGTCGTACCCAGCGCATTGTCGGTCAATGGACACCTCCCCGTCACTCAGTGCGATCGTGCGGTCAGCACGGCCTTCTGCGTCTGGGCTGCCGCTTGCTGCGGGGAGAGCGACCCATTGAGGACACCCTGGCAGGCGTTGTTCACGGCATCGTTGCTGCCTTTACCAAACAGGATGTGGTCGGTGCCATCGCCCTCCTTGACCCAACTGATCATCTGGCGTACTTTGGCGTCCGTCACGGCGGACTCGGCGCTGGGCATGGAGGGGAACGACTGCGTGGCCTTGATGAAGGCCCGGTAGACGGACGGGCTGAACAGATACTTCATCAGCGCCACGGCGAGCGCCTTATTTGGGCTGTGCGCGTTGACCGCCCAGCCGTCGCCGCTGCCGTCGCCGGCCCAGTGCCGGCCGTTCGGCGTCAGGGCCGGCATCTTGGCCAGAGAGTAGTGCTGGGCGAATGATGCCGGAGCACCAACCAGCGGAATCGAGAAAGAGCCGTCGAAGAGCATCGCGGCCTTGCCATGGTACGCCAGCACCTCCCCTTGTTGAGCGGTGATGCCATTGATGCCATCGAGGAAGACGTGCGCCTGTGACAGCCTCTGCAGCAGGGAATAGGCGTTGATAACGGGCGCCGAGTTCCAGCTCAGGCCCTTCTTGGTCAAATCATCAAGCCCATACACGTCGCCGCCGTACTGCGTGATAAGCGGCAGGAAGAAATCGGGACAGCCGCCGTCCGAGGTACCGAAGGCCAGCGGCGTATAGCCGGCGGCGCGGATCTTGGGCGCCATGGCGATGAGATCATTCCAGGTTTGCGGCGGCTTAAGGTGTAGCTTGGCCATGATCGTATCGTTCACGAAGAGGCCGAACATTTGCGCGTCCCACGGCAACGCATAGACCTTACCGTTGTCAAAGGTGAACTGCCGCAACGGTCCGGCGAGGAACTGCTTGAAGAACGACGCGGGGAAGACGGCCTTGAAGTCGACGGTGTGGCCCGAGCGCCCAAGTTCCGCCGCCTTGACGTGCGCGTACATGACATCGGGCAATGTGTTTGCCGCGGCTTCGCTTTCGAGCGTGGTCAGATATTGGTCGAAGGGCACATACTGATTCTCGATGGTCACGTTGGGATGCTGCGCGGTGAAGCCGTGGAGAATATCGGTCCACCAGCGCGCCTGGCTAGACAATTGAGAGTTCCAGTGCATGATCTTCAGCGTGATGGTGCCGGTCGCGGAGGCCGACGCGGGTGTCGCCGCCGGGGCTATGAGGACCGCCCCAACGAGGAGCAGACTGGTGAGCATCATCAACCGTCTGGATGTGTGCAGCGAGAGCATGAGCTGTTACCTCCTGACAACTATTCCATTGTGTCTGGCCCGTGACCGCGCAAAGGTCAACGCCGTGGCACTGTCCTATCGACGACCGATTGGCGAACGCACCTCCTTGTCCTTTGTCAATTCTGGAGCGAGAGCCGGCCAGCAAACGCCCGTGGCGCGGCACAGGACTCGCGCTGAATCAGCGTGGGCGCGAAGATGACGTTTGCGCCGGACACCTCGACGTTCCCCTCCGGCAGCGCACGCGGCAGCCCGGCGATGGTGTCGAGGAGGGCGTTAGTGGCGTAGCGGCCCATCGCGTCCAGCGGCTGGTGGATGGTGGTGAGGCCAGGGGTGTAGAGTCGCGCGAAGGCAATATCGTCGAAGCCTACCACGGAGAGATCGTCCGGGACGCAAATACCACTCGTCAGGGCCGCCTTCAGCGTCATGACGGCCGTCCAATCGTTGATGGCGAAGGCCGCCGTGGGGCGCTCGGGGCCGATGACCAGGCGCCGCAAATCGTCCTGAGCCACGGCGAGATCGTCCGTGGCCACCAGTTCCCAGACGGGCAGGCCGTGGGCGGAGACGAAGCGGCGGTAGGCGTCGTGGCGCTGCTGGCTCTCCCACGGCTCACGCTCGGTCGTCTCAGGAGGGGAGCCGATAAAGGCGATGGAGCGGTGGCCCAACCCGGCCAGGTAGTGCAGGGCCATCTCCACGCCTGCCGCGTTGTCGATAGAGATCGATAGCGTCACCGCGGGGCAGGGACGGCAGCCAACGGACACCACATGTTGGTGCATGCGCAGGATGTCCTGCATCTCCTCTTCGTCTGCGGCATGTTCGAGCACGTCGCCGATGAGCAACAGGCCGTCGACGCGATCGGGGCTGAGGATATCACCGAGCACCACGCTCTCATGTTGGTTTTGCTCGGCATGCCCCACCAGCACGTGATAGTTGCGCGCCTGACAGACGCCGTAGATCGTGCGCAGGAACTCGGCGGAGAAGGGGTGCAGGAGGTCTTGCATGATCACCCCGATGGTCTGGGTCCTGGTGGTACGCAGACCGCGCGCCGAGGCATTGGGCCGGTAACGCAGTGCCGCTGCCGCCGCGCGCACACGCTCGATGGTGGCGGGGCTGATTGGCACATGGCGCTCGCGCTCATTGAGCACGCGTGAGACCGTGGAGACCGACACGCCGGCCAGGCTGGCTACAGCACGAATGCCGCTACCCGTGGACCGTTCTTTCGACTGCATGTCCGTCCCCGCTGAAAACGTTTCGCACCAATCATTTTCACCACTGTAGCACCGGCGCGGAGTGTCTGTCAAGCGAATCATTGCGTCCCTGCCCGACACCGGCCAGGCGGTGCACGACCTCGAGCTCTACCCCACAACCAATGGGCTGACGGAGAGTGTGGAAGAGTTATTGGGCACGCCCGATAGTGCTGCTCCGTCTGGCTCTCCGCCACGGCACAAGGGTCGCGCCACCTTTTGCAGGCCGCATCCGCGGCTTTTGGACGCTGTGCCGTCGCCCCGCCCCGGCTACCGTAAGAAGCAGGATGGGGATTAGCAGACAGATGGAGTGGCGTATGGCAGCAACACCAGAACGTTGGACGCCGGCCGGGCCGATCCGCTCGCAGGCGCCGCTGGAGATCATCGAGCAGGAGGAGACGCACGCCGCCGCCAGCGTGGGCGACCCGGCGCCCCTGGGCCTGTTCGCCGTCGCCACCGGCCCCTTCACCCTGGGCCCCATCCTCGCCGGCTGGTTCCCGCTGAGCACCCTGCTCTTCGCCTCGGCCGTGACCTTCGTCTTCGCCGGCCTGGGCCAGTTCCTGGCCGGGATGTGGGCCTACCGCAAGGGCGACACCTTCGCCGCCACGGCCTTCGGCTCCTTCGGCGGCTTCAATGCGTCCTACGTGCTGTACCCGTGGCTGCGCCAGGCCGGCCTGATCGCCGGCCCGGGGGCGGGCGCCGGGGTGGTGGGCGTGTCCATCGCCTGTTTCTCGTTCATCGCGCTGGCCCTGACGATCGCGGCGCTGCGGCAGAACCTGGCGCTCGTGGCCGTACTGGGGTTACTGGCGTTGGGCTATGGCCTGCTCGCCGCCGGCGCCATCGCGGCGGGCGCTCCGGCGCTGCGGGCGGCGGGGGGCTGGGCGCTGATCGGCTCGGCGGTGGTGGCCTTCTACGCGGGGGCGGCCCTGGTGATCAACAGCCCGCTGGGCTAGCCCGGCGGCGGCGCCAGGAGGTACCGCGCCGGGCGGTACCTCCTTATGTCAGACGCAATGCATCGCCCCTATCTGCGCCAAGCCACCGGCCTTGCTCCCGCAGCCCACACGTGGGGACGACGGTCCTGCCGGAAGCGCCAAACGCCGAGGTAACGACTGACCGGGGCGAGTGTTACGGAGGGAGCAGAACGGGTGTATGTACAGCGAACCTCTATATGTCCTCATCGCGGCGCCTGGCCGCTCCCGGAGCGGGACGGCACAGGGGCGTCGATGAGGGATCCTCGCTCACACCTGGCGGCCGACGGCCCCCTTCCGATCGCGCCGCCTATTTTCGTCGCCGCTCCCGTGGTCAATGATATGGCGGTCGCGCTTCCGGCTGCCGGGCGGCGCATGCGCACCAGGGCGGCCTTCTGATGTCGTCCGCGAGCGTCGACCCGGCCCTCGTGGCGGCGCTGCTCGCCGCTCTGTGCGCAGGCGTAGGGGCAGCCTGGCGTCGCCGGCGGCCGGAGTCGGAGAGCTTCGAGCGCCCGTGGGGATCGCACGGATGGCCCGGCGCTCCGGGTTTCGTCGAGCGGCGGCAGGCGCGCCAGCGCGCCATGGAGGTCGCGCGCCTGACGGTGGGCGCGGAGGTCTGGGCGGCTTTCGTACGGGACGGCTACATCGATCTCCCCTCCGTCGCCACGCCTGGAACGTACTATCGTCTCCGGCCGGCGCGCCGCGTGGAAATCCGCGGCGCCCAGGCCGATGCCGACCCATGGCTCGGCGGACCGACCCACTCCTACCTGTGCGTCTACCCCACGTATGAGCTGCCCGCCGTGGAGTTCCTGGGGCATCTCTACCTCCAGTTGCGCGACGACGAGCGGCGCGTCCTGGCGATAGGCCGCATCCAGTCCAGCGACGGCCCCATCCCCAACGTCTTCTGAGCGCCCGTGGCCGCAATCCGGACACCGCACGCTGAGGACTATCATGAGCCTCGGCGGCATGCGCCTGACGCGCCGCGGAGAGACGGACGACGGCGAGCAGTGCCACGCGTGGGCGTGGCGATGGTCGGAGGAAGACCGCTATCGGTCGTTCGGCTATCGCGACCACGTGCAAGGGCAGCCCGGGGAATCTATGCACCGGCAACATCCCGCACCGCGGGCACGCCCCCGACACTATGTGCGGCGCGGACGGCCCTGCGCACGGCGCGGGCTACGGCGTCCACGGCCAGGGCGGCCAGAGCGTCGGGGTCGGCCTGCTCCTCGCCCGTTGAGAGGGCGAACACTGTATCGCCGTCGAAACTCGTGTGCACCGGGCTGATAGAGAGCGCCAGCCCGTCGTGGGCCTGCTGCGCCAGGCGGGTCAGGCCCAGCTTCTCCAGCCGCGCGTTCGTCGCCACCGCGCCCAGCGTGGTGTTGCCGAGCGGACGGCCGGCGATTCCGCCCGCGATGCTCTCGCGCAGCAGGGCGGCCGAGCCGACAAAGCTGCCGTCGCGGCGCGCGCCGGCCACGATGCTGCCGTCGTGGTCGATCACGTCGCCCGCGGCGTTGACCACGGCGAGGGCGGCCACGACCACGCCGCCCTCGCGCCCGCTCGTGGCCAGGCCCAAGCCGCCCTTCATGCGCCCGGCCGGACCCAGCATATTGCCGACGCGAGCGCCGTAGCCGGCACCCACCGTGCCCTCCCGCGCCTCGTCCGGGCCGGCAGCCTCGCAGGCGGCGTAGCCGGCGTCGGCATCCGGGTGCGCCTCGGGCGAGCCGAGGTCGAGGTCGAAGATCACCGCGGCCGGCACGATCGGCACGCGGGCCACGCCCACGTCGTAGCCGCGGCCGCGCTCGTGCAGCCAGCGCATCACGCCGCTCGCGGCGTCGAGGCCAAAGGCGCTGCCGCCGGCGAGCAGCAAGGCGTGGATCTCCGGGACCCTGGCGGTGGGAGCCAGCAGATCGGTCTCGCGCGTGCCGGGCGCGCCGCCGCCCACGTGCACACCGGCACGCATCGCGCCGGCCGCGGGCAGCAGCACGGTGCAGCCGGTCAGCCCCTCCGGGTCGTGCCAGTGTCCTATGTGAATGCCGGGTAAGGTTGCCATATCTCCCTCTCTACATGAGTACCGGAATGCCCGTCAAGGGGCATACCTGGGAGCGCCGGCAAGAGCCGGCGACTGAAGTCGCCTGGCAGGGACAGACCGAACTCTGCCATGACACTTTAGTGTCATGCACCACACACCGCCATACCTGATCAGTCCGTGATGCCGTGCCAGCGCTGCAGGTGCTCGGCGTGCTTTCGCGTGTAGGCGCCGGGCTTGAAGAGCGCGTCGTAATACTCCAGGTCCAGGTGATGGCTCTGCAGGTACATCATGATGAACAGCGTCGGCACCGTGGCCGGGAACTTGCCGAAGGTGTCGAACATGTACTGCGCCTGCACGGCCATGCAAGAGCGGAAATGGTCGTCGTGGACCTGCGCGCTGCCGCGCACGCGCCGGCTGTCCTTCCACGGGCCGGGCGTATCGGGATGGAAAGGACCGCCCGGGCCGAACTTGCGCTGGCAGAAGGCGTCGATGGCCGCGCGCATGTCGGGGTAGTGGGGCGGGCAAAGGGCCTCGAAGACACCCGTGAGACCCGTGGGATTGGGAAGCGCCCAGCGCGGGTCGGTGTCGTAGCGGAAGCCCAGCCCCGGCACCTCGGGGTCGCCGCTAGCGCCCAGGATGGTCAGGCGGTCGATGCCGTCGAACATCCAGCCGCCGAGCCCGATGGCCTGCTGCATCAGCATGCCGGCATAGGCGGCCGTCGAGAGCTCGGCCGTGCACTCGGTCAGCGAGTACTGGTCCAGGAAGGTGAGCGGCACCGGGTTGGCCACGTCGACGATGTCGGCGAACGGTTCCAGGCCCGGGATCTGCCGGCCGTTCACGTCGTCGTAGATGCAATAGCCGTTTTGGGTGTAGAAACAGAGGTTGGCGATGGTGTGCTGGGCCACGTCGCCCACCGGGAAGAGCAGCAGCGAGCCGGGGCGGTTGGCCACCCAGGTATTGTGGCCCTCCATGTACGGCTCCTTCGGCGGCAGGTAGATCCGTTTATCCGAGAGCTGCCGGATGCGCGAGCGGTGGGCCATGACCAGGTCGAGCACGTCGATCGTGCCGTCCGGTTGGCGTTCGCCCATAGCCGGTGCGTCGCGCGTCTCGAAGATATAGGTGCCGCTGTCGTCGGTGAAGAACAGCTCGGCGGTGTGGAAGCCCGCGGCGGAGGGGAAGGTGCGCCCGCCGGCGGCGGCCGGGTAGTTGGACAGGTGCGGCGCGTAGCGATCGTGGCGGGTGATGGAGTTGTGCCAGCCGGTGTTGCCGCCCGCGGCGGTCAGGATCAGCAACCGCTCCAGCTCGCTGAGCGGGATCGGCCGGTGGCGCGACTTGAAGGCCAGCGGCCCGTCCGGCACCTCGGCGCCGCGGAAGAAGCGGCGTGAGCGGCGCCCGAACAGCGCGTCCACGAACGGGAAGTTGAGCAGGTCCTGCAGCGCCTCTTCTTCACGGCGGCGTTGCACCTCGGCATCGGCCGTGGGAGCTTCTCCATCTCTTATCTCTTCATCGCTCATACAGCTCTCCTCTTTCTACGAAACGAGACCTCTGGTAGCAACCAGAGTGCCGAAGGGGGCAGGTCTGCACTTCGGAGCGCGGGCGAGCACGCGTGCTCGCCCGCGCTCCGAGGGTCGATCCGCCTAGTTAGGGGCACCGGCTTCGACCGCGACAGGTTCACACCGTTTGCTGCTATCGCCACTGTCTTATCGCTCCCTCTAATCGGAGTGGGCGCGGGTTTCAACCCGCTCCCGTGCCGATATGGGATAAGTCCCGGGGTTTCTCGGGCCTGCCCGGCGGCTTTAACCGCCGGAACCTCTGGTATCGGCCGTGCAGGCATCGACCAGCGCGCGAATGGCCTCCTGCACCTCCGCGGCACCCTTCTCCACGTACGGCAGGTGGCCCACGCCCCGCTGGTACAGATGCCGGCGCTCCAGCGCCGACGTGGCGTTCAGCAACTCCCGGGTATCGGCTTCGGTGGCAAATGGATCGAGGTCGCCCGTGATCGCCAGCACCCGGCCGCGAATCGTCTCAGGATGTTTGCAATGCGGCAGGTTGGCCACCTCGAAGTAGGGACCGACCGGGTAGGCGTAGGCGGTGCCGAACTGCGCCTGATGCCAGGCGGTCACCGCGGGAGAGGCCGAGGGGATGAACAACTCCGGCCATTCCTCCTCCGTCGTGAAGGCATAGCCACAGGGCTCGGCACCTGCCGCGGCCAGCATCTCGTCGAGCGAGGCATTCACGGCGCGGTAGATCAGGCCCAACAGCACCATACCGGCCACACGCTCGGGATGCCGTTCGGCCACGGCCGGCGCGATCATGGTGCCGTAGCTGGCACCCACCAGGATCGCGGCCGGCGCACCAGTCACTCCAAGGACCCAGTCTAGCGCAGCCTCGGCGTCGGCGATGGAGGTCTGAGCGGTCACGTCGCGCCCGTTCGGGACACGACTGGAACGCCCGTGTCCGCGGAAGTCGAGGGCAAAGGTCCGGGAACCGCCGCGGGCCAGCGCGTCGGCCAGCGAAGCGCCTTCCACCGGACAGTCCCACCCCGCGCCGTCCATGCCCGCACCGTGCAGGAAGAGCACGGGCAGACGCGGGTCTGGTCCCTCGGCCCACTTCTCTTTGACGTACAGATCGACGCGCGGCTCCAGCCGCAGCAATGACTCTCGCACCAGCAGGCCGTTGCCCTGAGTGCATACGGGGCCAATACGCGACTTATCCGATGTCATGTTGGTCTCCCTCTTGTGCCCGCGGGCTCAAGCTACGCCACGAATAGACGACGCCGAATAGCGCTAAGGCCAGGCAGCCTATTTCATAGGGCAGATGACCCATTCTTTCATGTTTCCTGGCCATACCCCAGTAGGTCTAGCGCAGCCAGGGCCATCACTTCGGCCGAGACGCGCAGGTCGTCCAGGGCCAGCGACTCGTCGACGACGTGTGTCTGGCGAATCTCCCCAGGGCCGTAGACGATGCATTCGTTGATGCCGGCGCGCACCACGAAGCGCTGGTCATCGGTGCCGGGGCTGCAGACCAGGCGCGGCTCCCGCCCCAGCACCGCACGTATGGCCTCGGCAAAGGCCGCGCCGGCCCGCGTCTCCGTGCCCACCCAGACCGGATCGGTGGCGTAGCTCTCGTGGTAGCGGTAGAGAAAATCCGGGTCTTCCGCGGCCAGGCGATCGAAGATGGCCAGCATCTCGGCGCGCGCTCCGGCGATGGTCTCGTTCTCCACCAGGCGGCGGTCGAAGGTCACGCGACAGTGCGCGGCCACTGTATTGGTGCTGGTGCCCCCGGCGATGGTGCCCGCCGTCACGCTGGAGCCGCTTGCGCTGTCGGGAATGATGCACAACGAGCTGCGGCGCTCGCGCAGCAGCGGCTTCAGGTCGCGCTCGATGGCCGCCAGCGCCAGGGCCATCTTCTCGATAGCGTTCACGCCGCGCTCGGGCATAGCACCGTGGGCCTGGCGCCCCAGCGTCTCGATGGCGCCCTGGATGGTGCCGCGATGGCCGAGACAGATGTTGTCGACCTCCAGCGGCTCGGTAATGATCACGTAGTCTATGCGCCCCGGTCCGATGTAACCCTGCTCCACCAGGTAGCCCGTGCCCGCGTTGCGATTGCCGGTACTCTCTTCATCCGTCACCAGGCTGTGCTCGACCGTGCCACGCAGGCGGAAGCCGGCGCGTCGCAGGGCCTCGACGGCGTAGACCTGGGCGGCGATGCCGCCCTTCATGTCCGAGACCCCGCGGCCGAAGATGCGGCCCTCGCGGATCGTGCCGCCGAACGGGTCGACCGACCAGCCGTCGCCGGCCGGCACCACGTCGATGTGCCCGTTGAAGTGCAGCACCGGACGCTCGTCCACGCCGGAGAGCCGCGCCAGCACGTTCACGCGCGGCAGGCCCTGGCCGTGCGGGGCCAGCACGGCGAGCTGGTCGTCGGGCACCGCCACGTACCGTACCTCGTAGCCCAGGCGCTCCAGCCAGGTGCCGGCAAAGGCGGCGCACTCGGGGTACGCGCGGCCCGGCGGGTTCTCGGTGGGGATGCGCACCAGGCCCTGGAGAAACGCGATCATCTCCGCCTGGATCGCCGCCAGCGACGCGCGCACCCGAGCGCACACGGCGGTGTCGTGCACCGGGTGCAATCCCGCGTCTTGCTCTACTGCCATCTCGCCGTCCTCCCTTCGTCTCGCCTAGCGTATCGTCGGGTCCAGGATCTCGCGCAGGCCCTCGCCCAGCAGGTTCAACCCTACCACCACCAGCATGATGGCCGCGCCGGGGAAGACGGCCATCCACCAGGCCTGCTGCAAGTAGTTCTGCGCGTCGTTCAGCATGTCGCCCCACTCGGGCGTCGGTGGCTGCGCGCCGAGGCCGATGAAGCTCAGGCCCGCCGAGGTCAGGATGGCCAGCCCCAGGCTGATGGTGACCAGCACGACGATCGGCGTGAGCACGTTGCGCAGCACGTGCACCACCATGATGCGCAGCGACGAGGCGCCCAGGGCGCGCGCCGCCTCCACGTAATCCTGCTCGCGCACGGTCAGCACGGCCGCGCGCACCGTGCGCGTGTAGGCGGGGATGGCCGCGATGCCCACGGCGATCATAACGGTGCCGAGTCCGGGACCAAGGATGGTGATGACCACGATAGCCAGCAGTATATCCGGGAAGGCCAGCATCACGTCCATCACGCGCATGATGATGCCGCCGATCCAGCCCCCGAGGTAGCCGGCGACCACGCCGAAGAGCGTGCCGAAGGCGGTGGCGATGCCGACCGCGACGAGGCCGACGGAGAGTGAGATGCGGGCGCCGGCCAGCACGCGGCTGAGGACGTCGTGCCCGGTGGCGTCGGTGCCGAAGGGGTACGACGGCGACGGCGGCGCCAGCACGGCGGAATAGTAGATGGCGGTGGGGTCGTGGGGCGCCAGCCACGGGCCGAACAGCGCCATCAGGGCGAAGGCGGCCACCAGGAACGCGCCGACCAGGCTGAGCGGACGCCTGGCCAGCGCGCGCAGCACACGCAGCCTGGCCGGGCGCGCCACGGCCGCGTCGTCGGCGTGTATGGCTATGCGCTGCACCTGCTCAAGCATATGGCCCCCTACGAGACCCTGATGCGCGGGTTGATCACGCCGTAGAGCACGTCGAGCAGCAGGTTGATGGCCACGTAGAGCACCGCGAAGACCAGCACGGCACCCTGAATATCCGGATAGTCGCGCCCTAGGATAGCGCTTACCACGATGGTGCCGAGGCCGGGACGCGAGAACACGTTTTCGACGATGACCGACCCGGCCAGCAGGCCGCCGAACTGCAAGCCGGCGATGGTCAGGACGACGATGATGGCGTTGCGCAGCGCGTGCACCAGCACCACACGCCGGCGCGCCAGCCCCTTGGCCTGGGCGGTGCGGATGTACTCCTGCTGCAAGACCTCACTGAGGCCGGCGTAAGTCACGCGCGACAGCACGGCGGCGGCCGGCAGGGCCAAGGTGACCGTGGGAAGCACGGTACCCTGAATAGTCGTGTTGCCCAGCACCGGGAACCAGCGCAGGTTGAGTGCGAAGAGGTCGATCAGCAGCAGGCCCAGCCAGAAGGTGGGCATGGACAGGCCGAGCGTGGAGAGCAGCAGCACCAGGCCCCTGACCCAGCGCGCCCGCACCGCCGCGGCCAGCGTGCCCAGTCCGACCCCCAGGATGATGGCCAGGGCCATGGCGGACAGGGTCAGCTCCAGCGTGGCCGGGAAGCGGTCGCCAATCTCGGCCAGCACCGGCCGGCCGCTGCGGATCGAGGTACCCAGGTCGCCGTGTAGGGCATTGCCCAGGTAGCGCAGATACTGCACGGGCAGCGGCTGGTCGAGGCCCAGCTCGTGACGCGCCAACTGCACGTTGCCGCCGGTGGGGTTCTGGCCCATCAGGATCTGGACCGGGTCGCCGGGCACCAGGTGAATCATAACGAAAGTGACGAGCGAGACGGCCAGCAACATCGGCGGCAGCCAGAGCAGGCGGCGCAGCACGAAGGTCAGCATAGCGCTCCCACTCCTCCTTGACTCACTGCCGGAAGCGGCGAGCCGGTATCCCGGCTAGCCAAGGGTGGCGTTATTCAGGATAACCCGCCCACGCGGATCCAGGAAGACACCCTTCACCCGCGGCTGGAAGGCGATGTAGTTATACTCGTCCCACAGCGGGACCCACAGGGCCTTATCCGACACGTACTTCTCCAGGCGCACGACCAGAGCGCTGCGCTGTGCCGTGTCTGCCGTGGTGCGCATCTTGACGATCAGGGCATCCAGCGCCGGGTCCCTGTAGAAGCTGTCGGCGAAGCCGGTGCCGATCTGCGACGAATGGAACCAGATGTAGAAGATGTCCGGGATCGGGTAGTTGTAGCCCAAGAAATCGGCCTGCGATTTACCCTTGCGGATGGTGGCGATCTCCGTGGCAAACTCCTGCGTCTGGATGTTCATGGTCACGCCGATCTTCTTGAGCTGGTCCTGCACCACCAACCCGGCCTGCTTGAAGACGGGAAGGTTGTTGTTGAGGGCCGTGAAGGCCAGCGGCTTGCCGCCTTTCTGCATCTGGCCGTTCTGCATGGTGTAGCCGGCCTGCTTCAACAGAGCGACCGCCTTATCCGGGTTATACGATGGCGCATAGGCCTTGATGCCCGGCCAGTATCCGTACATGGCCGGCGAGAGGACGCCCGAAATCGGTATGGCGAGCCCATTGAGGGCGACCTGCACCACGGCCCGCTTGTCCACCGCGTAGTTGAGGGCACGGCGCACGCGCAGGTCGGTGAACGGCGGCTGCGTCACGTTGAATTCCAGGAAGCGCACGCCGGCGTTCAGCGACTTCAGGATGGTGTACTGGTTGCTGGACTGGATGCGCGCTACGGATTCCGGGGGCAGAGCCAGTTGGTCGACCTCGCCGGACTGCAGGGCGTCGGTGGCAGCGGCGCTGTTCAGCAGGATGCGGAAAACGATCTTGGAGATGCTGGGCGGCCCCTGCTTGACGAACGAGGGACCCCATCGATACTTGGGGTTGCGCACCAGCACGATCTGGCTGCCGGTCTGCCACGAGTCGACCATCCACGGCCCAGTGCTGACCGGTTTGCGTCCGAACCCGGCGCCCTCGGCCTTCAGCGCCTTGGGGCTGAGCGGGATGAAGTTGCTGTCCGTGAGTTGGTACAGTAGAAATGCATAGGGCGACTTCAGCTTGATATAGAAGGAATAGCGGCCCGTGGCCTTGATCTCGGAGACGTCGCCCAGACGCCCGGCCTGCACCGCGGCCTTGGTGGCCGGATCGAGCAAGCGCTTGAAGGTGGCCACGTAGGCGGCCGCGTCGAGCGGCGTGCCATCCTGGAAGGTGACGTCCTGGCGCAGGTTGAAGGTGTAGGTCAGGCCGTCCTTGGAAACGCTGTAACTCCTGGCCAGGTCCGGCACGATAGTATTCTTGGGCGAGAGGGCCACCAGCTCGTCGCCGACATATTGCAAGATGGTGGCGGCGGCGGCGGTACCGGTCTTTTGCGGATCGAGCGTGTCCGGTTCTGGGCTGAAGGCCACGGTATAGGTGGACGCATCGGCGGCATGCGCACCATGCGTGGCCGGCCACGGGGCAACGGCAGATACGGTCAGGGCGACGGCGAGCGCGGCCAGACCACGCCCGCGGGTGAGCGAGAAGCGACGCATGATTAGTCCTTTCAGGCGGCCGTGGCGCGGACGCGCCAGCGGTCCCGCCGGGGCGGCAGGCTCGTGGTCCGCCGCCCCAGCGATGTCAAGATTCACGTGGCTTGAGAATATCACATTGGCCGGCGGCCGGCACCGGCGACTCTTAAGCCACTTAATCCTATCGACTTACTATAGTTACAGTATTGCCGGTCCAGGCCGGTGCCGTCAAGCTGCCGTAGCCCCTGGCCGGACGAGGGGACGACTCGGGGCGATGGCAGGCGCAGCATATAATCAAGTTGTCAAAGCAGATCGAACGGGAGGGAATCCATGGCCCCGATAACCACGACGACCATTGAATTGCCGAACGACTTGCGCGCGCAGGCGCAAGACCCCGCCAGGACTGCAGACCGCCCGCTTGCCTGGGTGCTCACCGGGGCGGTCGCCCAGGGCCTTGCCTACGAGCGCCGGTTCAGCACACGGGTCGAGGTGGGCCGGCGGTCGATCGAGGATGCCACTGCCAATCTGCGCGAAGCGACCGAGTTGTATCTGGAAGAGGTGCCTCTTCCGCTCTCGGGCCGTCCCCCTGTGACGACCTTTGGCGTCGCCAGTGCCTAATCTGCCCCGCCTCTCCGGTGCCGATACGATTCGGGCGCTAGAAAGGTTAGGCTTTCGCCAGGTACGCCAACGCGGTAGTCATGTTGTGTTGCGGCGTGGCGATGCCGTCACCGTGGTGCCGCAGCACCGACGTGACCTCGCTATCGGCACCTTGCTTGGCATTAAAAGGAGCCGTGCATGCAGTTTGAGAAGCGCGTGGTGGTCGTGACGGGCGCGGGCTCGGGCATCGGGCGCGCCAGCGCGCTGGCCTTTGCCCACGAGGGCGCCGATGCCGTGGCGGTGGACCTGAGCGAGCAGACCGCACGCGAGACCGTGGCGGCGATGCCGGGCGGGCGCGGCCTCGCTCTGGCCTGCGATGTCGCCGATCCCGAGGCCGTGAGCCGCGTGATCGACACGGTCATGGGCACCTACGGGCGCATCGATGTGTTCTATCAGAATGCCGGCGTGCCCCAAGCGGCCCGGCCCGTCGAGGAGATCGCGCTGGAGGATTGGCAGCGCATCATCGCCGTCAATCTGACCGCCCTCTTCATCGGCGCGCAGAAGGTCGCCCCCATCATGAAGGCACAGAGCCGCGGCTGCATCCTGGTGACCGCGTCCATCGCCGGGATCAGGCCGCGCCCCGGCCTCTCGGCCTACGTGGCGTCCAAAGGCGGCGCCATCGCCCTGGTCAAGTCGCTGGCGCTGGAGCTGGCCCCCTTCAAGGTGCGCGTGAATGCCATCTGCCCGGTGGCGGTGCGCACGCCGATGATGACCCAGTTCGGCTTCGGCAGCGACGAGGCCGAGGCCGAGAAGCGCTTCGTCGCTACCGTCCCATTTGGCCGCCTCAATACGCCGGAGGACGTCGCCGCCGCGGCCCTCTACCTGGCCTCCGATGCCGCCGAGATGGTGACCGGTACCGCCTTCGAGATCGACGGTGGGCGCGGTATCTAGCATTATGACGAGCGCCACAACCTCTTCCACCTTCCCGGCGCTGGACCCCGCCACCGGCGAGGTGATCGAGATGTTGCCGCGCCACGGGCAGCGGGACGTCGACACGGCGGTGGGCGCGGCCCGCTCCGCTTTCGAGCGCGAGCGAGAATGGCAACAGCCGGCGGTGCGGGCGCGCGTTCTCGCCGCGATCGGCCGTGCGATCGAGGAGTCGGCCTCCGAGCTGGCCGAACTGGAGAGCCGCGACACCGGCAAGCCGCTGGCGCAGGCACGCACGGACGTGGCGGTGGCCGCGCGCTACTTCCAGTATTACGCCGGCTGGGCCGACAAGCTCTACGGCGATCACATTCCCCTGGGCGACGGCTTCCTCGACTACACCGTGCGCGAGCCGTGGGGTGTTTGCGCTCAGATCATCCCCTGGAACTATCCGCTGCAGGTGAGCGCGCGCCTGGCCGCCCCCGCCCTGGCTTGCGGCAATGCCGTGGTGCTGAAGCCAGCCGAGGAGGCGTCGCTGACGCCCTTGCGGCTGGCCGGCCTTGCCCGCCGCCACGGCCTGCCCGAGGGGCTCTTTCAGGTGGTCACAGGGTACGGCGAGGAGGCGGGCGCCGCGCTGGCGGCCCACCCGGACATCGACCACATCAGCTTCGTCGGCTCGCCCGCGGTGGGCACGGCCATCGCCGAGACGGCCGCGCGGCACCTGGTCCCGGTCTCACTGGAGCTGGGCGGGAAATCGCCAAACGTCGTCTTCGCCGACGCCGACCTCGAGCGCGCCCTGCCGGTTATCGTGCGCTCGGTGATCCAGAACGCCGGCCAGACCTGCTCGGCCGGCTCCCGCCTGATCGCGCACGAAGACATCGCCCAAGAAGTGCTTGACGGAATCGCGGCGCGCATGAACGCGCTGCGGCTGGGCCGGGGACTGGCCGATCCCGACCTCGGCCCCCTGATCTCACGCGCGCAGTACGAGCGTGCCCAGGGCATGATCGACCGCGCCGTCGGCTCTGGCGCACGCCTGGTTACGGGCGGCACGCGTGCAAGCGACGACGCCCTGTCCGGCGGCTACTTCCTGCATGCCACGCTGCTCGACGGCGTGGCCTCGGACAGCGAGATCTGGCGTGAGGAGGTCTTCGGGCCGGTGCTGGCCGCGGCGACCTTTCGCAACGAGGATGAGGCGCTGGCGCTGGCTAACGATAGCGAATACGGCTTGGTGGCCGGCGTGTGGACGCGCGACCTGGCACGCGCCCATCGCGTGGCACGTGGCATACGGGCGGGCCAGATCTTCGTCAACACCTATGGCGCGGGCGGTGGTGTGGAGATACCATTCGGGGGCTACAAGCGCAGCGGCTACGGGCGCGGCAAGGGCCACGAGGCAATGCTGACCTTCAGCCAGGTCAAGAATGTCTGTGTTGCCCTATAGCCAACATCTCGGATTGGCCGCGTATACTCAAGTATGACGAAGAAGGGCGGAGAGGACAGGGTACAGATGGCAACCATGAATCCGCCGCGCGCTTACGATGAGGTTGTGGCCTTCTTCGCCTCCGGTCCAACTCGTGAGGAAATCAAGACCTTCCGGCTCTGTAGCCGATCTGTTCCGGACAACTGAGGAGCGGCGGCCGGGCACAGTGCGCCCGGCCGCCGCTCGCTCCGCCATGTCGAGCCGGCGGACAATGGACGTCCACCGCCGGCTCATTCCGCTCCACCACATCGGGAGCAGTCAGGGCGTAACTTGGGTGATGAAGCTGCCCCAGTTCGCGAAGAACAAGCGCGGCAGATTGGGAATATACTCGGTGCCCAGCCAGACGTTGCCCTGCTCGTCGGACACCGCGGCCGAGTAGTCGCCCCAGCGGGCACCGACCTGATTGTTGCACACCTGAGGCGGGCAGATCGGGCTGTTGTAGCCGGTGAAGCCGTCCTCCGGTTTAGCACCCAGCGCTGATGCGTGGATGTTGCCGGCCCCGTTTGTAGCGTCGACGAGCGCATAGGCTGCGCTGGGGTAGAAGTCGGGGCCCGACAGCGTGAAGCTCATGACACCCTTTCCGGAGGGCGTGACGCCGATGGAGGGGAAGATCACGTTGTCACGGCCGGCAGAGACGTAACCCTGATTGGTCATCGTCGCGCTGAGCGTGCCGCCCGCCGAGGATGGCGTGACGATGAAGTAGGCGATGCCGACGTTGGTGGAGACGCCGATGCCGTTCTCGGCGGTGTTGACGCCGGACCACAGCTTGCCGGCCGAAAAGACCACCTGGTTCATGCGGTCGTCGTTGGCCTGCAGCAGCTCCAATCCGTTGTTGGTGTGAAAGTAGAAGTTGAAGAAGGTGGCCAGTGGGATGGGGCCGGGCTTCTGCGTGGCCGCCAGCTCCCGGCCGCCGGGCGCCAGGCCGACGTAGGTCTCGCTGCCGACGATGACGACGCGCAGGCGCAGGCTCGGCGTGCCGCTGTCCAGGGACGCGGTGTTCATCAGCGCCCAGGTGGCGATGCGATTATCGCCGAAGCCGGTGAAGTCCAGGGCGCTCAGGAAGTACTCGGTGCCGTTGTTGGCCGTCTCGAACTGGCCGGGTTCGGGCGAGGTGGCCGGCTGGACCGAATACCAGATGCCGCCCTGGTCGGGCGTCGGAAGCGCCCCCACGTTGAGGTGGACGACTTGCGAGGCGGTGCCATTCGCAAGCTGCGCCTTGGAGAGGGCATAGAGAGGCCCTGGTCTGGTGGCTCCAGGAAGGGCTGGCTCAGGGTATATTGACCGGTGCCGGCCAGCTCTTGTTCGCGGTTGGTCAACCCGTTGAAGCCGGAGGCTACCGGAGGCACCGGGGCAATGC
>Ga0209062_1002001_pt1 | contig 30094 bp, 20 predicted proteins | sample Coa_R2_2_FD_187158 | JGI IMG/M metagenome (GOLD analysis project Ga0209062, IMG submission 187158) | Surface soil microbial communities from Centralia Pennsylvania, which are recovering from an underground coalmine fire - Coalmine... | ecosystem: Environmental > Terrestrial > Soil > Unclassified... | reverse complement strand
CCCGACGCATTGCTCCAGCCGGTCCAGAGTCCGCATGGCGCTCAGGCATTGGCCGACGCTTGCATTCGGCTCCCGCCCTTCTTTGATGGCCGAAAAGAACTCGCGGTCCTGAAGCTCGATGCCGTTCATTGAAACGGCCACTTGCGAAAGGTCGATCTTGTTCTGCTCTCCGTCCACCAGATCGTCGTAATAGGCAACGTAGGTCCCGTTGTCGCAAATGTAGCGGAAAAACGTCCCCTGTGGCCCTTTATTGTTGAAAGAAAGGGAGAGCGTACACACCGCGCCGGAAGCTGTCTTCAGCAGAATCCCCATATCCATGGCGATGCCCAGTTCCGGATGAACGGGCCCCTGCACTGCCTGCGCGACCGCCGCGGGTTCGCCGGTCTGATATTGGAACAGGTCCACGGTATGGCAGGCGTGGTGCCACAGTAAATGATCGGTCCAGCTTCTGGGCTTTCCCGCCGCGTTCATGTTGGTGCGGCGGAAGAAATAAGTCTGCACGTTCATTTGCAGGACCTTTAGCTCGCCCGCTTGGATCCTCTTATGAACCCACTGGTGACTCGGATTGAAGCGCCGCGTATGGCCTGCCATCGCCACCAGCCCGGTTTCTTTCTGCACTTGAACAATCTTTTCGGAATCTTCGAGCGTGTCCGCCATAGGAATCTCCACCATCACGTGCTTGCCGGCGCGCATGCACTGGATAGCCTGCCGAGCGTGGAGCTGCGTAGGAGTCGTCAGGATAACGGCTTCGACGCCTGGCTGCTTGAGGCTCTCAGCGAGATCCGAAGTCCAATGGGAAATCTTGAATCTTTTCGCGACTTCTTCCGTTCCGGCCGGGTTGCCCCCGGCCAAGGAGACCACCTCGATATCGGGAATATGAGCCAGAGCCTCGAGATGCTTTATTCCGAAAGCGCCCTGGCCCGCAACGACTATCTTCATACGGTTTAGGATAGCTCAGGAAGGTTGCGATGCCATCATATTCCATCGGAGTCGACTTAGGCGGGACCAATTTGCGCGCCGCCGCTGTCAGCGAGCGGGGCGTTATCTTCGAAACGATCAGCGGCCGCACCGCCATTCAGGAGGGTCCCGCGGCAGTCGTGGCCGACATGGTTGCCTCGATCGAAGAGTTGCGAAGGCGGATGCAAGGGCAAACGTTAGCCGGAGTTGGCATCGGCGTTCCGGGCTTCATCCGCCTGGAGACGGGGATTATCGCGCGGTGGGGTAATGCTCCCGCCTTCAATGGTTATCCCATACGCGACCAGATCGAGCAGATGCTTGGATATAAAGTCATCCTTGAGAACGACGCCAACGCAGCCGCGCTGGGCGAAAAATGGGTCGGCGCCGGCCAGAACGTGAACGACTTGGTTCTTTTGACCCTTGGGACGGGTATCGGCGGGGGAATTATCTCCGGAGGACGCATTCTCCACGGCTTTCTGGGGATGGCCGGAGAGATCGGGCACCTTACCATTTCGCCCAATGGGAATCCGTGCGGCTGCGGCAACAACGGTTGTCTGGAAAAGCACGCCTCCGCGACCGCCATAGCGGCCATGGGACGGCTCCTGAACCTTGGCCAAGGATTAACCTCACGCGACGTTTACCAACTCGCCGTGGAAGGGAGCGATCGGGCCCGCGCCGTCTTTCGCACGATGGGCGAGGCGCTGGGAATCGCGCTCGCCAGTCTGGTGAACATTTTCAACTTTCCGCTGTATCTGCTGAGCGGGGGCCCTCTACCCGCTTGGGAATTTTTTGCCCCTGCGATGCTCCGGGAGGTGGAGCGCCGCAGCTTGACTTACCGCACGGCTCCCACTCGCATAGAACCCGCGAAACTGGGTAGCGAGGCCGGCCTCTACGGCGCGGCGTATCTGCCGTTCCAATCCGTGAGCGGATCGAGCGGCGCCGGCACGTTATAATGCCAGCAGTCACGGGTCTCCGTAGCCGGACGCGAACGTGGCGGAACTGGCAGACGCACTGGATTTAGGTTCCAGCGCCCGCAAGGGCATGGGAGTTCGACCCTCCCCGTTCGCACCACATTTTAAACGACTCATCGAATCGCGTCCTTACATCCTCCTACAGGAATTGACCTAGGCTTCCCAAGGATACAAAACCTGAACCTGCGCCGTCGTAACGTCGCTGGCGTTCCTGGAAACAACCGTAAGGTTGTGATGGAGTGCGGTGGCGGCGAGGAGTCCATCAATAGCGGACAAGGCCTTGCCTTTGCGTTTCGCTTCCAAAGCGAGCAATCCCCAGCGATCCGCTATTGCGGCGCCCTCCGTGCCTGAGACACATTCCGTGGCCGTAAATTAACGAGCCGGGCGGAAGGATGAATCAGCATGCAGAAGAAGAAGCTTTCTGTGGCTCCCCCTGCGGTTTTGCCCGTCGCGGAACGGAGCGAAGCCGAGCGTAGCGAGGCGGCGCGTAGTGGTGAGACGGGCAAAACCGGCGCCGAGCCGGACGCCCCGCCCCGCCTGGATGCCGAGGTTCCAGCGAAGGCCAAGCCCAGCGCCGGGCGTTTGCGTTTTCCGTGATCGGAGTCTTGCTGGGAATTTGAACGCCCCCAGCTCTCTTTCGGGGCGTCCAGCTCACGGATAGCTCGCGCGCGGTAGTCCATATTTACAAGTCACACGCGCTCGGTTGGCTTTCGCTCACCCGCGCCCGGCAGCGGATTCTTTAGGCCATCGTCGAGCAATTCTTCAAGGCTCCCGTAAGCATAAATGGTTCGCGCGCCGTTCGCGCGCAGACCACCTGTATCTGCGGTAGGCCCGTAAGTGCTGTGTACGTCCCGGCCGAGCATCCGCAGCAGGGCCGTTTGCTGACCGCGGTGATGCGCGGAGTGCAGGAGCCTCCGCGTCATGATCCAGGCGCGAGAGCGTTGCACATCGAAGAATTCAGCCGTCTCTTCCCACCATTTTTCTTCTTTCTGCTTCAAGGCGGCAAGCCTCGCCGAGCTGTCGCGCGCGTAGGCGCGGATGAAATCGAGTCTGGCTTCCCGCTCGGGAACCGGGCTTGCCGTCACCTGAATGCCAAACATGTTCTTGAACCACGCATCTTCGCTCAAGCATTGATGAATCATGTGCTCTAGCGGGCTGCGTCCGCGAGCATCCATGTCGCTTGGCCGGCGCGTGAGATCACTATCGCGGAACATGCTCCAGACGCTCAACGTCTTGAGAATCTCGGTTTCATATGTGTCCGTCAGGAATTGATATCGCATGATCTTGAAGAGCCCCACTCCGCGGGCTTTTTGTAGTTTAATGAAGAGCATGCTTCGTCATCTTTGGATCGCGGCGTTCGCAGGGACCTGCTTGTGCGCACGCGCGCAGTGGCTGAACCAACCCACTCCCGGGGCTCCGCGGACCCCCGACGGCAAGGTGGATATGACTGGGCCGGCGCCTCGCATCAATGGAAAGCCTGATCTTTCGGGAGTTTGGCAGGTCGAAGCCGAGCCTCGCGGCCCCGGCGGGCTTTATGGCCTGGGCGAGTCGCCGAATTCCAAATATTTCAGAGACATCCTCTCCGATTTCAAGCGTGGCGAAGAACCGCTCACGGCCTTTGGCGCGGAACTGCTTAGCAAGCACGGGCAGCCTGGGACCGTCGGCCCCAGCCAGCAGTGCCTACCGGACGGGGTGCCGCACGCCGACCTGCTGCCGGAGCCGTTCAAAATCATTCAGACGCCCGGCGAAGTGGTGATGCTTTATGAAGTGGAGACGATCTTTCGCCAAGTCTTCACGGATGGACGTCAGATTCCCTTCGATCCGTCTCCCACCTGGCTCGGCTATTCGGTTGGGCACTGGGAAGGAGAAACCCTTGTAGTGGACACGCGCGGATTCAACGATCTTAGCTGGCTAGATGCGCGCGGCCATGGCCACAGCGAGGACATGCGGGTTCAGGAGCGTTTTCATCGCCGCGATTTTGGCCATCTGGAGGTTGCTGTGACCGTGGAAGATCCGAAAGTGTTCACCCGTCCAATCGTCATCAACTTTGTCGAGAAGCTCCTACCTGACAGCGACGTATTCGAACACATCTGTCTCGAAGACGAAAAGGACGTTGCGCACCAGCCGGGCAGGACACCCAAATGAGCAAGCCGACCGGGATTGCTACTGGACTGATAGGCCTCTCACTGCTGGCCGCCGCACAATCGCAGCCCGACTACCGCGCCATTTTGGATAACTACTGCGTGACCTGCCACAGCGATCAACTCAGAACCGCAGGCCTTTCGCTGGAAAAGCTCGACCTGGCGCGCGTTCCCGAAAACGCGGAAATCTGGGAAAAAGTGATTCGCAAGGTGCGGGTTGGCATGATGCCGCCGGCCGACGCGCCTCATCCTGACGATTCCACCCGCCGAGGGCTCGTCTCCTGGCTTGCAAACCAGTTGGACCGGGCGGCTGCGTCGAATCCAAATCCTGGGCGGCCCTTGGCGCATCGTCTGAATCGAGCCGAGTACGCCAACGCCATTCGCGATTTGCTCGCGCTCGATGTGGATTCCACCATTTTGCTTCCTCCCGACGATTCCGCCTACGGATTCGACAATGTCGCAGACGTGCTGGGCGCTTCACCGGTTCTTCTGGAGCGTTATCTTGACGCCGCCGGCAAGATCAGCGCCCTGGCTGTGAGCGATCCCGATACCGGCACGGAGAGCCAGGTTTTCCGAGTGCGCCAAGACGCGTCGCAGGACGTTCACATCGATGGACTTCCTATCGGGACCGTCGGCGGCCTCTTGGTCCACGCCACTTTGCCGCTGGATGGCGAATATGTTTTTCAAACCAAGCTGTTCCGTACAAATCTCGGGGCCATGCGCGGACTGGAATATCCAAACCAACTGGAAATCTCCGTGGATGGCGAGCGCGTTCATTTAGCCTCATTCGGCGGAGATGCGGACTTTAGAGCGGCGCTCGAAAACATTACCGCGGCTGCCGACGCCATTGAAGCGCGCTTTACGGCGCGCGTTCGCTTAACCGCGGGTCCACACGAGATTGCAGTCGCCTTTTTGAAAAAGAGCTCGGCCGAGAACACGCTCCGTTTGCAGCCTTTCATACGCAGCTCCAATGACACTCTCGATCCCAGCGGCCATCCCCACATAGATACTGTCACTGTCACCGGACCTTTCCGCGCCACAGGTCCCAGCGATACTCCGAGCCGCCGCCGGATTTTCATCTGCCGCCCGGCCGACACAGCCGGCGAAGAGGCGTGCGCCGCCAAGATCCTTTCCACGCTGGTCCACCGAGCCTATCGCGGGACGGACACGCCCGGCGACCTCGCGAAGTTGCTTGCCTTCTACCGCGCCGGCCACGAGGCGAAGAGTTTCGACGCCGGCATTCAGTTGGCTCTCCAGCGCCTCCTCGCAAGCCCGAAATTTCTTATCCGCGCCGAGCGCGACGCGGATGGAACCGGTCCGGCGTCTGCTCATCGCATCCGCGATCTCGATTTGGCCTCGCGCCTTTCCTTCTTTCTGTGGAGCAGCATTCCCGACGACGAGCTTTTGCGCGTCGCAAGCCAAGGCCAGCTGAGTAATCCCTTCGTGCTCGAACGGCAGACTCGCCGCATGCTTGCGGACCCGAAAGCCGAAGCGCTGGTCGCCAATTTCGCGGGACAGTGGCTCTACCTGCGCAATCTGCACAGCATGATTCCGAATTCCGTCGATTTCCCGGATTTCGACGACAATCTGCGTCAATCCTTCGTGCATGAAACCGAATTGTTCTTCTCCAGCGTAATGCGCGAGGACCGCAACGTCCTGGATCTGATGACGGCCGACTACAGCTTTCTCAATGAGCGGCTGGCCAGACATTATGGCATCCCGAATATTTACGGCAGCCATTTCCGCCGGGTCGTCATTACCGATGAAGCCCGCCGGGGCTTGTTGGGACAGGGAAGCATTCTCATGGTCACCTCCCACACGGACCGCACCTCGCCCGTCGTTCGCGGCAAATGGATCATGGACAACCTGCTGGGCGCCCCTCCGCCGCCCATGCCCGCCAACGTTCCGCCCTTGAATGAGAATGACGGCTCGGGCGGCAGAGTCCTCACTATGCGCGAGCGCATGGAGCAACATCGTTCCAACCCATATTGCGCAAGCTGCCATCAAATCATGGATCCAATCGGCTTTGCTCTCGAAAATTTCGACGCTGTCGGAGCATGGCGCACGCGCGAAGGCGGCACGCATGGCCCCCCCATCGACGCCTCCGGCCAGATGCTGGACGGCACGAAAGTGAATGGTCCTGTAGAGTTGCGCCAGGCCCTGCTTCGGCAGCCGGAGATTTTCGTTGGAACGATGACCGAAAAGCTGCTCGTGTACGCGCTAGGCCGCGGACTTGCGTATTACGACATTCCTACCGTTCGCGCCATTGTTCGCGATGCCTCGAAGCAGGACTATCGGTTTTCTTCGCTGATTTTGGGCATCGTCAAAAGCGCGCCTTTTCAAATGCGCAATTCAAGCCCACAGTAGACGATGGCCCGGATCTTACGCAGACGCTTCCTTGGCGGCGCGGCCGCGCTTGCTCTTGCCGGATGGCGTGGCGCCAGGCTGATCGCGCAGCCGCGACCGGCGGCCGAAGACCTCCTCCTGGTCAACGGCAAAATTCATACGATGGACGCAAACAATCGCGTCGTCTCGCGGCTCCTGATCCAGAACGGCCGCTTCGCCGCCGTCGGAAACGGCTTCGCTGCGCCCAGAGCCGTACGGCGCGCCGACCTCAAGGGCAGAACCGTCATCCCGGGCCTGATCGACGCGCATAATCACATCGTGCTCGTCGGAAACCGGCCCGGCTGGCACACGCCCCTGGAACACGTTTTCACCATTTCAGACGCCATTTCAGCCCTGAAAACGCGCAGCGCCGAAGTTCCTTCCGGAGAGTTCATCACCGCCATCGGCCCGATCTCAGCCATGCAGTTTATGGAGGGCCGCCTTCCCACCCTGCCCGAACTCGATGCCGTCAACCGCCCGGTCTATATCCAGGCGGCGCAAGGGGGCGCAAGAACGAATAGCCAGGGCAAGGCATGGCTGGAATCCAAAGGTGTGACCGTCGCCGCCGATGGCGCGATTTCCGGACCAGCGCTTCAAGCCGCCCTTTTCACGCTGCGGAAAGAATTGCTGACCCCGGAAACTCGGAAGCGCTCTGCGCTCGACGCACTGAACTACTACGCTCGCCTGGGCGTCACCACGATTCGCGATTGCGGAGCCTTCCACTCCGACGCACCCTCCGGCGGCGTCGCCAATGAGAACACATTCACCATGCACGAGCCGTTCCTCGCAGTTCATCGCGACAACGCGATGCCCGTTCGCTTACGGATCGACTTTCTGCATCAGGACTCACCCTCCGCTAACCCGCCGCTGCCGACCCTATCGCAGCGGCTGAAGTACTCGTTTCCTTTTTTTGGCGACGATTGGCTCAAGACCGGCGGCATTGGGGAGTTTACCGGCGGCGGAATCGCGGGTCTCCGCGCCATCGCAAAGGCCGGATGGCGGGCCGAAGACCATGCCCTCAATCTTGCCATGGTCACTAACGAAATCAAGGATCGCGAAACGGTGAACGCCGAAGTTCCGCTTTCCGGACTCCGCTGGATTATCTCGCACATTCCCGAATTTTCAATGGACCTGGCGAACCGGATGAACGCGATGGGTATGGGCGTGTTGGTGGGCTGGGGGCCGTTGCGTACCGGGACCAACGTCGGACCGCCTTACAGAATGCTGATGAATCATCCCATCCACAAGGGTTACCACTCCGACGGCGGCGACGTCACGTTGATCAATCCCTGGCTGAATTTCTCGACCATCGTCACCGGCCGGAATCTTGCGGGCCAGCAAGTTCTCGGGGACCAGACTCTCACGCGCCAGGAAGTCCTCTGGCTCGCCACTGCCGCCAATAAATGGTTCATTTGGGAGGACGATCTGGGCTCGATCGAGCCCGGCAATCATGCCGACCTGGCGGTGTTAGATCGCGACTGCTTCACAGTTTCCGACGAGGACTTCAAGCGCACCCGATCGGTCTTGACGCTGGTCGGCGGAAAAGTCGTGCATAACGACGGAGTGTTATAGGGTTTTCCTCAAACGCTCACTACCGGGCATGGGGACCGCCGGATGATGGAATACGCCGTGATCTCCAGCCGTCCCGGCACTTCTCCGAGGGAAGAACGGCCGATCACCAAAAGATCGGCCGCCATCTCTTTCGCAACATGCGCGACCACTTTCGCGGGATTTCCCGCCTCGATCCGAACCGCGATGTCACACCCCGCAGTCTGTCGCAAGCCGTCGAGAGCGGGCCGGGCGCGCACGGAGTTGGCCGTGACGTGGACTGCCGTTGCCGAAGCTCCATAGCTGCGAGCGAACCCAGAGGCCCATTGAAGCACTTGCGCGCTGTGGGGTTTGAGATCGACCGCGCACAGTACGCGCTGGACGTCGGCTCGGGGCGGCGGGAGCGCACTCTCCATATGCACGCCGGTCCACACGGGACGTTCCGTATCGTGCAGCACCTTGGCGGTATTCGAGCCGATGATCAATCTCCGGTACACGCCCAGGCCGTGGGTGGGCATCATGATCAGGTCCACGCTGTTCGCCCGTGCGCATTCAACGATTCGGCCGGCTGGCTCTCCGTGCTCGGTCAGCCGCTTCAGCGGAACGCCGCGCTCGGTGAAAATCTTGTCGAAGCTTTCCCAGCGGCTTCCCAGAGCGTCTTCGAGGGGAGTATTGTAAGTGGGCGGCTGCACCACGTGCAGCAGAATCACCTCGGCCTTGAAGTGGCTGGCCATCGCCTCCACGTACAGGGCGGCATGACGCGTGCGGTCAGAGAAATCCGTAGGAAAAAGAATTCGACCAAGCCTGAGCATTTGCGTCCTAGCCTTCCTCGGGCGATGGCTCCAAGGGGGGGAGCGTGTCGCCTTCGCGCGCAAACCAGACATAGAGCGTAGGAAGCAGGAAAATGCTCATGAATAGAACGGCCATAAGGCCGCCTACAATCACGATGGCGAACGGGCGTTGAGAATCGGATCCGATCCCATGCGACATCGCGGCCGGCACGAGGCCGAGCGAAGCCACCAGCATGGTCATGAATATTGGCCGGAAGCGCAGCACCGCGCCCTCCCTGGCCGCGTGCGGAATCGACTGCCCGCGTGAGCGGAGCTGGTTCATATACTCAACCAGGATGACTCCGGTCTGAACCGAAACGCCGAACAACGCGAGAAAGCCCACGCCCGAGGAGACGCTAAAATTGGCGCCTGTCAGCCACAGAGCCAAAATGCCGCCCACCGGAGCCATGGCGACGTTCAACAATACTAGGCTAGCCCACTTCACCGAAGTGAACATGGTGTACAGGATAAAGAAAATCACTAGCAGCGTGAGAGGGATGATGATGGCCAACCTCCGCTGGGCGCGCTGCTGGCTCTCATACTCGCCTGCCCAGTTAAGCGTGTACCCTTCCGGAAGCTTGACCTGGGAGTTGACCTTCTTCATGGCTTCCTCCACCGTGCTCCCCAGATCGCGGCCTCGCACGCCGTACTTGATCGCCACGTAGCGCTGGCTTCCTTCGCGATAGATTTCTTCAGCTCCGTCTCTTATCTCTACCTTGCAGAGTTGGGCCAGCGAGACGCGCTCGCCGCTCGGGGCAACCAGCCGGATATTCTCGATCGCTTCCTTGGTATTGCGATACTCCGGAAGGTAACGCACCACCAGATCGTACCTCTGTTCGCCCTGCAAAACCTGGCTCACGGCGTTCCCGCCCACCGCAGTTTCGATCGCATCCTGCACGTCCGATACGTTAATTCCATAACGCGCGGCCTTCTCCCGGTCCACTGTGAAGTTCAGATTGGGCTGCCCGATCACGCGGAACAAGCCCAGATCCTCTACCCCCGGGACCGTCCGCATGACGTTAATAATCTCCTGAGCGGTTGCCTCCAGGGTTCGCAAGTCGCTTCCAAAGAGCTTCAGGGCAAGTTCTCCTTTCACTCCGCTGACTGCTTCCTCCATGTTGTCTGCAATCGGCTGAGAGAAATTCCAAATCACGCCGGGAATCTTGTCCAGCTCCCGCTGCATGGCCGCGATCAATTGTTCCTTGTCCTGGTGGAATACCGGGCGCCATTGCTCCCTGGGTTTCAGGTCCACGAAAAACTCGGTGTTAAAGAAACCGGTTGTGTCCGTTCCATCGTCTGGCCGCCCGACCTGGCTGGTGCATTGGGGCACTTCCGGAAATGAGCACAGCAGAATCCGGGCTTGGTTGGCCACCTCAGTCCCGCGGGTTTGCCCGGTGCTTGGCGCAAGGGTACCTCGCACCCAGATAGCGCCCTCATCCAGATGAGGCAGAAATTCGGAACCGATCGTACGGCCTAGCAACAGCGTTCCAGCTAGAATCGCCACGACGACGCCCGCTGTCACCCAGCGCCAGTGGATAGCCCAATCCAGGATGCGATCGTACCCCCGCGTGAGGAAGCCCATCAGCGGATTGTGCCATTCACGGGCGCCGCTCGGAAAAACCACGGAGGCGAGCACCGGGGCTACGAACATGGAAAAAATCAGCGCCCCCAGAAGAGCGAACGACACCGTCCAGGCCATGGGCTTAAATAGACGTCCTTCCACGCGCTGAAGCGTAAAAATCGGAAGATAGGCGGTGATGATGATGGCGATCGAATAAAACACAGGCCGCTGCACCTCGTGGGCGGCTCGCGCGATCTTTTCGTCGATAGTCGCGCCTGCGCGCTCTTCCCGGTGCGAAAGAAGCCGCACTATATTCTCGATCATGACCACGGCGCCTTCCACAATCATCCCGAAATCCAAAGCCCCCAGGGACAAAAGGTTCGCGGGTATCCCGGCGATTTTAAGGCAAATGGAGGCAAACAGAAGGGAAAATGGAATCGTAAGCGTGACAATTAACGCTCCGGGAATATTACCCAGAAAAAGGAACAAAATCACGGAAACCAGAATGATCCCCTCGGTCAGATTGTGCAGGACGGTATGCGTGGTCAGATGAACTAGGTCGCTGCGATCCAGGAATGGAACGATCTGAACTCCCGGCGGAAGAATGCCATGATTCAGCTTCTCGACTTCGGCGTGAACTCCCGCGAGCGTGGAGTCGGAGTCGGCGCCTTTGCGCATCAGCACGATGCCGGAAACGACATCGTCATTGTCGATAATCTTTCCGTTGGAAAGGTGTCTTGCTCGTGCAAACTGGCCCAGCCGCACCTTCGGGCCTTGCTGAACCACAGCGATATCCCGAATGCGCAGGGGAGTCCCATTCTTGGTCGCGACGACGGTTTCCGCGATATCAGCCGCGCTATTCACCAAACCGACCCCTCGGACGTTGATCTGCTGAGCCCCCTCCTCGATGAAGTTGCCTCCTGCATTCACGTTGTTATTTGCCAACTGCTGCTCCACCTGGCCGATGCTCAGGCCGTACGCGACCAGTTTTTCGGGATCCACGCGGACCTGATATTCGCGCGTCTGGCCGCCGAAACTGGCCACGTCCACTACGTTTGGCACGGATTTGAACGCTCGTTCCACCACCCAGTCTTCTAGCGTCTTTAACTCCATCACGTCGTATTTGGGATTGGTGCTCCGCAGAGTAAAGAAGTAAATCTGCCCCACGGGACTCCAATCCGTTCCAATCTGCGGCTGTAAATTCGCCGGCAAGTTCACCTGCGTGATGCGCTCCACCACTTTGGCGCGATTCGCGTCGTTCTGCGATTCGTCGTCGAAAATCATGGTCACGCTCGACAATCCGGCCAACGAGACCGACCGCAGACTAGTGATATGCGGAATCCCGTTCATCGCGATTTCGATCGGGATCGAGACCTGCTGCTCCACTTCCTCCGCCGCCCTTCCAGGCCACTGAGTGATGATCGTCACGTAGTTGTTGGCCACGTCGGGATACGCCTCCACTGGCAAATTGTGGAAGGAGATTCCACCCCAAACCAGCAGAAGACAGGCGACCGTCAGTATCAGAAACCGATTCCGCAGGGAGAAATCAACAAGAGCGTGGATCACAGGTTGCCGCTCGGCAGCGACGACTCGGGCGCAGGCGCCACTGGTTGTTCGCTAAGCCAATAGGTTAGCGCAGTCTTACGGCCAAACGCAGATTCTGAGACAAGAAACAAAAATGTGGCGGGACGAGTGGTGCACGCTCCGAATCCTCGTGCGCCAACGCGATCCCGCCCGTCAAGCCTTAGCTCTGGCGAATCTGTTACGGCTTTTTTTCGACGATATTGTTGCCGAACATGAATCCCAACTCGGCAACGGCGCGAAATTGATTGTTGTCTTTGCCTGCGGGGCCGAAAACAAGTCCGGGCGCGTAGCTGCCCACATGAACAATTCCCAAATCGCCGCGGACAAAGAACCCGCCGGCCTGAACGGTCGGCGTTACCGTGAAGGACGTGCCGTTGCTCCCCGGTCCGTACATAAGATTGACGACATTGGGGTCGTTCATGCTCCCCGAGCTGGCGATGTACTCAAACCGCGCAGGCAGTGAAAAGCCGTGCGGGAATGCGTGACTCGCAAGGATGGCGAACCCGTTGGTGTGAGCCCCTTTTGCCACGCCTATCGCCGCGTTGGTGGGAACGCTGGTGTATTGATAGTAGGGCTGGATGATCCAGGAACCCTTGTTGTACGTGTAAATCACGTTGTAAATGCTTCCGTTGTTTTGCACTGGCGTGGCGAGAGTTTGAAACTTCGTCTGACCCAGATTTCCACCCGCCACGAACGACAGGCTGTGCGGGCCATTGGCATAGGCCAGCGAACCGCTCATCCAGGTGTAACGATTGGAGTAGAAGCCGTCATTCCAGCTTATCGATGCGGTGAATTTGCCCATGGTTTGATTCACCTGGATTCCGCGATTGACGGCGTTTTCCTGATTCCACAACAGGCCCCGTTCGACGTTCATATTCTCGAACGAGAATGTATATTCCGCGCCGATCAACGTGGGCAGAGAACCGATTTCAAACGAAGTATTTTTTCCGGCTTGCAGCTTGAGAAAGCCTACCGGCACGGGCCCCCAGAAGTCGGTTACGGTTTTGTCGGTAGCGAGGAACGGCACGCCCAAATCCGGAATGTTATAGGCGCCGGCCTGCAAATAAAATTGAAACCAACCGTCCGCCTTTTGAATAAATACCTGACCATTGCTCAAGGCGGCTTGGTGGTTGTCGTCGCCCGGGACGGGATTGTTTTGGGCGAAACCCATGCCCGTGAGCAAGCCGTTCACGGCAATTTTCCCGAAAGGTCCGGCATCGAACATCGCCGGAGGAAGCCCTTGAAGGGGCCCGGTGATCGAGGGCGTCGGGAGCGGCATGGGACCGGCTGGAGCCGCTGGAGCCGGAGCCGTCGATGACGTCGCGGGAGCGTCCTGGGCGCTCAAAATCGCTGCTGCCCCGAGGCAAAGCACCGGGACAAGCGCATAGCGCCGCAGGAGGCCGTGGCCTCCTCGCTCGGAGCAAAAGTTGCCGCCACGCCCTTCCGTTGTGGCGCGAGTTTCTGAGGAGACACACTTTCTCTGTATCAAGGTAACTACCTCCCTTTGTAGTTGATTTAGCGAAAGCTTGGAGCCGCAAACGGGGCGGAAAACTGACCCACTTTTCAAGCTGACGAGGCTTTAGCTGCCAGTCTACGCGGACCCTCGCCAAATTGCCAATAGATTATTTTGATGACCGTGATGTTAAAAGATGTTACGGCTTGCAGGGCGCAGCCGTGCAAAGCCACGCCCAATCCACCATGCTCCGCGCAACACAAGATGCGCGGGGGCGCGCCGGTTGACCAACCTAAGTTTCCCCCGCGGCTTGGTCGGCGGCAAGTCTTGGCAAGACTTTCATCAGCAGCTTCGTCAACTTTTCCCGAACCCGCTCCCCGATCTCCAATACATCCGCATGGTCGAGTTTCCGGGGCAACACGCCTGCCGCCATGTTCGTGACGCAAGAAATGCCTAATACCTTCATGCCCATGTGGTTCGCCGCGATCGTCTCAGGCGCTGTCGACATCCCTACCAGATCGGCGCCGATCGCGCGCAGATAGCGAATCTCCGCCGGGGTCTCATAGCTGGGGCCACCCACCGCCGCGTACACGCCTTCAACTAAAGGAAAGCCTAACTCCTCCCCGGCTCTCTTGGCGATCTCGCGATACTTGTTGGCGTAGGCGTCGCTCATGTCGGGAAATCTCGGCCCCAGCGACTCGTCGTTGGGGCCCGTAAGGGGATTCATGCACTGCAGATTGATGTGATCGGAAATCAGCACCAAATCCCCTGGCTGGTAATTCGTATTGATTGCCCCAGCGGCGTTCGTTAGCACGACGCTTCGAATTCCCCTTCGCCCCAGTTCGCGAATTCCGAAGATCACCTGTTGGGGAGTGTAACCCTCATAAAGATGCGCGCGACCGGCCAGCACGACAATTTCGGTGGCGCCGATCCGGCCCTCCACTAATTTTCCAGCGTGACCCGCCGCTGTTGAGGCTGGCCAACCCGGTATCTGTGAATAAGGCGTCTCGGTGCGGTCTTCTAGAGCCTCCGCAAAAGCGCCTAGGCCGCTGCCCAAGACCACTCCGACTCCCGCCATTCTTTCCTCCGAGCAAGATTCCGTTTTCAGCGTTCAGTCGCGCTTCTGCACGGGCCGCGATTGAAAATCACGACTGATAGTTGACGGCTGACAGCTGATAACTGGCAACTTACAACTCACACCAGCATCCCCGCGATGCAGGCCGACATAAAATTCGCCATGGTTCCGCAGGCCACGGCTTTCAATCCCAATCGGGCCAAGTCCGATTTTCGAGACGGCGCCAGAGCCCCGATGCCGCCTACCTGAATCGCGACGGAGCTCAGGTTCGCAAAGCCGCACAAGGCGTAGGTGGCGATCACAAACGAACGCGGATCGAGAGTGTTCCCGATTTTACCCAGATCCGCATAGGCCACAAATTCGTTCAGAATTAACCGCGTGCCGAGCAGATTGCCCACAGCGGCAGAATCCCTCCATTTCACTCCAAGCAGCCACGCGACTGGCGCGAAGATCCGGCCCAGGATGCCCTGCAACGTCCCCGGAAGCCAGCCGAAAACCCGGGTCGCGTGCACCGCGCCCAAAATGCCGTTCAACAGCGCGATCAAGCCCAAAAAAGCGATCAGCATCCCCCCAACATTCAATGCCAGTTGCAACCCGTCTGCGGCTCCGCGTGACGCCGCATCGATGATATTCACGCCAGGCCTCTCAACTTCGATTTTCACCGTACCCATCGTCAGCGGTTTGCCCGTCTCGGGGACCAGCACCTTGGCCAGCATCAGCGTGGCGGGCGCGGTCATGATCACGGCCGTGAGCAGATGCCGAATTTCGACGTTGGCGATCAAAACATAAGCCGCCATGACCGCGCCTGATACGTGAGCCATTCCGCTAGACATCACCGTAAATAGCTCGCTCTCTGTCATTTCCGGCAGAAATGGCCGGATCGTCAGCGGCGCCTCGGTCTGCCCCATGAAGATGCTGGCGGCTACGTTCATCGATTCCGCTCCGCTGGTTCCCATCACCCGCTGCATCAGAATCGCCATGCCTTTCACGAATACTTGCATGACGCCCAGATGATACAGAACCGCGAACAGGGAAGCGATGAAGATGATGATCGGCAAAACCTGGAATGCGAAGATTGTTCCAAACTGATCGCTGGGGGCTCCAAGCTTGTCGCCAAAAACGAACTTGCTGCCCTCCGCCGCATAGGCCAGCAGTTGGTTCACTCCCTTACTGACAGCTTGAAACCCCGAGGCGACGGGCGTCTTGAGAACCAGAAAAGCGAATGCGAATTGTAGCCCCAAACCCCATGCCAGCACCCGCGGCCGGATGAAGCGTCGCTCTGTAGAAAACAGAAACGCGGCTGCCAGAACGGCGAGAATGCCTAAAATACCGGTGAAACGCTCCATCCTCCGCGGGCCGTCAACCCACCACCTCCAAAATCAGGTTGCGCTCCTCGGGAGCCGCTGAAGAGATTCTGAACGCGTCTTCCACCATCTGGGCCGCTTCCTCTACCCTCTCCGGGTTGGTGTAGTACAAACGACACAGCACGCCACCAGCATCCACTTTCTGGCCGGTCTTCACTTCCAGGATCACTCCTACCGCCGGATCAATTGTGTCCTCTTTGGTGTCCCGTCCGGCTCCTATCATCGCTGAAGCCTGGCCAATGGACTCCGCTTCGATCGCGCTCACGTAACCCGATCGAGGTGAGGCGATTTCCCGCATTCCCGTGGCGTTAGGAAGCAATTCAAAGCGCTCGAGCACGGCTGGATTGCCTCCTTGAGCCGCGATGACTTCCTTAAGCTTCTGATAGCCAGAAAAATCCAGCAACTTAGTCTGCGCCAGCTCTCGCGCCTCGTCCAGCGTCGCCGTGATCTTGCCCAAGTAAATCATTCGAGCCGCCAACTCCAAGGAGAGCTGCGTTAAATCCGAAGGTCCGGCGTTTTGCAACGTCTGCGATACTTCCATCACTTCCAGTGCGTTACCCACCGCGTAACCCAACGGCTGATTCATGTCGGTGATCAGCGCCTGAACGCGCTTGTCCAGCCTGCGCCCAATGCCAACCATCATTTGCGCGAGCCGCCGCGCTTCCACCTGCTTCTTCATGAAAGCGCCACTGCCGACTTTTACGTCCAAGACCAGCGCATCTAGTCCCACGGCCATCTTTTTGGACATGATCGAGGAGGCGATCAGCGGGATCGACTCGACGGCCGCGGTGGAATCCCGCAAAGCGTAAAGCCTGCCGTCGGCGGGAGCGATTTGCGATGTCTGCCCAATGAACGCCAGACGATGCTTGATGAGCTGCTCGCGGAATTCGTCGATGCTCAGATTGGTGCGGAAGCCCGGGATGGACTCCAACTTGTCCAGCGTGCCGCCGGTGTGCCCCAGGGCTCGGCCGGAAATCATCGGCACGGTTACGCCTGCCGCCGCGGCCAAAGGAGCGGCTATCAGACTGGTCTTATCTCCCACGCCCCCGGTGGAGTGCTTGTCTACCTTGATTCCCGGAACCATGGAAAGGTCGACGCTTTCCCCCGAGCTCATCATGCGCTCGGTGAGCGCGCTGACCTCCCGGTCCGTCATCCCCTTGAAGTAAACCGCCATCAGGAACGCGGACATTTGATAGTCCGGTATGGATCCGTTCGTGTAGCCGTCCACCAGGAAACCCACTTCTTCCGTAGACAGTTCTTCACCGTCCCTTTTGCGATGGATCAGATCGACAGTTCGCATTAATCACTGAGGTTAGCACCTTATTTGATTGGAAGTAAAGGATTGAAGGCGCTTTTGCAGAGCGGTGCTTCACCCTCTTGGGCGCAACCGGCCTTCCAGGCGAGCGCGCCTCACAAAAATTTGATCCTCCGCATTGCAAGAAAGACCATCTTCAGCAACAGCGCTCCATGGCTCCAGCGCTGGATGTTGGTTTCGCCATAGGTCCGCTCCCTATAGCGTACTGGCAGATCCACAATCTTCAGGTTCAGCCGCGCGGCCCCGAAAATCAGGTCGAAGTCGCCAAATGGATCCATCTCGCCAAAATAGGCTCGATTCGCGCTAATTCTCTCATAGTCGGCCTTACTCACTACTTTGGTGCCGCATAACGTATCTTTGATGCTTTGCCCCAGCAGCCAAGTAAAAGCCAGGCTGAAGAACTTGTTACCTGCTAAGTTGAAGAAACGCATAGCACGTTCCTGCATTGGATAGACGAGCCGGACGCCGTTGATGAACTCGCCCTGGCCGCTCCGCCAAGCTTCGTAAAATCGTGGTAAGTCCTCTGGAGCAACCGTGAGATCGGCGTCCAGGATCATCAGCACTCCGCCGCTGGCGTGAGCGAATCCCAATCGCACGGCGTCGCCCTTGCCTTGCCCGGTCTGGCGAAACAGCTTGGTTCGGGGGCGGCGGCGCTTTTCCATTTCACGTTGGATGGCCTCGTAGGTGCCGTCGCTCGAATGGCCCTCCACAAAAATGAGCTCCGTGCCCGCGCCCATCTCCGGGAGCCGCTCGAAAATCGCCGGTATGTTGCCCGCTTCGTTGCGCGCCGGCACTACAACGCTCACCACTGTTTCTTTCTCTACTGTTTGGGGCCTTGGCCGCGCAATCAAAAAGTTCGTAATTCCAAGCCACCGGAACGGCGATAATCTCACCAGATACCGGTTACAAAGCCCGTTAAGCAGCGGCGTCCACAAGGGCCACATGATCTCAGAAGAGGTCCGAATCACTTCAAAATCGCTGAGATACAGAAGATTAGTCAAATCCTCCACGGTAAGCCAGTTTTGAGGCATCTGCCGCTGCGCCAGACGCAAGCGCTCCGCCGCCCGCCGCGGAATCTCCCACAATCGGCTATAGGAGTTCAGAATCAGCCGCGTGCCCGGATGCGACAACCGCCGCGCCTGGACCAGCGCCCGCTGCACATCCCAGAGCTCATTGACCAGGTCCGAGCAGACAATCACGTCAAATTGCTCATCGCACTGGAATTCATGAGCGTCGGCGTGGCGGAATTCCAGTTCCGCGTGCCTTGCACGCGCCTTCCGGATCATCGCTTCGGAAAAATCCACTCCCAGCCCGCGAGACGGCTGGAGCGCCGCCAGCAGGTCCCCAGCGCCGCATCCCAATTCGAGCACCCGCGACTTCGGCGGTATTAGCGTACGGTAAATCTCAATCAACCGGTCCCGGTAATACCGGCGAGTGCGCTCCCACGCTCCTGGAGCCACGGCGTATTTGTCCCAGTAGCGGATGCGGGCATCGGTGTGCTCCATCTGCTCCCGAGAGAATTGCATGCTCTGTGCGGGCGACACGCATCTTCAGTCTACAAGGCGCCAGTCTATAGGGCGCCGCTTCAGCCATACCACGGCGGCTAAACGCGATGGGGCGCTCACTGCCCACTGTGTGGGTTTGGCCTTAGAACTGAAACCTGGCAACCAACTGTCCTGACCTCGGGGCCGAAAACACTGTCCCCGTATTGATATAACCGAAGCCGCCGGTGGTCCTAAAGTAAGTTCCCGAGCATGATACGGCGGCGCCTGTCGCGCTCGCGCAGGTCTGCGTGGCCAACCCGTTTGTTGACGTCGGATTATTCGCTTCGGTGCGGTTGAAAATGTTCGTGAACTCCGCCCTGATCTGTAAGCTGTCGCGCTCCTTGATGCGGAACGTCCGGCCCAGCGACATGCTTTCGGCCGGCCGCCGTTGATAGCGATAATCGCTGTAATAGCCAGCCGCCGTGCCCCATTGACCCGCCAGGGGGTTGGTCCACGCAGCCGGATTCAGCACAAACGTTTTATTGGGATCGTAGCAGTGGCAGTTAAGATCAACCGTATAGAGCGGCACGCCCGGGTTGCGGTTCATGAACGTTCCTCCCGTGGCCCCCGTGGCGCCGGTGCCCCGGAACAGAATCGACGAAAGTCCATTGCTGGCAATCGGAGAAAGAATGGGCAACCCGCTTCCGTAGCGCAGCACTGCTCCTAGCTGCCAATCCCGCGCGATCCAAGAAACGGCCTTGTTCCCCAAAAATCCATGACCGGAGGTACGCGGCGTAATGTAATTGCCCGCGAAAACAAACAGAAATGGTTGATCCAGGCCCGAAATATATTTGTTTTGCGGACGATTGAAGACGTCGTTCGTCGCTGGCGTGACGGGGGAAAGAGTCGAAATATCGGCCTCCGTGCCTTCGGCAAACGCTTTGCTCCATGTAAAGGAGCTCTGCAAATCCAAACCGTGCGACAAACGTTTGGTCACCTTCGTCTGAAGCGCGTCATACCAGCTATCGCCGTCCGGCGCCCAGTGCATGTTCGTTATATTGCCGAATTGCGGAAACGGCCGCAGGGACTGCGCTACCGAAGACGTCGCCGGAAAGCCCGCGTACGGCAAGCCGAAGCCGCGCTGCACAGCAATAGAGGAATTCACCGGGGACCCTAATAGGGTCAAATCCCCTGGGTTATTCAAACTCAGGTTGTAATGATTGAGAATCCCTTGATCGATGCAATTGGGACAAATGATGTAGGCCGAATTCCAGTACGCGCCGCGATTGCCCACGTAAGTGGCTTCCGCCACGATATTGCGCGCCAATTCGCGCTGCACCCCGAAGCTCCACTGAAAAATTCGCGCCGGCCGGCCGGCATGCGGATCGATCTGCTGCGAGGGCGAAGACGTAGTTCCGGGCAGCGGAACCTGGCCGGGGTCCAGATTCGGCCATACCAATTTGTATGGCACGCCGGACGCAAGCGTGTAAGGGGGCGTCCCGTAGGAGGAGTACGTATAAATGTACTGGGACCCGGTGGAAAACGAATTCAGCCCGTTATCATCCGTTTTAAAATACGAAATTCCCGCGCCCGCGCGAATCACGGTTTTGGGCAGCATTTGATACGCAACGCCCAGCCTTGGACCATACGCCCATGGATAGTTGTGCGCGATATCGCATTGGCAGTGACCCGGTTCGAATCCGTCAAAGGCCACAGCTCCTAACCGCCCGATGGGCGGATTGACCGTGCTCGCCGAAAAATAGGGAATACGGCCGTACTCTTCCCTTAAATAGGTTTCGAAGTCGTACCGCAAACCGTAATCCAGCGTGAGCTTCCGTGTCGCCTTCCAGGAATCTTGCACAAACCACGAAAATGAATGGCTGCCCATGCGCGATTTTGAGGGCACGCCGACAAATCCGTTATCGGGAGCGCCCAGCAGAAAGCTGGCGTAAGGAAAGCCCACCGATCCGCCGGTCAAGGATTGCCCGTTGGTGGAAGGTAACCCGGATTCGATGGCGCTGAAGGTGATCCACGCATTCGCGTAAGTCTGATTGTAGGCTGGATATCCTTCCAGAATGAGTTCCCCACCAAACTTGTACGTGTGATTGCCGCGCACCCAGGTCAAACTTGCGTTGGCAGTCGGCTTTGTGTTCCAAAGCTTTGCGATCGATCCCGGCCCCATGCTGGCGCTGCCGCCCTGGGCCGCGGTCAAGCCGCTCAAGAATGGAAAGATGTTGGTATAGGTACCTTTCAGCCCGATTCCCGCCACGGGATCATATGCCCCCGCTTCCACGTTGTCCAACAAGTAAACGAGGCCTGCGCCAGCATGCGCCAGAAGCGTCGGCGTCAACGTCTGATCGAAATTCAGCCGAATCGTGTGCGCGACGATGTTGCTCGCCGTGGTGGATTTGAGCGGGAAGGGCAGAGCGCTGTTATTCGGAGTATCCGTGTAAGTGCGCGACCAATATCCCGATATCTTGGATTTCGTGCTGAGCTGATAATCGATTTTCGCAGAAGGGATATAGGTCAATCGGGGATTCGCATACGTGGTCAGGTAATTATTCGTCAACGCGTTGTTAGTGGGCAGGGGGATCAGTTTCTGGATTGCCAGCGCTACTGGATCTTGTTCCGTGAGCGGAATCGTGTTGTTGGGAAAGGCGTCGCGCACCGTTTGGCCGTTCGGTGCGGGTCGCTGCGTTGCCGGATCGTAGATTGTGTTCTCCATAATCGGCCGGCCAAGCGGATCGCATCCGGAGTTTGAAGCTGGACACAGATTCTTGCCTGTAAGCGCTTGCGTGAAATTGCCCGCGCGATAATTTAACGTTGGAACGGTAATAGGAACGTTGTTTGTGATGACAGTTTCGCGGAATTGCTCGAAATTCAAAAAGAAAAACGCCTTATCGTGACCGTTAAAGACTTTAGGGATCCAAATTGGCCCCCCGAGCGTGAATCCGTAATCGTTGCGCCGTTGCCGCGGACGCAGCAGGCCCCCCTGGCCGTCGTTAGTGAACGGCGTGCCCGCGTTCAGGGCTTCATTTACAAAGTATTCATAGCCGCTGCCGTGAAACTGATTGGTGCCTGATCGCATCGTTACGTTGAAGTATCCGCCTCCCACCTGCCCGAACTCTGGCGCGAAATTGCTCGTCTCCACCGCGAACTCCTGAATCGCGTCTACGCTGGGCTGGGTCATCGATTGGGTGTTGATCAAGCCGTTGGTGGCGTCCTGCCCTTCAATCCGCATAGCTTCCGTATTGCTAGGCAGGCCGTTCAGGCGCATGTTCACGTCGGGCGTCCACGACGAGCCGGGCAGCAGTTGCATCACCGCGTAGGGATTGCGAATGCCGGCGGCGCTGGCGTTCGAGCCGATGCCCATCACCGGCAGACTGTTCATCGTGTTGACGCTCACGTTATGGCTTAATTCCCCGCTTTCGGTCTTGAGCAGCGGCGCCTCTCCCGTCACCGTCACTGACTCCGAGCTCGATCCTACCTCCAATTTCGCGTCGATGCGCAGCGTTTGCGCCACCGGCAGCGCCAAATTCTGACGCACGAACTTTTTAAATCCTTCGACTGAAATTGTAAGTTCATAAGTTCCGGCGGGAAGCTGCGAAAGTGTGTAATTTCCCGTCGCAGAAGTAGCCGCCTCATAGACGGCTCCAGTCTCCAGGTGCTTGGCCTGAATGGGCGCACTCGCCACTACAGCCCCTGCGGGATCGGAAACCGTGCCCGTGATCGTCCCGCGGTCGCTTTGCGCCAGCCCCGCCAAAGCGAAAAGTAGCAAAGAAAAACCTGTACGCAAGATGTTCATGGAGAGGCCCCCCAGCCTTGACCTTTGAGAAAGTATATCTCGAAGGCGACAAAAAAGGGAGTAGCCACAAAGGGCTATCATCAGGTCCGTGTCTCCCTAAACTCAAAAGCAGCAGCCTCTTGCCGATAAGTTGGTCGTCGTGACGACAAGTGGGTCTACTCCTCTGTCTATTTCCCTGCTGCTCCATAAGCGGTGGCTTGTTGACCCCGCTGAAGGGCGACGCGCCGATTTCTCAGGCGTGACGCTTAATGAAGTCATCTTGATCGGCGCTGACCTACGTCAAGCCATCCTCACGTCGGCTACCTTGCTAGACGCCAACCTGGCGGAAGCCAGACTCAATGGCGCACAATTGAACTGCGGGGATTTTCAGCGCATCAATTTGGCTGGCGCGGACCTCACCGGCGCTGACTTGACGCGCGCCGACTTCGCTGGCGCTTGGCTCCCGCGAGCCGATCTCGCCGAAGCATCGGGTTCCTGTGTCTCCTTCCGGGGGGCCGTGCTTACCGACGCGCGCCTGCCTGACACGCGCTTCCGCCAAGCCAATTTTCGCCAGGTCTCCGCTTCCCGCAGCGCTTTTCAACAAGCCCGGCTCGATGACGTGGATTTCCGCGAGGCCGACATTAGCGGTGCGGAATTTCCCCATGCCTGTTTACAACACGTCCAGTTCGGTCGAATTAAGGGCGCTTTCGCCAATTTCAAGGGAGCCAAAATTGCCTATTGCGACTTCTCACGCGCCGAGCTGCGCGGAGCCAAATTTGCACGCGCAGAGTTGCTCCAGGCGGCCTGCCCCGGCGCGGATCTCACCGAGTGCGACTTTCGGGATGTGCGGCTGCTCGGGGGCGACTTTCATCACGCCATATTCGCCGGAGCCCGCTTCGCCCGCGCCCAATTGAAAATGGCCGACCTTCGCGGCGCCAACCTCCAAGGCGCTCGCGAACTCACCTCCGAGCAGCTCATCCAGGCTCTCACCGACTCATCCACGGTCCTTCCCAACGGAAGTCGCGGGCCCTACCGCCGAAACTCCGGCGCCGAGCGGTCCCGTTAGACGCAGGCCTGAGGCAATCTCGAGAGATTATTCTGGCTATATGCCTCTGCTCGATCAAATTCAGCGCGATATGACCGCCGCCATGAAAGGCCGCGACGAAGCCCGCCTGGACGCCCTCCGAATGATCAAATCGGCGTTGCAAAAGCACCAGATCGATTTTATGAAGCCGCTGGATCCCCAGAGCGAGCTGCAAGTGCTCAGCACCCTTATAAAACAGCGCCGCGAATCCGCCGAAATGTTCCGCAAAGGCAATCGCCCGGAACTGGCCCAGCGCGAAGAGGCCGAGCTGAAGCTGATCGAATCTTATATGCCTTCTGCGCCGTCAGAGGAGGAAATCGACTCCGCGATCGCGCAGGCGCTGGCGGAAACAGGGGTCACATCGCTTAAGCAAATGGGCGTGGTGATGAAGGCCGTACAAGCCAGACTCGCCGGCAAGCGAGTGGACGGCAAAGTTCTCAGCGATCGCGTGCGCGCCAAACTGAGCTAACCCTCCGCCTTTCTCGGACGCTGGAGAGGATCCAGTCCGCCCTCCGCCCGCAGTCGCATTAGTGACAACGTCAAATCAGCGTCAAATTTGACGCGTTTTATTGACTCTCTCGGGTCTCCGGTATAGGATCGACCAGATTGCATGCAAAAGATTCTACTCAACCCGTCGCGTTGCTGAGTGGAGGAGTTATGCGTTTCTTAAAGACCACTGCTTTTCTAGTTCTTTGGGCCAGGATGGCGGCAGGCCAGTCCGACCGCGGCACGATCACTGGCACGATTTCCGACCCGGCGGGAGCCGTGGTCCAGGGCGCCAAGATCGAAGTTAAGAATCAGGATACCGGGCAAGTGTTCCAGGGCGGAACATCCGCCACCGGAAATTATGTCATCGCGATGCCAGCGGGCCGGTATTCGCTAACGGTTACGGTGCAGGGCTTCAAGAAGTACGTTCGCGAAAATCTTCAGGTGGCTGTGGCGACGGATACCCGACAGGACGTCACTCTAGAGGTGGGAGCGGCTACAGAATCGGTAACCGTTACGGAAGAAGCGCCTCTGCTCAAAACCGAGAGCGGAGAGGTCAGCCACAATGTCAGTTCCGAAGAAGCGGACAATCTCCCGGTGCTGACGCTGAATGGACCCACCGCGTTTCTTGCCTCCAACGGCTTTGGCAACATTCGCGATCCGCTGGCCGTCACGCAGCTCCTTCCCGGCGTGACTTACTCGCCGGACGGCGGAATTAGCGTCAACGGATTGCCCGCGTCCAGTGAAGCCATTCGCATCGAGGGCCAGGACGCCACCGATGGTCTTTGGAATCAAAAGACGCAGATCAATCAAAGCGGCATGGACGCCATTCAGGAAGTCGCGATCCAGACCAGCAACTTCGCGGCGGAATACGGACAGGCCGGTGGAGGGTACTTGAACCTCACCATGAAGTCCGGCGCCAATCAATACCATGGAAGCCTGTACATGTACACGGTGAACGAGGCCCTCAACGCGGGTCTGCCATTCACCAATGCCGGCATCACCGATGCTTTGAAAGACAATCAGCATATTCGAAACCCAGAGCGCAGGTTTGATTACGGCGGGACTTTCGGAGGCGCCATCAAGATTCCCAAGATTTATGATGGACACAACAAGAGCTTCTTTTTCTTCAATTTTGAACGCTACCAGGAGAAGCAGATTTTCCCTGGGACCATCGCAACGGTTCCAACCGCAGACTATCGCCAGGGCAATTTCTCGGCGGCCGAGCTCGCTTTTTTCGGGCCGATCGGTACGGATGGAGTGGGCCAGACATTATTCAGAAACGAAATTTTTGATCCGAATACGACCAGGATCGTGAACGGCGATGTCGTGCGCACTCCCTTCCCCGGCAATATCATCCCTGCCAGCAGCATCGATCCGGTCACGTCTAAAATTCAAAATCTTTTTCCAATGCCGACCCTTCCCGGCACTTTGAGCAACTACGTGATCCCCCCCTATTCGGACTATCAGCACACCACGAATTGGAGCATAAAGCTCGACCATCAGCTCAGCCCCACCATCAAGCTATCCGGCTATCTCTCCCACATCTTGACATTCAACCCCAATAACAACGGCGTGCAGCCGACCATAATCGACCAGCCCTCCGCTACCAACAATCGCTCGACCACCGTTCGCATTAACTACGATCAGAGCCTGAAGCCCACTCTGCTGCTTCACCTGGGAATCGGCTATCTGGATACGTATGTGCCCTCCCAGGTTCCTCAATTCAATGAATCCAGCTTGGGGTTGAATGGATACTACGCCAACTATTTTCCAAGTATTACCGGATTGAGCGATTTATTTGCCGGCGGCATTAACCTTTCAGCGGGGTTCTTCGGCGGAGGGAACCTCGGCCCTAACGGCTTTCTGCAAGACATCTGGGACCAGAAACCGACCGCAAACGCCAATCTAACCTGGATCAAGGGCAATCATACGTTCAAGTTCGGCGGCGAGTTGATGATCGAGGGTTTTCCCGATATCAGCGTTTACCGGAGCCAGGGCATTTTCGGCTTCAGCTCCACCGAAACCGGCGACCCGGATGAGAACAGGCTGGGGTTGAACGCATTCACGGGACTAACCGGCTTCCCATACGCCAGCTTCTTCTTGGGCCAAGTAGATAACGTAAATCTCAACCCTCCCCAGCAGTCCAAGCTCGGCAATCACACCATGGCCTTTTATGCACAGGATAGCTGGAAAGTCACGAGAAAGCTTACGCTGGATTACGGTCTCCGCTACGATTATGAGACTCTCCTTCGAGAGCAGTACGGGCGTATGCCGGACACCGTGTTTAATGTTCCCAATCCCGCAGTGGGAGGCCGGTTGGGCGCCACGCTTTTTGAAGGCTACGGGAATGGACGCTGCAACTGCGCCTTTTCGCATAATTACCCCTACGCCTTTGGCCCCCGCATTGGAGTCGCCTACCAGGCGCTTCCCAATACGGTCATCCGCGGTGGCTTCGGCGTCCAATACTCGCAGTCGTCCAATAACGCTTACCTTTCTTACAACGATACGGTTTTCTACGCGTTGAACGGACCTGGATACGGGCTCCCGTTCATGCGGTTCAGCGCGGGCAATCCCTTTGCGCCCGGCAATCCCCAGGGAAACGCTCCTCTCACATATCCAAACTTTTATGCAGGCGTGTTTCCGGTAGCGGTTGGCGGACAGTTGGTCCCGGACTCGCCCTTTATCAACATCGATCGCGATGCCAGGCCGCCGCGGGTTCTTACCTGGAGCATCGGCATCCAGCGCGAGCTGATGCGCAATTTGGTTTTCGAGGTCAACTACCTCGGCAATCGCGGAGCCTGGTGGACTGCTCCCGAGCTCGACGCGACCGACTATAACGCACTTCAGTTTTCAGATCTAGCCCGGTATGGGCTCAGTGTCGGCAGCGCGACGGATCGCAACCTTTTGCTCACTCCCATCAGTTCGCCGGCCGTAATTCAAAGATTTCCTTGGCTGGCGAATCCCGCGTCCGTGTACGCCGGATTTCCGACGAACCAAAACCTGAATCAGGCGATCCGGCCTGCCCCGCAGTTTCTGGGCGTTCCTCCCTTCCTGGGCCCGCCGCTCGGCGACACCTGGTACAACGCGCTCCAAGCGAAAATGACCAAGCGATTCTCGCATGGACTTAGCGCGCAAGGATCTTTTACTTGGGATAAGAACGAGGTTTTGGGCACGAGCGCCGCCACGCAATATTTCACGCCAGGCACGCCGCTCATTAATGACGTGTACAATCCATCCCAGAACAAGCAGTTGGCGCAAAATGGCGCTCCGCTGGCTCTGGTTATTTCAGGAAGCTATGTGACGCCTGGCTGGCAGGGCAGCAGAATCGTATCGAACCTCGTCCGAGGCTGGCAAATTGGCACGCTGCTGCGTTATCAGAGCGGGGCTTTGATCCCTACTCCCCCTTCAAGCAATAACCTCTTAACGGAATTGGATCGTGGACCATCGAACAACCCGGCGCTTTGGGGCGGTGGCAATACCTTCTGGAATGTCGTTCCGGGGCAGCCGGAACTGCTCATTAATCCGAATAAGAAGGGCTTCGACCCCACCACACAGCTCGCATTGAATCCCGCCGCCTGGGCGGACGCAGCTCCGGGGCAATTCGGCTCTTCTGCGCCGTTCTATAACGGCAACCGCTGGCAGCGGCAACCAATGGAGAATATCAGCCTCGGACGCAACTTCCGCGTGGGAAAGGAAGGTAAATACAACCTTCAGCTCCGCGTGGAATTCCAGAACATGTTCAACCGTTTGTTCTATTCGGCGCCTTCTGTGGGAGGCTTTTCGGGCGCCAATCCGTCATCCGCTCCCGCTTTCAGCGGGGCTCCTGTTTCCGGAGGGACTGTGTGCACGGCGATCGTAGCCGGTTGCACCTATAACGGGGGATATGGATTCGTGCCTTGGGTCAACGGGGCGGGAGACACCCCGCGCTCGGGCCAGGCGGTGGCGCGATTCACCTTCTGAGGCCGTCAGAGACGCGCCTGCGCTCAGCTATCGTACCATTGAAAAAATGGCGCGGGCCGATGTCTATCTAAAAATAGAGCTGGATCTGGACGAATTAGAGAATCCGGAGCGCATCGCGGCCGAAATGTGTCGCATGCTCAAGAAGATCTATGGCGTCCGGCATGCGGAGGTGTCCAACATCGTCGAAAGGGACGACGCCTAATTTAGCTTGGCCAACCGCACGGAGGCGGGCGGCCGCTTTGTCACACCTGAAAAACGCGCCGCAGATTTCGCTTTCGAAATCGCTCTCAAAGCTCCCTGCGATAATAAAATTTCCCATGAATATCAGCGTCGTGATACCCGCGTTCAACGAGGAACAGGGCGTCGCCAGGGTAATTGGCGAGCTTCGGGCCGTGCTGGAAGGGCGTGGCATCGCAGCAGAGATTCTGGTCATCGATGACGGCTCTAGTGACAACACCGCTCGGGCCGCGGCTAGCGCCGGGGCCAGGGTCTTCCGTCATCGCAGCAATCGTGGCTACGGCGCAGCGTTGAAGAGCGGAATTTCGGCGGCTTCCAACGATTACGTGGTGATTACGGACGCCGACGGCACTTACCCTTGCCAATACATTCCCGAGATGATCGAGCGGCTGGAAACTTCAGACATGGTAGTGGGCGCGCGGATCGGATCGAACGTAAAGATTCCGGCGATCCGCAAACCCGCGAAATGGGCGCTGAACCAGCTTGCCAACTATCTGACGCGAACCAAAATTCCGGACTTGAATAGCGGTCTGCGGGCCTTCCGCAGGAATGTGGCCATGCAATACTTCGCGATTCTGCCAGATCAATTCAGTTGGACGACCACGATCACGCTCGCCATGCACTGTGATAAGTACGCGGTGACTTATTTGCCCATCGACTACCGGGCGCGCCAGGGACGCTCAAAAATCGTGCCTTGGGACGCGGGGAGTTTTGCGGTTTTGATTTTGCGGACTGCGATGCTGTTCCGTCCTCTGCGGATTTTCATTCCGGTGGTGTTTTTGTGCCTGCTGTATGGCGTCGTGAAAATGAGTATTGACATGACGCGCGATCCAAACATTTCCGCCTCCGCGCTGCTGGCGTTCGTAAGCGCCCTGCTGATTTTGTTAATCGGCATGTTGGGCGACGCGTTGGCGACGCGGCTCGGGCGCTTGAATCCGCACATTATGGGAGTCCGGACAACGGATCTGGTGGAAGTCGGAACGGAAGGGGAGCCAGAGCGGGGATTTCAGGCCAGGCGCTAGCGTCCTAGAGTGGCCATCTCGGCTTTTTCATCCCGGGCGCCGAGCGCAGCCGGCGCGGGCTTGTGCGACCAGATGATGCACAGCAGCGCGGCTGTCAAGGCAAAGATGGGCAGGGGGGAGACGCCCATGGATGCGTAGTCGCCGTAATTGTCTTTTATGCGCGACAGCACGGTAAGCGCCGGCAATTGGAGGCCCCCAATGAAGACGTGCAGAATGGGATCGAGCACTCCTACTCCGCGTTCGACGTCGCGGTACATCGCCATGGACCAGGCTTGGGCCACGGCGGCGGCCGCGATCAGATAGGCCAGGCGGCGCGGGAGTTTCGTTATCGCCAGCGCAGCCAGCACGAATACGTAAGGCAGCAGTGGCGCGAGATAGCGCAGGCCGTTGTTGTATTGCAGACGGACATAGCTGATGCCTCCGCAGAACAGCCAGAGGCTCACAGGCGCGAGGCAGATGAGGAGAAACTCGCGAAGCGGGATCTCGCGTCTTCTAAGCCATGGCGCCGCGAGCGCCAGCAGCATCAGAGGGCACGTGGTGAAAAGTCCGTAGCGGTAATCGACCAGGAGGGACCGCAGCAGTTCGGGTTGGGGGAACGTGAAGCCCTGGTATCCGATGTCGATCCATTCCACGGGGGGCATCCAATGCTGACCGGGAAGGAAGGGATTGCCGAAGCTTTCGTATTGATAAAACCAGAGCAGTACGATGGGACCCGCGGCTCCTAACCCGTAGGCCGCGCCGGCGCGGAATATGCGGCCGGCATCGCGAGCTTGCGCGAGCGCGTAACAGAACAGCGCCGCCAGCATGACCACGCCCGAATAATCCAGCAGCAGCGCAGATCCTCCCGCCA
>Ga0209062_1002000_pt1 | contig 30098 bp, 28 predicted proteins | sample Coa_R2_2_FD_187158 | JGI IMG/M metagenome (GOLD analysis project Ga0209062, IMG submission 187158) | Surface soil microbial communities from Centralia Pennsylvania, which are recovering from an underground coalmine fire - Coalmine... | ecosystem: Environmental > Terrestrial > Soil > Unclassified... | reverse complement strand
CCACCCGCGTCAGCGGTAGCCTTAACTTTAAGGAAAAGTACGCCCCCGATTTCCCGCGCGTCGGGACGGTCCATATCAACCCCGGCAAGGTGGTGACACGATCCGAACTGGAAGCCCTCGGCATTGTGGCTCCACTGGAGAAATCCACCTCGGTGAAGCACCACAGCACACGCCGCCCCAGCGCCAGAGGCTGGCCAAGCTATCAACGCTGCGTGGAGAATGCTCCACCTGCACGCGGAGGAGACCGGCCGGACATCAGCCGGGCGGATTACACTTTCTGCCTGCTGGCAATCGATTGGGGATGGCCCCCGGAGGAAACCGCCGCGAGGCTTATGCAGGAAAGCAGCAAGGCAAAGGAGAACGGCGAAGCCTACGCCCTCCGCACGGCGCGGGCTGCTGCCCGCGCGATCGAGCGGCGCGGGGAGCGGCAGCGGTGACGGGGCTGACGCGATGCATGATTCGCGAACAGACGTGTCGGACACGCGGGGTGAGCCTGGCCCAGTGGATCGAGCCGTTGGCTCGCTAATTGGTCGGCTGGCGGGGCTACTTTGGGTTCTGTCAAACTCCGCGGGTGTTGTCGAACCTTGATGTGTGGATTCGTCGGCGATTGCGCATGTACTTGTGGCGGCAGTGGCGGACAGCGCGAAATCGCTTTGCTCAACTGCGCAGTCACGATGTTGCTGTGTCCAGGTCGGCGGTAGCGGCCGGCTCCCCCATCGGGGCATGGCGCATGTCTAGTCACCTGGCGGTCCAACAGGCGCTGCGTAACTCGTAGTTCGACTCGGTCGGCCTTCCTCGCTTGGCTGGCTTCTCGAAGGCATAATCTGATCGAACTGCCGTGGTACGGACCCGTATGCCCGGTGGTGTGGGAGGGCGGAGTCGCAAGGCTCCCCCCTATCCCGATCAACTGCTTTTACTTCCCGCATCATGTCCCAGCGCCATCTCGCTCCTTATTCTCCCGTCAACACCGATCATCCAAGTCGTTTCCGTTTGCTCATCGCTGGCGGTGACTCCGGCCAGATGTACTTCGTCGAAGTGTGGCCGACGTTGTCGGGAAATCGGGTAAGCGACCTTATGTTCAACAGAATGGGCCATGATCGGACGGATACGATCAAGTTGGTTTTCGTTGCCCTTCCACGAAGCTAAGTGCCGAATGAACCGCTAATGCAACGGAGGATTTTTCTCCTTGGGCGTTACCTCGACCCGATCCTCTACTTTGACGGTAACCAATTGGGTGATATTCGTACCGGGCGATGGCGTCTCTTGCGATTGACGGGTTTGTTACTTCTGGACGCCGCTTCCTGGGCTTGTGGGGAGGCTAACGGTTATCCTCGCGTGCTTGTGTTAGCTGGGCTGGCTGGGTCTGCTAGCAGCTTGGGGATTTTGGCGTCGCTGAGGAAGAAATCGCAAGCGGAGCGGTTGGGTTTCTGATCGTTCTCGGCACGGCGAACGTACTCCTCCAAGTCGTGGCGGCCGAATACCTCGGCCGCATCTTCGAGGAGGTGCGGAAGCGGCCGATCTACTTCATCGAGGATGTGTGCGCAGGGCAACCGACCAAGCAAGATGCGGCAACATCGCCTCCCCTACTGCCGAACACGCCCGGGCGGCAAATCAAGCGACCCAGTGGCCCGACGTGAAGAGATACACGAGGTCAGATTGGAGCCAAGCAACGTGAGGAATGATTATGACCAACAACCCGAATCCCAGGTCACTTGCGAAGCCTCGTGACGGGTGTTGACAGAGTAAGTGGACGGCGGCCAGGGCCAACAGCATATGCACGGGGAATGTGTAGCGGATCATGCTGTGCATCTCGACTGCCACTAGTCCGCAGACCGAAATGTAGAACATGGACCATGCCCCAAAATGAAACGGAAGCCGCTCTCGCCACCCATTGTCCGGGCGGCGCCAGGCAGTCCATGTTTCGAGCGCGAGCAGGAAGCAAAGAAGTGCTAGGGTCAGAGGAACGGACAGTTTGCTTAAATCGTTCGTGCTCACGAACCCCTGAACTCCTTCTCGGGGCAAGAAGACACTGTAGACCTTGGGTCTGAAGATGGCTAAATAGTCAGGTTTAAGACCCCAGTCGCTCTGCGTCCGCATGTAAAGGTTCCAGAAGCCGAACCGCAATTGGCAGTAGCCGAAGAATACCAACGCGCCCAAACTCGCCACAACAGTAAGCATGGCCGAACGAATGGCAGTCTCCATTCGGACACCGCAGATGTTGGGCTTGCCGCGCTCGATTTTCGTAGATCGCATCGCGAGGAGTAAGGGGATAAGAACAAGGGGTAGGCCGACGAGACGGGTTGAGGTCATTACGAAGCCGTGCGCACCCGCCAGCCACGAGGAGCCGGATCCCTCCCGACCGGACCAGTAGAAGAAGCCTAACAGAGACATGAGGAATAGAGACTCGGAGTATCCAGCGATGAGATAGAATGCACATGGGTGGGCTGCTAGGAGGACAGTAACAGTGGCGGTCTTCAGGATGGACATGCCCCAGCTTCGGAGCAAGAGGAACAGGTAAGACCAAAAGCCCCAGCATGCCAGCTGCGCCGCCAGGAGGACGGCCACCTTGGTCGGCAGCCCAAATACGGTCAACAGGAACCTCGCGAGCATCGGGAAACAAGGGAAGAAGGCGACGTTTTTACCTTTGTATATCTCCTCGGTCGGCTGTGCCGCGCGGTTATGGTAGCCGACTTCGGCGATCTCCCCATACCAGTAGCTGTCGAACTGATACAGATTCAGGTAGGCTGCCGTGAAAGAAATATTCCCGCTTTGGGTATACGCAAACAGTATCTGAGCCAGCGTCAAAGCTAAGCCAGCGATGACGATCCACCAATCGCCCCAGCAGACAGCGGAGGGCTTGGTTTTCATCCAGGTGACTGCGCTGCCTGCCGGTCTGACGCTATCCGCCTTCAGGTAGACTTGTGGTGGCTTTTCCAACTTTACTCTCCTCACAGCAAGACTGACGGGCTACATCTGCCGATGTCGAAGAAGTCCAGGAATTGTACAAGGATGGGCCTCGGTACTCCCACAAAAAAATCAACCCCCTTCCGTGGAGGTCACCCGCGTCTTCGCGAGGCCAGTGAAGTCGGAGCGCCTGTCGCGACTTCAAGGAACTTAACATAGGAGCGTTTCGGAGTAACGTCGGTCGGCCCACGACGCCGAATCGTCACACGCTAATCACATGTGTCACAACTCTTTTGTGATGTCCTTGATATGCTGTACCAGCATGGCCCCTACTCGATCTAAAGGAATTCATCTTACAGTTATTAGGTCATCTGTAGGCAATAGAGATGGATGGACCTCACGTCGGAGAGGAACCAGCCGGATCGACTGACTTCACCAGAAATGCGGGAGAACCGTTTTGAAGCGCCCATTGATTTCGTAGGGTTGAATCTCATCATGTAGAGCATGGGCAGCGATCGTTCGCGCTACTTCGTCGGGACGCTCCGTTTGGTGACATCGACAGCTTCGCTCACTAGGGCAGGCACAAGCCGCAACCCGCTCGCTCCTCCCTCCTTCGTCGCTTCCTCCTCGATGTACTCGGCATCCTGGTTGACCAACCACGGATCGTACAATCTCTTGCCGGCTAGGATGTTGCGCACACACAAAAGACTCGTCATCATAGCGTGGTCTTGATTATCGTATTTGTGCATACCGTTCCGGCCAGTCACGTGGAGCCTCGGGAACCGCTCCGCCAACTCCCTGCGCAAGATTGTGACGTTTGCTGCGTAATCGCCATCGTAAACCGGGTAGGCTTTCCGCTGACGGACTACGCAGCCATCCAGTACATCCTCGGCAGACACCAGTCCAATTCGAACCAGTTCGTCCCGAGCGAGGGCAATCAAGGCTTCATCCGATGAGTCCCATAGACCATCACCCTCGAAGCAAAAGTATTCCAGACCATAGCAGGCCAGTTTGGGGTCCGGCACCATCTCGGGCGACCAACTCTTGTAATTCTGCACTCGTCCCACTTTGACATCCGGATCGTGGATGTAAATCCAATTGTCAGCGAAATGACCGCGATCCTGAGCCATGAGCGCGACAGTCAAGAAATCGCGGTAACGCAGGGCAGCGGCAGCGGTTAAGGCGGTGTCAGATAGTCTGGGCCTCAACCCTTTGGCCAATTCCCGTAGCGGAGCCGAAGAGATGACGTACTCGCCGCGTATCACTCCTACATTTCCCCAAATGTCTTGATGCGTCACTACCCAGATTTTGTGATCCCAATCATAAGAGCATTCCACCACCTTCCTGCCCATCGCGATTTCGCCGCCGAGGGCGCGAACCTTGTCAGCACAGACCTCCCAGAGCATCCCCGGACCCAAGCGAGGATAACGGAACGACCCGATCAACGTCTTAATCGTCTTCCCGGGCTCTTCCGCCTCTGGTTTTCGCCCTAAGGCATTGAGCACGGCTGTCCCCAGAGACAATCCCTTGATCCGTTGAGCTGCCCAGTCGGCGGAAATCTCGCGACAATTCATGCCCCAGACCTTTTCCGTATACGTCTTGAAAAAGATACTGAACAGCCGCCGGCCGAACTGGTTGCTCACCCAGTCCTCAAACGTTCTGGGGTTATGGACCGGGAACAACTTCGCTAGTAAGAAGGACAGGACGCAGCGGGTAGCCTCGACCACACCGAGCTTACGCAGCGCCTCTCCGGCACGCAGCGGGTAAGAGAAGAACCGCCCGCGGTAATAGATTCGGGAAGAACGTGGCCGCTCGAGCAGGTCATGTGGAAGGATTTCAGTCCAAAGATCCTCGATTGATTGCGACTTGGAAAAGAAGCGGTGCCCGCCGATATCGAAGCGGAAACCCCGGTACTGGACTGTCCGGGCGATACCGCCGACGTAAATCGGGTCAGCTTCCAGCACGGTCACGGGCACGCCAGCCTTGGTCAACTGGTAGGCCGCCGTCAGGCCCGCGGGACCAGCCCCAATCACTACTACGGCTGTATCATCCATCGCAAATCCCTCCTCTCACTCCGTCCAAACAGAAGGCTCGTTAGAATCTTTCAGGCGACCCAATGCCCAAGGGCGAAGTGATATGCCAAGATGGCTTGAAGCCAGACAGAACTGAAGCTGGCACCGGCTAACAGCCCAAACCCGATATCGCGGAACACGCCACGCAAGGGGCGCTGTGTGAACAGCTGGACTCCGGCCAAGACGAGCAGTACATAAACTGGCAGCGAGTAGCGGATCATGCTGTTCATCCGAACCTTCACCAGCCCGCATAACGGTACATAGAACATCCACCAAGCTGCAAAGTACCAGGGTGCCCGCCTCCATCCTCCCGCCGGTCGTGTCCATGCCACCCATACCTCGCCAGATAGGAATGCGAAGAAGAATGCCATAGTCAGAGGAACGGCGAGTCGGCTCAAGTCATTGGGGTCAACAAACCCGTCCCTTCCTTCGGCGGGAATAAAGAGGCGGTAGATCTCAGGGCGGAAGATTGCCAGATAATCCGGCACGAGTCTCCAGCCGTTCCGCTGCGTCTGCATGTACAAGTCCCAATGCCCGAACTGCCATTGGCAGTAAGCAAAGAAAAGGCCGGCACCCAAGCAAGCTACCGCGGCAAGCATCGTGCGATGGACGACAGCTCGCAGTTTCGAGCGCGGGCGGCTGGCCGTCCCTTCCCTCGTCTGGGAACGCAAGGCAAGGAGCACAGGGGCGAAGGCGACAGGCAGGCCGACAATGCGAGTGGCAGTCATCACGAAACCGTGCGCCGACGCGAAGCACGAAGAATCAAGATCATCTCTCTCGGACCAATACAAGTAACCAAGCAGCGTCATCAGGAAAAGGGACTCGGAGTACCCAGCCACCAAGTAGAAAGAACAAGGGTGGACAGCCACTAGGCCGATGCTGATCGCCGCCGCGCTCCTTGAGACTTGCAACCTTCGCAAAAACAACAGCAGATAAGTCCAGAAGCCCCAACAAGCGAGTTGTGCCGCTAGCACGACGGCGACTTTGCTCGGCAATCGGGAGACTTCCATCACCGCCTCGACGAGTGCTGGAAAGCCAGGGAAAAAGGCCACGTTATTCAGCTGTCGATTTATCGGCCCGGGTGGCACAACACTGTGATAACCTTCTGTAGCGATGTCCTCGTACCAAACACTGTCCCAACGGGAGAGCTTGGTATACGTTGCTGCGAAAGATCTCTCGTAGCTCAAAGAATACACGAATACCATTTGGCTGAGCGTCAAGACGAGCCCCCATGCGAAGGCTCCCCCCGAATGGCGGTGGGTCGCCGAAGCCCATTGCCAGAATCGCCCCCTGAAGCTGCTCGCTGGAGGCGACATCTCTCGCTCAGTACTCGGATGTGATACCATGTCACTCTCGCTCTTCTACGGAGTCTGTATCATCTCCGAACAAGGGTGTATTATCCTTAGCCTTCCCCCCTGATTGGAAGAATGCAACATGACATCTAGATTCCGCCCCCAGCATGGGCCCGCGTGCCAGGTTATTCTTCATTTAAGACTTCCTCCTTTTCGCCAGGGCATGGATAGATGACAGGCGCGTTCGCCCAGGGCTGTGGGAGGGGAGGGGCAACCGTCCTCATTTGGGTGCGAGGCAAGGATTGTGTTCCCGGAAGGTTGATTAACTCGCGCACGATGTAAAGCGGCCGCTGTTTGACTTCGTCATAAATCCGAGAAAGGTAATCTCCCATTAGCCCTAGCGTAAACAATATCAAACCGGACAGGCCGGCTTGCAAGCAAGCCAGAAGGCCGCTTGCTGGAATATCCACTCCGTTTACCAGGCTTTGATAAGCGGCGAAGAGCGCACCCGCCCCTCCCGCTGTTAGGAGCAATAGACCGACGACCAGAGAGAGCCGCAAAGGCAGTCCTGAGAAGCAAGCAATGGCACGCCAAGCCAACGCCAGCAGCTTTGGCAGCGAATAGGCACTGCGGCCAGCCGTCCGCGTTGGCCGCTCATAGAGCACCGCCGTTTGCTGAAACCCCAGCCAAGTCACCATGCCCCGTACGAAGCGATGGCGCTCCCGCATCTGCCGGAACGCGTCCACCGCCGCCCGGCTCATAAGCCGGAAGTCGCCCGTATTGCCGGGCAAGTCACGCAGTACCGCTTTTCGCATCAGCCAGTAGAACGCGGTAGCTGTCGCCTTTTTCAACCAGGTTTCGCCTTCGCGCCGTGTCCGCGTAGCGTAGACGATATCGTAGCCCCGCTGGTATTTCTCCAGTAACGCGGGGATGAGTTCGGGAGGGTCTTGCAAGTCTCCGTCCATGAGGATGACTACGTCGCCGGAGGCATAGTCCAGACCGGCGCTAATGGCCTGCTGCTGGCCGAAGTTGCGCGATAATTCGATGACCTTGACGCGATCATCTTCCTCAGCGGCTTCCTGCAGTATACGGCGACTGCCATCGCGGCTGCCGTCATCGACGAATATAACCTCTGCCTCGCAGGGGAGCCCCGCAAAGTTGGCATGGAGACCCGCCACCAGCAGTGGCAGTATAGCCTCTTCGTTATAAATCGGGATTACCACTGAGAGTAGGTGGGGAGTAGAGTGCATGTTTCCTCCAGTGTGGGCGAGCGGGAGGTAGTTTCAAATGTAGTACATCAGCCGACAATCTTGAGCGGGTGAATCTTCAATTCTTTGACGGAGCAAGACAATAACGGTTTGTATCAGGCGTCGATAACATCCGCCATTCATCAGATCCTTCGGCTTTACTAACCAGCGTTATCCTTCTGCCGCGTCGGTGACGGCACAAGCCGGAGAGCGGAGGTATCTAGCAGTATCCATTCACCGGACGTGTACACGATAGGAGGAGGGCGTGCGAATAGATCCCTCAACGGCAATTCAAAGATAGGATCCTCCTTTTGCACCAACAAATAATCAATCTGGTAGCGAATGATGAGTTGTTCTCGAGTTACAGGGGGAAGCCCTAGCCCGAAGATCGATGCAATATCATTGAGTACAACAGCATGTTCAGTCTTGGAGACGCCAAAGATGACAGAGTTGGGGCCGCTGCCCGAGATGGGGAATGGACGGTTCAGGTAAATCTCCCAGGGCGGGTTATGAGTCGGATTGTACTGCACCCGGGCCGTGGGGGCGGTCAGCGCTTCGATTTGAGGTGCAGCCGCGCAGGCTCTCCCTATCAACTTGGGATCCGGATTGGGCGACTCGCGGAACGAAAACCGCAGATTGTAATAATTGTAGAGAGTGCCCAAAACGCCAAAATACAGTAAGGCTAGAACGGCACATTGCAGGTAGAAACGCGGCTGTCTCTCCTTAGTGTGAGAGCGCAGAAGAAAGGCTGCCCCCACAGCCGTCAGCACTCCCTGGAGTGGATGCAATACGCGCCAATTCAGGTCGGGATTTTCCCTGACTGAGACAAAGACGGACCCGATCAAGAGCGCGCACCCGCTCATGACACGTAGACGAGCCATGATCGGATCGCGTTCGGCATCGCATTGGCCCCAAAAAGCCCACCAGACACCCACGATCGCCCAGAAGCCAAACTCTAGGAGATATTGCATGGGGAGGGTGAACAGCCGATAAGCCTGCCGGCTCCCAAAGTACGGTTGAAAGCAGTCAAACCAACGAAAGAAACTCATCCTCAATCCATCGGCTTCCCAGGCGAACGGCCGGAACAGAGGTAATTGCGATGGACCTTGGTAACAATCAATAGTTAGCAGGTGACTATAGAAAGGAAGGATTATGAGTGAACCGGCAATCAGAATTGCAAGCGATCGAACACCCGCGTTCCTGGCAGGAAACGGACGTAAGATGGAAAACAAGCCATAGACGGCCAGCGAGCCGAACAGCAGTTCTGCGACATAGGTGCTCGTCATGGCACATGCTCCGGTTAAGATTATGACCGGCACTAGCCGCGCATCTCGCCAAGTGGAGAACCCAGCCGTATCCAGCGCCCCTAGCAACAAGTGGACAGCAAGCACGTCCACCGATGCGGCGGTATGCTGCGGCACCCAAACAAGAAATCCTGTGATGGCCGTCACTTGTCCCGGACTCCACCATTCAATGTCATGGAAAGTCCTTCCATTGGCTTCCAGTAAAGTCACGGGGAGAATATCCAGGCCAGTCACGAAACACAGTGCCAGGGCGAACCATCCCCCACGAAGAGAGCCAACTAGGTAATTGCCTAACGACACGCAGACTGCTGTGAAGCTCGCCGCCGTTAGGGTTGCGCAGGTAAGTACAGTGGGGATCGCTCCCACGCCGAGATAGCGCACAAGGGAGCCAGGGAACAGATAGTAGCCGAAGTAATAAAAAAGATAGCGATCGCCGAAAGGTGCGTAGGAGGGATTCAAAGGTGGTGAGCCGTTGCGAGCTACCGCATGCGCGACGGAGATATGCTTTGTCCAATCCATGTAGGGAACTCCCCAGTAGATGTGGTCGCCGACGGATACAGGAGCGACCTGAACGATCACCAAGCAAGCGAAGGCAGCACAAGCGACAATTTGTGCTGCGGACAAAGTAACCCTCCGAAGCCGGTCGGGCTTATCCTTCGAGGTCGAGAATCGATTCAGGATCAGACCAAGAAGAAGAGCAACCGAGGGAGGGCCAGCTAGTAGAGTGTAGAAGTTCGTGCCAGCAATGCGCGTGAGACAGTCAGCCATGAGCGTAAAGCTGGCATAGCCGCAAATATAACCTAAAACCAAAAGCAATGCGGGCAATGAAGGGCTTCGTGAGAAGAAGGGGCGGACAAGAAACGCTCCTGGCAAAACAACGGCTGCCGCCGTAGACGCCAGGACGACGCCAATATCCCACACTACCCCGAGCACTCCCATCATACCGCTCCATTGCCCGGCGCACGAAACTTGTAGCCTCAGCCGCGAGCAGCATTCCCCATCGCATTCCCGCAATCTGAAGCGAGGTAGGCTTTCCCCTCGAGCGCTGTCCGAATAAAGCCGAACAATCTCCCTATGCGCCAAAAATCGAGGGACCACGGCATTAGAAGTCAGGTGTGATCTCCCCACCGCTGGGGGTCATCGCGCCGTAAACGACGTCAACGGGCGTGCTATAGGAGATCTGGTGGACACTCCCGTCGGCAAAAACGAATTGCGCTCCCGCTAGATGAGCCGATCCCCAGTTCCCTTTGAAATCCACTGCCGGCTTGTCCCGGAAGACGCCACCTTTCCAGCGAGTCGTCCCGGCCGAGCCACCAAGGAAGAACGGCTCGTCGTAGTACCACGTGGTGGAAACTTGCACACGAGGATCGAACGCTTTTTCCCCGACAAGAAATGTGTGTGAGCTGCCGTCCGTTAAGGCGGCCAACCCCAGGCAACGGGGCCGATGGAGCAAGACTAAGTCATTGCCAGCGTAATCCGTCTTGCCCCACCGCCAGCCGGCGCCGTTGTATATCCCATAAGCGTCCTCCGCCACGACTAGGTCGGCCTCGGCGATACGACGACTGGGACAGATGTAGAGTTTGAAGGGCACTTGCCAATCGCGAGTGGAATACATGTTCAGTTGTTCGAGGAAAGGGAGAATGGTATACGCCCAGCTACCGGTTTGGTCCCAAGGCATGCGGCCGGGTTCGCCAACACCCCAGTAGAGGACTTTCCCAGCGGCGAAATCCAGAGTGGAAACGTAGGTTTTGGCTCCTGTCGTTGAGGGAATCCACTCTTTGCCGTCCCAACCACCGTTGCCAGGGAAGACGTGGTAGGCGTCGTGATGCATCTGTAAGGCCAGACCGATCTGCTTGAGGTTGTTTGCGCACTCGGTCCGACTAGCCGCTTCGCGGACCTGCTGGGCTGCACACAAGATGAGGCCTATTAAGACGCCGATAATGGCAATTACTACTAGTAACTCGATAAGGGTGAACGCCGCCGAGTGCTGAGATCTGCACAACCTCATGGGTAAACCCTCTACAAACCGATGTTCCGAACTAAAACCGCACCTATTGTGTTAGTTGGTGTTAGCAGAGAGAACGCTGTATGTATTGTAGATGAGAGAGTCTTGCGAGCAAGATCGAGTGTCAGCGGGCGCTCAAAACCAGCCAGCGATGGGCGCTTGAAAACCAACCACTTTGAGGAGATGCCGATTCGACAAGTAGCCTTGAGTATACGTCCCGTACCTCACGAGGCCAACCATGTCCAATCAGCTCAAAGTGGCCATGATCGAAACCATCTTGTCGCTCCATCAACGCGGCTGACCGAGTCCTTGCGTTCGGCCCTGAAGCAACTGCGCCTAACCTGGGGCGCTCTGGTCGCACATTGTGTGGAACTATTTACTATTAGCTACATAGACACCGAGGTGGATCCTACCCTGTGATGCGTCCGGCGAGTCTCCGTATACAACATCGAGCGATGAAGAAAAAATTCGTTCCTGCGGCATAGTGTGGACCCAAATCTCGATTCCCGAACGAGAGCCAATTTGTACTACCCTCCAGTGGAGAACTTGCTCAACGGCTCGATCACGGGGAATGACTTCTTTGATCCGGTAGCTTCCTTTGCCGAATGCGAGTAGGAGCCGACGACGAGTTAACTCCGCGAGCGCTTTCCCTTCATATGTCTCTCGGATAGTAACAAAATAGGCCTTCGGAGCAAGACGTACTTCAGCCTCTTTATAGATGATAGGGATAGAAATTGCCTGCTCCTGTCCAGAGCAATTCTGATAGCGGACTTGGATCGGGGAAGGTGTGGCGGGGGCAAGATGAGCAGAGAAACCAAGAGTATAGACCAAGGTATCTTTCGTGCGCTGAATTTCACGAATGTTCATGTAGGGTGGTGCAATGATGGCGACTTGAGCGAAGTTCTCATGATCGAGCATATCCCTCGTGAGTCGTAGTTCTGTTTCCTGGCTATCCGTGGACCCATCAGCGGTGAAAAAAAGTTCTTGCTGACTGGGAATTAAATCATCGCCGATTTCTGCCATGATTTCAAGTGAGGCCGGGGGAATGTCAGAGGGAGAAAAATCTATCTCGATTCGCTTTCTTACCTTGGTTTGAGCCTTCAACCTTGCGGTCAAAAAGCGAACCCGGACGACTCCCGTGCCGCCTGGAGGTACGGCTTTGTCGCTCTCTTCCGTTGCGATACACCCACAACCCACCCTAACTGCTCGAACAGATATTTCTTTCTGGCTGCAGTTCTGGTAACGGAAAACACAGATAGCGGTGGCGCTGTTTGAGATTCGACCAAAATCGTGGAGTCGCTTGTCGAACCGAACCATTTCAGGAACGGTCACAAATTCAAAGCTTGAAACGCCTAACCGAAAGAGGGTAATCACTACTGTGGGCACCAGTAACCCTCCACCAATAATCACGAGCAGTCGTTTCATAAATGATCGACTCTTCAAGGAGGAGTGGCTTGCTGCGCGGTACAACGCACGACTATCTGTGCGCGCAGCAGGCCACTATCCGCTCTAGGCCGAAACGGAAAAGCGAAGCCCAACCGTTGAAATACAAATCTAGGCCTTAGTGTCAAAAACACCAATCATTGCCTGCGATTAGGACAGCCTGAGGCGAGGCACAGTGAGGGTAATCCCATTTGATGCCCGTCGCCGTTCCCTTCAAGATTTGGCACTGAAGATCGCTGTAATAATTATACTTACCTGCATTCTGGTAGCAAGGATTGGTAAGATCAGCAGGCGAATTCTTACAGTTTTTTGTTATTTGGGGGTATCGTTGGTCGCATTGGTAGAGGGCGTTTTGTCCGAAACTTACGTAATCCCCAGTAACTGCGACACACCCACTACATAGATCCGAGGAGTTGCAACATTCCTGATTGTTCCCGCTTTGTGCGTTGGCTGTGATGACCCAAGTACAAAAGGTCAACAAGGCAGCCCCAACAGCGAGGCACAACTCAACTCTGAAAATACCGATGGTCTTCATGGTAGTCTCCTAGTTCTTAGATACAGGAGTAGACTCCAGTGGCACACTACCTGCAGTCACCAATGGAAAAACCACACCACCTCTTCTATCCATTCTCCTTATGACTTCCATCCCCTACCGCAAACTTGTTAGGAAGCATCACATGCGTCCCAGCCGACTCGTTCATTCTACTTTAGCTTTGACGATTTTCCGACGCACCAAGAACAGAAAGATGCATAGCAGACTAACGACGGAAAAGAGAATCCGAAGCCATTTTGACGAAGACCGAGAAACCTCCGGATGGACAGCAGGACTTTTTCGTGTTCGAGCATCGTTCACCCTTGTTCCCGGTGGCAATTTAAGACTGAAATCCTCGTCCGGAAGATCAGCATTCACTATCAGATCTCGAACCTCAATAGTCGTCTTTTCCCGATAAGTCCCGGCATCGGGAGTTTTAGCAACTCCCTTCTCGAATATCTTCATCACCCCTTTTTCAGGAAACCAAGCATCACAGCCATTCAAGCGTTGATACTCAATTGATGTCGAGCCAGCGAGGTAATCGCTGTCTGCCGCTTGGTAATAGTTGATTACAATTGGCAAAAAATTCACAGACCCATCAAAACGCACACTCATTTTCCTTTGCTTTGAATCCCGCAAGACAACTTCGATCAAAGCACTTTTGCTCGCCCCCTTAAGAGCTACCACCGAGAGAAGCCTTTCTTTTCTTAGTAGATCGGGAAACCGGTCACCCACTTCCCAAAAGCCCATCTGTCTCGGATCATAAGGTGACACTCCTGGCATCCCCCCTTCCGGCCGAATCCACGCTGCGTTATTGGTAGGCGAGTATTGTGCCCAATCCCCTTCTTTATTACGAACGATAACTTCTATTGCCTGCGCCTGATCTGGATCGAATAACTCGGATCGTAATTGATCCCCCCGAATGATGATTCGGTGATACTCCTCGCTCTTTGGCGATTCTATAAAAGAGCCGCGAGCTCCCCCTGGCAATTCCACAGTCACTTCACGCCGCTCTTTCACCCAAGCGCGCTCAGTAGTGCTGAGCATGGTCGCCTTGATTGTAGTGATCTGTGAATCGTTATGTTCAATGCCCGCGACGACAGCATCAATCAGTTTTTCGGAGCGCGCATCTTCCGCCCACGCTAGGGGGGCACTTCCAAGGAATAGAAAAGTTAAGAGATAAGAACAATACTTCGACGTGAGACATGACTCTGCCATCTTCAGATTTGCTTTCCATGCAGTGAAGAACATGGATCCGATCCTCAGAAGCTCAACTCTGAAGCAATCGCTACCCTTTTCTCGAATTCCGTTAATGGATGATCGTAGCCAATCATAGGGAGGCCGTCAACGCAACTCTTCGATTCTTTCTCGGATCGTGCCGCAAGTCCTTTCCAAATAAATCTTTGTGCCGGGAAGAATCTTTGCGCTTTCGGTTTCGATTTACTTACTTCATGGGCGCGGAGATTCGCCGATGACCTCGGAGCAGCCTGCGAAACAGCATTGCTACCGGCCGATGACACAGCCCAGTAGGGCTGCGAGGTCAGGGAGTACGGCCAGCATGCGGCACAGCGGCGGATTGAAGCGGCCCAGGCTGAAGGTGCCCGTCTTCCAGACGGCCCAGCCGGCGGGCACGTGCGCCACTTCGTTGCGCATGGCAAAGTCACAGCGGATGCCGTACAGTAACAGCAGCACGTGGACCACCAGAAGAAGGACCATCATTCAGCGGCAGAAAGACAAACTCTCCCTCATCATTCGCGTGATCTCCAGACGGCCGAACATTTCTGCCAAGAGGAACTCATTTTATCTACCTCGCAAGCTGGCCGCTAGGACTTTCGATCTACTGTTGACGTTGAGCGCCTGGCCCAAGAAGCCGTCGCTGTGACTGGTCGCCGCCCTGGCAGGAGTAAAACCTGCTCCGGGTCTAATTCCGACGGATAGCCCCGGCGAAAGCACTGGGGAGATAGCATTTCATCGGAAGAATGAGAGGGACATAAAGAATTGATCTGGGCTTTCCAGGTAGCGATTCGCTCAAATTAAGGAAAGTCAACATGATAGCCGCAACAATGTGTCACTCTGATAATGAGATCAGCGACATGCTGCCGCAACAACGCTCCCCTTCGCCCCAGGAACGGTTGGCACTTCTGCACCAACTGCTCGGCGAACCTGCGTGCCCGCAGATCGGCATCTATCCCATTCCCGACCGTTTCAAGTTGTCGGTGGTGTTCCCCATCTACAACGAAGAGCGCTGGACCCGCCGCGCGCTGCAGATGGCTTGCCGGGCCGGCGTCGCCGACCCCTTCCGCAAAGCCGAACGCCTCTTGACTGGAAGCATCCTCATCTCCCACACGGCCTCTGCTTCACTCGGCAATTTTTTCCTCTTGCGGTGGTGTCGGGTCTGGCACCTGCCGAAGCTATCCTATAACGTCCTTTAGGACAGACCCTTTTGGGAGCGACATTCCCGCTCCGAATTACCCGCTACAACTGGACCTCTGGTGCCCCTGCCGAGTTGCTGTGCGTGCGGATTGTCGTTGCCTGGACAACTAGCTTCGGTGGGATCGCTCGATGACACAAACCTCGAATGTGCAACCAGCGCTGCTAGCTATGAAAGAGCTACTGGGTCGAGATGAAACGGCTCTCTCGTCGGGTAAGGTGAAGTATGCAACGTCTTCCCCAATAACCCAACAGGAGAACCAACCACGTTGTACCTCGCAATCGATCAACACGCACGGCTGATTACGATTTCGCTCCGAGATGAAACCGGCGACGTCGTCCAAGCTCGGCATGTGTGGACGAAGCCGAAGAAGGTTCATACTTTCTTCCAGCAACTGTCACGCAACTGTCACTGTTGCGAGCACATGCAAATCGATATAGGTCGAGAATTATCATCGGGTAAATCTGCAAGGTCCTAGGGCAGGGGATGGTGGCGACGGACAGCGAGGTATTTTACGGCTTCGTGTTTGAAGGCCGCGACTCTCCGCAGCAGCAACTGGAAGAGGCGGCGCATGCCGTGCAACGGCGCCTCACCAGCGGCGGGCTGCGCCGCATCAACGATGCACTTCTGGAGCGGCTGGCTGATGCCAAGGAATCCCGCCAGGGAAGAACCAAGAAGGAACTGCTGGACGATCCGGAAATCAGCACCCTGGTCAATACGCTGGCGCTGCTCAACCGAGGCTGGATCACCACCGTCATCGCCAGAAACATCAAGAGCCGCCCGCACCTGCGCGGCTCTTCTACCGAAGAAAATTATTCCACTGCTTTAACCGGGTACGGGCACGTCGGCGGGGTGATGAACGCCATTCTGGAGTACGACTATCGCGTATGCGGCGTGGCGGCCTTCAGCCATTACCTCGACAGGGCGGTCAACAACGCGTTGCAGCAGACCTCCAAGCAAGCCAAAACCTATAAGGGAGTGGGGGCGCGGACGCATGCGCTCCGCGATCCCGGCGAGGACGGCATGAAATGGGACTGGGTGGACCGCACGCAGCCGCCTCCGGAAGATGCGGCCATCAACCACGATCTTCTGGAAGTGGTGCAGGACGTTATCCCCCGTCTGCCGACCGAACAGCAGCGCGACACGGCCGCCTGGATGATGGAGCGTATCCTGGCGACCGGGGAACTGCCGATGGCCCGCGAGGCCGCCCAGATACAGCACCCCCGCGTGTCGCGCGAGCGGGGCCGGCAGATCATGGAGGCAACGATGGACAGCATCCGCCGGCAGATCGAGGCCGACTACCCGCAACTGGCCGAGCAGGGCATTAATGGTTGGGAGCAATTCAAGGAAGCGCTTGGACGTCAGAATCAGGCAGCGAGCCATGCCGGCAGGGAAGGGGGTCGCGGCTAAGGGACGGCGCGACCAGGGGCTTCTGGAGGCCAATTGCGCTCATCAGGGCGACGCACGCTCAAATGCCCGCCGAGGCGGCGGCAAAGGCATAGCATCGCCCCCGGAGCTTCAGATTGAGGACACCAAAAGGCCACCGTCAGGCATCATGGCAGCCGCGTTTCCTCAATCCAATACGGACTCTTCGGCTGGAACAGCTCGTAATCCTTCACCTCACGCGCCCTGATCCGCCGCCAGTCAGCATCGCTGACGCCACTCCAATCCAGCCTGCCAAGCAGCTCGTCTTTCGTTTGCTCATCGAGGGATTCCCACGGCCCAAGGTGCAGAATGCCAACCGGCCGCACCACGGAATACGTAATGTCACGGAGGCTCTTCAACCAGTCAATGTCGCGCTCGATGCGCTCCAAGGGCGTTTCTTCTTTTGGAATCATCGAGGGTTCTCGCTTTTGCTACCTGGTTTCACTGTCTGGACCACAACATTCGGTGCCACAAGCTGTTCCTCCCGCCGTACCGTAGTACCCGGAGGCCCAGATACGGCGAGCCGTACCTTGTCGCCGACAAGATCGACGACGCGCACAACGATGTTATCGCCAATGGCCACGGCCTGGCCAACCCGCCGATTGATTACGATCATGCGCTGCCTCCTTGCGGGCGATCCTGAAAGAGCGAGGCGATTATTCTACTGATGGTATTTGGACAAGGCTGCCGCGATCTGTTCCCGTAGGTTCGCCTCGTCATACCGCGCAGCCACCTTGATCCGAAGTACCGGCACGCCAGCCGACGCTAGAGCTGTGTCCTTAAAGGCATCCCGCTCGCGGGCCTGCGGCCGGGAATGACTCCGGTCATCCAGTTCGATCACCATACGTGGCTCGACCCCTACAGCCTCGGCGAGTACGAAATCAAGGTGCATACCGCAGCCGGGCGCGCCGTAAGTTGCCCAGGCATAATCAGGAACCGTCACCATGTCCATGAGCCGCACCTTGACGAACACGGCCATGCCGGGCGGCACGACTCGCAGCAGGACGCTATAGAACCGCAGCTCGCCAGTGGTGAGGAGTGATCGCTGGCGGGTATAGGGTAGAATATGCCGACGTTGCAGCCTCGACAGTACCAGCCACAGCACCACGAGGACAAAGGCTACGCCGATGGCGCTCAGAAGCAGCTGTGCGGGTTCCATGTGTCCAGCATGTCAGAGAGAGGTGGCATAGGCAAGATTCGGGCAAGACATGAAGGAGAAAAATGCCAACTATAGCCGGGGCAAAAATGTCACCCGCTTGCCGCCGATCATCGCCGCATGCTCATGCGTGGATTAGATTTCCGCGCAGAATGGCTCAGGAGGCCGGGAAGAAGGGGGTTAACAGAGGATTTTGGCCGATTGCAAATCGGGGGCCATCATTAGGAGCATTTTTCGCGCAAGCGGTTTTTTCAGCCCAGAAATAACCCCCGCAAGAGGCCGGGTGAGCTATGCGCTTTTTGCTGAATTTTCTGACAAATACAAAGGCGGAGCGTGTTGATTGTGAGTCAGTCGTACTACCAATGCCCCTACGAAGCAACCCTCTCCCACACAGCCACCGCGCGGTCGTAGGCATCCTTGACGCGCAGGAAGCCGTGATGACTGCCGCCCGCATCCGGGTGATGCCGTTTTGCCAGTGACAGGAAAGCACGCCTTGCGGCTTTCGCATTCTCTTCGGTTGGGTAGCGGCGCAGACGCTCGAAGCTCTGCCAGTACGGCGCTTCCTCGGCCTGCTGCTCGCGTTTTCTGCGCTCGGCTTCCGCCTGAGCCAGAAGCTGCATGTATTGGTTAATCACGCCGAGGCGTTTATCGGCCGCCTCGATGCGGCGGCGAAGCACCCGCCGGCGTTCCTCCCGCGCTTTGCGGCGTTCCTTCCTTGCCCGGTCGCGGACCTGCTCCCAATGCACCAGCGCCTTGGCTAGCGTATCGGTGCCGTCCTGCTCCCGGCCGAGATAACAGAGCGTGCGCCTCCGTGTTTTGCCCTGATCGTCGCGGTAGCTCTCGACCAGGTAAAAACTTCGTGTGTTGCGGGATCGGCGTAAAACGACAAAAGCCATGCCGGAATCGTTACCACAAGATACCCATTGCCGCAAGCAATTACAGACACCACAAACGCCGCTTCTCTTGTCCGGGACGAGTCGTTTGGGATGTTCTCTGAGTCTTCGTCTGATTGTGGTGTCTGTAGTTGAACGTGCTTGCTGTCCGGGATGGCGGGAAACCTGGTCTTTCCGGACAACGCTGAGGATCACGTAAGTGGGACAGACCTGAGAGGCGAGTCCTGTTGAAGGCCCCACAAGGTTATACGACTTGTGGTGTCTGTAATTCGCAACAAGTTCGACCGGAGAGCAAGGGTAGCTGAGGCCACGAGCGGAAAAATGACAGAGCGGAAAGGTCGAGACCGAGTCCCTCGGACGTACCATGAGGGGAACTATCCTTTCGTCGGTACTGCTGCGCTGCCTTTGTACTGCATGATCCGCCGCGAAGCTGAAGCCTTTCGCACTGTAGCGAGGATGAGCCGATAAGTGCCGGGGTTGTTCTTTCGATCCGCTCCCACGATCTTTCGCCATTTTCCTACCGTGGCGCTGCTGATGCCCCACCAGTAGCAGACCGCCAAGGCTGATTCCAAACGCACCGCTCTTGCCAGCTCCTCATCAACCAGCAGTCCCTTACCGGCGGCGCGCGTTCTTGCAGGATAGCAAAGCGGCCAGGGGATGCGAGCCATCGACCAATCGTAGATGACAACCTCGGCATCGCGGTAGAGGCACAAAGCCCGATCCCCCACCTTCAGCCTCGGCGGTTGATAAGGCCCGTAAAGCAGCTTGATATGATCGTCGTCGGTCATGGCCGAAGAAAGAAAGAGCCGGGGCGCTTCCGCCAAGCGTTGCCCAGTCACTCAACAGAATACGCCCGGCTACGGGTTTTGTAGAGCGCTTACCAGGAAGGGCAATGCTCCGTGCTCACCCGATTCACTTGCTCCCCCATCCCGTTTCGTGACATCGTGCCCCGATGCCCAAAGCCTCCCTCGATATCCACCTCTACTTTGAGCCACGCCTCTACCATCTAGCCCGCGCGGTCGGCTACCGCAAGCAAAAGGCTGAGGAGGAAGCAACCGCCGAGGCACAGCCTGAACAAGGGAAAAGGCGAAGCAAAAAAGGCAAAAACCGTTAGCGTTCTCGGACGAGCATTTTTTGATGTGAGCGTAACGAAAGAGGCCAGTCCGGCAGGCTGGCCTCTCGCTTACGTCAGCAGAGTCGCTAGAGCTTGCACTAGGGCACTTGCTATCTTTGACCAGCCCTTCTGCGCGCCCGAACTAGCTTCCTACTCTCCCTCATAAACACCGAAGCCCAGATCTTCACTCTCTTCCGGCGGAATCACCATGTCCCTGACATACTCTTCTGTACCGTCTGGATGGATCAGCTTTACACCTTCGATGCTGTCCATCACAAAACGGTTATGGCGAGGTTCGGCCATTTCCTGTTCGTTTAATGCCTTCGGATCGAAAGACGCCGGCCATTCTGAAACATTATCGTACCTATGTAGTCTGTGGCCCTTCCTAGGTATGTCTGCTGGAGCAGGCTCCCCAGGCAACTGAACCCGGATCACTGTTCTGGCATTCACAGAGTGCCCATCCGTTCCCACCGATTTGTTTTCCGGAGTCTCGGGATGTTGTTCCACGGCGACAACCCTCAACCTGCCTGCGATCTGGCCCCGGTAGATCAAGAACAGAAAGTCGCCCTGATCGACGTGCTTGACCGTCCTCCCGAAAGGAAACTCGGCCCTGTCCTGCCATACGCCATTAAAGAAGTTTGCCACCCATTCTGGACTTTCCCATTGTGGCACCGTCCGAGTGATGTTCATGCTGTGTACCTCCGTTCAGAAGTGATAGGGGTGAGGAAGTCTTCGCCTGTTGTACAATCAAGCAGGCGAGACGACTTGTGGCTGCACAATTATAGGGGTCGTGATCCCGACCAATGATCTACCCGGTCTATTTTTTTCAGATAGGACCCCAAGAGCTCATGCACGGCTGTTGCATGGCGAAGCCACAAAAACGTGTCAGGAACCGATTTTAACTCCAAATCGGTTCCTGACACCTTTTCTTCCCTTCGGATCGACGCTGCTTTGCGGACGAGAACAAGAAAAGTTGCTTGAAAAGCGTCCTCGGCGTCGTGGTGATCGCCCAGGACACGGCGGCAAACGCCCCAGACCATCGAACCGTGTCGGCGCACGAGCGCTTCCAAGGCCGCCGGCTCGCGGCGGCTCATGAAGCATTCCGGCAGCTCTCCATCGGTCAGTTCCGCTCCATCCGGCCGCAGCAGGCCGCGGAGGTGCTGAAGGACCTCGCTGATCGGGTTTGTCGGCATCCGGCTCCTCTCTAGCGTGCCCGGTTCCCCTACCGTAGTATTACCCGGTCCAGGTCGAATTTATCCACGATTTTTTCTTCAAACTCTCTTGGAGATTCTGATTCAAAATCCACGCCGATCGCGCTACACGCGGCGGGGATGCGCATCCTCTGAAGATAGGAGAATCCCTGCCCTGATTTCGGGGCAGGAGTGAACTCGAACGGATTCCTTGCAAAGACGATCCTCCGAGGTGTTGCGATGAGCCGACGATTCCTGGCTGGATTGGCTGCATTGACCTGCGGCGTCTTCCTGTGCTGTTGCCTGGCAAGTCTCAAGGCAACGCCACACTCCCTTATGGATGACAAGGAACCGGGGGCAAATGAGACGTCCGGTCAGGATTTCTTCGGTACGACGAAGATTTGGAACATCCATCTCGAACTCTCGGGCAAGGAATACGAAGCCATGCAGCCCGCCGCCCCTGCCTTCAACTTCCCCGGCGCTGCGCCCGCGCGACCGGCACCGAAGGCCAAGAAGAATAAACGCGAGAGCGAGCGGAACCAATTCGGCACCGAGTTTCCCTGGGCGCAGGCCACGCTCACGGTGGAAAACCAGACCTACAAGAACGTAGGCATCCGCTATGCGGGCGACATAACCTATTTCGTATCCGCTCGTGGGCTTAAACGACCTCTGAAGGTCGCATTCAACAAATTCGGTGATCAACAATTCCATGGATTAACATCGCTCGATTTCCATGCCGCGCCAATGGACGCGACCAAGGCCCGCGAGGTGTTCGCACTCTCCGTGTTCCGCATGGCGGGCGTGCCGGCGCCGCGCACAGCCTTCGCCGATGTCACCCTGACCGTGCCCGGCAAGCATGGCAGGGAACGTCTTGGTCTCTACGTCGTAGTCGAGAACGTGGATAAACGCTTCCTCCGCGATCGCTTCGGAACCGACGAAGGCGTGCTGATAAACCCCTTCATGGTTCGCAGTGTTGATTATCTTGGAGACAATTGGGACCGCTATAAGTTCCAATATCGACCGCAATCCGAGCCGACAAAGGAAGAAACTCAACGCATCATCGCATTTGCCAAGCTGGTCGATCAGGCCGGCGATACCGCGTTCAAAAAGGAGATCGACTCCTACCTCGACGTGGATGAGTTCTTGCGCTTCCTGGCAGCCAACAGCCTAACCTCGAATCTGCAGAGCGCCTTCGCTTTGGGAAGCAACTATTACTTATATCTCCATCCCAAGACGCATAAATTCATCTTCATCCCCGGCGAACTCGAATTCGCAGTGGCAAACTTCCTGCTGATGGGGACGCCGGACCAGCTGATGGATCTGAGTCTCACGCATCCTTATCCAGGAAGCAATAAACTGGTGGACCGCCTATTCGCCATCCCCGAAATAAGCGCGAAGTACCAAAAAATGCTCAAGGAACTGTCCGAGAAGGCATTCGCTAAAGACCGGCTGCTCGGGGACATCGAGGCGATCGAGAAGATTACAAAACGGCCGTTGGCGGACGAAAAAAAAGCGACGGACGCTCGCAAGGAGCCGCCGGCGGGCTTCGGCCCGCCGGGTCAGGCTCCGCGGCCGCCCGACCTGAGAACGTTCGTCCACAAGCGTACTGAATCGGTAGCGTCGCAGCTTGCCGGGAAGAGCAAAGGCTATATTCCGCCCGCGTTCGGCTTCGGGCAAGCGGGCGGTGGACCGGGATTCGGCAGGCCAAGCCAGCCAGTCGATGAGAGAAGGTTCCGCGAGGTCGTCAAGGTTCCGGACGGCTTCGATGCAACTCTGTACGCCGTTCCGCCAAAGGTGGGATACCCCGTGGCGCTGGCGGCGGCGCCGACGGGCGAATTGTTTGTGGCCGTCGATGAGCAGGGGTCGATCGGTCGAACGCCCGGCGGCGGCAAGGTACTGCGCTGCGTCGATAAAGACGGCGACGGCAAGGTCGATGAAGTCACCGTGTTTGCCAAGATGGACCACCCGCGCGGCCTGATCTATCAAGATGGCCGGCTCTGGGTCTTGCACCCGCCGTTCCTCAGCGTCTACCACGACGGCGGCAAGGGCGTGGCCGCTAAGTCGGAAATTCTCGTCACCGGCTTGACCAGCGACATGATTGACCGGCGCGGCGGTGATCACACCACGAACGGCATTCGCATGGGACTGGATGGTTGGATCTACATCGCCGTCGGCGATTACGGTTGCCCGGATGCAAGGGCCAAGGATGGCAGCCACATAACCATGCGCGGCGGCATCGCCCGTGTTCGGCCCGACGGCACCGACCTGGAAATCTTCGCCACGGGGCTGCGGAACCCCTTCGACATCGGCATCGATCCGTTCATGAACCTGTTCACTCGCGATAACAACGACAACCGGGCGGGGGGATGGGACATCCGCGTCAGCCACCTTATCCAGGGCGCTTACTACGGCTACTCGCAGCACTACGCCAACTTTCCGGACGAGATCATGCCGCCCCTGGGTCAGTTCGGCGTCGGCTCCGGCACCGGCACCTTGTTTCTCGAAGACGAGCGCTGGCCCGAAAAATATCGCAACGTGCTATTCACCGGAGATTGGGGCCGGAATGAAGTTTATCGCCATGAGTTGCGACCGAATGGACCAACTTTCGATCTGAAACAGGAAGTATTTCTGAGGCTGCCGCGTCCCACGGGAATGGACATCGATGGAAGCGGCCGCCTCTACGTCGCCAGCTGGCTAGGGGGCGAGGCCAGCACGTATGTCGGGCCGAACGTCGGGTTCATCACCCGCATCACTCCCCACGGCCTGAAGGCGGCGCCGTTTCCCAATCTGAAACAGTCCGACCTTGCCGAATTGATCCGCCTGCTGAGCGCCCCGAACTCGGTCGCTCGACTGCACAGTCAGCGGGAAATTTTGCGTCGCGGCGCCAATCCTCAGGCGACCAAGTTGCTGGTCGAGTTGGCTTCCGACAAAGAAGCGCCGCGAGTGGGTCGGGCCGCGGCCATTTTTACGCTCAAGCAACTGGACGGCAAAAACTCACATGCGGTCCTGTCGAACCTGGCCGGCGACCCGACGGTGCGTGAGTTTGTGCTCCGCGCTTTGACGGATCGGAAGCAAGAGTTGGATGGTCTCGATCCGAAGCTCTTCGTCGCGGCGCTCGCAGATCCATCGCCCCGTGTTCGCGCTCAGGCCTTGATCAGCCTGACGCGCCTCCAGGATGTGTCCGCGGCGAAGAGCATTATCCCACTGACCGCACGGCCGAAAGGCTCCATCATGCCGACGAGGAAGCCAGTTCATGCACAGCCCGACCCCGACCGCGTCCTCCCGCACCTGGCCGTGCGCTCTCTGGTATCGCTCGGCGCGGTCGATGCCTGCCTGGAGGCGCTCGATGGTCCTTATGCACATGGGGCATTATGGGCGATGCGCTACATGCACGATAAGAAGACGGTGGATGGACTGATCAAGAAATTGCGCACGGTTCAGTCCTTGGAGCTGCGCCGCGAAGTGCTGGCGACCTTGATCCGCCTTTACCATCGCGAGGCCGACTACAAGGGCGTTTGGTGGGGCATCACTCCCGAAAACTCCGGGCCGTATTTCGATGCGATCGAGTGGGACCAGAGCAAGCGGATCGAGACCGTCGTCACAAATGCCCTCCGTGATGCCGATTCCAGCACCGCCGCTTTCCTTCTCGCGGAACTCCGGCGAAACCGGGTATCTCTCGACGGGTTGCCCACTCGTCCCGAGAACGAGCCGGCGGAGAAGGCGTCCACGGTCGTGGTTCAGAAGGCCGATCCCAAGAATCCCGGTCAGATCGGCAACATGCCGCTGGAGACCGTCCTGAGACGGACGCTCGCAGCCAAGGGGAATGCCGCAAAAGGGAAAACGCTCTTCACTGCTCAATCCTGTATCGCCTGTCACACCGACTCCGACGGGCAGGCGCTGAAGGGGCCGCACCTCGTTGGCATTGGCAAGCGCTACAGTGCGGCGGAGCTGGCCGAATCTATCCTCCGGCCGAGCGCCAAGATCGCGCAGGGATTCGAGTCTTACCTATTTGAGATGGCCAATGGGAAATCGTACACAGGATTCATCGTCAGCACGAGCGCCCGGACCCTGCGGATTCGTGAAGGCACAGGCGCTCAGCACGAGCTGCAATTGGCCCAGATCGAATCGCAGGTGATTCAGAAGCAATCGATCATGCCCGAAGGTTTGGTCAATAACCTGACGCCCGACGATCTCGCTGATTTGATCGCGTATCTTCAGTCGTTGACGGGAGGCGATGAGAATCCATGACTTCGGCGAGCTGGTCGAGAACGTCGCCAGCCCGGCCGAGTACCACTGTATGGCCGGTAAAAACTCGGACGAAGTTGTGCAACTATTCTCGTCCGAGCCGCGCACGCAGCGCAGCGGAGTAAGCGGCTGCAGGGACGGCCGCTTACTCCGCTGCGCTGCGTGCGCGGCTCAGACGGAAACTGCTTTTAGACACTGCTGAACGAGGAGCTGCGGGCGAAGAGGAAATCGTTCAGCAGGGTGTCCTTGGTCACGCCCATCGCGCCGGCTTCCATGCTCAAGAGCGCATCCAGACGCTGCAATATCAAAGCGTCCATGCTCTGCCATAGTGCCGGACTCAAGGACGACGCCGGCTGATTGGCGTTCCTCATCGCGTTCAACAAAATGAAGTCGGCGAACAGCTGCTCGGCGGCAGAGATGGGGATGCCGCTGCTGGGGACGCTTGGATTGCTGGGTAGAGGCATGCTCGGACTGGTGCTTGTGCTGGTCATGGCCGCCGCCGGGGCCGCATGCAAGGCGCAGGGGCCGCTGTCGCTGTCGGGAACACTCAGATCCGCCGTGGTCAGCACGCGATTGGCGGTGCCGGTCGCCAAGCTGGCGTACATGACCGACGTACTGCTACTGTTGTGGCCCAGCCCCAGGACGTGGCCCAGCTCGTGCATCACCGCCGTCTCGAAATCGTACTGCCCCGCACCGACCTGTGTGGGATCTGCTCCGGCGTACCAGCTCCAGCCCTGGATCATGGTTACTTGGTCCGCATCGTCCGTACAGCCGAGCACGCCCTGGGCAACTCCGCCCAGCGAGCTAGTGGTGTTCATGGTCAGGATAACGTTGGCCAGTGTCGGGTCGGTCACTTCAAGGATGGTCACGCCATACGGTGCGATGACAGCATCGATGGCAGTAACGGCGTCCTGGATGCGGGCCAGTTCGTCGCTGGTTAGATCGCCGTTGCTGTTATCGACGTACAGGTCCGCCTCACCACCTAGCAGAGCGCCGGCCGTGGAAGTGCCGACAGAACCATCGGTCACCAGTCCCGCCGCGCTGCCGCCGGCGGTTAGCTGGATCGTCTTGGTTTGCGTCGTGCCGTCGGCCAACGTGAGCACGATCTGGTAGGAGCCAGCGGCCAGTCCCTTGGTCTGCCAGTTGAAGAGGTATTGACCGCCGCTGTACTGCAAGCCCTGATTGTTGGTCGAGGCGGGGTTGAAGGGCGAGCCGGGGACGCCATTGACGATCGGCGCTGTCTGCAACGAAGACACGGCACTGAGACTGGTGATGGCTTTGCCGTTGGCGTCGGTCAGAGAGAACTTGATGGGAATGGTCCGGTTGACGGCGTAGGCCAGGCCATTGCTCAAGGGCGGCAGGAAGCCGCTGAAGCTGCTGACAGTCTGGACCAAGCTGGAGGAACTGCTGATGAAATTCGAATCGCCGCTATAGACGGCCAGGATGTTGTGACTGCCAGGAGTTAGCGACGAGCTTGTGAACTTGGCGACGCCGCTGGATAGGCGAACGCTGCCTAGAGCAGTGCCCGAGGTGAGGTCGAAGAAACTAACGGTACCGGTCGGGGTCCCGGTATTCGGCGTGAGGGCCGCGACGGTAGCCGTCAGGGTCACGGACTGGTTGAAGAAGGTCGTGTTTGCCGAGGACGTCAGCGTGGTGCTGGTGAGCGGGTGGGCTGCCGTCCCATTGATCTGGAAGGTGTCGCCTTCGGCCGAAACCGTGCCGGGACCACTGGCCTGAACCAACTGTCCAGATCCATTGACGTTGATCGTGTTGTTGCCCGGATCGGTTGTCGAGCCTAGGTCCACGCTGCCGCCGGTGACCGCGATGGCGGCGTCGGCGAATCCAGTCGATTCCTGCACGACATCGCTTCGCAACGCCAGGCTGCCGCCCGTCACCAGGATGGTCGGCGAATTAGTCGCCGTCGTAAAGGTGACGTTGTTGACACTGACGTTGCCGGATGTGACCGTGAGCGCCGGAGAGTTGCCAACCACGGTCGTACTGCCGTTCACGCCGTTCACGATGACTGTAATGTAAGCCAATCCACCAACGTCATTGTCCACCGCCGGGGGTTGTAGGCTGAAGTCTAGGTCCGAGTAATTCCCGCTCGTCAGGTTCAGGGTGACGTTCACATCCACGAGGGCGAAGGCCCCGTTGTAGTTATCATAGACCTGTGGCTGGATTACAGAATTCAAGGCAGCGACGGCGGCGTTTTCCTGGGTCGGATCGGCCTGCACGGTCAGGGTCACAGGAGTCGTAGCCCCGTCCCAGTAGCTGAAGCCTAAATTCGCGGAGTTCGCTTCAAAATTGATCAGATTTTGCAGGGAGTTTCCATCCATGCTCGTGATGTCGAGTGTCTGCTGGGCCGTGGCCGTTCCGCCATCCGGATCGGCAACGGTCAGGCTCACGACATACGTGCCGACAGTCGTCGGCGTGAAGCTAAAGGTCGGCCCATTTGTTGAAACAGAGACCGGTAATGAATAAGGCTGTCCGTTCAGCGTGACCGACCAGGAAATTGCGTCTGAACTCGTCAAGCCACGATTCTCGACGGGACTATCACTGAATGACCCGCCGAATGAGAGCAAGGTTCCTACGGGAGCCGTGGGGTTGTTGGAGGCATCCGTGGGAAGCTGATTGATGATCGCAACCGTCGGCGGGACGTCCGTCACCACGAGGGATACCGGCGCCGCAGAGTTGTTGCTAGTCAAGAAGTTCTTGTCGCCCTCATACGTGGCAACGATGCTATGGGGTGTGTCGCCGGGCAGAGATGAGTCTTCGAGCAGTGAGGAAACGGTCAGGGACGCGCTACCGCCGGAGAGCGAGACCGTCCCAAGGTCCGTGCCACTGGCACTGTCCATGAAGTCAACGCTACCCGTGGGGGTGCCTGCGCCAGGGGCGCTGGCGCTCACCGTGGCTGTGAAGGTGACCGGCTGGAGGGCGACGACGCTGTTGAGCGAACTGCTAACCGTCGTGGCCGTGGCGTCCTGGGTGATGGTTAGCGTGCTGCTGCCGCCGACCGCGCCGAAGGTAGAGTCGCCATAGTAGATGTAGCTGACGGCGAAGGCTGACCCGGCCTGGAGGCTGCCCGTACTGAACGTGGTGCTGAAGTTGCCGCTGCCGTCCAGGGCAGCATTCTGCGTCACTCCGTTCAACGTCACCGACACCGTCTCGCCGACCGGCGGGGTCAACGAGCCATCGGCAAGGTGGCCGCTCAGCGTGGTGGCCGAGCCATAGACGATGGTCGGCGGACTCAGGGCGCCGAACACCGGGCTGTTGGCCGTCGGACTCGCCAGGAATGGAAGGGGAAAGTTTCCGGCGAAATAAGCGTTGCCAACCACTTGCCCGGAGTCGTTGATGTCCTGAGCTAAGCATTCGGTTCCTCCTACGGTCCCCAGCAGGTCTTGCATGCCGTGGCTGCTGTCCCATATGAAAGCGTGCTCGTCGCCGCTGGCGGTATCCGATTGGCCCACCACCTGCCCGGAGTCGTTGATGCGTCCGGCGGAGCTGGAGCTTCCCCCCAGAGTGCCCAGATCTTGCATGCCGTGGCTGCTGTCCCACACGAAGGCGTGGTAGTTGCCGCCGGTGGTATACGAATAGCCCACCACCTGCCCGGAGTTGTTGATGTCATTAGCGTAGCTACTTCCCCCCAGAGTGCCCAGGTCTTGCATGCCGTGGCTGCTGTCCCACACGAAGGCATGAACGGCGCCGCTGGCGGTTTGCGCATCGCCCACCACCTGCCCGTAGTCGTTGATGCCTCTGGCTTCGCTGAAGCTTCCCCCCAGAGTGCCCAGGTCTTGCATGCCGTGGCTGCTGTCCCACACGAAGGCGTGCTCGTCGTTGCTGGCGGTAAACGAACCGCCCACCACCTGCCCCGAGTTGTTGATGTCCAGTGCCAGACTCTTGAGTCCTCCAAAGGTACCAAGGTCTTGCATGCCGTGGCTGCTGTCCCACACGAAGGCGTGGAAGTTGTAGATGACCCTGTTGGTATACGACCAGCCGACCACCTGCTCTGAGTCGTTGATGGCCCAGGCGATGCTGGAGCCTCCTCCCAGGTTGCCCAGGTCTTGCACGCCATGGCTGCTGTCCCACACAGAGGAGTCACCCGAGAAAGCTGGCTCGATGCACACTTGGCCGGAGGCGTTCATGCCCGTAACAAAGCCATGAACGCCCAGGGTGTCTAGATTGCTCACTGAGTAGCTGAGGAGGCAGCGTTCCTCCAGTCGATCCAGCCACAGCTTAACTGTCTGCTGAGCCACCTTTCGCTGGCCTCTCCGGATGGAGGCACGGTTGTTGAGCGGGCGACGGATGTACCGAGAAATCGCGGACAGAAGAGGATTCATGGTTTGCTCCTTTGCACGGTCTGGGATAGAGTAAAAGAACATCTCACCCAGCGCGCAGACCGAGCGCCGGGGCGATGCCGGGCCGGTGCGGCTTCTGCTCGGCGGCGAAACGCGCCGGCCCCCATTTTTTCTCTCTAGCCGCCTTCTACATCACAATGCGTAATTCGATCGCGCCATTGCTCACGAATAACGAAATTTTTTTCGCGCGAGTCGGTAGATCGACCGTACTTGCAGATGCTCACAGTTCAACGATCGTACTGTCGCGAGCCTCGTCTCTCTGTTCGCGACTCAATAGCTGATCTTCCCGTCCAGCGTCACCGTCATCGGTTGATCGGTGGGCAGCGACAGGTCGATGTGCGCATCGAAGGTTCCCTGGCCGGTCGCGCCGGCGAAGCGGCCGGTGCCGCCCGTGAACGTGAACGTGCCGGTGCCTTCGCCCGTCACGCCGTCCAGCTCGCCCTCATAGTCAAAGGTGACCTGGTCGCCGTTGGCGGCGACGATCGTGACC
>Ga0209062_1001996_pt1 | contig 30121 bp, 20 predicted proteins | sample Coa_R2_2_FD_187158 | JGI IMG/M metagenome (GOLD analysis project Ga0209062, IMG submission 187158) | Surface soil microbial communities from Centralia Pennsylvania, which are recovering from an underground coalmine fire - Coalmine... | ecosystem: Environmental > Terrestrial > Soil > Unclassified... | reverse complement strand
ATTTTTCTCATCCCGGTAACGTTCGACGTGGTCGAAAAAGTGACGCGCAAGGTCACCGGCAAGGGGCACGCATGATGGGCGAGATCGCGCGCGGGAGTAAAATTTCCGCGGCCGCGCTGGCGATCCTGTTGAGCGGGTGCACCATGGGTCCGGACTACAAACGCCCGCCGGTGAATGTTCCGGAAAGCTATCGCCATCAGGCGGAAACGCAATCCGCCGCGTCGCTGGGCGATGAAAAATGGGCGGAGATTTATCGGGACCCGGAACTGCAAAAATTGATTCGCACCGCGCTCGCGCAAAATTATGATGTTCGCATCGCCGCCTCGCGGATCTTGCAGGCGCAGGCGCAGGTGGGGCTGGCGCGGTCGCAAAGCTGGCCGCAGATCGGCTCCAGCATTTCCTATGGAGGCGAAAAGCTGGGGCCGTTCGCGTTCACGTTTTTCCAGTTACTTGGTTCCTTCAGTTGGGATCCCGATTTCTGGGGGAAGTATCGCCGCGCGACGGAAGCGGCGCGCGCGCAGATGCTGGCGGCGGAGTGGAATCGCCGCGGCGTCCTGCTGGCGGTGGTGTCGAATGTGGCGGGCGCGTACTTCCAGCTCCGCGAGCTCGACCTGGAGCTTGATATCGCCCGGCAGACGCTGGCATCGCGCCGTGAATCGCTGCAACTGACCGAGACTTTATCGAACGGCGGCGCGGCGAGCCTGCTGGACGTCCGCCAGGCGGAGCAACTGGTCGAGACCGCGGCGGAAACCATCCCGGCGACCGAGCAGCAGATCGCGATCGAGGAAGATCTGCTGAGCACGCTGACGGGCGAAAATCCGCACCCGATCCCGCGCGGGCGCGCGATCACCGAAGAGCCGCTGCCGGCCGCGGTTCCGGCGGGCTTGCCGTCGCGGCTGCTCGAACGCCGTCCCGATATTCTGGCTGCCGAACAGCAGCTCGTCGCCGCCAACGCGCAGATCGGAGTGGCGCGGGCCGCGTTTTTTCCGGATCTTCCGCTAACCGGCGCTTTCGGCGGCGAAAGCCCGCAGCTCTCCGGATTGTTCACGCACGCGGGCTGGAATTTTTCCGTTCCCTTGAATCAGCCGATTTTTACCGCGGGCCGGCTGCGATCGAATCTCAAGCTGGTGGAAGCGCAGCGGGAACAGGCGGTGCTGGCCTACCAGCAGACCATCCAGCAGGCGTTCCGGCAGGTTTCCGATGCCTTGATTTCCTACACGAAATTGCGCGAATTTCGCGAACGGCAGCAGGCCTTGACCACGGCGGCGCAAAGCGCGGCGGATCTCTCACAGATTCGCTACAAAGGCGGCGCGGCGAGCTATCTTGAAGTGCTGACCAACGAGACCAACCATTTCGCCGCGCAGTTGAATCTGGCCCGCGCGGAGTTGAATGAACGGTTATCGCTGGTCCAGCTTTACGCCGCGCTCGGCGGGGGATGGGAGCAGTGAGAATGACCTTTTTTCATCCTGCTATAATCGATTCCTGCCATGACCCGATCCGTGTTCTCCCGCCTTTGGGATGCGGTGAAACCGCCGCCGGCGGCGACACGTCCGGGCGCGAAAAAGAAACTCACGGCCAAGCAGAAACGGATGCTTTATGGAACCGCATCCGTGTTGGCGCTCGCCGGCCTGAGCTGGGGCGCTTACGCCTATATCGCCTCCGCTCCGCAGCGCGCCGATAAGGAATATCAGGCGGCCATGAAGCTGATGGCCTCCGGCAATTACAAGGACGCGATCGGTAAATTTTCGCGGGCCATCGTGATCTGGCCGCAGCACTTCAATGCTTACCTGGAGCGCGGCATCACCCATCGTTATCTCAACGAAAGCGATCAGGCGCTGGCCGATTTCGATCGCGCTATCGAGATCAATCCCAATCTGGCGAGCGCCTATACGGCCCGGGGATTTGTGTATCGCGACCGCGGCGACACGCGGCGCGCCCTCCAGGAGTTTACGAAATCGATCGAGGTCGCGCCCAACGTGGACGCGTACTTTGAGCGAGGCCAGACGTATGAGGATTTAGGCGAGCACCAGAAGGCCATCGACGATTACGACCAGGCCATCGCGGAGCTGCGCGACGCGCCGTATGTGTACCGCGCACGTTCTCTGGCGCGGCGCAATCTGGGCGATCTGGCGGGCTTCGACGCCGATCAGAAAATGGCCGCCGTTCTGGAACATCGCCGCTGATTTATGTTCATTCCGCTCACGCCGCTGCGATGCCTGCACCGCGCGATGGATGTTTTTGGCTCGAAAACTGGCATTGTTTCGGGCAATCGCCGCTTCACTTACGCCGAATTCGGCGAACGCGCCGAGCGGCTGGCCAATGCGCTACCGAGGTTTGGCATCTCTGCCGGGGATCGCGTGGCCTATCTCAGCTTCAACAACCATCAGTTAATTGAAGGCTATTACGGCGTGGTGCAGGCTCGCGGGATCGTCATGCCGTTGAATGTCCGGCTGTCGGAAGTGGAGCTGACCAATATCCTGAATCACTCCGGCGCGAAGATGCTGATGTTTGAGAACGACTTCGCGCCGATGATCGAAAAGCTGCGGCGGAACTGCGGCGCGGTCGAGCGCTGGGTGACGCTCGACGACGAGATTCCCTGCGCGGATCTGTGCTACGAGGAACTGATCGCGGCCGGCCGGCCGGAGCGCGCCGATATTTTTTCCTATGATGAATCCGCCATCGCCGAGCTTTTTTACACCAGCGGGAGCACCGGAACGCCCAAGGGCGTGACGCTTGCGCACCGCACGCTGTATGTTCACGCGCTCGATGTCAGCTCGATTTACAAGGACATCGATACGATGGTCGATCTGCACACCATCCCGATGTTCCACGCCAACGGATGGGGGCGGCCGCAGGCCTCGACGCTGAACGGAATCACGCAGGTGATGGTCCGCCGCTTCGAGCCGAACGCTGTGTTCCAACTGATCGAGGAGCATAAAGCGACGGACATGTGCCTGGTTCCGACCATGGCCAACGCGCTGATCAACTGCCCCGATCGCGGGAAATACGATTTATCGAGCATGCGCCGGGTGATGATCGGCGGCGCGGCGTCGTCGCCCGAACTGGCCGATCGGGTGGAGAAGGCGATTCCCGGCTGCGAGTGCATCGCCGGATACGGGCTGACCGAGACGTCGCCGGTGCTGACGTCGTCGCGGTCGAAGGGTTTGAAATACGAAAACGACGCCGAGCGGTTGCGGCGGCAGGCCATGGCCGGCTGGCCGATTCCTGGCGTCACGGTGCGCGTGGTGGATGCGGAGATGAAAGACGTGCCGCGCGACATGAAGTCGATCGGCGAGGTGGTCGCCATGGGCGATCACGTGATGGACGGATATTTCAAGGACCCGGAAGCGACGGCGGCGGTGATGAGCGGGCCATGGTTTCATACCGGCGACATGGCGGTGTGGGACGAGGAAAGCTACATCCACATCGTGGACCGCAAGAAGGAAATTATTATTTCGGGCGGCGAAAATATTTCGTCGCTGGAAGTGGAGCGCGAGATTTTCGCGCATCCGGCGGTGCTCGAGTGCGCCGTGGTCGCCGCGCCGAACGATCAGTGGGGCGAAGTTCCCGCGGCGATCGTGGTGCTAAAGCCCGGAATGTCGCTGACGGGAGAGGAACTGATCGCGTTTCTGAGCGAACGTCTGGGAAAATTCAAGCTGCCGCGGATCGTCGAATTTTCAAGCGACGCGCTGCCCAAAACCGGAACGGGAAAGATCCGCAAGATGATCCTCAAGGAAAAATTCTGGGCCGGGAAAGAGAAACGCGTGCAGGGCTGATGTACCGCGTCGAGGTTTCGCCCGATCTTCTGGCGGAGTTATACGACGCCGGCACGTCCGGCATCATCGAACACGACGGCTGGCTGGAGGCGTTCTTCGAGGATCGGCACATCGCGGCGTGCTTCGGCGATCCGCGGCCGTGCGAGGAAACCGATTTCCTCCAGCAGACCTACGACGCCTGGCCGCCGCTGCTGGTGGGAGAAAAATTTTTCGTGGTGGCTCCGTGGCGCGAAGATCCGACGCCCGCGGGCCGCATTCGTCTGGAGATCAATCCGGGAATGCAGTGCGGAACCGGCCAGCATCCGTGCACGCAGTTGTGTCTGGAGGCGATGGAGCGCATCGTGCGGCCGGGCGATTCGGTGCTCGACGCCGGCACCGGGTCGGGAATTCTCGCGCTGGCGGCGAAGCTGCTCGGCGCCGGGCGGGTGGTCGCCTGCGATATCGATCCGGAGGCGGCGAAGGTCGTCCCATTCTTTCTCGGCAGCGTCGAGGCGGTGCGCTCGGACAGCTTTGACGTGGTGGTCGCCAACATCGATGAAGGGGTGATCAAGGAGCTGCGGCCGGAATTCGAGCGCATCGCGCGGCGGCGGATCCTGTCCGGATTTCGCGATGAAGAAGGCAGATGGACGTGCATTACCTGTTGAGCGAATCCCGCCAGCAATAGCGGGGCCTTGAATGCGACCGTTGAAGGTTCGTTTAAAGGCCCTTTCCGCGCCGGCCGTTTTTATGGTGACTGGCGCCGCGATCGACGATTTGCGAGACGAAATAGGCGGTGTCCTCAAGGTGCTTCCACATGGCGTTGCGCGCGCCCTGGGCGTCGCGGCCGCGGATGGCGCGGAAGATCGCCTCGTGCTGCTTTAAAACATTATTGGGGACATCGGGGATCAGATACTTCAGCACGATCCACTGGCGCATCAGGTTGCGCAGCAACTGGACGGCGTTGCGCAGCACGTCATTGTGCGCGGCCGCGGCGATGGCCAGATGAAACTGCGAATCGGCGTCGAAAATCGACTCGCCGCGCGCCAGTGAATCGCGCATGCGCTCGACCGCGACGCCGATGGCTTCGATCTCCGCGTCGGAACCGCGCTCGGCGGCGAGGCCGGCCAGGTCCCGTTCGATGAATTCACGGGCCTCCATGACCTCGCGCAGCTCGTGATGATCAGTGCCGGTGAAGGCCCAGAGCAGCGGGCGGGAAAGAAATTCGCCGCGGTCGCAAACGAAGGTGCCATCGCCGACGCGGCTTTCGAGCATGCCGATCAGCTCCATGGCTTTGAGAGCTTCGCGAAGGGAGGTGCGGGCGATGCCGAGCTGGCGGCACAATTCACGCTCGGGCGGGATGCGATCGCCGGCTTTCCAGTCGCCGCCAACGACGTAGGTGATGAGCTGTTCGAAAGCGGATGCGGTCAGGGTGGTGCGGACCAGCGGAGAGACCGGCTTCAGGCGACGTTGTGGCGCGGAGCGGGGCATCCTGGAATGATCTCCATTATGTCACGAGTCGATATGTCAGGAGTCGCGGCGGCGCAGAGCGGAGCGCGAATTAAAATGATGGAATGCGAGATCGGCAATGCAGGAGAATCCTGCTGGCGATTGCGTTCTCGCTCGCGCGCGGAATTGGAGCGGGACAGGAGGCGGCAAACGCGTTCGTCGATTCGAACATTTGTGCAGGATGCCATGCGGCTTATTTTCGAAGCTATGGGCAAACCGGCATGGCGCGCTCTTTTTCGCGGCCGCGCGTCGACATGGAAAACCTCGCCAAGGGGCTTCCATATCAGCACTCTGCGACGGGCGCGATCTATTCGATAAGCGCGCGCGGCGGCCAGCTCTATCAGAGCCGTTGGCAACTGGGGCCAGGCGGCGAAAAAATCAATCGCGCGGAGTGGCGGATCGATTACGTAATGGGGTCCGGCAGTCACGCGCGAACCTATCTGCACCGCGCCCCGGATGGAAGCCTGATCGAGCTTCCCCTAGCCTGGTATTCGGAAAAGGGCGGCTACTGGGCGATGAATCCGGGTTTCGATTCGGGCCAGTTTGTTGCCCCGCGGAAGATCACATACGAGTGCATGTTCTGCCACAACGCTTATCCGCGGATTCCGGCTGGACATGAGAAGGCGAACAGCGTTCCGGCCTATCTCGATCCACTGCCGGAGGGGATCGATTGCCAACGCTGCCATGGTCCGGGCGGGAACCATGCGCGCCTGGCGCAGCGCGGCGCGGCGGTAGAGGAGGTTCGAAAGGTGATCGTCAATCCGGCGCGGCTCCCGGCGGATCGGCAGATGGAAGTGTGCATGCAATGCCATCTGCAAACCACCAGCCGGCGCCTTCCCGCGCAGATCCGCCGCTTCGACCGCGGTCCCTTTTCCTATCGCGCGGGCGAGCCGCTCGACCGATTCGCGTTGTTTTTCGAGCGCGGTGCGGCGAACGAGAAGAATACTGGGATTGAGATCGACAGCTCCGCCGTCCGCTTGCGGGAATCGCGGTGCTTTCTGCAAAGCAAAGGGGCAATGACATGCCTCAGCTGTCATGATCCGCACCACGTTGAGCGAGGCGAGGCGGCCCAGAGGCGCTATAACGAGGTCTGCCGAAACTGCCATGCGAACGCGTTCGATGCCCTCATTGCCGCCCGCAAACACACCGCCGAGCCGGGCTGCGTGGGCTGCCACATGCCGAAACGCCGCACCGTGGACGTGGTTCACGCCGTCATGACGGATCATCGCATCCAGCGCGTGAAGCCGGCGGGCGATCTGCTCGCGGAAATCGCTGAGGTTCCGGAGCGCGCGGAGAACGGCTATCGCGGTCCGGTGGTTCCGTATTATCCCAAGCCCTTTCCCAGCAGCGGCGAGGATCGGCTATATCTGGCGGCGGCGCAGGTATGGGATGGAAGCAATGTGGCGGCGGGGGTGGAGCAACTTTCGGCCGAAATTGCGAAACAACATCCGCGCGCGGCCGAGTTTTATATCGAGCTGGGCGACGGGCTTCGCCTAAAAGGAGATGCCGCGCGGGCGGTGACGGCCTATGAGCAGGCGATGGAGCGCGATCCGAAATCGGTTTGGGCGTTGCGGAGGCTGGCGGGCGCGTTGATGGCCACGGGAGCGAAGACGCGAGCCCTCGAAATGCTGAATCGCTCGATTGCGGCGGCGCCCGATGACGCGCACGGCTGGTATGCGCTGGGCGATGTGGATTTGAGCCTGGGCCGCAAGGCAGAGGCCATTCTGGCGTTTCAGAAATCGGCGACGCTCGATCCTGAGTTTTCCGAGGCATGGAACGCGCTGGGCGGCGCGCTGGCGGATTCCGGAAAATTCGTGGAGGCGCAAAATGCGCTCGAAACCGCTCTGCGCGTGCAGCCGGATCTGGTGGACGCGCAGGCGAATCTGGCGATGCTGCTCGCCTCTAAAGGCGATCTTTCCGGCGCGATTTTTCATTTCGAGCAGGCGCTGAAGAGCGCGCCGGGCAACGTGGCGGCGCGGTGCAATTACGCGGTGGCGCTGGCGCGGCAAAACCGGCCGGAGCAAGCGGAGAAGCAGCTTCGAATCGCGCTTCAAACCGATCCGAAGTTTCCGCAGGCGCATCTGGATCTCGCCCTGCTACTGGCCGATCGCGGGAATTTCGAGGAGGCGGCGGAGCATCTGCGCAAGGCGGCGGACGGCTCTAATCCGGCGATCCGGCAAAGAGCACTCGATCTTCTGCGGCAGATCGGGAAGTGAGGCGTGTGATAAAATACATCCACTTTCCTGTTCGAGGTCTCTAGCAATGATGAAATTTTGTCCCCTGTGCGCCGCGCTCATGGTATTGGTGTCTTCGCTGGTTGCGTTTCAGCCCAGGGACATGAATCACCTGGCCGATCCGTTCGCGGCGGGCTGGATGGTCGCGGACACGAACGGCGATGGAGTCGTCGATTTCGTGCCGGGCAAAATTGTCGTTCCGGATCAGCCGACGGCGGCGCAGAACGCCGCGGCGGCGGACCTGGCCGCGCGCGTGGGATTCGCGACCACGGGCTTCACGCCGCCGGTGGTGATTCGCGCGGCGGAGGACCGCGGCGGTGGTGCGAGGATTTTTATCGGCCGTGCGGCGCCGGTGGAGCTCGAAAGTCAGGAGGGTGGGGTTTTCGCGGTTGATGGCAACCTGATCGTCGCCGGGCACGATGATGCGGGATTGCTGGCGGCGGCGGAGGCGTTCGCGGCGCGTGCGCCGTACATCTGGCGGGTTCCGGGACCGCGGCTGGGCGCGCTCGCCGGGCTGGGGCAGTTGACCGGCGTGACATATCTCAAGGGCAAGGCCGGGATCAACCGGGCGTTCTTCTCCGGAACGGTGGCGAATCTCGATTCGCTTTTGAGCGGCGCGCAATTTGCGAACGTCCATCAGATTGTATCGGGCGGCGGGAGCGCGACGAATCCGAAGCCGCTGCCGGATGCGCCGCCGATGCAGCTCGGCGCGCCGCAGAACGCGGAGACTCCGGCGGCAGAAACTCCCGCGGCTGAAGCGGGCGCTACGCCGGGCGGCGGGCGTCTGGATCTGGCCTCGATTTACACGATACGCGGCCTATTCCGCGGTACGCCGCGCATGCCGATTCCACAAACGCTTGACGGTCATCTTTATGTACCAGCGGGCGAAGCGGGCGTCGCGATGGCGAACCTGGCGGCGCGGATGGGAATGGAGACGACCGGAATCACGCTGCCGCTGGCGACGCCTGCCGATGCGGCCGCGGAGCGCGATGTGCGGACGAAATCGGTGGTGCCGGAGTCGTCCGAAGCCGGGCGCGCGGCGGCGGCGAAGGTCCGGTTGGATGCAGTGCCGGGCGGCGAGGGCGAACTGCGGATCGTGGATAAGGCATTCGGGCGGAACGCGACGGTGCTGGTCCGGGGCGATGAGGCGCGAGCGCTGGATGCGCTGGCCGGGCATTTCCCGAATCTGTGGGAAACGGGGAAAAAATATTTGTCCCTCGAAGAGATTCGCTACGACCTGCACCGGTTCTTTTCGCTGCGTTCGAGCGCGGGGCAGGCGAGCGTTGCGCTGTACCGGCTGGATAAATGGGCGGCGGAGATCCCGTCGCCGAAAAACGTCGAAGCGAAAGTTTTTGTCGATATCGCCGAGCCCGGATTGAGCGCGATGGTCCGCAAGGAATTGCAGGATCGTTTGGGGGTGAGCGATGTGAAAGTGGAAACGGCCAGCCTGCACGCCGGCACGCAATGCTGCGACAAACTTCCGGCGCTGCATTATCGCGCGCCGGGATATCAGTTCCATCAGGGCTCACCATCGCTTGAGGAGGACGTGACGATTCCCTGGGAAGGAACGCGGCTGATCAAGGCGATTCGCGACGCGCTGCCGAAGATCAGCGGGCCGGTGCGGGTAGAGGCTCGGGTAAGCGAGGGACCGGAGACGCGGCGCTCGCTCAAAAAACAGATCGAGGATCTGCTTCCAAAAGGAAGCGAGGTGGTGGTGCTGTGCGCCTACAAATCGGGCGTGAGCTGGCTGATGGATGAAATCGCGCCGCTGGTAAAAGGTCGCGCGGCGTCGATCAGGATCGAGTTCAAAAGGAACGACGATCCGTCTCAGACGCGATCCATGTATTCCCACGCGCGATGGGTGCAGGAGTTGTATCCGGTGGATGAGATGCTCGCGCACGAGCTGAATATCCCGCTCGGGAAGATCGATTTCAGCGAGTTCGATGGCCGCGGCCCGACGTATCGCGCGCATGTTTTCGACGCTTCGGGAAAAGAGATCCTGACGCGGGAGTTCACGGTGACCACGGTGGAGCGGCCGTACAACGGCGTGATGCCGGAATACGAAAAGGTTCAGGTGGATACCGGTTGGGTGCGAGTGGCTGCGGGCTCAAACGTAATTCTCGACCGGCGCATCCCGACCGATATCGAAGAGTTCTGGGAGCGGTATCACAAAGATGTTTTGCCGCGGGTTTACCGGATGGTGATGGCGCGTTATCACGGAAATTTGCGCCCGGAGTTTGCTCCGCCGTTCGACACCCTGAAAATGGATTTTCATTTGAGCGAGCCGAGCTATGAGCTGCCTTACGTCGATAAAGAGAGAATTTCGTCGCTGGAGGCGTTGCAGGAAGACATTTTTTATTCGACTGAAAATTTCGTGAACATGATGGGCGATCTGGAGGCGGGGCGCGCGATCAATTACGTCGGGCGAATCATTCCGATCGTCCACGCGCCGGAAGACGGCAAGGATGGGCACGTTCATCTGGAGTTTTACGCGAAGGCGGACGGCGCGCCGTCGGTGGAACTGGCCTGGACCGATACGCACGGCCAGCGCCATCATCAGCGGCGGGATCTGTGGCCGCTGGCAGGCACGATGCAGCCGCGGCTGATCGCGGCGCGGGTTGGCGGGCAGGGTCCGGTGAGCCTGACCTGGGAGCTGCCCGCGGATTTCAAGGAGGACCGCCACGCCGAGTGGGTGAATGAGGAAGGCGAGGAGCAGGTGGATCGCAGCATATTCGCGGTGGAGCAGGCGCGCGGCCAGCTTTCCTGGCTCGAAAAGATGCACGCGGCCGGGATGTATCGCGATGAGATCGCGTATCCGCATCTGAGCGAAATGGCGTTCGAATTTGAACTGCCGCGCCCGCTGACCGAAAAAGTCGAAGATCCGGCGCCGCGCGAGTACGCCAAGGTGAAGGTCGAGCCTGCGGCATCGAAACGTCCGATGATCACGGATTATTCGCCGAAAGCGGTGCAGTGGGACGAGCCGATTCCGCCTGCGGAAAGCGCCGCCGTGCTGGCGAAGCTCGCGCAATCGCCGGGAGTCGATGCGTACTGGATGGGTCGAACCTATCTGGGCGAAAACATCTGGGTGGCGGATGTGACTTTACCGACGCCGTCGGCGCTGCGATCGCCCGCCAAAGAAACGACGCTCAAGGCGACCATCGTCTATTCGGGGCGGCAGCACGCCAACGAAGTTTCCTCGACCAGCCATATTTTGAAGCTGGGCGAGGAACTGGTCAATGATCCGCAAACGCGGGCGCTGTTGAGGCAGGTCAACGTGGTACTGCATCCAATCACCAATCCGGATGGCGCGGAGCTTTCGGTGCAGCTTGCCGAAATTACGCCGAACAATATGCTGCATCCGGGATATCACGGCGCGCTGGCGGCGGATGTGTCGATGGGCCAGGGCGAGATTGATCCCGTCTATCCCGAATCGCGGACGCGGCGGCAGTTGCTCGAGCAGTGGCTGCCGGACGCGTTTTTAAATCCGCACGGGTATCCGTCGCATGAGTGGGTGCAGCCGTTTTCGGAGTACTCGGGATGGGTGACGAACCGGCAGGGCGCCAACAACGGCCGCACCTGGTGGATTCCGCGGGGGTGGTTTACTTCGCTCGGCTATCTGCGGGACGATCAGCATCCTTATTCGGAAAAGATCGCCTACGAGATTCGGGACCGGATTGTGGCGGCGGAGCGGAACGTGCCCGGCTTGCTCGATCTGGAGTCGCGGATGAATGCGCGGTATCAGCGGTTCGGGCAGAGATGGCAGCCGGAGAATATGCAGCAGCCGATCGTCAACGGCATCCGCATTTACATGGCGCTGAAGGGAGCCGGCGGAGGACGCGGCGGCGCGGCTCCGGGGAGCGGCGGGGTGGGAAATATTTCACCCGACGTGACCTGGGATTCGGGATACACCGAAGCTCCCGATGAGACGGCGCACGGCGATTATATGAAGCTGATGGCGTCGGCCGGGCTGGCGTTCGATCGGGTGCATCTGGAGTATCTGGCCAAGGCGCATTTGCGAATCCGGTGGACGGAGCGGGAGCAGGGTGGGCGCGTGACGTGGCGCGTCGAGAGACTGCGGCCCAATCTGCCCGCGTCGGAAAGCGAGCCTCCCGTGGCGGATACGCCGACGGCGGCTCGCGCGCGTTAAGACGGGGAGCCGTAAACTGGGTGGAAGTCGAAATAACAAATGGGGGGAGTTATGTTTTTTCGAAAATGGGGAGCTTTGTTTCTGGTTGCCGCTGCCCTGACGGGCGCCCGCGGATTGTTCGCGCAGACGAGCGAGGCGGAATTGTCGGGCGCGGTGCGGGATCCGAGCGGGGCGCCCGTGGCCGCGGCGAAGGTCACGGTGAGCAACCAGGATACCGGCGTTTCGCGCAGTATCCAAAGCGATAGCGAAGGACGGTTCCTGTTCAACGTGCTGCCGGGGCGCTATTCGCTGACGGCGGAGGCGCCGGGGTTCAAAAAAGAAACGCTGACCGATATGACGCTCACCGTCGGGATGCATTTGAATCGCGACGTGACACTGGCGGTGGGAAACGTGCAGGAGTCGGTGACGGTCACCGGCGAAGTGCCGCAGGTGGATACAACCAAGGGCGAGGTTTCGGGAGTGGTGACGCAGCAGCAGATCGACGCGCTGCCGGTCAACACGCGGCAGACGCTGAACCTGGCGCTGTTGATGCCGGGCACGACTCAGGACGCCTCGCGCGTGTTCTACAACAACGTCGAGATCGGCGCGGGCGGGCGATTTTACGCCAATGGGTTCACGGTGGACGGCGTGACGAACACGTGGGCCGAGCAGGGCGAGCCTCGCCAGAATTTTCCGGAGGGGGCGATCCAGGAATTCAACGTGATTACCACCCAGTTCAAAGCCGAGCAGGGACTGGCGATGGGCGGCATGGTCAACATGGTGACCAAGAGCGGGACTAACAGCTTTCATGGCGAGCTGTTCGAGTTCTGGCGCAACGCCGTGCTGAATCACGACAACACCTTTACGCAGCAGGCCATCGCCGCAGCCGGCGGATCGGGCAGGGCGCCGTTCAACCGGAATCAATTCGGAGGCGACGCCGGCGGTCCGATCATCAAAAATAAAATTCATATCTACGGTGCGTACGAGCGGACGCAGATCAAGGATAGCTTCACCATTTACGTCGCGCCGGCGGCCGCGCAGTATTACTCCTCCAACGTCGGTGTGTTCAACAAACCGAGCTACGATCAGCTTTTCAACATCCGCGTGGATGACGACATCAGCAACAACCAGCGGCTGTTCGCGCGATATTCGCAGGAGTGGAACAAACAGACCTGGCAGGGGTGCAGCGGATCGGCGGAATCGAACTGCTATGACGGCCTGATACCGCGGCACGCCTTTGTCGCCGGGCACACGTGGACGCCGTCGCCGGCGATCGTGAACGATTTTCGTTTTCAATACGCGTATTCGTCCTATCAGCTTGGCCCGTCGGGCGAGCCGATTTTTACCGATATCGGCCAGTTCCCGCAATCGCGCTTGAATGAGCTGCAAACGGTATATTCGTTTCCGAGTTTTCGCTACGGGCAGGGCTACGGCGAGCTCGGCATCGAGCGGCGCACCGAATTTAAAGACGATTTGAACTGGGTTCGGGGAAATCACACCTTCAAGTTCGGAGTCGATTACAGCTACATCCCTTTCGCCGACGATCAGGTGACCAATTATCAGGGAACCTGGACGTTTCCCACGGACCAGTTGTTCAATCCGAAGAATCCGGCGACGATTGCGGCGCTGCATGGTCCCTCGCAGTTCACCGCCTCGATTCCGGGATTGTACACCTCTGTTCCGGTTTCGCAGTATGCCGCTTATGTTCAGGACGATTGGAAGATCGCGCGCGATCTGACGCTGAACCTGGGTCTGCGCTGGGATCGCGAGGTGGGCTCCTATAACGAAAGCCTGAATCTGAATTCCTTTCCGAAGCCGGTGCCGGATATCGGCGATCCATCCAAGCGCGGGCAGCCGTACAATTTCGGCCCGCGGTTCGGATTCGCCTGGAACGTGCTTGGAAAAAACCGGGATGTGGTTCGCGGGGGCTACGGAATTTACTACAACAACATTCAAACCCTGCTGAATTTCCCCGAAAACCGGAATTACGTGCAGTGCAGCGTGCTGATCCCCAATCCAAGTTATCCTAATCCGTATGGCGGCCAGAGCCCGACCTCTTTCTGCTCCACCGCGCCGCCGACGGTGACGGTGCTGGCGCAAAATTTCGCCATGCCCTATTCGCAGCAGTTCACGCTCGGCTATTCGCGGCAGATTACGAAAGATTTTTCGATCGATGTCGACGGGGCATATGTGCACACGGTGCACGATTGGCGGTCCTGGGATTTGAATTATCCGAACGCGGCGGGCGTGCGGCCCAATCCGGCGTTCGCGCGTATTCTGGATCACGAGCCCATTTCGCAGTACAAATACAAAGCGCTCTTCGTGCAGGCCAAAAAACGGTTCTCCAACCACTTCCAGTTCGACATTTCCTATACCCTGGCCTCGAACCGCGACGACGGCCCGCAGTCGCAGGTGACCAACCAGAATAATTACAACCTGGATTGGGGTCCGGCGGCGATCGACCGGAGAAATTCGCTGGTGGCGGGCGGCTTTGTGCAGCTTCCCTGGAAGATCACGGCGGGGATGCTGTGGCAGATCCGCAGCTCGCTGCCATTCAGCGTCACGGCGCCGACGATGATCATCGACGGCATCACGCAGTATGTTCCGGGAACGACGCGCAATGAGGGGAATCGCGATAACGCGGCGGTGCTGGCGGCGGTGAACGCTTATCGCGCGTCGCTGAACCTGGCGCCGGTGGCGGCCTCGGCGATCCAGAGCAGCCGGTTCAACAGCTTCGATCTGAAATTGACGCGAGCCTTCTTCGTGCATGAGCAGCGCAGGCTGGAGCTGATCGGCCAGGCGTTCAATTTATTCGGCGTGACAAACCTCGGCGCCGACGCGAATCACACGATCAACATCGGGTCCGCGAACTCGGCGCAGTTCGGCCAGATTCTGGCGGCGGGAAATTTGCAGCAGGCGGAATTGGCGCTGCGGCTGGTGTTCTGACGGGCCGGCCGCCGCTCAGCTTTCTTTCGAGAACTGCTCGCGAATTTTTTTAATATCCTCGCGTGACGGCGGCCAGTTCGTGTCACAGGTATTACAGTGAAAAACCAACGTGTCGGATTGAAGCGCGGCTTCAAATTCCTTTCGCCGCAAAGTGACGGATAGATCGTGATTGTTCGGGCAAACGGTTTCGAGATGCGCGCGATCGCTCATAAGCCTAAAATAACGTTTCGGCAGGCGCGCGCGAAAATCGGCCGGATCCCGTTCCCATAACAAGCGACTTTGATAAACTCGCCGCATGAGCAGGAAACTGGCGTTCATTGTTTTTTGGGCGGGCGCGGCGATGTCTGCCGATCGGTTGACGGTGGAAAAAGCGATCCAGGTTCGGGAGCCCTCGGATCTGCATTTCTCGCCGGACGGAAGGCGGGTCGCCTTTACCGTGCAGGAGCCGCCGGACGGACGCGGGTCGGCGCGTCATATCTGGGTCTATGACACGGCCACGCAGGAAACACGGCAGTGGACGACGTCGCTCAAATCGGAGTCGTCGCCGCGCTGGTCGCCGGATGGGAAATATCTCGCGTTTTTGTCGGATCGCGAGGAGAACCAGCAGATCTGGCTGATGCCCTCCAATAGCGGAGAAGCGCTCCAGTTGACCAGCGGAAAAAATGCGGTGATGCAGTTCCAATGGTCGCCGGACGGCAAGACGATCGCATTTCTCGCACAGGATCCGCCTACCGCGGAAGAAGAAAAGAGACAGAAGGACGGCGCCGATGAACACGTGGTCAGCGACGTTCACCCGGCGCGGCTGTGGGTCGTCGACCTAGCCACGAAAAAAACGCGGCGAATCACCGCGGGCGCGTACGCGGTCCGCGAATTCGAATGGATGCCTGATGAAAAGCATTTTCTGGTGACGGCCACCGATCAACCCGATTCCGACCTGCGCAACCAGGAGCGGATTTATTCGGTTTCAGCGGACGACGGAAAATTCACAGAGCTGGCCTGGCCCAAGGCCCCGTTCCGCGGCTTGCGCATTTCGCCCGACGGAAAATCGGTGGCTTTCGTGATGTCGCCCGCCGACGGCCCGCATCCGCAGGATCTGTTCCTCGCGCCGATCGATTTGCAGAGTTATAAAGACATCACCGCAGCGCGGGATCGTCCCGTGGAAAATTTCGACTGGCTGAACAATTCCGAGATCGCCGCTCTGTTCGCCGATGGATTTCACGGCGAGCTGGACGCGGTCGGCGGAAGCGTGCGAAAGCTGGCGAGCGCCGGTTCGCTCGACATCACGCAGTTTGCGGTGAGCAAGCAGGGCGCGGTGGTGTACGTGGCGCAGTCCGCGTCGGTGCTGCCGGAATTGTGGGCCGAGGGCAAGGCCGTCAGTCATTTTAACGACGGTTTCAACGTCGCGCTTCAAAAACCGGAAATTTTCGAGTATAAGAGCTTCGACGGCGCGCCGATCGAGGCGGCGCTGTTTCGCGGCGCGGGCACGCGCGAGGGCCAGCCCGCTCCGGCCGTGATGATGATTCACGGCGGCCCGGCGGGCGCCTGGCGGAATCGCTTCGACGCGCTGACGCAGTTGCTGGTGGCGCGCGGCTATACCGTCATGCAGCCCAATATTCGCGGGTCCAGCGGATACGGCCAGAAATTTCTCGCGTCCAACCGCGGCGATTGGGGCGGCGCCGATTTCAAGGACGTAATGGCCGGCGTCGATGATCTGATCCGCCGCAAAATCGCGGATCCGAACCGGCTGGCAATCGCCGGATGGTCCTATGGCGGCTACATGGCAGAGTGGGCGATCACGCAAACCAATCGCTTCAAGGCCGCCATCTGCGGAGCGGGAATGGCCGACCTGGCGACCGAGTTCGGAACCGAGTCGCATTCGGCGGGCGACGAGTGGTATTACGGGACGCCGTACGAAAATCACGCGGGGTTCGACAAATCGTCGCCGATCCTGTATATCAAAAACGCGAAGACGCCGACATTAATTTTGCAAGGCGAGGCGGACACCACCGATCCGATCTCGCAGAGCCAGATGCTCTATCGCGGGTTGAAGCGCTACAACGTGCCCGTGGTTTTCGTCAGTTATCCGCGCGAGCCGCACGGCTTACGAGAACAGAAACATATTCTGGACCGCTACCGGCGCAGCGTGGAATTTATCGAAAGGTATCTCGGCGCAGCCGGAGAAGGGGCGCTGTCGACTGCGCCGGCACAAGGCCAGCGTTAATGGCTTTCGCGCGGCACGGCGGCGCCCCGGCATCCGGCAAGAAAATCCAGATCCGCGCCCTCGTCGGCCTGCGTGACGTGATCGATGTAGAGCCGCTCATATCCGCTGGATGCGCGCGGCGCCGGCTTGATCCATGCCGCGCGCCGCCGGTTCAGCTCGTCGTCTGAAACGCGCAGCTCTAGGCGCCGCGCCGGCACGTCGAGCTCGATCTCGTCGCCATCCTGAACCAGCGCCAGCGTACCGCCGATGGCCGATTCGGGCGACACATGCAGCACCACGGTTCCGTACGCCGTGCCGCTCATGCGCCCGTCGGAAATTCGCACCAGGTCGGTAACTCCGCGCTCCAGTAGTTTTCGTGGAAGCGGCATGTTGCCGACCTCCGGCATTCCCGGATACCCGCACGGACCCACGCCCTTCAGCACCATCACCGAATTTTCATCCACCGCGAGTTCCGGCGAATCGGTTCGAGTGCGCAGATCCTCAATATTCTCGAACACCACCGCGCGCCCGCGATGCTTCAGCAGACGCGGGGTCGCCGCGGAGGGTTTGATGACCGCGCCATTCTTCGCCAGATTGCCGCGCAGCACGGCGATTCCCGCGCGCGGCTTCAGCGGCTCGGCCAGGGTGTGAATCACGTCGCGATTCCAGCACGGCGCATCGCGCGTATTCTCGCCGATGGTTTTGCCGTTCACGGTCGGCGCGTCGCGATGAATCAGGTCGCCCAGTTCGCGGACCACGGCCGGAATCCCGCCCGCGTAGTAGAGATCTTCCATCAGATATTTGCCGGATGGCTGCAAATTCACGAGCAGCGGCAGATCGCTTCCCAGTCGATCGAAATCGTCGAGCCGAAGCTCAACTCCGGCGCGGCGCGCGATCGCGAGCAGGTGGATGACCGCGTTGGTCGATCCGCCGATCGCGGCATTCACGCGAATCGCGTTTTCGAAATTTTTGCGCGTCAGAATCTTGGAAATTCGCAAATCCTCGCGGACCATTTCGACGATTCGCCGCCCGGCCAGTTGCGCCAGCGTGTCGCGGCGCGAATCCGCCGCCGGAATCGCGGCGTTGTGCGGCAGCCCGAGCCCCAGCGCTTCCACCATCGCGGCCATGGTCGATGCGGTGCCCATGGTCATGCAATGGCCGGGTGAGCGCGACATGCACACTTCGGCCTCCATGAAATCGGCCATGGAAAGTTTTCCCGAGCGGACGTCCTCGCTCATCTGCCAAACGATGGTTCCCGATCCGATCCGCTCATTGCGAAAAACGCCGTTAAGCATCGGACCTCCGGAGACGACGATCGCCGGCACATCGCAACTCGCCGCGCCCATCACCAGCGACGGCGTGGTTTTATCGCAGCCGCACAGCAGCACGACGCCATCGATGGGATTGCCGCGAATCGATTCCTCGACGTCCATGCTGGCGAGGTTGCGATACAGCATCGCGGTAGGCCGCAGGTTCGTTTCGCCCAGCGACATGACGGGAAATTCCAGCGGCAAGCCGCCGGCTTCATAAACTCCGCGCCGCACGCGCTCCGCGATTTCGCGGAAGTGGGCGTTGCACGGCGTCAGCTCGGACCAGGTGTTGCAAATCCCGATCACCGGCCGCCCGTCAAAGCTGTCGCGCGGAAAACCGCGCATCCAGGACCGGTGAATGAAGCCGTCGCGATCCCGGCCGCCGAACCAGTGCGAGGAGCGAAAAGAAGTCTTTTGCATCAGGACTAATGTAGCAATCGGGAGAAGCGCCGCCCGGCGCGGGCTGGGCCGATCGGCGCGATCGCGTAAACTGGTCTGAACAATGCAACGGCAGCCGACGCGCGCCCGCTACTGGGTGATCGTCTTCGCGGTGACGCTGGCGATCCTTTCTTATATCGATCGCGTCGCGATCTCGCAGGCCGCCGCGCCGATCTCGCGCGACCTGCATCTGAGCAAATCCGCCATGGGGCTGGTGTTCGGATCGTTCGCGCTGGCCTATTCGCTGTTTGAAGTTCCCAGCGGCTGGCTGGGCGACCGCATGGGCCCGCGCCGCGTGCTGGTTCGCATCGTGCTCGCCTGGTCCGCGTTCACCGCGCTTACCGGAGCGGCTTGGAATTTCGCGTCATTGTGGACCATCCGCTTCTGCTTCGGCGCGGGGGAAGCGGGCACCTTTCCGAACATCACGAAGATGTACAGCCTGTGGATTCCGCCGCGGGAGCGAGCCCGCGCGCAGGGAATCGTGTGGGCCTTCGCCCGATGGGGCGGGGCATTCACGCCGCCGCTGGTCGTCTTCGCATTTCAATACGTGAACTGGCGCGTTGCATTCGCCAGTTTCGCGGGCCTGGGCATCGTCTGGTGCTTGATCTTCGCGCGCTGGTTTCGCGATCGACCCGGCGATCACAAATCGGTCAACGCGGCCGAACTCGAGCTGATCGGCCCTGGCGACATGATTGCGCACACCGCGCCTCCGTGGTCCAAGCTGATCGCGCATCGCGCCCTATGGATGCTGTGGATCCAGTATTTCTGCGTGAGCTTCGGCTGGTATTTCTATATCACCTGGCTGCCGACCTATCTTCAGGAGTTTCGCAAGCTGAGTCCCGCGGAGGCGGCGCGCCTGGCGATTTTGCCGCTGCTGTTCGGAGGCTTCGGATCGCTGATCTCCGGCGCGATCTCCGCCCGCGTTCCCCGCGCGCGGCGAGCGGTGGCGATCGCGGGAATGGTCGGCGCCGCGGTCTTTATTTGTATCTTCACGAAAATCCCGCCGGCGTTGCCCGCGATGCTCATTCTGGGCCTTGCCAGCTTGTTTAACGATCTGGCGGTGCCGGCGGCGTGGCACGCCTGCATGGATATCGGCGGAAAATATTCGGGCACGGTGTCCGGATCGATGAACATGATGGGCAATCTCGCCGGCTTCACCGCTCCGGTCTTCGGCGGTTTTTTGCTCGATCGCACCCATGGCGACTGGAACTTGCTGCTGTACGTGATGGCCGGGGTTTATCTGGCGGGCGCGATGTGCTGGCCATTTATTGACACCGCGGAAAAGATCGGGTGAAAACGCCGCTAATCGGCGCGAACGCTCTCCCAGCGATGCGCCAGTTCCTTGAACGCCGCTTCGTTCTCCGGCCAATCGTGCAGCGTGGCCGGATCGATTCGCACCTGCTTAAACAGTTCGAGATTGCGGAGCGGTCCGTACAACTCGCCGGCGAGCTGCTCGGTCTTGTCGTGAAATCGAACTCTTAACGTGCAAGCAGCGACGAACTGAAATGATTCCACACTGTGAATTGCGTGCTCCGGCATGCTCACGACGTCACCGCCCCCCGCGCCGCTGATCCGACCAGCTTCGCATACTTCGCGAACACGCCCGAGGCGTATTTGGGCTCCGGCGCTTTCCACTCCCGCCGGCGAGCGTCCATCTCATCGGAGGAAATCTCTACCTGAATGGACCGGCTCTCGATATCGATCACGATCATGTCGCCCTCGCGCAGTACTCCGATCGCGCCGCCGCTGGCCGCTTCCGGCGCGACATGCCCGACCATGAAGCCTCGCGTCGCGCCGCTGAAGCGCCCGTCGGTAATCAGCGCGACGCTCTCCGATAAGCCCGCGCCCACGATCGCGCCGGTCACGCCGAGCATCTCGCGCATCCCCGGCCCGCCGCGCGGACCTTCATAGCGAATCACGACGATATCGCCCGCCTGAATTGCGCCGCCGGTCACCGCGCGCATCGCGTCCTCCTCGCAGTCGAACACGCGAGCCGGGCCGCGCTGTGAAGTTCGCTCCAGTCCCGTGACCTTGATCACGCATCCTTCCGGCGCGAGATTCCCGCGCAGGATCACCAGTCCGCCGCTTGTCTTGATCGGATTCGACAGCGCGCGAATTACTTCCTGGCCCGCGGTTTCCTTGGCCTCCAACGCTTCTTCGGCGAATGTTCGACCGGTCACGGTCATCGCCGATCCGTCTGCGTAGCCGCCGTCCAGCAGCCGTTTGGCGATCACCGCCATGCCGCCCGCGCGATCCACGTCGACGGCGACGAATCTCCCCGCTGGCTTCAAATCAACCAGCAGCGGCGTGCGCGCGCTGATCTTCTGAAAATCGTCGATCGATAAATCGACGCCGGCCTCATGCGCCATCGCCAGCAGGTGCAAAACCGCGTTGGTCGATCCGCCGGTGGCGGCGACGGAGGCGATCGCATTTTCGAACGCCTTCCGCGTCGCGATCTGCCGCGGCCGGCGATTGTGCTTTACCGCTTCCACGACAACCTCCCCGCAGCGGAAGGCGACCTGCGCTTTCCGCGAATCGACCTGCGGCACCGCCGCGGTATTCATCGGCGACAGGCCGATCATTTCCATCACCGTCGCCATGGTGTTGGCGGTGAACTGACCGCCGCAGGCGCCCGCGCCGGGACACGCGGCGTTTTCTATCGCGAGCAGTTCTTCATCGCTGATGCGTCCCGCCGCGTTAGCGCCGACGGCTTCAAAGACGTCCTGAATGGTCAGATCGCGGCCTTTATAATGTCCCGGCAGAATGGAGCCGCCATAAAGTACCACCGACGGCGTGTTCAATCGCAGCAGCGCCATCGCCGCGCCGGGGATCGTCTTATCGCACGCCACCAGCGCCGCGATTCCATCGAACATATGGCCGCGCGCTACCAGTTCGATGGAATCCGCGATCAGATCGCGGCTCACCAGAGACGCCTTCATGCCTTTGGTGCCCATGGTCACGCCATCGCTGATGGCCACGGTGTTAAACTCCATCGGCGTGCCGCCCGCCGCGCGAATCCCCGCCTTGACGTGCGTGGCGAGCTCGCGCAGATTGTAGTTGCAGGGCATCGTTTCGATCCACGTATTGGCGACGCCGATGATCGGTTTTTTTAAATCTTCATCGCTGAACCCGATGGCCTTGAGCATGGCCCGCGCGGGCGCGCGATCCCGCCCCTGGGTAATGGTGTGGCTCGGAAGGATCATGGTGTCCATGGTAACCGAACCCCGCGCCAATCCTGCCGCAGCATCCCGAACACCAGCAGATCCAGAAATTTTCCGTTCACCAGCTCCGCTTGGCGCCGCGTGCCTTCAAGCGTGAAGCCGAGCCGGCGGGGAATCGCCGCGCTCTTCTGATTTCCCGTGGCGCATTGAATCTCGACGCGATGCAGATCGAGATCGGAAAAAAGATGATCGATGACCAGCCGGCAGGCGTCGGTCATGATGCCGCGGCCTTGAAATTCCCGGCCGATCCAGTAGCCGACTTCCACCTTGCGATTCATCCAGTCGATTTTCCGCGTGCCGATGACGCCCATCAGCTCGCCGCCCCAGATCCCGGCGGCGAAGCCTTCGTTGGAGGAAAACTGTTCGAGCGAGGCGCGAATAAAGGCCAGCGTGTCATCTTCTCCATGCGTGGCCTCGATAAACGGCAGCCATTCGCGCAAATAATCGCGATCGTGTTGGATACGATGGAAAAGCGCGGGCGCGTGGCGTTCCTCCAGCAGTCGGAGCTCGATTCCGGGTCGGATTTCAGCGCGAAACATAGCTCATTCTACGCCGCTGAGTCCCGCAAACGGACGGCGGCGCGCGCCATCTCGCCGGGAACAAAGCGATGGAATCGGCACGAAGATTGCTATGGCAGTTCGATACAATTTATTCGAACATCGTTTTATATGGGGAGCCGATGAAAACCGGCGAAGGCCGTGTACTTATCGCCGACGATCAGCCCGACGTTCTCGAAGCGCTGCGACTGCTGCTCAAGGGCGAAGGATTTTCGATCGAATCGGCCACTTCGCCGGCGGCGATCATCGCGGCGCTTGAAACGCGCGATTTCGACGTCGTGCTGATGGACCTGAATTACACGCGCGACACGACTTCGGGGCAGGAAGGGCTCGATTTGCTGGCGCGCATCCAGGCTCTCGATCCAGTGTTGCCGGTGGTGGTGATGACGGCCTGGGGCACGGTGGAGCTGGCGGTGGAAGCGATGCGCCGCGGCGCCCGCGATTTTATCCAGAAGCCGTGGGATAACGCCCGCCTGCTGTCGATCGCCAAAACGCAGGTGGAATTGAGCGCGGCGCTGCGACGCGGGCAGCGTCTGGAGGCTGAAAACCGCCTGCTGCGCACCGAAGGACGTCCGGCGCTGATCGCCGAATCGCCCGCCATGCATCCGGTGCTGCAACTGATCTCGCGCGTGGGGCCGTCGGACGCCAACGTGCTGATCACCGGCGAGCCGGGGACCGGAAAAGAAGTGGTCGCGCGCACGCTGCACGCCGTTTCCATTCGCGCCAATCGTCCCATGGTGACCGTCAACGCGGGCGGGCTCGCCGAAGGCGTGTTTGAAAGCGAGCTGTTCGGTCACGTCAAAGGCGCCTTCACCGACGCGAAAATGGATCGCGTGGGCCGGTTCGAGCTGGCCGATGGCGGCACGCTTTTTCTGGATGAAATCGCCAATGTTCCGCTGAATTTGCAGGCGAAGCTGCTGCGCGTGCTCGAAACCGGGGAGATGGAGCGGGTCGGATCGTCAAAGACAAAAAAAGTGGATGCGCGGGTGATCTCGGCAACCAACGCCAACCTCTCCGAGGAGGTCAACGCCGCGCGCTTCCGCCAGGATCTGCTGTTTCGCTTGAATACCATCGAGATTCATCTGCCTCCGCTGCGGGAACGGCGCGAGGACATTCCTTTGCTGGCGTCCCATTTTCTGAGCACGCACGCGCGGCGCTATCGAAAGAATCTGCAAGGCTTCGATCCGGCGGCGATGCAGGCGCTGTTAGAAAATCCGTGGCGGGGAAACGTTCGCGAATTGAATCACGTGATCGAGCGGGCGGTGCTGATGGCGCAGGAATCCATGATTCGTCCCGCGGATCTGGCGCTGCGCAGCGCCTCCCAAAGCGGCATGCGGCTGGAGGACATGAGCCTGGAAGAGGTAGAGGCGTTCCTGATTAAGAAAGCGCTGGCTCGCTACAGCGGAAATGTCAGCCACGCCGCGAACGCCTTGGGCCTGAGCCGCAGCGCGTTGTATCGAAGATTGCAGCGCTACGGCCTGTAGGGTTTTTGAGAGTGCGCTGATGAGCCAATGAATTTTTCCCGGCTGAAACCCGTCCACGAAACGCGCATTCTGCTGCTGGCGCTGGCGGCGGGATTTCCCGGAGCCCTCACCGCGATGCTGCTGCTTTGGCTCGGCAACTATCAGCCGAAGGTTCAGTGGACGCTCTCGGTGATAATCCTGGGCGGATGGTGGGGATTCGCGGCGGCGGTCCGGGAACGCGTGGCCTCGCCGTTGCGCACCCTGGCGAATCTGCTGGAGGCGATCCGCGAGGGCGATTATTCGATCCGCGGGCGAACCCTCAAGATCGGCGGCCTCGAGCGCGAGGATGCCCTCGGCGACGTAATGGCGCAGGTGAATGAAATGGGAGCGACGCTGCGCGCGCAGCGGCTCGGAGCGCTTGAGGCGACCACTCTGCTGCGCAAAGTGATGGAGGAAATAGACGTCGCCATCTTCGCTTTCGACGCCGAGCGCAAGCTGAAGCTGGTGAATCGCGCGGGCGAAAGGCTGCTGGGCCGCCCGGCGGAACGGATCATGAACGCCGAGGCCGGCTCGCTCGGCTTGGAGGAATTTCTGGCGGGCGAGGAAACGCGGACGCTCCAGCGCACTTTTCCCTCCGGCGCGGGCCGCTGGGGGATTCATCGTGCGATCTTTCGCGAAGGCGGGCTGCCACATCAGTTGCTGGTGGTGACGGATCTGACCCGAGCGCTGCGCGAAGAGGAGTTGCAGGCGTGGCAGCGGCTGGTGCGCGTGCTCGGGCACGAGCTGAATAATTCTCTCGCGCCGATCAAGTCCATCGCCGGAAGCCTCGAAACGCTGATCAAGCGCGATCCGCTCCCCTCGGATTGGCGCGAGGACACCCAGCGCGGATTATCGATCATCGCCTCGCGCAGCGAAGGGCTCAGCCGCTTCCTCGGCGCTTACGCGCGGCTGGCGAAACTGCCGCGGCCGCAGCTTGCTCCCGTGGACGTGCCGTCCTGGATCCGGCATACGGCCGGGTTGGAGCAGCGCATTCCGCCGCTGGTTCAGGAAGGGCCCCAGGCGGTGATTCAGGGTGACCGCGATCAGCTCGATCAGTTGCTGATCAATCTGCTGCGCAACGCGGTGGACGCATCGCTTCAGACCGGCGGCGGCGTGACCGTCTCCTGGGCGAAATCGGGCGCGCTGCTGGAGATTCGCGTGGAGGATGAAGGGCCCGGATTGTCGAATACCGCAAACCTGTTCGTGCCGTTCTTCACCACCAAGCCGGGAGGGTCCGGAATCGGGCTGGTGTTGAGCCGGCAGATCGCCGAGGCGCACGGAGGCTCGCTCGATCTGAGAAATCGGCCGGACGGCCGCGGGTGCGAAGCGAGGTTGGTTTTACCGGCCTAGACCGGATGGGTCAGCGGCCCGCGTAGTTCTGCTGATAGTAGCGTTGATACTCGCCCGATTTCACGTGAGCGATCCAGGCCGGGTTCGACTGATACCACTCGATGGTCCGCTTCAGCCCTTCCTCGAAGCTAACGCGCGGATGCCATCCGGTTTCGCGCATGACCTTCTCGCTTGAAAGAGCATAGCGGCGGTCGTGCCCCGGGCGGTCGGCGACCGGCTTCATCAACGACTCCGGTTTGCCGACGGCTTCAAGCAATCGCCGCACGACTTCGACGTTGGTGAGCGCTCGATTGCCGCCGATGTTGTAGATCTCGCCCGCGCGCCCGCGCTCGATCACAGCGCGAATCGCGCGGCAATGATCGTCGACGTACAGCCAGTCGCGAATCTGCATTCCGTCCCCGTAGATCGGCAGCGGCTTTGATTCGAGCGCGTTGGAGATCATCAGCGGGATCAATTTTTCGGGAAACTGGTAGGGACCGTAATTATTGGACGCCCGTGTGACGATCACCGGCATGCGATAGGTGATGAAGTAGGATAGCGCCAGCAGGTCGGAAGCGGCTTTCGAGGCCGAATAAGGGCTGGAGGGGCGCAGCGGGAAATCTTCGTTGGCGTGATAGGGCAGGTCGATGCTGCCGTAGACTTCATCGGTGGAAATATGGATGAAGCGCGGCGTCTGATGCGCGCGCGCCGCTTCAAGCAGCGTGAACGTGCCGCGGAGATTGGTCTCAAACGCCGGCGCGGGCGAAAGAATGCTGCGGTCCACGTGCGATTCGGCGGCGAAGTTGACAATCACGTCCGGCTTCTCGTCTCCGATCAGCGTATTCACCAGCGCGCCGTCGCAGATATCGCCGTGAATGAAGCGATAGCAGGGATCGCCGGCGACGCTGGCGAGATTTTCCAGATTGCCGGCGTAGGTAAGCTTGTCGAGATTGAGCACGAACGGTTTTCGCGGCAGCTCCGACAGAAGAAGACGAATAAATGCGCTGCCAATGAACCCCGCTCCGCCCGTAACCAGAAACTTCATTTGTGCTGCAATTCCCAATCGTAGTGAATGCCGGGATCGTTGTAGGGAATCCGCCCTTCATCCTGCGGATTGTACAAACGATTTGTAACGTAAACGAGCATTCCCGGAGCCTCGCCGATCACTTTATAGCCGTGCCCGACCCCGGGAGGAATCAGAATCTGCCAGGGCTTCAGCGTTCCGGCGTAAAGAGTGTTTCTTCGCCCGAAGGTCGGCGAACCCGCCCGCAAATCCACCAGCGCGACCTGAAACATTCCCGCGGCGGGAGCCCACAGATCAGTTTGCTGCTGATGATAGTGAAACGCCTTGATAGTCCCCGCGTAACTGAGCGCGGCGGAAACCTGCGTCGACTCCGGCGGGAAATCCCGCGCAAGTCCCTGGCGCATCCGCATGACTTCCAGAAAATATCCGCGATCATCCGGCCAGAGATCGTATGAATGCACCTGCACCCCATCAATCAGATCGGCAGAATCGGGGGTGCGGATGATAGATCCGATTCCTTTTTCGCAACTCGGGATAGAAATTCGAAGCCCTTCGGAAACTGTCATTTCGGCAGGCGAACTCCCAGATTACCGCGAATGCAACCTACTGCGCCACGATATTAATCTGCCCGACGCCTCCTTCGACGTTGACGTGAATCGTTACAGGAGCCTGTTCGTGCGCTGGATTGATCCAGCGATCGCCGCGCTTTTCAAGTCCTTTCACCGAAATCTGCCCGATTCCGCCGTGCGCGGTGGCGACAATGCCGGCCGAGGCGGGAAGAATCACCGTCGCCTGTCCCACGCCGCCCTTCAGATCCACCGTGTAATCGCGCCGCGGATTCCCGCTCAGGTCGAGATTCATTTCGCCGACACCCATATGCACCTCGATGCTGCGGAGATTGACAGAGCCGAGGGTCATGCGCGCCGATCCGGCTCCCAGATGCGCGACCACATCCAGGAGCACGTCATTGTTGAGGCGCAGGTTCCATTTATAGACGGTGCCGGAAGCGGCGTGGGAGCCGCTGGGCTGCTCCAGGCGAATCTCGCGGCGGACGCCGGTCGTGTCGTCGATGAGGATCGGCTTCCAGCTCGGGACGTTGTAGGTGAGGTCGGCATCGAGCAGGTTGGTCGAGCCGCCTTCAACCTGGAGCTCGCCCGCGCCCATTTTGAGTTCGAGGCGCGCCATTTCCGAGTTATCCAGCGCGACCGTCCGCGTTTCGTGCCGCGTGGCTCCAGCAGGGACGATCGCCTCACAGGCGGTGAGCGCGAGCGCAGCGAAAAGGATCAGCAAGCGGGCCATCTTTAAATAATACGCGGACATCCAAGCAAGAGTTCGTGATTCGATCGGATTATGACTGCCCGGGAGTCGCTTGATCGCGGCCGCAAGCGATATTTGAAGCTTTACTTCATTACTTCAACCCCATTACCTCGTAGATTGAGGATTTGCGGCCCGGAAGCAATGGGGCCGATCGAATTTGCGTCGATGGTGATTTCAATCGACGACCCATCGGCTATCCGCAAAATCGCGTTTTTCGAAAATTCGAAATCCCACAGGTCGTTCTGCTTGAGTACCGGTTGCGTGGCCGCGGCGCCATCGATGGATAAAGAGATCCATGCCGGCCGCAGGATGTGAATGCGGGCATGGTGAGCCGCCGCCGGCGCGGGCGCGGCGGGCGCTGGCTGGATGGCAGCCGCTGGAAGCGGTGTCGATTTCGCTTCGGTCCGCCGCTGGAACAGAAAGAAAACAAGCAGAGCGGCCAGAATTAAGCTGGCGGCGATGGCGAGCATGAGCTGCCACGAAATTTTTTGATCCCGTGAGATCGCCGCGAGGGCCGATTCGTTGCTTCCAAGTGCCTGGCGGGCCGCTTCAAGCGGATCGACTGGCGCCGTTTGCACCGGCAGCAAGGGCGGTGCGGGAGCGTGTGGCTGAGCAGAGTCCCGTTCCTCGATTTCTGCCACCGGCGGCTCCTGAATCGCTTCGATTGTCAGGACTTCCGGCTCCACGATTGGCTCCGGAACCGCAACCGGTTCGGGAACGAGTCTCGGCATTTCCAAGCTTTCCGGATTTTCGCTGCCGCGCTCGACAATCTGTTCGAGCTGCCGTACGGCCATCTTCTGCGAATCCTCGGCATTGGCTGCGGCTATGTGGCGGCGGAGGTGGCCGAGCATTTCCGTGACGACCGCCGGCGTGTCGGCAAGCTGCGCGTCTTTGGCGATTTCATGCAGGCGGCGCGCGCCGACAACATAGCGGTCGCCGCGATCCTGGCAGTAGCGGATTTCGCAAAGAACCAGCCGGCTATCCACCTCGATGGCGACGACCATTTCCGAATCGATTGGCGCGGGAGAAAGAAAACGCAGGCCGGTGCCGGAAATATCGATGAGTTGGGAGTCGATAGTTCGCGGATCGTCCCCGGGGATAATGACGCGAATCGAAGACCTGACCGGAAATCGCGGCTCGCCTCTGTATTCCATACTCTATAAAACCGAATCGGCGGAATCGGCGAATCGCTGTAGTGAAAGGTAGTAGCCTGAAGGGGAGAGCGCGATGAGATCCTCATTCCTTTTCTTTGCGTTAACGATGATCAGCGCGGCCCAGGAATTGCCTCCCATCCCGCCGACTCCCAAAAAGCCGGTGACGGAGGATTATCAAGGCGTAAAAGTGACGGACGATTATCGCTGGCTGGAGCCGGCGAGCGATCCCCAAGTCAAAGAATGGGCGGATCAGCAAAATGCGCGCACCCGAGCCTATCTGGACGCGCTGCCGATGCGCGGGGCCATTATCGATCGCTTGAATGAACTGTACAAAACGCAGACCGTGCGGTTTGACGATCTGAAGGCACGGGCCGGGGTGTTGTTTGCCATCGAGGGGCAGCCGCCGAAGCCGCAGTCGTTCATCGTGACGCTCAGCTCGGTGGACGATCCAGGGTCGGCGCGGGTGATTGTGGACCCGAACGCGCTCGATCCGGGCGGCGGGACCAGCATCGATTTTTATGTTCCATCGCTCGATGGAAAACTGATCGCGGTGTGCCTGTCGAAGAACGGGAGCGAGGACGGATCGGTTTCCGTTTTCGAGGTCGCCACTGGAAAGCAGCTTCCCGATGCGATCCCGCGCGTGAATTATCCAACCGCGGGCGGGAGCCTGGCCTGGAACGCGGATGCGAGCGGATTCTGGTACACACGCTATCCGCACGCGGGCGAGCGCGCGGAAGCCGACCTGAACTTCTATCAGCAGGTCTATTTTCATCGCCTGGGGACCGATGCTTCCGAGGATCAGTACGCGCTCGGCAAGGAGTTTCCGCGCATCGCGGAGACGCAATTGACCTCCTCCGACGACGGAAAATACGTGCTGGCGCGCGTGGCCGATGGCGACGGCGGTCAGTTTCTGCATTACATTTTGAATCCGGATGGCCGATGGCATCAGCTTACGCGCTTATCGGATCAGATCTCGGACGCGGCGTTCGGGCCCGACGGCTCCGTGTATCTGCTGTCGCGAAACAATGCGCCGATGGGAAAGATTTTGCAGCTTCCCGGGCCGAATCATTCGCTGGGAAACGCCAAGCTGGTGGTGACGCCGGGACGAAGCTCGATCGACGGATTTTTGCCGGCGAACGGGCATTTATACATCGCCTACATGGCGGGCGGGCCGTCCAAGCTACTCGATAAGAGTGGGACGAAGTCCGAGCGCACGATCGATCTTCCGCCGGTGTCCTCGATCGGCGGGATGGCGCTGTTCGGCGATGCGCTGCTGTTTGAAAACCAAAGCTATACCGAACCGGCGGCCTGGTATCGCTACGATCCGGCGAGCGGCGCGGTGAAAAAAACCGCGCTGGCCGAGACCTCGCCCGCCGATTTCAGCGACGTGGAAGTAATCCGATCGTTCGCGATTTCAAAGGACGGCACGCACGTTCCGATGAATATTATCCGCCGCAAGGGAACCAGGCTCGACGGGTCCAATCCAACGCTGCTCACCGGCT